>Ga0209536_100000641_pt1 | contig 56977 bp, 43 predicted proteins | sample DeeMarSeWOR28_12_FD_187461 | JGI IMG/M metagenome (GOLD analysis project Ga0209536, IMG submission 187461) | Marine sediment microbial communities from White Oak River estuary, North Carolina - WOR-2-8_12 (SPAdes) (version 2) | ecosystem: Environmental > Aquatic > Marine > Intertidal zone >... | reverse complement strand
TGAAGACAGCGAGACGCATGAGATTCAAAAAGCCGTGCCCCAACGCGTGCGGGAAACCTATCTGCAGGAAGTCGAGCGGTTCTGTGACTTTTACAAAGAAAAGTGTCGGGCCGGTGGAATGGATTATTGTCTGCTGAACACATCCGAACCATTAGATACCGCTTTGGCTTCGTATCTTTCAAAGCGTGCCAGAAGCTTTTAGGGATTCAGAGATGTCATTTCTATCACCATGGTATTTGTTGGGCCTGTTGGGGATCGGTATACCCCTGGCGATTCATTTGATTCGCCGGCAACGGGCTGAGCGGGTTGTGCTGCCAACCGTGCGCTTCCTGAAGCGGGCGCCGAAGAAACTGGTCTATTTTCAGCGGATCCAGCAATGGCTGCTGTTGGCGTTGAGGATTGCCATTGCAGGGCTGCTGGCCGTCGCCTTTGCGCGGCCTGTCATCACAGGCGTTTATTCGCAGCTGGTGGGTGCGGCGCCGCAGTCGCTGGTCATCCTGCTGGATACATCCATGAGCATGCAGTATGCAGATCGATTCGACGAGGGCAAAGCGGCGGTCATCAACATTTTAAAGTCACTGCAACAGGGTGACGAGGCGGCGATCATCACTTTCGCGGACAGCCCGGGCCCGGTGAAACCTTTGACGACGGATCTCACGGCCCTGGAGACCTTCGTGCGAAACATTCCGGCGCCCGGCTACCGGTCCACTCATTTCTTAACCGCGCTGCATCTGGCGGATCAGATCCTGCAATCGGCGCATTATCAGGAAAAAACCGTGGTTTTGGTTTCCGATTACCAGCGCAGCGCCGCACCGGCAAGCAGTGCCGTCTGGGCATTAAGCCCGGGCATTCGGTTTAAGGGCATTAAGGTCGGAGATACAAAGACTTCCAATCTGACGGTAACGGATGTCAGAACAATTCAGCGTCCGGCTCAGGGTCAAGAAACACACCTTGTTGTCGGCCGTATTCAAAGCCTTGGAACCGATCCCATTCCGGAAACCCGGGTATTCCTTGGTATCGATGGAGCCGAACTGACAAGCAGACCGTTGGACCTGCGGGACAGATCGGACATCGTGGTGGAATTTCCCGTCACTGTCAGTCAGGTCGGCCTGCATCGCTGTACCCTGAGGGTTGTGGGCGACCGTTTTGAGCCTGACAACACCCGTTATTTTACCGTCCGCGTCGAGCCACCGGTGAGAGTCTTGTGCATCAGTGGTGAATCCGCCGCCGGCGGTGCGGATGACAAAGCCTACTGGTTTCGTTCAGCCCTTGGCCGGCAGGCCACATCGCCTTTTCAGGTCGATGTCGTCGATACTCCAGGGCTGTTGGCCGAAGCCTTAGCATCCTATGCGGTCGTTGTCCTGATGAACGGGGGTAACCTGGCTCGGGAACAAATAAATGCACTGCAATCGTATGTGAAGGGCGGCGGCGGTCTTCTGCTGGCGCCGGCCGACCGGGCTGATGGCGCTGATTTTAACCGCAACTACGGGGAATTAACACCGGCTTTGCTGCGGCGCAAGCATGTTTTCAGCGATGAAACGGCCCTGGCGATTACGCAGGTGCATCGGCACCATTCCATTATCCGTTTCCTGCAAAACGGCCAATCAACAGATTTCGGTGCGGCGCGCTTTCATGGATATTGGCGCACTGAGCCTGTTGCCGGCAGTGAGGTGATCCTGAGATTCGAAAATGGGGATGCGGCCCTGGTTGCCAACAGGGTGGGCAACGGACGTGTATTGCTCTTTACGTCTTCCCTGGATCCGGAATGGAACAATTTTCCCCGTCAGGTGACCTACCTGCCTCTGCTGCATGAAGCCATGCGCTATTTGGCCGGCAGCCAGGACCAGAAGACCGTGTACCGGGTCGGTGAGCTCGTCCCTCTTTCCATAGCACCGGGAGGTGCGGCCCGGGTTATATCGCCGCAGGGTGAAGAAACCCTGCTGCGTTCAACACCGGCAGGTCCTGCATTCTACCGGGCAACCGATCAGCCCGGTTTTTACGAGACACGATCCGGTAATTGGCTGAGCAGTTTTGCCGTGAATGTGTCCGCCCAGGAGTCGGATCTTACAGCCATTGCATTGGATGAAATCCGGGACAGGGTGGCCCCTTCTGAAGGGCAGCAGGTGACCTCGCATGCGGAGCAGATCTCACCGTTGCGGATCCAGCTGGAAAAATCCCAGCAGTCCTGGTGGTGGATCCTACTGCTGGTGCTTGTGCTGGGTCTTTTTGAAACCTTTTTGGCAAATCGCACCTATCGCTGATACGTTTATTGGGTGGTGCTCAATTGGTGTGACAATATCCAAGCTATGGAGACCGATATGAATTCACCGACCACCGAGGAACTGCGCGATGCCATCAGACGCGTCCGACGTCGCCGCAACGTGATTCTGCATGTGCGACAAATCGGCTGGAGTCTGGCAATTCTGGCAGCCCTGTTCATACTTGGCGCCGTTCTGGAAATGGCTTTGCATCCACCGAGCCCTGTCCGGATACTTTTCTTTTGTCTTTTGGGGGCGGCGGTTGGCGTATTGGGCTGGTGGTACGCTCGTGCCGTGCGACGATTCGACAGTGATGATCGACGACTGGCGCAATATGTTGATGACCACACACCTGGCCTTGACCAGCGCCTCATTACATCCATTGATTCTTTGGAAAAACAGAAGACGGATTCCCCTTCCCAGCTGGTGGAATCTTTGTGGCTCGATACTGTTGCCCGCGTGCGCGGCCGGAATATTCAGCAGGTGACCAACTCCCGGCTGGCTTGGTGTGCCGCCGGCACTGCCTTTGTGCTGATCTGTCTTGTGGCCGGTGCAATCTGGGATTCGACCCGGTTCTCCGCGGCAGCACGGCGGGTGGCCTGGCCCTGGTCGGTGCCCGCTGCGGATTTACTGCAATCGGCCGACCTCCGCGTAACCCCCGGGGATATTCTCATCCGGCGCGGAAGCGACGTAGCCGTCACTGCGACAATAGAAAAGGTCTCTTCCAAGAAAGTATTTCTTTATCTCCGGGAGAATCCATCCGAATGGAAGCGCGTCCCGATGCGGGCCGATGATTCAACAGCTGAATATCTGTATTATCTGCGCGGGATTGCAAATGACATCTCCTATTATGTGGACAGCGGCAACGCTCGCTCCAGGCAGTACCGTATTCAGGTCTTCGATCTGCCCAGGGTCGAGACGATCGATGTGGACTACATGTATCCGGACCACACCGGAATGGAGAACAAGACCGAAAAAAATGCCGGCGACATTATTGCGCCAGAGGGAACCAAGGTACGTTTGCATATCGCCTTCAATCGACCTATCCAGCGGAGTATTCTAAAATTTGAGGATAGCACGACCATAGATTTAATCCCTTCGGGGAACGTCGCCACAGGCGAATTCACCGTGGCCAAAGACGGCACCTATTTTGTTGATGCATTTGATGATGAGGGCAGAAATATCGAGAATCCGTTGGAATACATGATCCGGTCCATACCGGATGTCCCACCGGAGATTTCCGTGAACATGCCCGGCAGGGATCTCAAGGTCATGGCGCTGGAAGAAGTCAGTATCGCCGTCTCGGCCAAGGATGATTATGGGATAACCAAACTCACCTTGAATTACAATGTTGCCGGCGGTTTCGAACAAAATGTCGATATTCTCAACGCCGCCGGGCAGGATGGGCTTCCGTCCGCCGATGGTAAGACGATGATCTATTTGGAAGATCTGAAGGTGGTGCCGGGAGATTTTATTTCCTATTTTTTTACGGCGGCGGATAACAATGATATCGGCGGTCCATCCGAAGTTATTTCCGATATCTATTTCCTGGAAGTGATCAGCACCGACGAGGAATTTCGTCGTGCTTCCCAGCAAGGCGGCGGCGGGGGGCAGTCCGGACAGGGCCGACCGCCCAGCGCTTTAGTGGAAAATCAAAAAAACATCATTGCCGCGACCTGGAAACTGCTGAACCGTCAAAAAAAGATCCCGGGCGAGACCTTCGCGGAAGACGTCAAAACCGTGGCCGAGTCCCAGCGAAACGTCGCCCAGCGAACGCAAATGTCGCTCAGTCGCCTGACCGAGAGGTTTTCCTTCGCAGACAAAAGCTATGATCGTGCCGTAACCCATTTGCGGCAGGCGGTCGAGCACATGCAAGCGGCTGCAGAAAGGCTGTCTTCCGAACTCTTGAAAGAAGCCCTGGGTCCTGAACAGGCCGCTTTGCAGGCCGTTCTAAAGGCGGAAGCCCAGAGCCGGCGGACCGCGATCCAAATGGCGCGTAGTCGTGGCGGTAGCACCGCAGACAGCGGTTCACTGCGCGAGCGGGAAGATCTGCGCGAATTGTTCGATATGGAAATGGGCCGCCTGGAAAACCGCTATGAAATGCCCGGAACAGCTTCCGGGTCCGGGCGTGCCGAACAGGAGGAAGTCCTCATGCGGCTTCGCCAGCTGGCGCAGCGGCAAGAACGCTTGAACCGGGTCCAATTGGATGCCGACCGTCGCAAAGACCACCTGACCGAAGCGCAGCAAAGGCGCCATTTAGAAGAACTCCGGCGTGAGCAGGAAGCGTTGAGGCGTCAAGCCGAAGCGCTTTCGCAAAAGTGGTCGCGGCAGGCCGGGGTCAATCGAACCCAATCCTCTCTGAGTTCCCTTGGTCAGGCCATCAACCAGATGCAGGAGGCAGCGCGCAATTTAGAGCGTCGCGATCCCGGTATTGCTGCTGCCAGCGGGCGCCAGGCTTTGCAGAAATTGCGCGATCAGGAAAAACGGATACAGCGGCGACAAGCAACTTCCGTGGTTGATCGCGTGAAAGAACTCAGCGAGAAAGCCTTGCAACTGCGGGAGCAGGAAAACGAAATCCTTACTAAGATGGAAGGATTGAGTGCTGAAGAAAGCAGAAAAAAGGTGCGGGAGGGCCAACAGGCATCCCGTGGCACCCAAGAGGGCATCCAGGAGATCATCTCAAAAAAGGACGACTTACAGGAGGCGCTCCAAGAAACAGAAGATATCATTCGGGCGACTGGCGCCGAAGGGCGTCAGTCGCAGCCGGAGATTGCGCGTAAGGCCTTGGCAGCCCTACGATCTCTGAAATCCGAGGGCATCGGACAGCGGATTGAAGAAAGCAAAACCGGCCTGCAAGCCGGGCAGCTCAACCTGGCAATGGAAATGGAAAAAGAGATCGAGCAGGCCATCCGTCGCTTCAGCATCCGGTTGGAAGAATTCGGTGCGCTCGTCCCCAAATCCGGGCCGCAGCGAATCCAGCAGGCCGCCGACAACGCCGCAGCGCTGGCGCGGGAGCTGGAAAACCTGCGACGCCAGGTTGAGGCCCTGAGATTGAAACAAGGTGAGTCCGCTCAAACGCAGGGGATACCCGGAATGCGGCCCGGGGGCTCCGGTCGCGATCAACCGGCGGATTTGAACCGGATACGCGATGGGCTTGCGCGCAGTCGAAGTTATGCCCAGGGGCTTTTGCAACCCTGGGCTCAGGGGGAACGCTGGGCGGTGGATGCCAGATCCATTTATCGGGAATTGACCCGTGCGCAGATCGAGGATTTTATGAACCAGCCTGATCTGTGGCAGACGCTTCTGGAGCCGGTGCGCGAACTGGCGTCCAGGCTGCGAGAGCAGACGCAGATAGACGGGTTCAAGGAGAACGCCTTTTCACCTTCGGAACAGGCGCCGCCGCCACGATATGAATCGCAGGTCGAAACCTATTACAGATCATTGTCCGAAATAACCGAAAAAAGAAAGTAGAAACCGCATGGCGGGTATCATCGAATTTCTCTTTGGCTACAAGGTGCATGTATGGACACAAGGGACCTTTGCGTTTCAGACACCTCCGGGACAAGTCTCCATCGCGGCTGCTGTGGCTGTGCTGATCCTTGCTGTGCTGATTCTTTACCGGCGGACAACCGCCCCTGCAACACCCTGGCTGAAGACAGTTTTGATCTTGCTGAGGTCGGCCGCCCTGATAATCCTTTTGCTATGTCTTTTGCAGCCCATTGTGACCACTTCGTCCACCAGACCCTTGGAAAGTTATGTCGGTCTCCTGATTGACAGTTCGCGCAGTATGACCATCCGGGATATGGAGCGATCACGTTCACGCGGCGAGGTTGCAACGGATATTCTATACGGTGACGACGGTTTGATCGCACAGCTGCGAAAAAACTTCACTTTGAGCATTTTCGGTTTCGACCGGAATGCCCGGCCCATCTTAGGTCCTGGTGATTTGTCCTTTACCGGTGCCAGAACCCACACGGCCGAGGGTATGCAACATGTTGCCGAAGCTATGAAAGGTCTGCCCTTTGAGGCCCTGGTCCTGGTCTCAGACGGTGTGGACAACAGCACTGAAGATCCCCTTCGCATGGCCGGCATCCTCAACGCCCGGAATACGCCTGTTCATGTTATAGGGTTCGGTGCCGATACGGCAGTCAATGATATTGAAATCAACCGGGTCAGCACCTCTGGATCGATTATGGAGGGGGGCATCCTCGAGGCGCAAATCACAGTACTGAGCCGCGGCTACGCAGGCCGTGAATCTGATTTACTGATCGAAGTCGGAGAGCGAGTCGTTTCAGCTAAAAAGATCAAACTGGGCCCCGATGGCACGCTGCAACGGCATACCGTGCACCTGACGCCGGAAAAAGAAGGCGCTCTGGTTTACACCGCTCGAATCCCTGAACAGAAAGATGAAATTATAAAGGAAAACAACCGCTTGTCATTTCTTGTCGACAATCGGAAGAAACGGGTTGAAATTTTGTATATTGAAGGGCATCCGCGAAACGAGTACAAATTTATCCGCAGGGCTGCCGGGGCCGATACGGCCGTGCGCCTTAAAACCTATTTAATGACAGGTCCCCAAAAGTTCCTGCGCCAGAATATCGATTCGGCCATGGAATTGGCGCGCGGGTACCCGGCCAGTGAAGCGGAGTTGTTCAAATATGATGCAGTCATTTTCGGTGATATCCCCAGAAACTTCTTCACCGACGACCAATTGGCATTGACCCGGGAGTTTGTCTCCCGACGCGGGGGTGGTTTCCTCATGCTCGGCGGTTCAACCGCCTTTGACAATGGATTTATCGGAACCCCTATCGAGGATCTCCTGCCGGTGACATTGGTGCATGACAATTATCTGCCACCTGAATTGCGTGGTGGAGGACGCAAGGGCGATCATCCCACCGGTCGCAAGTTCGCGCTGCGCCTGACCACAGAAGGGCAACGATCCATGCTGCTGCGTTTGGGAGTTGATGATGAAGCCAATCGACAGCTGTGGCGTGACATGCCGCAACTTCAGGGGATCAATGTTACCGGGCGTGCAAAGCCGGGTACTACGGTACTGGCTGTTCATCCCACGCTCCAGTTTCAAGGGGAGTTGCTGCCGGTTTTGGCCTATGAGCGTTATGGTCGGGGCCGAACGATGGCGATCATGACCGCTACAACCTGGAGATGGCAAATGCTAAAGCCGCACGAGGACACCTCCCACGAGAGATTCTGGCGGCAGATTTTGCGTTGGCTGACCGTCAATACCCCGACACCGGTAGAGATCTTACTCGAGCGTAACCACTTCAGTAGCGGGGATGACGTGAAGGTCAGGGCTCGGGTGTACGATCAGGGCTTTGGGCCTGATTCCGATGCAATCGTCTGGTTAAAAATAACGGATCCCGATGCGGCGGTCCAGGATTTGCAGATGCAAGCCGACATCGGGCAGGCCGGCGATTACGTTGCTGCTTTCACTGTATCGAAAACGGGGGTTTATCAAATGGAAGCTTCATTATCAGGCGAAGTGCATCAGAAAGGCTATGCATCGTTGAGTTTTCTTGTGACGGATTCACTGCACGAGTTGCGTGATGCAGCAATGAACAGCGAATTGCTGGCAAAAATTGCCCAGGCCGGAGGGGGTAATTTCTACAACCCCAGGACCGCCGACCGCCTTGTCAAGGACCTGGAAGCCAAACGGAAGGTCCAGACAGTGAACATCCAGTTGGATGTCTGGGACATACCGATTGTCTTTTTTCTGCTACTCGCCTGTTTTGGTCTGGAATGGTTGCAGCGGAGGCGCAAGGGACTGTCATGAGAATTTTCTTCTACCAAGTAATTTGGGTCTGCCTTTTCTTCATTTCTGTGGCCCCGGCTCAGCAGCGCGACTATTTTTTGCCCAAACCAACCGTGCAGAAATATGCGGTTATTCTGGCAGGAGCGGCAGCCGAAGAGAAATATGCAGATCAAATCCATCGCTGGGCCTTGCGTCTGCATGATATCCTAACTATCGATTACGGCTATAGACCTGAGCAAATTGTCTTGCTCATGAGCCAGGTTGATCCGGATAATGCCAGAATCTCCGGGTCCTGCCGGCGCGAGATTATCCAGGACAAGCTGCGAGTCCTAAGGGAAGTTCTTCAACCCGGCGATCAGGTTTTCTTTTTTTTATTGGGCCACGGCACCAGCAACGAGGAGGAAGCCAAGTTTGTTATCACCGGACCGGATATCACCGGCCGGGACTTCGTACCAATTTTAGAGGCTTTATCCGAACAGGATGTCGTCCTGGTGAACACTACCAGCTCGAGCTTCCCGTTTTGCACAGCACTTTCCGGACCGGGGCGTGTAATTGTTTGTGCTACCCGATCGAGGGCTGAAAAATACAATACCATTTTTGCCCAATACTTTATTGCCGCTCTGGATGGTCATGCCGGTGACAGAGATAAAAACCGGCGTGTCTCCATGTGGGAGGCTTTCGGGTTTGCCGCCAAAAACGTCGAAAAATGGTATGCCGATCAGAACCGCATCCCCACAGAGCATGCCGTGCTCGATGATAACGGCGACGGTATTTTCAGCGTCGACCCCAACCCGCTCAGAGACGACGGCCGGCTCGCTCAGATAGCCTATCTCGACTTTATTCCTGCGGAAGCCACTGCTGATGAGATACCAACAGGAGTCGACGTCACGCTGATGCGGGATCTCACTGCCAAAACAAGAGAACTGGAGCGGTCCGTCTTCCTATTGCGAAACCGCAAGGCGGAGTTGCCGCAGGAATCTTACCAGAAGGAAATGGAAGCGCTGTTGATAGAACTTGCCCGAATTTCCAGAAAACTGAGGGACATGACCACCGCACCGGGGAATTAGTCCTATCAGGCACCGCGGGCTGCAAAACGACAAGTCAAGGCCCCAGGGAGACACTTCAGGCCGGAAAAGGACACGTCGTGTTATCGGCAGATAAATCCTTCCATAAGCAGACGAGACGGCCTTCCAGCGACATTTCTAAGTTTATAAGTTTTTTCAACCTCTTAATATTGAGGGAAAAAGGGGGTGGGCAATTTCCTCCTTAATTTTTATGCAAGATTTAATTACTAGTAACCCAGATTCTCACCGATCAATTTTACATGGATGTAGTTTTGGATCATGTGGCCTTCGATGATGCTCCAAATGTTGCAAATCCTTTGGGGCGTTTTGCAATCACTGCACAGCCCGGTTTCAGTGCATGGATTTTTAAGGCCCAGGCGGATGTTGTTCACCGGGGCGGCATAGTGCTTCACTCGGGCCATGGCGGTTTCCAGGTCGGGGACGACTTTATTCATGCCCACCAGTAAAATCACTTTTTTGGGCCCAAATGCCATGGCTGCCACGCGATTGCCCGTGCCGTCGAGATTGACCAATCTTCCGTCCAACGTGATCGCATTAGAGCTGGCAATCATGATATCGGCGTGCAACCCCTGACGGCGGAGTTCCATGCCTTCTTCGGGCGTCAGCTCCGGCCGATAAGGATCAATAAGTTTGACTTCCGGCAGCGCCGCAATGGCATCCCAGAGTCCTATCCCAACAGATGTCATGGAACCACAGCGAAATACCGTTGCTCCCCGGGGAATCTTGGCGATGACTTCTTCTCCGGCCTGGGCGGCAGTCGGGGCGTAGCTGCCCTCCATCCGCCGCTTTTCCAAATTTTTAATAATCTTCGTGGCCACTTTTTCGTTCCAATCCGTCTGATGTTGATCCATATCTTTTCTCCTTTTTCTGCGTGTGCAATGTGATTACGTTTTGTGATCTTGAAAATTGTCAAAAATCGTACGTTTCGAATTATTTGCCGCAAATTGCGGATACCTCAACCAGCACATCCTTCGGAAGCCTGGCGACCTCCACCGTTTCACGCGCCGGCGGGCTTTCACCAAAATAGGTTTCATACACCGCGTTGAATCTTACAAAGTCGTTCATGTCTTTCAGAAAGCAGGTGCATTTAACCGTATTTTGAAGCGACATCCCCGCTTCGGCGGTGATGGCCGCTATGTTTTTTAAGACCTGTTCGGTTTGGGCTTCGATATCTCCTGCAATGATGTTTCCCGTCCCGGGATCGATGGCGATTTGTCCGGAAACAAAAAGAAAATCGCCGTATCGAACCGCCTGGGAATAGGGTCCGATGGCTTGCGGTGCATTGTCCGTAGCTACAATTTTTTTCATCGATGTTGCCTCCGTTTTAGTGGGTTCTATTAGCGATCTTAAAAATGCGTCTAAGGGGCCATGCGGTGTTGCGAACCGGCTCTACAAATAACAAATACCAATAACGAATAACATTTTATTGGGTTCAGCCGATCAGTTGCGGGGCAATCTGCGCAATCAGCGGCTTTAATTCCGACAGGCACTCTGCGGTCGCTTTAACCGCTTTATCCGTTTCGGCCTCGGTCATGGGCGTCGATATGGCAAAAAAGCCCCGGTTGGGGATAAATATGCCCTTATTCATCAATGAAAGATGGAATAACCTGAGCAGGTCTCTATCCTGCGTAAAGAATGCGGTCTGGGCGTCAAATACCGGTTCTGACGTAAAGTGAAGCTGCTGCAATGAGCCGTATCCTTTAATCTGTATTTTGATCTTAAGATCGTCAAGGACGCTTTGCAATTTCTCTTTCATGGACCAGCCCAGTGCGTTAATTCGGTCCAGGGCTTCGGCTGTCATCTCTTTGAGCCCCGCGATGCCGGCCGCCACGGCAATGGGCGTCGCCACGAAGGTCCCCGCGTGGTGTGCCGGGTGTTTGTGCCTGGGCGAGTACACCGCCATTATATCCTCACGGCCGCCGAAAGCACCGACGGGTAATCCGCCGCCAATGGTCTTTCCCAGAGCGGTAAGGTCAGGCATTACGTCGAATATCTGCTGAGCGCCACCGGTAGCTAACCTGAAGCTAATGACCTCATCAATGATCAGGAGCACATCATTTTTGCCGGCCACCTCTTTAAGGTGTTTCAGGTAGTCGTTTTCAGGCGGAATCATTCCGGCGGCCCCCATTATGCCTTCGACAACTACCGCAGCCAGTTTGTCCCTGTTCTCCTCTATGCGTTTTGTGGCCGCCTCCTTGTCGTTAAACGGCGTAACCAGAACGTCCTGTTCAACGCTCTTGGGTAGTCCGGGCGGCAGCTTTCTCCAGCCGACCTGCATCTCCATGATGTCGTAGCTGCCGTGATAGTTTCCCTCCATCTTTAAGATCTTGTCCTTACCGGTGAAAGCCCGGGCCGCACGTACGGCAAACATCAATGCTTCGGTACCTGAAGTACAAAAGCGCGCCCGCTCCACCGACGGGATTCTTTCACACAGGATGCGCGCCCACTCAAAGACGGCCTCGTGGGGCGCTGCCATGGCAGATCCCAGCGGGGCCTGTTTGCAGATGGCCTCGACGACTTTGGGATGGTTGTTGCCCAATATCATTGAGGTCCAGTTATTGGAAAAATCCAGGTACGCATTGCCATCCACATCGTAGAGATGACAGCCATCCCCTCTGGCCATAACCGTGGGGTAGGGTTCAAACCAGATCGAAATGCGCATATCACCGTCAGGAACATACTTACTTGCGTCTTCGATTGCTTTCGCTGACTTAGGCGATCTTTGCCGATAGGCATCCTCGATTTTTTTGCTGTATTCGGCAACAAGTTGCTTTCTATCCATTATAAAATTCTCCCTTCAATTTAATATGGTAAATAATAAGTGATTAGCTCGACACTTAATAAAGAAACTTTTGAACCGTTGAACCCTGAACCCTTGAACGTTTGCTCGGTTAGGTTTCTAGTATCATTCGGGAATCTACTATGGATGCACCTTTTTCATGGACGATAACCGGATTAAGATCAATTTCTTGAATCTCCGGATTGTCGATCGCAATATCAGAAAGTTTGGCCAGGATGTGTCGGATGGCATCGATGTCCTTGGGTTTTTCCCCTCTGATCCCGGTTAAGACTTTGTAGCCTTTGATCTCTTTGATCATTTCGTCGATATCTTCATCCCCAAGAGGAGCGACCCTGAAGGAGACATCTTTCAATACCTCCACAAATATCCCGCCCAGCCCGAACATGATCACCGGGCCAAACTGGGGATCTCTTATCATTCCGATAATACATTCCTGACCATGAGCGGCCATCTGGGAAAGGAGGGCCCCTAAAACGCGATCCCGCGTCGTAACCTTACAGGCGTTGGCCATGATTTCTTCAAACGCCTCGCGGGCCTGCGCCTCGTTTTTCAGGTTTAATTTAATTCCGCCGGCATCGGATTTATGGATAATATCGGGGCATACAACTTTCATTGCCTGCGGATAGGGAATTGTGGAAGCTGCTTGGCCCACCTTATCGGCATCAGAAATCAGCCCTGCCTGCGGTAACGGCAGCCCATATCTTTGCAGGATATCCCTTGATTCCGTCTCAAGAAGATTGGTTCTTTCCTCCCGAATTGCCGTTGCAAAGACCGCCTTCACCCGGGGACGTTCCTTCATGCGGGGCTGTGGAAATTTCATGCGACCCATCTTTTTCCGGTTTACAGCAAATTTCATCAGATGGCTGAGACACTGGGAGGAGCGCTGAGAAGACTCCATGACCGGGATGCCCGCTTTTTTGAGAATATCCAAAGATTTGATGGCACCCCTTGCAAAGCTCGTGTTGACAAAAAGAGGCTTTTCAAACTGCTTGACCAATTCCACCAGATCCCTTGAGGTTTGTTCCTCCAGTTCCGCCACGTGGGACGCAATAATATCTTTAAAGCCCCCAAAGAAGCCCGTAATATAAATGCCGTCAACCTCGTCGCTTTGCATGCAAACCTTGACGCATTCGGTGATCATATGAGGATTTTCTTCAGCCGTTCCGCCATAGTCGATGGGGTTCGAGGCGGGCATGCCCTGAAGCAAAAAGGGCCTGATTTTTTCCTGAGTCTTCTCAGAAAGCACCGGCACCTGCATGCCGTGGATTTCTGCGTTATCCGCTGCGATGGAATTGTCGCCACCCCCTTCCGACATAATGGCCACCCGATTACCATTGGGAAAAGGACAGTTGCAAAAAACTTCTGCCATATCGAACATCTCATCGATGTTGGCCACCCTGACGATACCGGCCTGCCTGAAAGCTGCATCCACAATCAGGTCATCACCTGCCAGGGATCCGGTATGGGAAGCCGCCGCTCTTGCACCGGCAGGCGATCTTCCCACCTTTAGTGCAATGACCGGTTTATTTTTAATCGTTTCCCGGACCTTTCTGACCAGGCGGTTTCCGTCCTTGATACCTTCAAGGTAGGTGATGATGACTTTGGTTTCGGGATCGTCCTTGAGATAATCAATGTAATCGGCAAAGCTTGCACCGATTGCATTCCCCAGGCTGATGATTTTGCTAAAACCCAATCCGCGCATGCGTGCATAATGGGTCAGAGAGTCAATCACATTGCCGCTTTGAGCCAGGACGGAAATCGGCCCTTTTTCCAGTCGCGGCACGCCCAACAGATTCATATTCGCTGAAGCGCTGAACATGCCGCTGCAATTGGGACCGATAAGACAGGCCCCGGTTCGGGCCGCTTCGTTTAGGATTTCTGTCTCTATTTTCTTGCCTTCCTCCCCGGTTTCTCCCAGACCGGCGGTAATGATAATGACGCCTTTGGCGCCCATTTTGACACTATCGGCAACAGCAGATACCAGAAATCTGGGAGGGATCACCACCATGACCAGATCTACTTGCTTGCCTACATCGGTGATACTGGGATAGGCCTTTCTTCCAAAAAGCGCTGATCTTTTCGGATTGATGAGATAGACATTTCCCTCAAATCCGCCCTCGAGGAGGCTTCGTGTTCTTCGTTCGGCAGCCTTTCCCGGAACCTCAGAGGCACCGATCACGGCAACAGAGCGGGGGTTAAATACCTTTTCCAGCGACATGTCCATTTTTACCTCTGTATAGGTTTCGGGTGTAGGTTTCAGGTGTCAGCAAACAGATGGCGCAGGACAGAAAACAGCTCCCTTTTGTCTTCTGAAATCTGTTTTCTGCTCTCGAATCGGCTGCCTTCTACATGAGCTCAGGCCGAATGTAGCTCGTCGAGGCAGTCCTCTGTCACTTCCTGACACCTGAACACTGAAACCCGTAAATTGCGCTATTATTTTCTTCTGCTTAATTCAAGATCCCTACTGATATACGTTCCAAACTCCTCGAGTTCGGCCTCGAGTTTTGTTAAAGCAGGCAGCGCCTGTTTTTTCTTTTTAAGCGCAACGGCGGTAATAATGGCATTCAGTAAACTCATCGGCGCCGTAAAAGACTCAATGTACGTCGGTATCTCAGTTTCGACAGCGAGTGACATATCGGCCAATTGGGCTATGGGGGAGAGATGACTGTTGGTGATCGCCATGATGTAGGTTTTTTTTCTTTTGATCTTCTCCACAATGTTAACGACATCCCGCGTAAAGCGCTTAAAGCTAAGGGCCACCAGAACATCGCCATTCGCGGCAGACAGAACCTGCTCGGGGATATCTCCAATGCCCGGTTTAATCAGGGTGACTGATTTTAAAAAAAATCTCAGATTGAAGGCTAAGTAGAATGCCAGAGCGTAACTGCTTCGCAAACCCAGAAGATATATCGATTTGGCTGATGATAATTTTTCGACCGCTTTTTCAAATAGTTCGTTGGATATTCCATTGGTAATTTTGTGGATATTTTCGATATCGCCGCGTAAAATTTCTAAGAAGACCGAGTCGGAAATCCCAAAAGTTTCCGCGGATTCGGCCAATCTTTCCGTTGTGGAATGGCCCTGGATTATAAAGTTTCCGATCTCCCGTTTGAACTCGGAAAATCCTGAGTATCCTAGCCTTGTTATAAACCGCGTAAAGGTTGCTTCGGATACACCGGCCGCCTTTGCAAGCTGATTGGCCTTTAAGATCAGGGCTTCATCCAGATGCTGCGTGAGGTATTCCGCAACTATTTGCTGGGAGGGGGTAAACGTTTTATATTCCGTGTAGATTTTATCCAGTATGGATCTCATTTTATTGATGAAAATTTTTCATAATTTAATTATTTGATGATTTTTTTTCATAGATCATATTCGAAAGTGCGACCCAAAGTCAAGAAATAATGAAAATTGAAAGAAAATTATAATTTTACACAAGGCTTGACACGCAGTACGCTTTTTGAGATAGTTTGCGGTCTTGCCAGCAATATTTCTTTGTTATCAATCACTAAATTAATTATTTTATATTTAGGAGGAAATTATGAGAGAAGTTGTAATTTTGGGTGCCGGCCGAACGGCGGGTGGAAAATTTGGCGGCTCTTTGGCCGGGTTGACCGCTCCCGAGTTCGGTGCGGTGGTTGTTGGAGAAACCATTAAACGGTCCGGTATTAAACCAGAAGATATCGAGCAGACAATATTCGCCAATGCCTGGCAGGCCGGGGTCGGACCCAACCCGGCACGTATTACCGCTGTAAAGGGCGGCGTGCCTATCGACGCGCCTGCTGTTTCGATTAATGTGCGCTGTGGATCCAGTGTGCAGGCATTAATATTCGGGACGCAGGCGATCAAAGCTGAAGATGTCGATACCGTATTGGTCGGTGGCACCGAAAGCACCAGCCAGGTCCCGTATGCCTTGCCGAAAGCACGTTTTGGCTATCGTATGGGCAGGGGCGAGATGGTGGACTTGATGCACAACGATGGTTTCCTGTGCCCGCTGGGGGGCGGTCTCATGGGCGAGCTGACCGACGCCCTGGCCAAAGAATTTGAGATTAGCCGCGATGAGCAGGATCAGTTTGCCGCTGAAAGTCATAACAAAACCGAAGCTGCCGTTAAGGCCGGAAAATTCGACGCGGAGGTTATTCCGGTTGAAGTGCCGGGTCGCAAAGGTGAGGTAAACTTCTTCAAGGACGAAGAGATCTTCCGCGAGGGTGTCACCGGTGAATCGTTAGGCAAGCTCAGACCGGTATTCAATAGGGATGGGACGGTCACGGCCGGCAATGCCTGCGCGCTGTGTGATGCGGCTTCCGCACAGGTAATAATGGATCGTCAAAAAGCTAAGGACATGGGATTGGAGCCTTTAGCCCTCATTCGTGGATATGCTTTTGTTGGTTTTGAACCAAAGAAATTCGGTATCGCACCGGTTAAGGCAATACCGGTTGCGCTGAAGCAGGCCGGACTGGAGCTGTCCGATATAGATTTAATCGAGCTTAACGAAGCGTTTGCGGCGCAATATATCGCCTGCGAGAGGGAATTGAATATTGACCGCAGTAAAGTGAATGTCAATGGCGGTGCGATTGCGCTGGGCCATCCGGTAGCGGCAACCGGTTCGAAAATCCTGACCACATTACTTTACGCCATGAAGGATCGTGATGTACAACTCGGCTTGGTGAGCGCGTGTATCGGGGGTGGCAACGGAGTGGCGCTGGTGGTCGAAAGACTCAGCTAGAAGCTATTTCAAAAATGCATTAAAGTAAATGCCCGAAGGTTAAAAGTGAACTAAAGTGACTAAAGTGACTAAAGTTGAGGCATCCTATCATTTAATATGATAGATGGAGCGCAGCGACACCTCAACTTTAGGCACTTCCAACTTTAGTTCACTTTAGGCACCTTATTTTTAATGATACCTGCCCGTTATCCGATGTTTGGCATGAGGGTCCATTTTATGACCCACGATTGAGTTTCGGGATCTTTATCCAGGCATACAATCCCGCTGTTTTGAAATTTAATTACCGGTTGGTCGATCTGTCCTGTTATCAGATAGGACGTGATCCGCTCCATGAATGGTAAGTGCCCCACCAGCATTATATTTTCATCGGGATCTATTTTGGCCGCATATGCGGCCACATCGTCCATCGGCTTTATCCCGCTAACTTCCTGAATATCATTCTGGGGTTTCAGGGCGCGGGCTAATATTTCAGCGGTCTGGCGGGCTCTGGTTTTGACGCTGTGTCTGATCTGAGAAACATTAACGCCATAGTCTTGAGCTAGATTTGCAATGCGCTCCGTTTCGGTGGTTCCTTCCTGGGATAATCCCTGATCAGGATCTTGGTCCTTTGGCAGACTCTTTCCATGCTGAATAAGATAAAGTGCCATGACTTTAATCCTCCTTGTAATTTAGGTAGATTCTGTATATAGTTTCAAGATTGAGGGCTTTGCTCAATTAAGGATAAAGTAAGCATTTACAAACATCAATACAATTTTAGTGAATATCTGCAGCGCTTTTTTTTTCGGTGAGATGATCGATGCGTATTGTAACCCGCCCGGATTTTGACGGAATTGTTTGTGCAGTTCTGCTTTCCGAAGCACTAGACATAAAAAATCCTGTATTATGGGTTGAACCGAACCACGTGCAAAGGGGGTTGGTCGACATTCAAAACGAAGATGTTATTGCCAACTTACCCTATGATGAGAGATGCGCATTGTGGTTTGATCATCACTATACCAATCAAACAGACGCACCGTTTAAAGGTGCTTTTAAAATCGCCCCATCGGCTGCGGGAATCATTTTTGATTGTTACAAAAACCGGCTGCACAGAGATTACAGCGAGCTGGTGCAGGCAGCAGATAAAATTGATTCGGCCGACCTGACCCTGGATGAAGTTCTTCATCCTGAAAATTATCCGTATGTGCTCCTTTCTTTGACAGTTTCAAACAATTATCAACCGGACGAGCCTTATTGGAATAAGCTGGTAGCACTTTTCAGAAAACGTGCTATCCGGCAGGTTTTAAAGGATCCGGAGGTCAAGCAGCACTGTCAAAGTGTGGTGGCGCACAATGACCGCTATGTGGAATTTTTGAAAAAGCATACGTTCCTAAACCACAATGTCGCGATTACGGATTTGAGAACTCTGGATAATCCACCCGGCGGGAATCGATTTCTGGTGTACTCGTTATTCCCCGAGTCAATTGTCAATTTGAGAATTCGCTACCAGGATAAAAAGAAGGAAATGGTTGTGGTCAATGTCGGGCACAGTATTTTTAATCCGAACTGCAATGTGAATGTTGGCTTGATGCTCGCTCATTTTGAGGGCGGTGGCCACCGTAGTGCCGGTTCCACACGCTTCCACGTCAGCAAGGCGGATGAATATATTCCTGCGATAATCGATATTTTGCTGAAGAATGAAAATAACGAAAATTAGAACCCCGGATTAAATTATTGATAAATTAAGACTTCGGGAGAAAAAAGGGCCGAGTTATCCTCGGCCCTTTTAATTACATGCTTATTGGTTACCATAAATAAAAATGATGGGGAAGAAGACCATGAAAAATTTTGAAGAATTTTACGTAGGACTTTGCTTGAAAAATTAATAACCTAATGCTTTATCTCGCGCTTCTTGATATTTTAAGAGATCACTTGTATTTCCACTTTCCAAATATCTTTCTCATAAGCGATCCGCTTCATAAGCTGCTCCCATATTGTGAACCTTTAAAATTATTTGTTAACCGTTTTTCGGAGCGGTTTTACATAAATGATCTGATAAACTTTTCTATATTTTCCTTGCCCCTGTAAACTCCGAAATGACCTTCACAAAGAATGTCCGCATTAAGTGCTGTCATAAATTTTAGGCTGCGAATATAATCCGGGTGATTTGACAATAGAGATGGATCCAGGGGGCCGTGAACATCCTGACCGAATAATACTTTTTGATTTTCGATTTCAGCCAGATAGACCAGCGAACCGGGAGAGTGACCCGGACAGTGGTATGCGCAAATCTCGCCACTGCCAACCTTCAAGATTTCCTGGTGACCTCCAATTTTGTGATCAATTGCTAAAGGCTGCATCTTTTCCCCGTACCAGGAAGCCGCAGTCACATCACTGTCTCCGGTTTCGAGATACTCGGCATCCAATTGGTGCGCAACAATTTTGCAGCCGTATTGTTCTCTTAGCGCTGTGGCGCCACCGACATGATCATAATGGCAGTGCGTGAGAAGTAAATATTTGATCTCAACGTCGTCCGGTAAGACGGCGGAGATATTTTCAACCAGCCGGGCATGAGCGCTGCCGCAACCCGAGTCAATCAAAGCCGCCTGTTCGGCGAATCGCAGCAGATAAACGGCAGCATCCTCCATTGCCGTTAAACTGCCACCCCCAACCTGCCATAAATTTTTTAGGATCTCCATTTTCGTCTAAGTAGGTGCGCGCCTTTTCTTTTCTATTAGATGCATTATAGTCTTATATACGCGTACCATAATAATTAAACTTTTTGCAAAAAAACAGAAATTGTTTAACATTGAAATACATAACGCTTATCCCCGAAGGAGGACATCATGGACCTTAAAGAATATTTCGACGATAAAAAGGGCGTGGGCGTACTGGCCACCGCCGATGCTGAGGGCAAAGTCGATGCAGCGATTTATGCCAGACCTCACTTTATGGAAGATGGCACCCTGGCGGTCATCATGCGCGATCGCCTGACACACCATAATCTGCAGTCCAACGACCATGCAACTTTCCTGTTTATAGAAGATGGACCCGGTTATAAAGGCAAACGGCTGTTCATGACGAAAGTGCGCGAAGAAGAGGAGACCGAACTTTTGTACTCGCTGCGCCGCCGGCACTATCCAGATGATAAAGCGGAAGCTAAATTTTTGGTATTTTTTAAACTGGACAAGGAACTGCCGCTTGTCGGTGACGGAAATTGATACGCCGCAGAGCAGGCTAATTGTTGTGCCAAATGGATTCAATTTAGCGAGGGCATGAATGGAACCGACCGAAGAAATACGAAGTCGCCTGAGGGATCTTTGCGTTTCACAGAAATTGGCGGTTGTCTCCACCCAGTCCGACGGGCAACCTTATGCCAGCCTTGTGGCATTTGTTGCCAGTGATGATTTACGCCATATTTTTTTTGTGACCGCAAGGACCACCCGTAAATTTGCCTATTTGACGAAGGATTCACGGGTGGCCGTTTTGATCAACAGCAGTACCAATGAGGAATCTGATTTCCACGATGCCGTTTCCATTACGGTGATCGGAACTGCTGAAGAAATTCGGGATCCTGAAAGGAAAAAGGTCTTAGCGTTATATCTGTCCAAACATCCGTATTTGGAAGACTTCGCCCGTTCTCCGTCCTGTGCCGTAATAAAAGTTACGACCAAGTCCTATTATCTGGTCCGAAATTTTCAAAATGTTATGGAGCTTCATGTCGACTGATGCACCGGATTATATCGCCTGAAAATATCCACCAGGAGGATCGCCAACGGGTCGGCGGAAAAGGCTATGCGCTGGCACAGCTGGTCAAGGGCGGCTTCAGGGTTCCAAAAACTGTTTGTGTCACCAGTGATGCATATCGCGAATATGTTGCGCAAACCGGCCTGCGTGAACGCATTTTGCTTGAGCTCAATCGAAAATCATTCAGCGATATGCGCTGGGAAGAAATCTGGGATTGCGCCACTCGCATTCGCAACATCTTTTTGCGCAAGTCGATCCCTTCAGAAATTGAAAAAGAATTTAAAGAAATCATCACAGCCCAATTTAAGGGAAAAAGTGTCGTCGTTCGTTCATCGGCACCGGACGAAGACGCCGCCTCAGCATCTTTTGCCGGTTTGCACGAATCCTATGTGAATATAAAAGGAGTGGATAAAATTTTAGACCACATCCGAAAAGTCTGGGCATCTCTATGGTCCGATGCCGCGCTGCTATATCGCCAGGAGATCGGGCTGGATATCAAAAAAAGTTCAATGGCGGTGGTCATTCAAGAGATTGTCGTCGGCGATAAATCTGGAGTCGCCTTTTCAAAAAGTCCAAATAACGACTCCCAGGGCATTGTTGAATCCGTATATGGCTTAAACCAGGGCTTAGTCGACGGTGCTATCGAACCCGACCGCTGGATAATGGCCCGCGAGAACCGCAGCGTTGTCTCCCATACACCTGCCAAGCGCAAACAGTGGATGATTCCGGACAAATCCGGGGTTCAGCTTGCCGTTTTACCGGTTGAGGTTGCAAAGCGCCCGCCGCTTAATCCTCGGGAAGTCATCCGCGTCTTTAACCTTGCGCTCGATGCTGAAGGTTTTTTCAAATCCCCCCAGGACCTGGAATGGACATTTCAACAAAAAGATCTGTATGTACTCCAGTCCCGCCCAATAACCACATTATCGTCCCAAAAAGAGGATGACAGCCGCAGCTGGTATTTGAGTTTACATCGCAGTTTTGAAAATCTAAAAGCGCTCAGAGAAAAAATCGAAAATGAACTGATACCGGGGATGATTGCCGCAGCCGAAAAATTAGCGAGAGTGTCTCTATCCGAATTGCCGGATAAACAACTGGCCGCGGAAATTGATCATCGCTGGGAGGTCAATCAAAAATGGACCAACATCTACTGGGAAGAATTTATACCGTTTGCACACGGTATACGCCTTTTCGGCGAAATTTATAATGACAGGATGCGCCCGGAAGATCCATACGAATTTGTTGATTTGCTGACACACACCGATATGGCCAGTTTGGAAAGAAACCAATTGTTAGAGGCTCTGGCAGAGATGATTCGAGAAAATCAATCCCTTGCAAAAGGCCTATCCGCCGGTCAATATGCCGGTCTTGATCCGCAGTTTTTAGAAGGCCTAGACCGATTTGTTGAAAAATTCGGCGATCTCACCTGTGCGGTTACCGGCGGGACGCAATGTGAACAGGCATCAGATTCGCTCTATAAGATTTTGCTCGAGATGGCAGCGCATCCGCCGATCAATACCGGTCAGCGAAAATTAAGAAAGAAAGACGCGCTCAAGGAAAAATTCCTGAATGCTTTTGAGGGCGAACAGAAAAAACAGGCTGTGGAGTTGCTTGATCTTGGCCGCAGCAGTTATCAGCTTCGGGATGACGACAATATTTATTTAGGCAGAATAGAGGCGCAGCTACTTGCCGCCGTGCGCGAGGCCCGACGGCGAATTGATGATTTCCATGCCGGACGTACACGGCAAAAAATTGCCGACGAACTCATCCAGGTGGTTGAAAATTTGGACCAGCGACCTCGGTCTCAATCGCCCTATAAACAACAACCGGGCGACGGCTTTGTGATTCAACCCCGCCAGCTTATCGGTCAGCCTGCCGGGCCGGGTTTAGCCAAGGGACCTGCCCGGGTGATCCGGAAAACGGCCGATTTATCCGAATTTAAATTCGGTGAGATTCTAATCTGCGACGCTGTGGACCCGAATATGACGTTCGTCGTTCCCCTGGCTGCCGCTGTTGTTGAAAGAAGAGGTGGGATGTTGATCCACGGTGCGATTATTGCCAGAGAATACGGCTTACCCTGTGTAACCGGTATCCCCGATGCAACCGTTCTGATTGAGAATGGAGATGAAATTACCGTCGATGGTTACCTGGGAATCGTCACGATTGGTTCTTCAGATCTCTAAATAGATTGAAAATGGGCTTCCTGCAATCCATTTAGCAAAAGAAAAGAGCAAATCTTTATACGCAAGACTTCAGCCTCGGGATGATTTATGAAGCCGGCTAAGTGAGGGTGAACGGCCAGAAGTCTATCCCGGACCTTTTCTCTTTTTTCTTTACTTTCGATTGCAGTGCAGGTACCTTCTATTGTAAGCGCTTTTGCTTGAGAAAGGGGCGATATGTCGCGGGTATCGATCAGAAGACTTACAGATGGATTGTTTATCAAATTTTCATATTTGGTTGTATTTTTGTGCGTCACCATGTAAATTTCTTTACAATTTTCATCGGTGACATAAGCCATCAGCGAGCAATGTGGTTTACCATCAGCCACTGTTGCCAGGACACAAATATTTTTCTCCCTGGCAAGCGCTTTTATTTCTTTGAGTATCATCCAATCTCCAAGATAGATATAGATCGTACTGATTCTTAATGATTACCATAGTTAGGTCTTTGAGAGAATCAAAATTTTGCTAAAGGCGTCTGTTATTTTGGGGAAGGAAAGCAAGGGAGGTGTCAAATGCAGCAGCGCGTTCGGTTGGGGATCAGTTCCTGCCTTCTGGGGAATGCAGTCCGCTGGAATGCCGGCCACAAGCTGGATCGGTTTTTAACGAATACATTGGGTCAGTTCGTCGACTATGTTCCGATTTGTCCGGAGGTTGAAGCCGGATTCGGTATTCCCCGAGAATCGTTGCGTTTGGTGGGTAATCCGGAAAACCCGCGTTTGGTCACTTTTAAGACCAAAATTGATCGCACGGATCAAATGCTGCGCTGGGCCCGGAAGCGGGTAAAAGAACTGGAGAAAGAAAACCTGCATGGCTTTATTTTCAAAAGCGATTCTCCCAGCAGCGGAATGATACGGGTGAAGGTTTACACCGAAAAGGGCATGCCGGTCAAAAATGGTATCGGTATGTTTGCCCGGGAATTTATGGCGCATTTTCCGCTGATTCCCGCAGAAGACGACGGCCGCCTGCATGATGCCAAAATCAGGGAAAATTTCATCGAGCGCATCTTTACACTGCGACGCTGGCGGGAGACCATTGCCAAAGGCAAAAGCATGGGCCGGCTGGTTGATTTTCATACCCGCAACAAGCTACTAATTCTCTCACACAGTCCCAAGCATTATTCGGTTATGGGCAAGCTGGTGGCGGAAGGCAAGAAGATGCCGATGGAAGATTTGTACGCGCAATATGAGGCCACTTTAATGGCGGCATTGACGCTCAAGACGACACTCAAAAAGAATCTGAATGTGCTGCAGCACTTGATGGGATATTTTAAAAAACAGCTGTCCAAAGATGAAAAGCAGGAACTGCTCGATGTATTTGACCGGTACCGGCAGGAATTCGTGCCGCTCATTGTACCCATTACGCTGATCAACCATTATGTCCGTAAATACGATCAGCCGTACTTGAAATTGCAGACCTATCTGAATCCGCATCCGGTGGAGCTAAAGTTAAGAACCCACGTCTGAATTGGTTTGAGAACCACCATCTTTTACCCGATGGCCGTGTTGCGATCCGATTCAAAATGCTCACGTACTGCCGTGTACGCTCCGCTTTTGAATCGAATCGACGCCTTGCCCTCGAGCAAAATCTGGCGGTTCTCAAACCAATTCAGGCTATTTTTTTAAGTAAAATCGATCTGATCTAAAAGGAATTTTTACATGGATTCCAGGCCGATCCTTGTTACCGGGGCGACGGGTTATGTTGGGGGGCGTCTGATTCCGGCGCTGCTCAAGACCGGATATCAGGTGAGGGCCATGGGCCGGTCGCTGGACAAACTCGCCTACCGTCCCTGGGCAGGGCATCAACAGATTGAACTGGTTCAAGGCGATGTCCTCGATCGGGGGTCTCTTAAAGAAGCCTGTAGGGGTTGCCGGGCGGCATATTATCTGGTGCATTCCATGATCGCCCAGAAAGAAAAGTATGTCGAGGCCGATCGACAGGCCGCCCGCAACATGGCAGATGCCGCCGCCTCGGCAGGCCTGGAACGGATGATTTATCTGGGCGGTCTGGCAGAAGCCCGCAAAGTCCCGCTCAGCAGACATCTGCAATCCCGCCTTGAGGTTGCCGACATCCTTAAATCCGGGCCGGTGCCCGTTACCGACTTGCGTGCCCCCATGATTCTGGGATCCGGCAGCGCTTCCTTTGAGATATTGCGTTACCTGGTCGAACATCTACCGGTGATGACGACCCCCCGCTGGGTGTTTTCCCCCAATCAACCGATTGCCATTCGCAATGTCATCAATTACCTAGTCGGATGCCTTGAGCATGATGAAACCATCGGCGAAACTTTTGATATCGGCGGTCCGGATGTGCTGACCTACCGCGCGCTTTTGGATATTTACGCCGAAGAAGCCCATCTGCGCAAACGCTGGGTCATTCCGGTACCGGTGCTTACGCCGACCTTGAGTGCCTACTGGATTCATTTGATCAGCCCGGTGCCGGCTTCAATTGCCCTGCCGTTGACTGAAGGGTTGACCAGTGCTGCCGTTTGCACGGAAAACCGGATTCAGGCGATCATCCCCCAGAGGCTTCTGAGTTGCCGTGAAGCCATTCGCCTGGCGCTGGAGCGCTTAAATCAGGCCCAGGTGGATACCTGCTGGGCGGATGCGGGCCATTTACTGACACCGGAATGGGCCCACTGCGGGGATGCCGAGTGGGCCGGCGGGATTATCATGAATTGCGGTTATCGCGCACGCATAAGGGCTTCTGCGGATGAAGTCTGGCAACCGATCAGTAAAATCGGGGGCCAGACAGGCTGGTATTTCGGGAATTCACTCTGGAAACTCAGAGGCATACTGGATCGTGCCGTCGGCGGTGTTGGCCTGAGAAGAGGACGCCGGCACCCGTCTGAAATCGGCATTGGTGACGCCCTGGATTTCTGGAGGGTTTTAAATATAGAGGAGCCTTATCGTCTGGTGCTCGTTGCCGAGATGAAAATGCCCGGCGAAGCGCTGCTGGAATTTCAAATCACCCCTGTCGGCGCCGGGCAGGTCGAATTACAGATGCTGTCGCGTTTTTTTCCGAGAGGCCTGGCAGGAATTTTATACTGGTATGGATTGTATCCGTTTCATCAATGGATTTTTTTCGGCATGCTCAAATCCATTGCCCAATTTATCGGCAAACCGATTGTATCCGGACCCGAACGATTTACCCCCAAACTTCACACTAGCTGCGCCCTGCCGCCCACTGTCTCCTAAAGGAGATAAGACATCACAGATTATCGGATACACCATCGAATGCTTGATTAGCATCCTTCCGGTATAGTCTCAGGGGCAAAATTTTTAATTGTGCAATTGAATCCAATGCGCTAAAAAGAACTCGATTTTTACGTCAGGGTCGGAAATTCGGTTTGTCGGACAATCCGAAGGGTTCCGGCCCCGGTGGACAAAGGCAAAGCAAATGTTAGAACCCATCTCAAAAAGGTGGATCAGGGTTCAGGGCAAGACGCAAACCGATTCGAAAGTCGTTGTTCCGAGCAGACACGGTAGTATGTGAGCATTTTGAATCGGTTTGCAACACCGCCATGGACACTTAGACGCATTTTTGAGATGGGTTCTAGAAACTTTTTGCAGGAGTTAATTATGAAAAATACGGCCATGGTAATTTGGATTCTCATTAGTTTGGTCAGCGCAGGTGCTGGAATATCCGCAGAGGTTCCCACCAGCGAAGCGACGGCTGAGTGCATCGATTGTCACTCCTCATTCCAGCCCGGAATTGTCAATGACTGGCAAAACAGCCGCCACGCCAAAATCTCCCCCACAGAAGCCATGGCAGTTGAAGGCGTCGCCCGCAAGGTATCGAGCACCACGGTTCCTGAAAACCTGCAAAACGTCGTGGTGGGATGCGCCGAGTGCCACACGCTGCGCCCCAAAGCGCATGCGGATACGTTTGAGCACAACGGTTATGAGGTTCATGTGGTGGTCAGCCCGGACGACTGCCAGACGTGTCATATGACTGAAAGACAGCAATATGCTAAAAATATCATGGCCCATGCTTACGGTAATTTAGCCGATAATAAACTGCATCAAAAGTTTGAGCACAGCATCCTGGCCGCAACCCGCTATCAAAACGGGAAAATCAATCTGTCGCCGGCCAATGAGGCCACCAAAGCCGAAACCTGCTATTACTGTCACGGTACCAAACTCGAGCTTAGCGGCTATGAAACGCGGGACACCGAAGCCGCCGGCGAGCTGGAATTTCCGATCATCAAAGGCTGGCCCAATCAGGGCGTGGGGCGTTTGAATCTGGATGGCAGCATGGGGGCCTGCTCCGCCTGCCATACGCGTCACGCTTTTTCGATCGAAATGGCCCGCAAACCTTACACCTGCCAGGAGTGCCATGTGGGACCGGATGTCCCGGCCTTTAAGGTGTATGCCGCCAGTAAACATGGCAACATCTTTTCGACGAAGCATTCCGCCTGGAATTTTAAAGCCGTGCCATGGACCGTTGGAAAAGATTTTACTGCCCCTACCTGTGCTACCTGTCATGTGAGTCTGCTGGTCAATACCGATGAGGTAGTTGTGGTCGAAAGGACCCATCAAATGAACAATCGGCTGCCGTGGCGCATACTGGGATTGATCTATGCCCATCCGCACCCGCAAAAGCCGGATACCAGCATTATCCGCAACAAAGACGGATTGCCGCTGCCGACCGATTTTGCGGGCGGGCGGGCCACGAAATTCCTGATCGATGAAAAAGAACAAGACGCCCGCAGGCAGGCGATGCAGGCAGCCTGTCGGAATTGCCATGCTGATTCCTGGGTCAGCGGTCATTGGAAACGTTTTGAAAACACCATCGCAGAGACCAATGCCAAGACACTGGCTGCCACCCGGGTTATGCAGGACATCTGGAAGCTCGGTTTAGCGGACAGACAGGACAGCATCTATAATGAGGCCATTGAAAGAAAGTGGAACGAAACCTGGCTGTTCTATTCCAATACGATTCGTTTTGCTTCCGCCATGGGAGGCGGGGGGGATTACGGCGTATTTGCAGACGGCCGTTATCATCTATCGAAAAATTTGCTTGAGCTCAACGACTGGCTGAAGCTGCAAAAGAAATCCGGCACCACGTCAAATAAATAGAAGTGGTTTCAAAACCCCGGGGCGATCAAAGGCAAGCCCATGAAATTTCAAGACATTCCCGATTCACGTGTCCAAATTCTAAGCGACCGTGATCTTCGCAAGGGCGATTTTGTGCTCTATTGGATGCAGCAGTCCCAGCGGGCCGAATACAACCAGGCCCTGGAATATGCAGTTCAACAGGCCAATGAACTGGGTCAGAGTGTTTTAGTTGTCTTCGGGCTGATGGACGATTATCCTGAAGCCAATTTGCGCCATTATACTTTCATGCTCGAGGGGCTTCAGGAGGTCCAGGCTGCGCTCGTAAAGCGCGGTATCAAAATGGTTGTTCAAAAAGGAAACCCCGCTGATGTCGCGCTCTCTGCTGGCCGAAAGGCATCCCTGATTGTGTGCGATCGCGGGTACCTCAGGCATCAAAGACAGTGGCGCAAAAAAGTCGCCCGAAACGCCTGCTGCCGGGTAGCTCAGATTGAAAGTGATGTGGTGGTGCCGCTTGAAGTGATCTCCAGCAAAGCCGAGTACGCGGCCCGGACAATACGGCCCAAAATCCATAAATATCTCGACGATTATCTGGTTGAATTTAAGCCGACAAAAATAAATAAATCTTCTTTAAAAATACGGGTGAGCGGGCTTGATTTAAGCGACATCGAAACCGTTGCAAAGAAGATGGCGATTGATAAAGGCGTTTTGCCGGTGTCGGGTTTGTTCACCGGCGGCACCTCAAAGGCCAGAAAAATATTTAAAGATTTTTTAAACAATCGGTTTGAGCGTTATGCCGAAAACGGAAACCAGCCCCAGACCGATGACGTCTCCCATATGAGCAAATATTTGCACTTCGGACAAATTTCCCCTCTATATCTGGCTTTGCAGATTCTTAAAGCGGAAAAGCGTTTCAGGGAAGCCCGGGAGGCATATTTGGAGGAATTGATCGTGCGGCGCGAGTTGGCCATGAATTTTGTTTATTACACGGCGGATTATGATTCTTATACATGCATACCGGCCTGGGCGCAAAAGACGCTGGCCGAGCATAAAAAAGACAGGCGTGAATACCTTTATACCCGCCGGCAGCTCGAAAATTCCGAGACTCACGATGAATACTGGAATGCGGCCATGCGGGAAATGAAGTTCACGGGGTTTATGCACAATTACATGCGCATGTACTGGGGCAAAAAAATTCTGGAATGGTCGAAAACACCCGAGCAGGCATTTAAAACAACCCTGGCCATCAACAACAAATACTTTCTCGACGGCCGCGACGCCAACTCATACACCGGTGTGGCCTGGATCTTCGGGGTGCACGACCGCGCCTGGTCGGAGCGACCGATTTTCGGCAAAATCCGTTACATGGCCGCATCCGGACTCGAACGAAAATGTGATATCCAGGCTTATGTTAGAAAGGTAGATGCTCTGGAAAAAGCGTCCCGATAATAGGCGTTTCAAATGGCCAAAGATATTATATTGCGGCTGGTACTTGGCGACCAGCTGAATGAGAAGCACACCTGGTTTCAAAAGCCGGACCCGAAGGTAACCTATGTGTTGATGGAAATCCGGCAGGAAACGGATTACGTTAAACATCATATTCAAAAAGTGGTGGCGTTTTTTGCCGCCATGCGGGCATTTGCAGAAAAACTCAAAGAAAAAGGGCACACCGTCAACTATCTGCGGCTGGATGATGCCGATAACCAGCAGAGCATCGAAGGCAACATCAAACGTCTGCTCAAAGAAAAGCGCTTTGCGCGTTTTGAGTATTTGCTGCCCGACGAACATCGTTTGGATATTGCGCTCCGCAAGATGGCTAAAACGCTATCGGTTCCCTGGCAGGCTTTTGACGCCGAGCATTTTCTGGCCCGACGGCAGGATTTGCAGGATTTTTTTGCCGGTAAAAAGCGCTATCTGATGGAATCCTTCTACCGCCAGATGCGCAAAAAGCATAACATCTTGATGGACGGCGACAGGCCGCTGGGCGGTCGCTGGAATTTTGATGCTGAAAACCGCCGGCGTTATGATGGGCGGATTCCTCTTCCCGAGCCCAAACTGTTTCGCAATGACGTCAGCGAACTTCACAAAATGGTTGAGAAAGCCGGCGTAAAGACCTTTGGTGCTATCAAGCCCAAAAGTTTAATCTGGCCGACCAACCGGTCCCAGTCCTGGTCTCTGTTGAATGCCTTTCTGAAGGATGGGCTCAACGCATTCGGCACCTATCAGGATGCCATGACCACCGAAAGCTGGTCGCTGTTCCATGCCCGCATCTCGTTTGCGCTCAACACCAAAATGCTTAACCCGCTGGAAGTCATCGAGGCGGCTATCCGAACCTGGGAAAAGCAAAAGCGCACAGTTAAAATTCAACAGATTGAGGGCTTTGTGCGCCAGATTTTGGGCTGGCGCGAATATATGCGCGGCATTTATTGGGCCCTGATGCCCGAGCTGGGGCGCATGAATTTTTTCAATCACAGGGCCGCTTTGCCCGACTATTATTGGACAGCCGAGACAAAGATGAAATGCATGCAGGCTGCGCTCGGCCAATCGCTTGAACATGCCTATGCCCATCACATTCAGCGCCTGATGGTTACGGGTAATTTTGCCTTGCTGGCCGGTGTGCATCCCGATCAAGTCGACCAATGGTACCTCGGGGTTTACATCGATGCCATCCAATGGGTTGAGCTACCCAATACCCGGGCGATGAGCCAGTGGGCCGACGGGGGCCTGGTCGCCACCAAACCCTATGTGTCTTCGGCCAACTACATCAACAAAATGAGTGATTACTGTACGCGGTGTACGTACAATCGCCAGAAACCATACGGAGAAGCTGCCTGTCCGTTTAACTGCCTGTTCTGGGATTTTTTTAAGCGACATCAGCCGAAACTGCAAAACAATCCGCGCATCGGCATGATGTACCGCACCTGGAACTGCAAAGACCCAAAAGAACAGAAGCGCATTTTAAAACAGGCGGAATCATACAAGCAAGATTTAAACCGGCTTTAGATCATGAAGCCGCCATTCTCTGGCGGGCTTGCCTTTCTTTGCATCTGCGCTTCAAGTCGATTGACCGATTTGTAAATTTCTGAATTGCACTTCCCGGATTAATTATTATTGTTTGAGAAACATTTATTTGAACAGGCGTTATTTGGCGCAATATTGACGGGAAAAAACGATGAAAAAAATATCTGAGGACGTTTTGGCCAGTATGGAATTTAAGGTATCTTACCAGCACAACGGCATCCGGCATACCGACTGTTATTACGGACATCGAATCAATTTATGGCGTGATATCTTGCCACCGCAGCTGCGTGAAGAAATTCACGGCAAACAAAGCGGGGATCAGGTCGTACTGGATGTTCAACCCGGCGCCTGGGTGGCCGCCAGAGATGAATATAACATTTATAAGGTCCATCAACGTCAGATTTCGGCCCTATCCCCGCAAGCGGATCCGATTCAACCGCGATTCGGCCGATTTTATCCCCTGGGGATTCTGAGGAATGTAGCGGGTGTCTTTCCAAACAACATGACGCCCTTTCGCTGTATATCTTCCAATGGTACCGGCATCAAGGCTGATGTGAATCATCCTTTAACTGACAAACCCCTCCAATTTAAAGCAATCATCAGGGATGTTCGTGAGAAGTTTGAGGAACATGGCGGCACCAGCATCGACTGGGCGGAGACTGCCCTCAGCGGACCGGGAATGCAAGCGCGGGTAAACGGGCACCCAACCGATTTTTTTGCCGACCAACCCTTCCGCAGAGCCGATGAAAGTGAAGACGGTCTATTTTATGCGCAACCCCGAATGGTCAAACACATCGATGACACCGCTATTGATATTATCCGTCACCTTTACGGTAAACGGATTCAGCCCCGGAGCGACGTCTTGGATTTAATGAGCAGCTGGGTTTCCCACCTCCCGGAAGATCTTGCGCTAAAATCCCTCATCGGCCTTGGTATGAATCAAAGGGAACTGGAAGCCAACAGCCGGCTGACCGATTATATCATTCATGATCTTAACGCCAACCCGCGATTACCCTTTAACGATAATGCCTTTGATGCGGTCATCTGCGCTGTCTCAGTTGAATATTTAATCCACCCCCTTGAAGTATTTGAGGAGATCGCCCGGGTATTGAAACCCGGTGGCGTATTCATGGTGACTTTCTCCAATCGCTGGTTCCCGCCCAAAGTGATCAAAATCTGGCCGGAGCTGCATGAATTTGAACGCATGGGACTTATACTTGAATTCTTTTTAAAATCCGGTAAATATAAAGAGCTACAAACCTATTCCATACGCGGATTACCCCGGCCGCAAGATGATAAATATTATTCCCGAATTTTGTTTTCAGATCCGGTATATGCAGTTTGGGGCTGCAGTAACCGCAAATAAAAAATAATGAACCGAATACCGCATAAGGAGTTAGCTGATGCTCAACGAAAAATACGAGATCAAAAGTGATGTGGAGATGAAAAGCGGAGACGGGCGCCCTCTCGAAGGCGAGCGCTTTAAAAGCCAGATTGAATTCATCCTGGAGGCCGATAAACTCAAAAAGGTCCTGCGGCGAACGACGTTGCTGGATCGTTCCCGGCAGGAAAATTCAGCCGAACACTCCTGGCATATTGCCCTGATCGTTCTGATTTTATCCGAATATGCCGAAGAAGACAATCTGGATCTTTTGCAGGTAATAAAATTGCTTCTTACCCATGATCTAGTCGAAATCGATGCCGGCGACACCTATTGTTATGACCAGAGCGGCCGCCGGGATCAGAAAGCGCGCGAAACCAGAGCTGCAGATCGAATCTTTAACATTCTGCCCGAGGATCAGGCCAAATCGTTTCGGTCCCTGTGGGATGAATATGAAGACAGAAAGACACCTGAATCCAAATTTGCCAATGCCGTGGATAGATTGCAGCCGTTACTGCATAATTATTTTACCCAGGGCCACACCTGGCGTCGCAAGGGAATCCAAAAAAAACAGGTCCTTTCCCGAATGCAGCCGGTGGATGAAGGCTCCTCCCTTCTGTGGGAGTATGTCTCCAACCTTGTCGATGATGCGGTTGAGAAAGGTTATCTGGCAAAATAATCTTTCCTCCCAATTGAGTTAAAACTCAATTGGGAGTTATTAATAACGAATAACAAATAACAGTAAACCACAATGGAACTCAATAAATCACAACCGATGATCACGGCCAAAGGATTAACCCGCATTTACAAACTGGGTGGCAGTGAGGTCATCGGAATTAACCAGGTCGATCTTGAGATCGCGGCAGGCGAACTGGTGATTTTGAAGGGTAACAGCGGTTCCGGAAAGAGCACCTTGCTGTCATTATTGGCCGGTCTGGATAGACCGACCCGGGGCGATCTGACGGTTGCAAACCACGATTTAAATCAAACTTCCAATAGCGAATTGACCCACTTCCGCCGGCAGGTTGTCGGTATGATTTTTCAGTCTTTTAATTTACTGCCCACCTTAAATGTGCTCGAAAATGTCTGCCTTCCGGCACTTTTGGCCGGCAGGTCGATTGCAGAGAGCCGGCTCAAAGCCACGGACCTTTTAAAATGGATCGGACTTGATACGCGCTTAAACCACCTCCCGGCACAACTCTCCGGCGGGGAGATGCAGCGTACCGCAATCGCCAGAGCCCTCATTAATGATCCGTCAATTATTTTAGCCGATGAGCCTACCGGAAATCTTGACTCTCACAACGGACAAATCGTCATTGATCTGCTGGCAGAGCTTAATCGAAAATGGGGCCGCACCATCATGATTGCAACCCACAGCTCACTGGCCGATTCCCAGGCCACTGTTAAACTTTTCCTTAAAGACGGCATGATCACAAATCACCTATGAGAAATTTCATATTCTTCTTGCGACTTTTTATCTGGTTCAGTTTGCGGGATATGCGCAAGCATATCGGCCGGGCCCTGACCGTGCTTTTGGGGATCGCCCTGGGCGCGGCTGTTTTTACCAGCGTGCGCCTTTCCGTCAACGCTTCGCTGGATTCATTTACCAAAAGCATGGATCTAATTGCCGGACGGGCGGATCATGTGTTAACCCGGCCCGGCGGTTATGTTGCGGAAGATCTTATCTCAGAACTGCTAAATCATCCGGCGATCGAAAGTGCATCACCGGTGCTGAGCACCTATACCCGAATTGCACAAGATGGTGCGGAACCCTTTTTGCTCGTGGGATTTGATCCGATTTTGGACCGGCCCCTTCGCAGCTGGCGGATTCGCGCAAAAAGTAATCCTGAGGCTTTTGTCTGGCTGGATCTATTAAAGGACCCTTACACCTTGATCCTGGGAGAATCCCTGGCCACCGAATTCAATAGCGCCTCAGGTGATGTTATCCTCCTTGAGCATGCCCGTCAAAGATCCAACTTCAAGGTACTGGGGAAGCTGGAGCGGGAAGGACTTGCGCTGGCTGAAGGGGGCCGAATTGCGATAACCGATATTGCAACCTTTCAGGAATTTACCGGGATTTTCGGCAAAGTGGATCGAATTGATCTCAGGTTAAAACCCTTTGCCACTGCGAAGGATCTGGATGATATCCGCAACATTCTACCTGAAGGCATTACGCTGAATCCGCCATCGACCGCCCGCGAAAGCGGGCAGGGAATGATCAGAGCCTATCAGCTCAATCTCTCGATTCTAAGCTTTGCGTCATTATTTGTCGGCATGTTTTTGGTCTATAGCCTGGTTGCCTTAAATGCAGCTTCTCGTCGCCCGGAACTGGCTATTTTAAGATCTACCGGAGCTTCCGGCTACCATCTTTTTTTTATTTTCCTGGCGGAAGGCGCTTTGTTTGGCGTCGCCGGCTGGCTGATGGCCATCCCGATTGGCAATTTTTTGATCAAATATTTGCTCCACGGCGTCAGTCAAACGATCTCCACCCTTTTTGTGAGGGTTCAGGTGGAAACGCTTACGCTTGATGGGTGGGAAATTCTGCTAAGTTTTAGTGTTACGGTTTTTATCTCCGTATTGGCCGCCTATCAACCTGCACGGGAGGCCATGCAGGTTTCCCCCAAAGAAGCACTGGAGATTTCCCAGCTGGGGATGCGGCCCCGAAAATCACCAAGGCAGCTTGCTATGGGCGGTCTCATTTGTATCGTATTGGTATGGCCGTTGTCCCGGCTTCCGGCAGTTCTGCAAATGCCGCTGCCGGGATATTTAGCCATTTTGCTGCTCTTTGTCGGCTTTGCGTTGCTTGCGCCCTGGGCCCTGGAGCAGATCGGTGCTTTCCTTTCAATAAAATTGCGCAAGCTGGCGGGAATGCCGGCATACCTCGCCAGTCGCCACGTGCGCGACAGCGGGACCCGGACGGCCGTATCTGTCGGAGCCCTTATTACGGCAGTTGCCTTATTTACTTCCCTGGTGATTATGATTTACAGCTTTCGCCAGACCGTGGAATTTTGGACCCACGAGACCATCCGGGGCGATTTATTTTTGACCACCAAAATGGGAGACATGAATCAATTCCGCTATCCCATTGCTCAAGAGGTTATTGAAAATTTGCAAGCTTTTAAAGACAAAGTCGATATCGTACCGAACCGGCGCTTTTTTTTAACATATACAAATTTTCCGTATGAGTTCGAGCTGCTGGATATTAAGGGATTTCTGAAATACGCCTCATTTTTCTGGCTGAGGGGAGATCCGGAAATAATTCTCCCGAAGCTAATACGCGGTGAAGGCGTTATTGTTTCTGAAGTTTTTTCAAATCGTACCGGCTTAAGCGCGGGTGACGCGTTCCGGGCGCAGGTTGGCGAATCATCGATTGAACTCCCGATATTAGGCATTGTCCGCGATTACCGGACCCGGGGAGGCGTGGTCTTTTACTCTTTGTCTCATTTTAAGGCCCGATATCACGAAACGCATTGGGGCGGGATGAGGATTTTTTTTAAGGATAGGACCCAAGACCTGGAGGCGGCCGTCTCGAATCTTCGAGCCGACATCATTGAGCAGATGGGCGATAAAGTGGATATGCTCAGTGGCCAACGGCTGCGAGGTGCTGTTTTGCGAATTTTTGACGAAACATTCGCCATTACCACCGTTTTGCTTCTGATTGCTCTGGTAATCGCCGCTTTGGGTATTGCCACGACTCTGACGGTCCTGGTTTTGGAACGATCCAGACAACTCAACACCCTGTTTGCCATAGGGGCAAGTTTCAGGCAGATTCGGTCGATGATATTCTGGGAAGCCGCTTTTTTGGTGGTTATCGGGGAGCTGGCCGGAGTTGTCTGCGGTTTTTTCCTGTCGTACCTGCTGGTATTTGTGGTCAATCGGCAATCATTCGGTTGGACTTTCTTATACGGAGTGGATTGGGGGTCGTTGAGTATATCGATTCCGCTGATTATCATAACGGCCCTTGCTGCAGCGCTGCCGGCAGTGAAAATGGTTTTCCGGAAACCGCCGGCTACGTTGTTGCGCGAGCGATAATTTTTTTCACCGCAGAGACGTAGAGGACGCTGGGGTTTTCATTTTTAGTTTTCCGGTGAGAGGCCGAAAAACTAAAATCCCCAAACCCTGTGGGCTTAAGGATTACTCCATAATAGCAAATAGAAAATGAGTCATGGTATTTTTGCAGCGAAGCTGCTGAGTGGTTTTCCTTTGGCGTCCTCTCAACGCCAAAGGAAAAATTCAATATCTCTGCGATCTTTGCGCCTCGAGCGAAGCAGGCGGTGAAACTTTTAAAGTTGGGCAAAAATTATATAAATGAAACAATTATCTAATATAGTTGCTCGAGTGTTTCTGTTTCTGATCCTGATGAGCACAGTTTTTGCTTATAAGTTAATTGCCGGGGATGCGTCTGATTTTTTATCTGTTACCGGGCCCTGCAATTTAACATTTCCAAAAGATCACGGACCGCATCCGGGTTATCGGACCGAGTGGTGGTATTATACGGGTAATCTGCAAACTGAATCGGGAGCTCGATTCGGATACCAGTTGACGTTTTTTCGAAGCCAAATCAGTCCTTCCGGCGCAGAAAAGAAATGGCCGCGACCCGCATCTGCCTGGCGCGCCCAGCAAATTTATCTCGGGCATGCAGCCATTTCCGATATTTCCACTAAAAGACACCTTCAGGCCGAGCGGGTTGCCCGGGGCGCCTTGGGGCTGGCAGGGACATCCGAAGCGGCCGGGGATACGATAATTTTTATCAAAAATTGGCGCGCTCAGATAGGTGAAAATACCCATATTTTGAAAGCCATCACGGATGAGTTTTCCTATGAACTGACCCTGCAGCCTGCTAAAGAGCCGGTTTTACATGGACAGGGCGGCTATAGCCGCAAAGGGTCAACGCCGCGGAGCGCAAGCTGTTATTATTCGATTACCCGCCTGATATCGGACGGTACGCTCACGCTGGGCGGAAAAACCATGAAGGTTGAGGGGTTAACCTGGATGGACCATGAATTCAGTACAGCCCCTCTCGAGCCGGGCGTCGTCGGCTGGGATTGGTTTAGCCTGCAGCTTTCGGATCAAACTGAGATTATGCTCTATCAGTTCAGAAATGAGAAAGGGGGCTTAAGCCCTGCATCCAGCGGGACATTCATTGATCCATCCGGCAATCCCCGGCATTTAACAATAGACGATTTCAGCATTGAGGTCCTGGACCAATGGAAAAGTCCCCGTTCCCGGGCGTTATATCCGACACGCTGGCGGTTGACCATTTTTCCATTATCAATTCAACTCAGCATCGATGCTAATTTATCCGACCAGGAAATGCAGACACCGGAAAGCACCGGGGTGACGTATTGGGAGGGCAGCGTATCGATAAGCGGTTCAGCCGCCGAACATCCCGTAAAAGGTATGGGATATGTTGAGCTTACCGGATACGCAGAATCTTTCAGGGCCCCCATGTAATACCGGTAACACCACTGCGGTTTCAATTCAGTTGGCCATTGACTAAATTAGGAAAAATATAATTATGAAAACCATAAAAATTTTGATATAAATTAATATTGATGGTCGCGTAAAAAGTGAGAAAAATGATCTTTTACGAGAGTGTTTTGTATTTGGTGTTTCGTGGTTAGAATTCAGACAAATTGAAATAATATCAAATACTTTATACTAAACACGAAAAACGGAACACTAAACACCCGATAAATTCATCAATATCCATTGACAGAATTGATCTAATGCGCAAAAAGCGATTCGTTGCAGTTTTGAGTTTGGCATGGCCATTGTTGACGGCCTGTGTAACCTATCAACAAATGCAAGATCAAAATGCCGTGCTAGATAAGGAATTAAAGCTTGTCCGCATTGAGCTATACGAGGCCGAAGAGAAGATTAAAAACCTTGATGCTGAATTAATCAAATTGAAGCAAACAAATTCAGGCTGTGACGAAAAACTTACAGATCTGCAATCAAAGAATACCTACCTTAAAAATATCAATTTAAAGCTTTCACAAAACGTTGAGCAACTTTCTCAAAACATTGAGCAGCTGAATACCGATCTTCAAAAAAAGAAATCCGTAATCAAACTGCAGAACAAAGTTATCCGTCTTCTGGATGATACCAAAAACACAATCGCAACAAGTCTAAAAGAGGAGATCGCAGCTGAGGAAATTGAACTCGTCGAAATGGAAGACACCTTAAAAGTTGTCTTCATCGACAAAATTCTTTTTGATTCGGGCAGTGTCGAGATTAATGAAAAGGGCAAGAAAATATTGTTGGTGGTGGCCGATTCCATCAGAGCGCACAAAGACCAAAATTTACTGGTTGAGGGGCATACCGACAATACACCTTTAGGTCCGACCTTGAAAGAAAGATTTCCAAGCAATTGGGAGCTGTCCACGGCCCGGGCGGCTGCTGTGGTAAGATTTCTTCAAAATGAGGGTCAGGTGAAGCCGGAGAGGCTCTCGGCGCGCGGATACAGCTACTATCGGCCGATTGCCTCGAACCGGTCCAAAGAAGGGCGCCACCAAAACCGTCGGATAGAAATCATCCTCGGCTCTTCTATGTAAAAGTCTCCAGATTGAAGGAAGAAAGTTTGTCGATGGATAGCGCAATCACCGTTTTAGCAGGAGCTACCGGTAATCTCGGTGGGCGCATCGCCAGAGCGATTCTCAAAAGGGGCGCCAATATGCGGGCGGTCGTCCGACACACCAGCGATCCTGACAAGGTCGAGGACCTGCGGAAGCGCGGTGCGGCGATCGCTAAGGTGGACTTCAACAGCGTTCCTGAGGTGACAGAAGCATGCGTGGGTGGGACGTGCGTCATCTCTGCGCTGTCCGGACTGCGGGATGTAATCGTTGAGACGCAGACGTTGCTGCTCGATGCGGCGGTCAAGGCTGGGGTGCCACGCATCATCCCGTCCGACTACTCCATTGATTTCACGAAGTTACCTCCTGGAACGAACCGCAATCTCGATCTGCGTCGAGAATTTCACGAGCGTCTCGACAAGGCCCCGATTGCAGCCACCTCGATCCTCAACGGCATGTTCACGGATCTGCTGACCGGCCAGGCGCCGGTCGTCCTCTTCAAATTAAAGCGAGTTGTTTACTGGGAGGATGCAGATCAGCGACTGGACTTTACGACCATGGACGATACCGCTAAATTCACCGCAGCCGCGGCTCTCGACTCTTCTACTCCAAGATTCTTGCGTATCGCGGGGGATCAAATCAGTGCCCGTGGATTGGTGGAAGTCGCCAGTGAAGTGACCGCAGAAAAGTTCCGCCTGTTTCGCGCAGGAGGTCTGAAGAGGCTTGCGACACTGATCAAGATCACGCGAGCAGTCCTTTTTAGGAGCAGCGCACTCTATCCGCCCTGGCAAGGCATGCAGTACATGCACAATATGTTCAGCGGACGCGCGAAACTGGAACCACTCGATAACGACCGTTATCCCGGGATGCGATGGACAACAGTGCGGGATGTCCTTGCGGCTCGCTAATCGCGGTATTGCGGTCGAGCAAGACAGCTTACGATACGGTACTTATGCAATTTTGCATTTACTCTTAAAATCTTATTTGAAAGGAGGTAAATTATGTTCAATAGAGCATCCATCATTGTCTTGTGTCTGCCCTTTATTTTGCTTTCAGCGTGTGTGCAAAAAAGTAAGTATGTGGAACTCGAAAATGCTCATAATCAAACCAAGCAGCAATTAGAGACTGAAAATAAGGCGGTGGCCGATCTTCGTGAGCAAGTCTCCAAATTGGTTGATGAAAACAAGCGCTATTTAAGTATGATAGACGATCAAAAGACTACCATTGAAGGTTTACAGAATGAATTAGAGAAAGAAAGATCGGTTGTTCAGCAAAAAGATAAAAAAATTTCAGATTTAGAAAAAACCCGCGCAGAAATAGAAAACAGTCTTAGGGAGCAGATTGCCCAAAAGAACATAAAGATAGAGGAGATCGAGGGCAGATTAAAGGTAACTTTTGTGGATAAGATTCTTTTTGACTCAGGAAGTGTGAAAATCAAACCAAAAGGCAGAGAAGTGCTATTAACATTAGCAGATTCATTCAAGGCTAATCAAAAGCAAAACATCGTGGTAGAGGGCCACACGGATGATGTACAGATTGGAGCCGCATTGCAGGACCGGTTTCCAACAAACTGGGAGCTGTCCACAGCAAGAGCAACGTCTGTGGTCCGATTTTTACAGGAAAAAGGAGCGATTGGACCTGAAAGGTTGACCGCCAGCGGTTTCAGCTTTTACAAACCCGTGGATACAAATGAGACCGAAGAAGGACGAAAACAGAATCGACGTATAGAAATTATTTTGATCCCGGAACGATAACGAAAAATGCCCAAAGTTTGAATCGGTTTTTTTGAAAAAAGCAGGGTCATTTCTGACCCTGCTTTTTTCAATTCTCCAGAATTTCTCTCAGTTTTTGGGATAGTTCGATGATATCAAACGGTTTCTGAATAAACCCGTTGCAGCCCTGCGCGATTAATTCTTCTACCTGCTTGTTTATACTATAACCGCTCACCAGAAGAACTTTAAGGTCGGGGTCGATTTTTTTAAGCTCCTCATAGGTAGCTTTGCCGCTTTTTTCCGGCATAATCATATCCAGTGCAACCAGATCGAGATCGTCGATATTCGAACGGTAAAGATCAATTGCTTCTTTTCCGCTTCTGGCTGTTAACACCGTATAACCTAATTCTTTGAGCATGAGTTCTTCTACCAGAACGGGGCCTTCTTCGTCATCGACCAGAAGAATCCGTTCCTTACCCTTTACCAGCATATAATCATCCGGTGCTTCCTCGAGCGTTTCGGTTTCTGTTACCGGTAAGTAGATAACGAATGTGGCGCCGTGATCCTTTTCGCTATAGACGCGTATGATTCCGTTATGATTTTTAATAATCCCGTATGCGGAAGCCAATCCCAGACCGGTCCCCTGGCCGACTTCTTTTGTCGTGAAAAAAGGCTCAAAAATTCTTTCCATGGTTTCCTTATCCATACCGATCCCGCTGTCAGTCACGGATAATTTTACATAGTTTCCTCCACTGGCGTCATACGGTCTGCAATAATCATCGCTGAGGCTCACATTTTGGGTTTGAATATAAAGGTCACCCCCATCCGGCATCGCATGCCATGCATTCAAATAAAGATTAATCAGAACCTGTTCGATTTGTCCCCGATCCACCTCCACGTTCCAGAGATCTTCCTGGAATCTTTTATGTACGCTGATTTCTTTTTTGGTGCGGGTAAACATTCGCGAACTTTTTTCGACAACATCATTGAGACACGTTGTTCTGGGGGTATATTTCCCCTTTCGGGCAAATCCAAGGAGCTGTTCGGTCAGATTGGCGGCGCTCATGACATTTTCTTCAATTCCCTGGACATATTTTTGGTTTGGATGATCCGCTTCCGGATTTAAACGCATCAATGACAAATATCCCTGGATACCCATGAGAATATTGTTGAAGTCATGCGCTATTCCTCCGGCCAGGGTGCCAATGGCCTCCATTTTTTGAGCATGCATCAGTTGGGCTTCGAGATTCTTTTTTTCTTTTTCGGTCTTCAATTCATCCGTAATATCGGAAAGCTGGCTAACGATTTTTACTTTGCCAAGGGAGTCTTCAAATCGGTTTGCGCCTATTTTAACCGTGCGCTCGTCTCCTGTTTTGCAAATTATGGTGCAAATCAGCCCGGATGGAATTATTTCGCCCCTAAAGGTATTTATAAAAAAATCCTCTACCGGCTCGAAACTATCCGGGGCCATATATTTCTGCAAAGCACTTCCTTGGATCTCATAGCGCGAATATCCTAAAATTTGGGACAGGACGTCATTTGCATAGATAATTTCAAGGGCATCATTCATGACCATGATTCCATCGCGTGAGTTTTCAACAACTGACCGGTATCGCTCTTCGCTCTCGCGTAGTGCCTTTTCCGCTTCAATGCGCTTGCTGACGTTCCGGGCGACATTTAGAATCACGTCTTTTCCCCGGTAACGGATAAGCCTGGAGTGGATTTCGACGGGAATACTATTGCCGTCTTTCTGGAAATGCATGGTTTCAAGAGTTACTTTTTGGTTGACCTGTTCCTGACTGTGTCCACCGCGTTGGCCGATAATCAAGCGTGCATCTTTTTCAGGGATGATGGTTCCAAGATTTAATTTGAAAAATGCCTCGGACGTGTAGCCAAGTTGTGAATAGGCCGCTTCATTGGCTTCCAGGATATTGCCGTCTAAATCTAAAATGTAAACCGCATCATCGACGTTTTCCAACAGCTCCTTGTAACGGGTCTGCTCTTCGGCGTCTTTGAGATTTGTCAGCATATAATTAAAAGCCTGGGATAACTGATTAAATTCCCAATAGGTTCCGCTTTTATCATCGAAAAGAAGATCTTTTTGTCCTTCGGATATTTGGATTGCTTTAACCGTCATTTCTTTCAGCGGGCCCATCATTTTTTTGGCCAGAAAGATCGACATCAGAGTTGAAACCGCGAGAATCACTATGGAAAACAGCCCGATCCATAGGGTGACGTTCCTTTTTTCAGCGATCAGGCTTTCCAGAGACGATAGGAAATAGAAATTGTTTATTCCATTGAGCCTCGCTAAAATTCGATTTTGCCCGAAGGGGTGAAATCCGGGACCTGCCGAAAGTGCATTGCGGGTTTTTGCATCCAGCGGTGATGCCCTGCCGGATATTAGACAAAACACCTGGTCGGCATCGAGGACGGATATGTCCGCGTCGACGGTTTGCTCTATCGTGTCAATGAGTTCGGTGTCCTGGACCATATCATAGAGGGCGTACGCGGTTCCCATGCGACCGGTTTCATGCATAATCGGGGCTGAAAACCACCACAGGACGCGCTTTTTTTCTCCCTCTTCCAGGATCTCGCCGTTCGGATATTCTGTTAGAACAAAATCAATTACCTGTCTGGATATCCCGGGATAGTTTTCCGGTATAACGGATTTTTCACCGATCTTTTTGACAAAATGGTAAACACCATCTTTGGGCGGATAAAATTGAGTAATGCGGTTTTCCAGTTTTGATTTATCGTCGAGCATAACCGTAACACGGACGATATTGTCGGAGCCCAGATTTTCCAGTTTCCCCGTAATCAGCCCAATTCTGTTTTTTAAGATAATTTCCACCTGACCCTTTTGAGCCAGCAACTTCTCATAAAATTCCGATTCGACTTTTTTGCCGTAATATCGGTAGATGGTTGCCAGGAGCGTAGCCACCGAAAGGGTGACAAGAACGACAAACGTCGTCATTAAAAAAGTTGAAAAGCGTTTTTTGCCTCTGAACTTCAACGCATCCTCCCGAAAGATCCGAACGAAACCCATGTAAGGTATCAGATTTTCAAGGCCATCATCGGGACCAATATGATCCCAAACATCTTTACAAAAAAAAACCGAGTTACCTGAATCCCTATGGCAACCCGGCTGTCCGCATATCATCATCTTCCTGATGCGGATCCTTGAGCTTTCCGCATTCCGAATTTTCGGAATTTGGCTTTTTCATAGGACAACTCTATAAGAATAAAATGAAACAGGTCGAATTGTCAAAAAAAAGTTGGGTTCTGAATTGTTTTGACTTGATGGTCGATTATGGCATAAAGTCGGTCTGTTATCGCCCAAATTGTGTAGAAGCGGTTTCAGACTTCAAGAACGTGTCGAAAGGCTTTTCAATTTTAAGGAGGAGGAGAATATGAAAGAGGGCAAACTTCATTATGGCTGGGTGGTCATCTATATGGGGCTGCTGACCACCATTGCCGCCCACGGGTTCGGCCGCATGTCCTATACCATTATTCTGCCGGCCATGAAAGACGGACTTGAGTTTAATTACACCCAGCTGGGGTTGCTGGGAACCGGGAATTTCATCGGTTATCTGACGATGGCCATTATCGGCGGGTTTTTGGCTGCGCATTTTGGGACGCGGATCGTCATCACGGCTGCCTTGATATTGATGGGAATTACCATGATTTTAACCGGGCTGGCCCAATCATTTGGTTTTGCCTTTTTTATGCGCCTGCTGACCGGCTTGGGCAACGGCGCATCTTATGTCCCGGCCATGGCTTTGGGTTCGGCCTGGTTTGTAATGAAAAAAAGAGGCTTTGCGACCGGCATCGTATCTGCCGGAATCGGCGTCGGTACGCTGATTTCCGGTCTGCTGGTACCGCCCATATTATCAGTCTTTGGCGCCAGTGGATGGCGGTTTTCGTGGTATATACTGGGTGGCGCCGTACTGTTGATATCCGGTATTGTTTATCAGTTTGTGCGCAGCAATCCTGAGGAAAAAGGACTTCGCCAGGTCGGGGCCGAACAGAATGATGCTGCCCGCCCGGCCCCCTCAGATGCTGAAAAAGCGCCCGCGCCAAAGTGGGCCGATACATTTAAAGGTGTCCTTAAAGTGAGCTCCGTCTGGTATCTGGGTCTTGTCTATTTTTTTTATGGTCTTTCTTACATTATCTACATGGTTTTTTTTGCGGCTTACCTGGTGAAAGAAATGGGTTTTAGTCAGGAATGGGCCGGGGGATTGTGGGCCCTGGTAGGGGGCTTAAGCATTTTTTGCGGGATAATTTGGGGGAAGATATCAGATCTGCTCGGAAGAAGCCGGGGGGCCGCGCTGGCGTACCTTGTGCTGGGGCTTTCTTACATTATCTATGCGCTGATTAAGGTGAAATTCGGCTTTTACCTGTCTGCTGTATTTTTCGGGCTCACTGCCTGGAGTATCCCTACCATTATGGCCGCTGCGGCCGGGGACTTTGTGGGTCCGCGCCTGGCGCCTGCAGGCCTGGGCTTTATTACGTTGTTTTTCGGCATCGGTCAGGCTCTGGGGCCGGCACTCGGCGGATATCTGGCAGATGTCAGTGGTTCATTTACCCTGCCGTTTTTGGTGGCCGGTGGTATCTCTCTGACCGGGATGGTGCTGTCTTTTTACTTGAAAAAACCTTCGCAAGAATAGGTTGTATTCCAATATTCCATATAGGCGATATAAAACCAGCGTCGTTAAAAGCACGATGCTTTCAATATATTATCGAAATTCCGGGAGGTTGTTATGAAAATTGAAGCCAACAGTATCCAGATTAATTATGAATTGTCGGGAATAAAACAGGCCCCGGTAGTTGTGCTGAGCCATTCACTGGCCTGCAGCCTGATGATGTGGGACCCGCAGCTCGAGCTGCTGGAAGCCCATTTCCGGGTTTTGCGGTTTGATACGCGCGGACACGGGGAAAGTAGTGCGCCGCAGGGACCTTATACACTCGAACAGCTGGTTGATGATGCCATCGGTCTTCTGGATGGGCTGGATATTGAAAGGGTCCTGTGGGTCGGTCTATCCATGGGCGGCATGATCGGTCAGGGCATCGCTTTGAATCATTCCAACCGGCTGGAAAGTCTGGTATTGGCGGATACGGCATCGATAATTCCCGATGAAGCCCAACCCGTGTGGCAGGAGCGCATCGATGCCGTACGAAACCAGGGCATGCAGGCGGTCGCCGAATCCACCCTGGAGCGCTGGTTTACGCCGAATTATCTTAAACAGAATCCACCGGAAATCGAACAAATCCGCCGGCAGATTTTAGCCACTCCGGTCGACGGTTACATCGGCTGCAGCGAAGCCATCCGGCGGCTTAATTATTTGGAAGAGCTTTCCGCGATTCGAACCCCCACCTTGATTATGGTCGGGGCCGATGACCCGGGCACGCCGGTGGCGGCATCGGAAGCCATGCACGCGCGCATTAAGGGCTCGAACCTGGTGGTGATTCCCGAGGCAGCCCATCTTTCCAATATTGAGCAAAAGGAGGTTTTTAATAGCAGCCTTGTGGCACATTTACAGCCACGCTGATCCGATCAGCGCTGCTGAATTTCTCTTTCGCTGATTCCCATCAGGTATAACAACCCGTCCAATCCGACACTGGATATGCTCTGTTGAGCCGTTTCTCTTACAATGGGTTTGGCATGAAACGCCACACCTAAACCGGCGATGCTGATCATTGGCAGATCATTGGCGCCGTCACCAACCGCAATGGTTTGTTGGAGGTGGATGTTTTCGACCCGGGCAATCGTTCGCAGAATCTCGGCTTTTTTGTGGCCATCGATGATATCCCCTTTAATTTTACCGGTGATTTTGCCGCCTTCGATTTCAAGGCAATTGGCGAAAATATAATCCAGCCCGAGTTTCCTCTGTAAATACTTTCCAAAATATTCGAAACCGCCGGAGATGATACCGATTTTGTAGCCCATTTGTTTTAGCTTGCCAATGACGCGTTCGGCACCTTCGGTTAATACCAGATTTTGAGCGACCGTTGATAGAATATTTTCATCCATGCCGCTTAAAAGTGCCACCCGTTGTGTAAGGCTTTCTTTAAAATTTATTTTGCCTTGCATGCCGGCTTTGGTAATTTGAGACACCGCGTCGCCGACATCGGTAAAATTGGCAAGTTCATCAATCATCTCACCTTGAATCAGAGTTGAATCCATATCGAACACGACCAGCTTGCGCGCATGACGATAAATGTCATCGATATAAACCGAGATATCAATACCCGTTTCCTCGTGGATTTTAAAAAGTTCTTCTCTTAACATGCTGGGGTGATCAATTTTGCCGCTAACCTTAATCTGCACGCAGGCTTTCTGATTTGTGTCGGGATCATTTAAAGACACACGCCCTGAAAGCCGGGTGATAACGTCGATATTTAATTTGTTATTGGCGATTGCGGTTGCAACTCTTGACAGCTGTTCGGCTGACAACCGCCGGCCTAAAAGAGTGATAATTCGGCGCTCTTTTCCCTTATGGGCAGACCAGTCCTCGTATTGATCCTCATGAATGGGGGAAAACCGGATTTGAATGCCCAGTTTATGGGCTTCAAACAGGAGATCTTTGAGTATCGATGAAGACTTAAACTCGGCCGGGATTTCAATCAAAATACCCAGGGACAGATAATCGTGGATGACCGCCTGACCGATATCCAGAATTGTCACCTGGTACCGGGCAAGTATGCCCGTCAAACTGGCTGTCAGCCCGGGCTTGTCCTTACCGGTAACATTAATCAGTATGATTTCTCTCATTTTGACTTAATTTCGGAAAGGATTAATTTTAGGCACCAGCTTATCTTAGATAGATTCTCGGTACTCTGGCGGTTATGGTCGATACGATTTCATAATTTATGGTGTTAAGCGATGAAGCAATTTCATCGACTGTTATCGCGTCGCTGCCCTGTTGGCCGAAAATAACAACCTCGTCACCCATCTGGACGCCATCGATGTGACCGACATCCAACATCGTCAGATCCATGCAGACACGGCCGATAATCGGCGCCCGCTGTCCGTGTACCAGCATCTGGCCGCCGGAAGATAACAGCCGGTTTAATCCGTCGGCATAGCCGATGGGAATTGTCGCAATTGTCGTCGCCCTGCGAGTTTCGTAGGTATTGCCGTAGCTGACCATAAAACCGGCGGGCACCTTTTTAAGATGGATAATGCATGCCTTTAAAGACATTGCGGGTTTAAGGGACACGTTCTTTTTGTCGACCGTGTCGGAGGGATACAGTCCGTAGCTGGCAATACCCGGTCGCACCATGTCAAGATGGGACTGCGGCATATCAATACATGCGGCGCTGTTGGCGGCATGTCTGATGGGCGCCTCTAAACCGGCTTTGCGCAGCCGGCTCAGAAAGCGCATAAAAAGATCGAGTTGCGCTTCGGCATAGGTCTTATCTGCGCTGTCGGCAGTTGCGAAATGTGTGAATATGCCTTCGAGTTCAAGTCCGTCGAGACCGGCGATGGCAAGCGTTTCTTCAATCGCATCCGTATTGATCGCGACGGAATTGTCGCGTTGGAAATTTTGCGGCAGCAGACCGAGCCGGCCCATTCCGGTGTCCACTTTTAGATGAATCTTTATTTTTTTATTCAATGAAAAGGCAGCCTGGGACAATACTTGAGCGGATGCGGTTGTATAAACTGTTTGGGTGAGATCATATTCCAAAAGATCGGCTGTCCGTCCCGGAAGGGTGTAGCCGAAAATTAAAATCGGTACCTCGATGCCGGCTGCTCGAATGTGGATCCCTTCTTCTATTCTGGCGACACCGAGCATTTCGGCACCATTTTGAAGTGCGCAGCGGGCCACTTCAATTGCACCATGACCGTAACCATCGGCCTTGACAACCCCCATCAGCCGGGCATCCGGATGGGTAATCCGGCGCAGTTCTTTAATATTGTGTGCGATCGCCTTTAAATCGATTTCTGCCCTAACGAGCGAAGTATCCAAAGTAAAACCTCTTTTATCTTAGGTTAATTTATTCGATCCAATCGCTTGATAAAGTTCATGGGCGTGATAGGAACTGCGCACAAACGGTCCGCTGGCCACCTCGCAGAAACCCATTTGCAAAGCGGTAGTTTTCCAATTCTCAAATTCTGCCGGCGGTATGAAACGCGCGACCGGCAAATGCGCTTTTGAAGGCTGCAGATATTGACCGATCGTCAGGATGCGACACCCTGAATCCAGCAAATCCTTTAGGGTTGCACGAATTTCGACAGAATCTTCCCCCAGACCCAGCATTAGGCCCGATTTGATCGGCAGGGTGACGTCATATTTTCGCGCCCGGCGCAATAATTGAAGCGAACGTCGATAACGCGCCTGGGGACGGACGACCGGATACAGGCGGGGTACGGTTTCAATGTTATGGTTCAGCACATCCGGGCGGGCTTTTAAAACGGACTGCAGTGCCTGAGAATCACCCTGAAAATCGGGTATTAATACTTCCACCTTGGCGGCCGGCATTTGCCGGTGGATTTCCACTATTGTGCTGGCAAAAAAACCGGCCCCGCCGTCGCTTAAATCGTCCCGGGTAACAGAAGTGACCACCACATAGTTGAGCCCCATTTGCCGGGCGGCGGCCGCCACCCGGGCCGGCTCTTCGGGATCGGGCGGCCCCGCCGGCCCCCGGGCGACCGAACAGAACCGGCAGTTGCGGGTGCATCCAGAACCCATAATCAAAAAAGTGGCGGTCTGTTGCGAAAAACATTCCCAGATATTGGGACATCTGGCTTCCTGGCAGACGGTATGCAGTTTATCCCTGTCGATTAACCCCTTTATTTTTTCGTAATCCCGACCGGTCGGCAGTCGTTTTTTGAGCCAGCGGGGCTTTGGGTTGGTTGGCGGAGTCATTGTTGAATTTGGTGTTTAGTATTTTGTGTTTAGTGTTTCGTGTTTAGTGTTTTGAATTTGCCTTACAATTTTCAGCCAATCCCATAGTCAACCAAACACTAATCCCTACGCACTATCCCTTAAAGTTAAATTTTCTAAAATAGCACTTATATCAGCTGGGCCTTTCGGAACAAATTTTATACCAAAAACCGCTTCAAATTGTTTTTTTATAATCGCGCGCACCTGCTTCATCGATATTTTTAGATCAGTTTCCTGCTGCATGGTGGTCATGGCCACATTCTGCAGACCGCAGGGCTGAATCCAAGCAAACGGGGTTAAATCGGTCTGGACGTTTAATGCCAGACCGTGAAAGCTAATGCCTCGGCGAACGGCAATACCGATACTGCCCATTTTATGGGGACCGACCCAGATGCCACGGTTGGCCGCATTGCGTTCAGCTGTAATGCCCCAGTTTTCAGCGGTGCGCAGCATCACCTCTTCGAGACCGGTCACAAAATCGACGACTTTTATTCTGGCGGCCTGCAAATCAACGATCGGATACACCACCAGCTGACCCGGGCCGTGAAAGGTAATATTTCCACCGCGTTCCACCTGGATGACCTGAACACCGGCCTTCTCGAGGAAATCGTCTGAAACCAGCATGCATTCCCGGCCCCCTCTGCGCCCGAGCGTAAAAACAGGGGGATGCTCCAGGAACAAAACGATATCCTCCGGCAAAATGCGCTCTTTGCGGGCCATAATCAGGTTGCCCTGCAGCTCCCAGGCCTCACGGTAGTCGATCCGGTCAAAATCCACGCTCAGCCAGATCTTCGGGTCCGTTGTTAGTTGTCCGTTGTCCGTTGTTGTACTACCTTCGGTTGACAGCGGTGGAGCGTTATTTACGGAATTGCTAATATTTTTGGCTTTTGCCACTGTTCGATCTCATATGGGGTGGCCACGGACAACGGACCACAGACAACCAACAAATTATACCTATCCCCTCAAGCATGGTTTTCGTGCGGCTGCGGTCTCATCGAGTCTCCGGCGTTTGGTCTTTTGAGGAGCTGCGCGCAGCAATTCGGGATTTTCCCGAGCTTCTCTGGCGATTGCTTTCAACGCGTCAATAAACAGGTCAATATCTTCCTTGGATTCGGTCTCGGTGGGCTCGATCATGATGGCGCCGGGGACCACCAGGGGAAAATAGATCGTTGGCGGGTGAAATCCGTAATCCATCAGCCGCTTCACGATGTCCAGGGTTGTGACTTTATACGGCTCCTGGAATTTGTCTGAAAAAACACATTCGTGCATGCAGGGCCGGTTGTAGGGCAGGTGAAACGTGCCTTTTAAGTTGTCTTTTATATAGGCGGCATTCAAAACCGCAAGCTGGCTGGCCTTTTTCAGACCTTCGGCGCCCAGGCTGAGTATGTAGCTATAGGCCCGGATCATGACCCCGACATTGCCGTAAAAGGCGTGGACCTTGCCGATGGATTCGGGAAAATCCTCGGACAATATATATTTTCCTTTTTGTTTGATCACCCGGGGAACCGGTAAAAACGGTTCCAGGTGCTTGCCGACACAAACCGGTCCTGCGCCGGGGCCTCCCCCGCCATGCGGGCTCGAGAAGGTTTTATGAAGATTCAGATGCAGGACATCGACGCCAAGATCTCCCATGTTGACGATACCCATAACGGCATTCATATTGGCGCCGTCACAGTATACCAGACCGCCTTTGGCATGTACGATGTCGGACACCGCCTTGATGTTTTCTTCAAAAAGGCCCAGCGTATTGGGGTTGGTGACCATGATGCCGGCGGTGTCCTCATCCATGAGTTCCTTAACCGCCTGCGCTGAAAGGACGCCTCTTACGTTTGATTTAACCGGAATTGAGCGATATCCGCACAGGGAAGCGCTGGCCGGATTGGTTCCGTGAGCCGTGTCGGGGACGAGGATTTTGGAGCGCGGCGTGCCTTTGCTTTTAAGGTAGACATAAAATAGAAGCATCCCGGTCAGTTCCCCATGGGCACCGGCAGCCGGTTGCAGCGTTGCGGCATCCAACCCGGTGATCTCTGTTAAATATTGCTCAAGTTCGAACATAAGCTTGAGCACTCCCTGTGAAAGGGACTCCGGCAGCAGCGGGTGGGCCTGGGCGAATCCGGGCTGGGCCGATTGTCTTTCATTGGTCTTGGGATTATATTTCATGGTGCAGGAGCCCAGCGGATACATTCCGGAATCGACCGAAAAGTTCCATTGCGAAAGGCGGATATAATGGCGTACAAGGTCGACTTCGCTGAGATCGGGAAAATCCGGGCCATTCCCGCTCAATTTCTCATCGACGGCATGTTTTTCGACGTCGCGGCGGGGAAGCGAAAAAGCGGATCGACCCTTTTTCCCCTTTTCCCAGAGCAAGGGCTCGTTAAACAACAATCCGGTGGTGCCTACAGGTTCTTTCATGATGACACCTCCTTAACCAAAGTATCCATATCTTCCCGGGTCATGGTCTCCGTTACGCACAGCAGGTAATGATTTTTAAGCTCGGGATAAAAACCGGCCAGCGGCAAACCGGCGACAATTTTTTTCTTCAGCAGACGCTGATAGGTTTTTTTAAATCCGGCCGGGAATTCAATCACAAATTCATTAAAGGTCGCCCGGGAAAACGGTAATTTAAAACCTGCGTTCACCAGGGCGGTTTTCAGATACTCGGATTTGTCGTAATTGAGCCGTGCCAGCTCTTTAAAACCGGAACCGCCTAATGCAGCCATGTACATGGCGGCGGCCAGAGCGCATAGACTGTGATTTGTGCAAATATTTGAGGTGGCCTTTTCACGCCGGATATGCTGCTCGCGGGTGGCCAGAGTGAGTACGTGGCCTCTTTTGCCGTCCAGATCGGTTGTTTGGCCCACCAGACGCCCCGGCATATTGCGGACATATTTCATTTTTGAAGCGAACATCCCCAGTGCAGGACCGCCGAACGAACGCGGGATTCCCAGACTCTGCCCCTCCCCGCAGGCAATATCGGCGCCGCATTGCCCCGGATTCTTATACAGGCCGTAAGCGAGCGGTTCACTGAAGCAGACCACCAACAGGGCCTTTTTGTTTTGAAGCTTTTGTTTGAGCGCCTCTATGTTTTCGATACAGCCCAAAAAGTTCGGCGACTGCAGGGCCACCGCACCCAGATCGCCCATATCCTCGATGCTGCTCAGGTCGGTGGTGCCGTCACTCAGATACGGAAGCTCCCTGATGTTAAGATCGGTGGGTTCAAAATAAGTCTCGAGCACGCGCCGGTATGATGGATGAACAGCACGGGAGACCGCCACGGTTTTTTGGCGCGAAACGCGGATGGCCATTAACATCGCCTCGGCCAGCGAGGATGCCCCGTCATATTGAGATGCATTGGCGACTTCCATGCCCAGCAGCCGCGTTGCCAGGGTCTGGTATTCATAAATGGCCTGCAGGGTCCCCTGACTCAACTCGGGTTGATAAGGTGTATACGCGGTGACAAACTCCGAACGGCTCAGCAAAAATGATACGGCTGAAGGAATGTAGTGTTCATAGCTGCCGGCGCCCATGAATACCTTGTATTGCGGGGATACCGCCATGCTGCCGGCCAGTGTATCAATATGGTCGTTTAATTCCCACTCCGTTAATGGCTGCGGAATTTTGAGTGCGTCTTTGCGACGGCAGTCTTTAGGGATATGGGCAAAAAGCCCTTCGAGGCTGTCAATCTCAACCGCCTTGAGCATGGCCGCAACGTCTTCCGGAGTGTGGGGTAAATAACGCATGGTGGTTATCCTTTCAGCGTTCCAAGATAAGCATCATTGTCCATAAGGTCATCCATTTCCGAAGGGTCTTCAGCTTTGACTTCGATCATCCAGCCGTCGCCGTATGGCGTGTTGTTCACCTTTTCGGGTGCGTCTTCCAGAGACGAGTTGACGGCAACGATCTCTCCGGCGATCGGCATATAGAGTTCGGAGACTGCTTTGACCGATTCCACCGTGCCGAATTCCTCCCCTTTGTCAAGTGTATCGCCGACCTCCGGCAATTCCACAAAAACAATGTCACCCAGCTGGTCCTGGGCGTAATCCGTGATACCGACTTTGACACTGTCACCTTCGGATCGGACCCATTCATGGGATTCGGCGTAACGCACATCCGCTGGAAAATTCAATTCATTGAGTTCTTTCATATCTTTCCTCCTTAAGTTTGTCCTAACAATAGATAGGCGAATACGGTCTCTTAGATTTTGCCTTCAAACACCAGGGAAAACTAAAAGGCTGGGAAGCTATTAGCAGGGCTTTATGCCCTGCTGCTCATAGCTGATAGCTCATAGCTTTTCTATGCAGACTCTAGTTTTTGCTATGAGCTATGACCTATGAGCTACGGGCTAAGATTGCTTTCAAGCCTTCTTTCCTATTCCAGTACATAGGGTACTTTCAAATTATAGCTTTTGTAAACGACAAAAGTTTCCACCGATTGAACGTCTTTTATCCTAGAGACTTCTTCGGTATAAAATTCCAGCAAACCAAATCCGGATTTTAACAGGACGATCAGAATCAGGTCGAACCGTCCGGTGACAACGCTGACCGATACAACGCCTCTCAGATTACTGAATTCCTTACCTTTATTTACCAGATCCATACTTTGAAGCTTAACGCCTACCATTACGGTGCGATGCCCCTCGACGGCTTCCGGGTTAACCAGACCGCTGATTTCCAGAACCCCTTCAGCGATTAATTTTTTAACACGGGACCTGACCGTGTTTTCGGACACGGATAGATCTCGAGCAATTTTTTGATAGGATTTTCTGCCGTTGCGCAGATGCTTGATAATGGCAAGGTTGGTTTTATCGATGTTCATGGTTAATGATTTATGACATCTCGGATCAGCATGCCGCTAACTTTCCCGGCAAGCAGGAAATGAGCCCTGAGGCTCTATGCAAAACATAAATTATTTACAAAAAATTTGATGATTTTGTCAATTAATTTTTATTTTCTTTATAATATCATCAATATCATTCATTTGTCGGTATGTTCGTTTTCCAGGATTTACTTATCTTAAATCCAAAAAGATGACGGTGGGGGATTTTGTGCCTATTATCTGACAGGCAGAAGATCCGTTGCTCTCCGGGGCGATGGCCGGTTGGGCCCTGACGATGGTAGGATTTTTACGGGAATCAAGTTGAAAAAAAGAAAACCATGTGTTATGGACCCAATCATTTTTATTACCGAACCTTTCCAAATCGTATTTTAATAACCCGTAAAACGCTAATTAGCAGAAGTGAAAAGGAGGTTGCAATGAAAAAGGGATTATTCTTAACAGCTGTTATATTTTGTATCGCGGTGGTTGTTGCGTTTTATGCCTGTGGTCCATCAGGACCGGATACCATCAAGATCGGCATCAATGCACCCATCACCGGTGACATTCCCAAAGTGGGTGAGGGCACCAAGTTTGCGGCCGAGATGTGGCTCGAAGATATCAATGCCGCCGGTGGTCTTCAGGTCGGCGACAAGAAATATAAGGTCGAACTGGTTATCGAAGATAATGAATCCAAAGCGGAATCGGCGGTCAAAGTGGCCACCAAGCTGATCACCGAGGATGAAGTGCTGGCGATTGTGGGTCCGCAGTCATCCAAACAGGCGGTACCGGCCGGCGGCAAGGCCAATGATCTGAGCACACCGATGATCAGCCCCTGGTCGACAAACCCCGATACGACCAAAGACCGTCCATATGTATTCCGCGGCTGTTTTCTCGATCCTTTCCAAGGACCGGTCGCTGCCAATTTCGTTCGAGATGAATTTGGTTTTAAAAAGGCGGCGGTACTTTATGATGTCGCCAGCGACTACCCCAAAGGGCTGGCCGAGTTTTTCAAAGAGGCCTGGGAGAAGAACAACGGTCCCGGTTCGGTGGTGGCATTTGAAAGCTTTACCACCAAAGATACCGACTTTAGCTCACAGTTGACCAAGATCATCAATTCGGGCGCTGAGGTACTGTTTACGCCCCAATATTATAATGAAGTCGCGCTCATTGTGCAGCAGGCCCATCAGTTAGGCTGGGATAAGCCGATTGTCGGCAGCGACAGCTGGGGGTCGGCCGAAACGGTTAAGCTCTGCGGCAAAGACTGCTACGGGCTGTTTTTCAGCACCCATTATGCCGCTGCAGGCGCTACCGGTGCGACGAAAGAGTTTATTGACCGCTACAATGCCAAACACGGATATGTGCCCGATGATGTCGGCGCGTTGACCTGGGACAGCATTCGTCTTCTGCAGCAGGCGATTGAAAATACCGGCGGTCTTAGCGGTGATATCAAAAAAGACCGCGCCGCTGTTCGGGATGAACTGGCCAAAATAAAAGATTTTGCAGGCATCACCGGCCAAATGACCTTCACTGAAGAGGGCGATCCGATTAAATGTGCCGTGGTTGTCCGCATCAGCGATGCCGGTGAGTTCGAATTCTACAAGTCGGTGTGTCCGTAAGATTAAAGTTAACCGTTCAGGGTTCAAAGGTTTAAAAAAGGGCTAATAGGCTGGCAAGCTGGAAAGCTATGAAGCCAGAAAGCTCAGAAGCTTTTTAGCCTCCGAGCCTTCTGGCATCCCAGCTTTAAGCTTATGATCGATGAGCTATTTACCTGAACACTGACACCTGACACCGGAACCGCCTCCGGAGAAACCCTTGAACTGGTGATTTACGCCAAGGACGGGCCAGGCCGTTTTGCCCTGCGCCCGCCTTTTTAAAAGGACAAGGAGCGATTCGATGGTATTTTTACAAAACCTGATCAACGCATTGCAGTGGGGTAGCTTTTACGCACTTATCGCCCTGGGGTATTCGATGGTTTACAGCATTTTGATGCTGTTCAACTTCGCTCACGGCGATATTTTTATGGTGGGGGCCTATATCGGGTTTGGCGTGGCTTCAGCCCTGATTGCCCTCACGGCCACGGGCGCCTTTGCGCTGCCCAGCTGGTTGATCCTGGTTTTAACCATCATTTTTTCCATGTTTTTAACCTCCTTTGTGGGCATGATCGTCGAACGTGTCGGCTACCGCCCGCTGCGGGAAGCACCGCGGGCGTCGGCGGCCATCACCGGCTTGATGATCGGCATCATTCTTGAGACCGGCAACCTGGCTCTGCTGGGTGCCCAGCGCGTCAGCTTTCCTTCGATGCTTGCGACCACAACTTACGACCTGGGGGGCGTGTTTGTCACCAACAAAAAAATCATGATTGTGGTGGTATCTCTGCTGCTGGCAACGGCACTGCATCAATTCATCCGTCGGACGCGTTACGGAATGGCGATGCGGGCCATGGCATTTGATTATGTGGTGGTGCCGTTGATGGGCGTACCGTTAAATACCATGGCGGCCATGACTTTCGCGCTGGGGTCGGCCCTGGCGGCTGCCGCCGGGATTCTCTTCGGCGTTGCCTATCCGGTCCTGGATCCGTACATGGGGATTTTGATCGGCTGGAAAGCATTCGTGGCAGCGATTTTAGGGGGCAGGGGATCGATTGTCGGCGCCACCCTGGCCGGGTTTTTGCTCGGGTTTATCGAGATATTTGTGGCGATGATCTTTCCATCGACGCTGCGCGATTTAATCGCCTATTCGATTGTTTTACTTATTCTGGTTTTCAGACCCCATGGGTTTTTTGGGGAAGCCTACAGTGCACGCCTGAGACTGTAAGCGATTAGCGCTAATACAGGGCTTGCAGGTGTACTTTCAATAGAAGTGGTTTCAAAACCTCAGATCAGGTCCAAGGGCAAGGCGTCAGGCCGATCGGGAAAGCGCAGCATACATGGGTATGTGAGCATTTACCGGAGGC
>Ga0209536_100000640_pt1 | contig 56992 bp, 61 predicted proteins | sample DeeMarSeWOR28_12_FD_187461 | JGI IMG/M metagenome (GOLD analysis project Ga0209536, IMG submission 187461) | Marine sediment microbial communities from White Oak River estuary, North Carolina - WOR-2-8_12 (SPAdes) (version 2) | ecosystem: Environmental > Aquatic > Marine > Intertidal zone >... | reverse complement strand
GTGAATCTGAACAAGGGTGGTCTTCTGCTGGCAGGAGGCAGGGGCCGCCATGCCCCTGACATGGGTCCAGAGGACCTGAAAAATATCATCCTGGCAATGTTGGGATCTGAATCAACCGGCGTGGTTTTTAAAACGGTTTTGAAACTGCATGCCTTCACTGCAAAAGATGGGCAAAATTTCGGGGATATACTCCTTGGCATCTGCACAGATCATAAAAAAGCTGCAGAAGTAATTCTTATAAGTGTACTGCGGAATTTTCCAAGAGCGACCATTTACTGGAGGGATGAAAGTGATACTCGAAAGAGCAGGAGGCAGGATTTCACAAGCCACACCGGACAGGAACAGCCGGGTATGAGAGTTTCTGCTTCTTTAAGCGGCAATGTTGTCAGGAAACTTGTAAAACTTGTCACAGATCCTGAACCGTTGGTGGAGATCTCCCGGAGTGAATAAAAAAAACCGGTTAAGGGTTTTCCTTGACCGGCTTTTTTATCAGCCTAACCAGAACTTTTATGTTTTGTGTGGAAGGCTTTCTCTTTACCTTCATGCACGATGAAGCTAACAACTCTTGATGCCTCAGGTTCCCCCTTTGCCGGCTTTGCCGGTTGCTGCTGATTCATTGTCTGCAGTGACTGCGGCCTTGGAGCCCAGTATGTGCTGGCGTGAGACTTTGACCCTGATATTGTCAGCGATCTCAAGGGTGACTACGGTATCAGTAAGACCAGTAATTTGGCCGTGCAGGCCGCCGCTGGTTACGACAGAGTCCCCTTTTTTCAGATTTGCCAGATAGGCCTGGTGTTCTTTTGCTTTTTTCTGCTGGGGCCTTATTAGCAGAAAATAGAAAATCACAAATATAAGGATAAGGGGGATGAAAGAGACGATACCGCCTCCTCCCGGTGCTGCTCCATTGGCAGCATATGCAATGCCTGTCATTTAGTTGCCTCCGTTTAATGGTTATATGTTTTTAAAGAGTTTCTTCCTTTTAACATCAAGTATATTAATCATGATCTTCACGCATGGCATAAAAATTCTTCCTGAACTGCAGGAACGTATCATTTGTTATAGCCTGCCGCATTGACATCATAAGCCTGACAAAATAATACAGGTTATGGATTGTATTCAGGTGGTACGCCAGGATCTCCCGCGACATGTAAAGATGCCTCAGATATGCCCGTGAATAATTCCGGCAGGTATAGCAACCGCAGCTTTCATCAGGAGGCCTGGGATCCTTGCAGTATTGGCTGTTTTTTATAACAACTCTGCCCCGGGAAGTAAAGAGCATTCCATTTCGGGCATTGCGGGTCGGCATGACACAGTCAAACATGTCCACCCCGCGGAAGACGCTTTCAACAAGGTCTTCGGGAGTTCCCACGCCCATGAGGTAAATGGGATGGTCCTGGGGCAGAAGTTTGGCCGTGTGCTCAGTTATGTCCATCATGAGGTCATGGGGCTCGCCGACACTGAGGCCCCCCAGGGCATAGCCGTCAAAACCGATCTCAAGCAGCTGCTCCACTGCCATTGAGCGCAGGTCAGGATACATGCCGCCCTGGACAATACCGAATAGCAGCTGTCCGGTTTGCTGCTGGACTGTCCGCGAACGCAGGGCCCACCTGGAGGTGAGCTCAGTGGCGGAAAGTGTTTCGCCTCTTTCCGCAGGATATGGAATGCAGGTATCAAGACACATCATGATATCAGCACCCAGCGCCTCCTGCACAAAAACCGCGTCCTCGGGACTCAGAAATAGAGAGGAGCCGTCAAGATGGGACTTGAAGCCGGCGCCAGCCTCGGAAATTTTTGCAAGCTCACGCAGGCTGAAGATCTGAAATCCCCCGCTGTCAGTTAGTATGGGGCGGTGCCAGTTCATGAATCGGTGCAGGCCGCCGAATTCTCGGATCAATTCATGGCCGGGCCGCAGAAAAAGGTGGTAGGTATTGGCCAGGATGATTTCAGCCCCTATTTCAAGCAGGTTTTCAGGGGTAACCGCCTTTACCGTTGCCTGGGTGCCCACCGGCATGAAAATAGGGGTTTGAAAGGTTCCGTGCAGGGTACGCACTTCCCCACAGCGGGCCGCACACTCCCTGGAGCGGGAGTGCAGCGTGAAAGGAGAAGATAGAGGCGCACGGTTTGTCACGGTATTTCTAGTTTGTTATATTTCTTTTAATCAGTTCTATGCCACAAAGCGAGCAGCTGCCTGATGCCATGGAAGGCCAGATCGGACAGCTGGTCTAGCTCGGCTCTGCTGAAAAGGGTGCCTTCCGCCGAGCACTGAACCTCCACGAGTCGTCCATCTTCACACATGACAAAGTTGGCATCTACCTCTGCCTGGGAATCTTCCTCATAATCAAGATCAAGCAGGGTACGACCATCAACAATACCTGCGCTGATTGCTGCCAGCGGAATGATAACGGGCAGTTCAGCTAATTTGCCTTCTTCATACAGGGAGTTGATAACATCACGCAACACAAGGGCAGCACCGGTAATGGCTGCGGTTCGCGTACCGCCATCAGCTCGGAGAACATCGCAGTCAACCCGGAGGGTTCGGGGGCCAAGGGAATCAAGATCCACCATCATGCGCAGCGAGCGTCCTATAAGGCGCTGAACCTCGTAGGTTCTGCCTGAACGGCCGCGGGCTGCCTCGCGCTGAGCCCTGGTATGCGTAGCCCAAGGCAGCATACCGTATTCAGCGGTTATCCAGCCCTGTTCCGACTCTTCCAGGAACCGCGGAACAGATTCCTCCACGGCAACAGCACAGGCCACATGGGTACCGCCCATTTTTATGAGAAGAGAGCCGGCGGCATGGGGCAGGAATCCTTTTTCTAGGGAAACCGGGCGCAACTCATTATCCTGACGTCCATTTTTTCTCATTATAAGCACCGTTTCATTAATAAACTTTTCGGAAGATCAAGACCCTGTTATTATTTCTGGGCAACCAATATAGTTGTTACAGAAAATTTTGCTACAGGGAAGAATCTTTTTAATATATTTAAAGGAGTATAGATTTCTAACCAGGAGAAAAAATATGAATTTTGATGATGCGGTAAAATTCCACGGCCACGCATGTCCCGGCCTTGCCATAGGCTACCGGGTTGCCAACCTTGCTTTCAAGGAACTTGGCGGACGTGCCAGGGATGAAGAACTTGTAGCGATCGTGGAGAATAATTCCTGCGCGGTTGATGCCATCCAGCTTATCTGTGGCTGCACTTTTGGCAAGGGTAATCTTATCTTTAAAGATTTTGGCAAACAGGTTTATACCTTTATAAGGAGGCCCAGTCCTGATGCTCTTCGCATAGCAGTAAAATGGGAACCACCGCCTGAGGATCCTGAAACTGAAGCCATATGGCAGCGTTATGCCGAAGGAGACCGGACAAGGGAAATAACAACAAAGGTGCAGGACAGAAAGGCCTGCAAGATGAAATCCGTTCTGGAGGCGGATGAGTCGGAACTCTTCGAGGTTAAAAGAATCAGGCTGGAAATGCCGGAGCCGGCCAGAATTTATAAAAGCAACACCTGTGCTTCCTGCGGGGAGAAGGTCATGGAGACAAGGACCAGGATGACTGGTGGGAAGATGGTGTGTATTCCCTGCAGTGAAAAAGAATAGTCTTCAGTTTTCAGTCGGCAGTCGGCAGAAGGTAATTTTCAGAAAATACGAACAGGGGAATTTTTGTGGTATTGCGGAAAGATGCTTAAATAAAGTCAGACTGTTTAAAAAAAAGGTCTGGATTAAAGAAATATATTGAGGAATAAATTATAATGAAATTATTATGTTATTCCTCGAACCCTTCATTTATTCCCATTCAATGGTACTGGGCGGTTTGGAAGAAATATCGTATACCACCCGGTTGACGCCTCTGACCTCATTGATGATGCGGTTGGCGATACGGCCCATAAGTTCATATGGGAGTTTTGACCAGCCGGCAGTCATGAAATCCTTGGTCTCCACAGCTCTCAGGGCGATGACATATTCATAGGTGCGGCCGTCACCCATGACGCCGACACTTTTTACAGGAAGAAAAACCGTAAAAGCCTGGCTGATCTTGTTGTAGTAACCACTGGCATAGAGTTCATCAATATAGATAGCATCAGCCTGCCTCAGAATATCGGCATATTCTTTTTTGACCTCACCGAGGATACGGACACCAAGGCCGGGTCCCGGGAAAGGATGCCGCCAGACCATCTGGTGCGGCAGCCCAAGTTCTTCACCGATGGCCCGCACCTCGTCTTTGAAAAGTTCTTTTAAGGGCTCAAGCAGGTTAAGTTTCATATACTCGGGCAGGCCCCCCACATTATGATGACTCTTGATACTGTGGGCCTTGCCGGTTTTAGCACCTGCCGATTCAATGACATCAGGGTATATGGTACCCTGGGCGAGCCAGGTGGCATCGGTAATACGTGCTGCCTCCTCCTCGAAGATCTCGATAAAGAGATTGCCGATGATCCTGCGTTTCTGTTCCGGGTCGGCCACGCCGCTGAGTGCCTGTAGGAAGCGGTCTTCTCCGTTGACCCTGAGGACCTTTACCCCCATGTTTTCAGCAAAGGTAGCCATCACCTGGTCACCCTCGGCCAGCCGCAGGAGGCCGTTATCCACAAAGACGCAGGTAAGCTGGTCACCAATGGCCCGGTTGATCAGAGCGGCGGCAACTGAAGAGTCAACGCCTCCTGAAAGCCCGAGAATGACCTTGTCCGTGCCCACAAGTTCACGGATGCGTGTTACCGCATCCTCTATAATGTGACCTGGTGTCCATTGCCCTTTGCAGCGACAGATCTTACGGACAAAGGTATTGACGAGGATTTCGCCCCGTGGCGTGTGATTGACCTCAGGATGAAACTGGACGCCGTAAAGGTTGCGGTGAATATCCTGGATGGCCGCTACCGGAGCATTGTCTGTTTGGGCTGCAACTTCAAATCCTGCCGGGATTTCTTCCACATGATCGCCGTGGCTCATCCAGACAGGGCTTTTACCCTCAATAAAAAAACTGTCAAACAGGGGGCCCGGTCTGTTCTTGCTGACCAGGTCGGCATGGCCGTACTCGCGCTTGCCGGCCGGTACAACTCTGCCCCCGAAGTGTCGGGCCAGGAGCTGCATGCCATAGCAGATGCCGAGGATCGGAATGCCTAATTCAAAGAGGGCTTCTTCCACAGCTGGCGCACCCTCGTCATAAACAGATTTAGGGCCGCCGGAAAGAATTATACCCTGGGGGCCATACTCCCTGATAGCTTCGATATCCATGTCAAATGGATGCAGTTCACAATACACATGGGCTTCACGTACACGCCGGGCAATCAACTGGGTGTATTGGGAACCGAAATCAAGGATGAGAATTTTTTCGCTGTGAATATCCATTATGGTTTAAAATGTAAAATTAAAATTGAAAATGTAAAATCTGTTCTCGAAGAAGGTAAACCATATCAATCTTCTGTCTGCCAATGATCGGGTTGTCTCGTTCCCTGATAATTTGCAATTTTAAATTTTCAATTCTCAATTGAAAAACGTTCAGCCTTCGACCCTGTAGTTGGGTGCTTCCTTGGTAATGATCACGTCATGTACATGGCTTTCCTTGAGGCCTGCTGCTGTGATGCGAACAAATTTTGCCTTTTGCCGCAATTCTTCAATATCTTTGGCGCCTACATATCCCATGCCGGACCTGAGGCCGCCGACAAGCTGATAGATCATGTCGGATAACGGCCCCCTGAAAGGAACCTTGCCCTCAATGCCCTCCGGAACCATCTTGGAAGGACTCTCCAGATCATCCTGGAAGTAGCGGTCGCCGCTGCCCTGCTTCATGGCTCCCAGCGAGCCCATGCCACGATATCCTTTGTAGGCGCGGCCCTGATACAGGAAGGTTTCGCCGGGGGTTTCGGCCGCACCGGCAAAAAGGGAGCCGATCATGATGGAATGAGCACCTATACCGATGGCCTTGGTAATATCTCCGGAGTATTTGATGCCGCCGTCAGCAATAAGGGGGATGTTATATTTTTGCGCCGCCTTGCTGCAGTTCCTGATTGCAGTCAACTGCGGCACACCGACCCCGGCCACAATGCGTGTGGTGCAGATAGAGCCCGGCCCGACGCCTATTTTCACAGCCGTGGCGCCCGCCTTGATGAGTGCTTCAGTGCCTTCTTCCGTGGCCACATTCCCGGCAATTACTTCAAGTTCGGGATAGGTTTTTGTCAAGGCTTCCACAGCCCTGACAATATTTTGGGAATGTCCGTGGGCAGAATCGAACACAACCACATCCACCCCGTGCTTAATGAGTTGCTCGGCGCAGGCCAGGTAATTGGTGCCAACGCCCAGGGCCGCACCAACCAAGAGTCTCCCTTTATCATCCTTGGCAGAATTTGGATATTTCCTGATTTTTTCAATATCTTTTATGGTGATCAATCCTTTCAGGTTCCCCTCGTCATCGATAACGAGAAGTTTTTCAATGCGATGTTCATGCAAAAGAGCTTTTGACTCTTCCAGGGTGATGCCCACTTTGGCGGTAACCAGGTTCTTGCTTGTCATCACATCCTTGACTTTCAGAGTGGGGTCAGTCACGAACCGGAGATCACGGTTGGTGACGATCCCGGCAAGTTTTTTACCACGCAGGACCGGAACTCCGGATATCTTGTAGTTGGACATCATGGACTGGACTTCTGAAACGCGCTGCTCTTCAGTTACAGTTACCGGGTCAATGATCATGCCGGATTCAGACTTTTTCACCTTTTCAACCTGCCTGGCCTGTTCGTCAATGGGCATGTTCTTGTGGATAATGCCAATCCCGCCCTCGCGGGCCATGATAATGGCGGTGCGGTATTCGGTCACCGTATCCATCGCAGCACTGACCAGGGGAATATTGAGCCTGATGCTTCTGGTCAGCAAGGTGGAAACATCAACCTCTGAGGGCACAACAGTGGAGTTGGCTGGAACCAGAAGAAGATCATCAAAGGTGTATGCCGGTTCAATGACATCGGATAGCATGTTCAATCTCCTTGAAAGATAGTGAAAGTTGTTTCTGCAGCGATACCCTCATCATGAAAAAAATAATATTCACTCTCTGCCGCTGGAAATATGGCAGGATCCTTCTGAAGTGGAAGTGATATCAGTGAATTATTCGTAAGACGCTATTTTTCCCAGATGGTGAACAACTTATACAAAAATACCATAGTAATTGCAAAGCCCTTTTGCTGCCGGGCAGCTATATTTACCGGTTAAAGAATGGGGCTGAAACTCAGACAGCAGCATGGGAAAGGCCGCTAAGCAGGATACCTTCTAACAGCCCGGTGTCGCTGACCCGCATCCGATCACGCTGCAGGAGCTTTAAAAGCATAAGATATATGCGTATGCCGGCCGGCAGGATTTCTCCCCGGCTTTCGCCAAGACAGGGGAGAGTGTTGCGTTCGTCAGCAGGCAGAACTGCCAGTCGGTTCCAGAGTTTTTCTATCGATGTGTTATGCAACACATAACCATGTACCTTGGATGCGTCATAAGCACTCAGATTAAGATCAAGGGCTGCCATGCTGGTTGCTGTTCCGCCGCAGCCAGTGATAATAACCGGTTGTTCTTTTTTCGTAAGTGCCAATTTGTCAAAAGCTTCATTAAGTGATTCTGTCAGCAGGCTATCCAGGGAGAGAGGATTGAGTGGCGGGGCAGCAAGGAATTTCTCTGTAAGACTGACAACGCCAAGGCCCAAACTTGTTGCCCTGGTTTTTCCTTCTGGTGCGACAGCAAAAACCAGCTCGGTGGAACCGCCGCCGACATCGACAAGCAGCATGGGCCCGGGAAAAGACCCGGTGTAGCCTGCCAATACGCCGGCAAGGCTTAAACGGGCTTCTTCTTCGCCGCTTAGGATATCAATAGGTTGCTGCAGGAGTTCCTCAGCCTTACGCAAAAAGAGGCGGCTGTTCCTGGCCTGACGCAATGCTTCAGTACCGCATACACGTAAACTCTGCGGCCGATAATCGGTTAAAGTCTCCTGGAAAGAGCGCACTACTGCAAGCCCCTTTCGGATGGCTTCTTCATCCAGCAGTCCATTATCTTCGAGGCCCCTGGCCAAGCGGACAGTTGCCATTTTCTTGGCCAGAGTCTTCAAGCTTCCGGCAGAGCTGTTTGCCACCAGCAGCCTGAATGTGTTTGAGCCCAGATCAATTCCAGCGGCTGTCTGTTGATGAATAGTCATTGATTCAGAGCACTGAATAGTTTAAATTTGTCGGCACCGTAAAAAGCAGGATGAGGAAAGAAATTACTCATGTAACATATTGATATTATTTTGTTTCAATACTAAGAAGTTGAACTTCTTGCATTTTCATCAAGCTAACCTCATTTTGCACAAAATCCTTACGGTTAGAGAAAAACCATGTTGATTTCTATTAATCCCGATAACCCGCAACCCCGGACTATTAAGCAAATTGCTGACAAGCTCCGCAGTGGAGCGGTTATATGCTATCCCACAGATACAGTGTACGGGATTGGCTGTGATATTTTCAACCAGAAAGCCATCAAGAAGATTTTTCAGATCAAAAAGCGCCCCCTACATAAACCTTTCAGTTTTATGTGCTCCAGCCTGAAAAATGTCAGCGATTATGGATATGTTTCCAATATGGCATACAGGATAATGCGCAAAGCGCTGCCAGGACCGTTTACCTTTATTCTTCCCGCGGCCAAAATTGTTCCCAAGATAATGATTACAAAACAGAAAACGGTCGGCATCAGGGTGCCCCAGAATAATATATGCTTAAATCTTATTGAGGCTCTTGGTAATCCGGTACTGACCACCAGCGCGATTCTTGATGAAGAAGGCCCCCCGCTGTCAGAAGCTTATGAGTTTGAGGAGCTTTTGGGAAATATGGTTGACCTGGTAATTGATGGGGGCATGGTATATCCGGACCCTTCAACAATAGTCGATTTTTCCAGTGATGAACCGGAAATTCTCAGGCAGGGCAAAGGTGATATCAGCCAGTACTATGCCTGATCCCACCGGGCGGAACCAGAGGTTAAGCGGGCCCGCTTATTTTTTTTCAATCAATGCCTCTTTCAGCGATTTGCTCATGGCAAAGTGCAAGGTCTTGCGAGGTGGAATATCCATGATTTTCCCGGTCTTGGGATTTTTCGTCAGCCGTGCCTTGCGCCTGCGCACCGCGAAACTGCCAAATCCGCGGATCTCAATCCTGTTCCCTTTATCAAGGGACTCAGACATTATCTCAATTATAATATCAACAGCACGGCTGATATCTTTTTTCAAATAGCCATCCAGGCTCTCGGTAGTTTTTTGAACCAGATCTTGTTTTAACATGACATGCCTCAAGCAAAGTATGTAAAGAGTGTTAATGTATAAACAGTGCCAGGATGGACGCAACAGTAAAGTGCATGTGTCTGCCCGGTTCTATTGCGCACCCTTCCACTCGAAGGAGAGGATCGGGTATAGAGGAACGAAGTTGTCAACAAATGACCGCTCGGCACTCGTCAAAAGGTTCAGGATGGAGAACTTTCTGTCAACTTGCGGATAAATGAGCTGTGGGTCTTTTGTGTCCAGCCCGCCCAAATCGGCAGCAAGGGTAATGGCATCGGTAAAGTTTCCCAGACTGTCAATGAGGCCGGCTTCAAGGGCCTGTTCACCAGAATAAATTCTACCATCTGCCAACTCGAAGACGGTTTCCTCCGGTATGGACCTGGCCGCTGCTATATCCCGGACAAACTGGGCATAAACATTATCAATCAGATCCTGCATAAGGATTCTTTCTTCCTCGCTTAACGGTCGATTGCTTGCACCTATACCCTTGAGGGGGCCGCTTTTTATCACTTCACTCTTGTAGCCGATTTTTTCATACAAGCCCTCAAGATTGGGGAATTTTACAATGACGCCTATGCTGCCGGTCATGGTGCCGGGGTTGGCGATAATATTGTCTGCCCCCAGGGAGGCATAGTAGCCACCGGACGTCCCCATGGAGCCCATTGAAGCCACCACTGGTTTTACCTCGCTGGTGCGCTTTACTTCGGCATAAATCTCCTGTGATGCACCTACTGCACCACCGGGGCTGTCAATGCGCAGAACGATGGACTTTACGTTTGAGTTGTTCCTGAGTTCCGTCAGATGTTTCAGAATCTCTTCAGATGAGACGATCAAGCCCTTTAGTTCGACGATCCCCACCCCTTCTTTCTTGGCAAAAATGTCGGTTTTGGGGCCTTGCGAGATAAGCGAAGAGATAAGCAGGGATATTCCCGCCAGAAAAAGGAAGAATATCCCTGTCAGGATAAAAAGTCCTAAAAGTATAGGATGTTTTTGACGAAATGAGCTCATGGTATGCAATCAGCAGCCGGTAAGGTCATGCATGCAGCAGCTGTTAATTGTTAACACCTAAAGAGCATACAGGACCTGCAGAACGGCAGAAGTTATTCTTTTTCCTCGTCAGTTTCCGGTTCAGCATCTTCAGCTTCTGCCTCCTCGGACGGTTCGGCTTCTGCTTCCTGTTCAGGCTCCGCTTCAACCTTGCTGCTGGTTTCCTTGCTTTCCATTTCTTCTTTCAGGAGGTCACCAATGGTTGAAGGACCGGCGGCTTGTTTCTTTTTATATTCTTTCAGGGAATCCTCGCCGGAATCCTCATCAAGCGCCTTGATGGAGAGGCCGATCTTTCTGTCCTTGGAGGAAACATTGATCACCTTGACCTGCAGGTTGTCGCCTACATTATACATGCCAACCGGAGTGGTAATTTTTTCTTTGCTTATCTCAGAGACATGGACAAGGCCCTCAACGCCCTCTTCAAGCTGGACGAAAATACCGAAGTCGGTGACATTGGTAATTTTTCCTTCGACAATGGCACCGGCGGGATAATTATTGAGTGCAGCCTGCCATGGGTCGGGCTCAAGTTGTTTTATGCCAAGCGAGAACCGTTCGTTTTCCCTGTCAATTTTTAAGACCACGGCCTGGATGGTATCACCTTTGGCATATTTCTCAGTCGGGTGTTTGATACGTTCCGTCCAGGAAAGGTCAGAGACATGGATAAGTCCGTCAATACCTTCTTCAATGCCGATAAAGATACCGAAATCAGTGATATTCTTTATCTTGCCTTCGATGATGGAGCCCACCGGATAGTTTTCACTGACCAGGTCCCAGGGATTGGGGTGCAATTGTTTCATGCCCAGGGAAATACGCTTTGTTTCTGTTTCTATATTGAGGACCATGACCTCAATTTCGTCGCCAACCGCAACGAGTTTAGATGGGTGCCTTGGTTTTTTGGACCAGGTCATTTCAGAGATATGGATCAGTCCCTCAACGCCTTCTTCAAGCTCAACAAAAACACCGTAATCTGTAATGCTGACAACCTTGCCCACAGTTTTGGAACCAATGGGGTAGCGTTCCGTTACCGTGGCCCATGGGTCAGGGCGCAGCTGCTTGATTCCCAGCGAAACACGGTCTGATTCCTGATCATACTTGAGAATCTTGACGTCAATATCGTCACCGACCTTATACAGTTTTGCAGGATGGGAAACCCGGCCCCAGGAAAGATCCGTGATGTGGCACAAACCATCCATGCCGCCCAGATCAATAAAGAGACCGTAATCAGTAATATTTGTAACCGTTCCTTTCACGACCATGCCCTCTTCCAGGGAGGTGCGCATGTCTGCGCGCATTTGTGCCCGCTCTTTTTCAAGAATGGCGCGGCGTGAAATAACGACATTATTTCTTTTTCTGTTGAATTTGAGAATTTTGAATGGAAAGGTCTGGCCAATGAGGGAATCCAGATCTTTCACAGGACGCAGGTCTATCTGCGAGTATGGCAGGAAGGCAGGTACCCCTATATCCACTGACATGCCGCCTTTGACGCGGCTTTCAATTTTGCCGTCTATGGTGCCGTCATCCGCCTGTATCTTGGCAATCTCTTCCCATACTTTGATACCAATGGCCTTTTCCCGTGACAGCAGAAGGCCGCCTTCCTCTTTCCTTTTTTCTACGAAGACTTCGAAGGTATCACCCATCTTGATGTCCTGTTCTTCACCTTCGGTGCGGAATTCAGAGAGAGGGATGTAACTTTCAGCTTTATCGCCGATGTCAACGAGAACATGATCATCAACAATGCCGACGACCGTGCCCTTAATAACATCACCCACCTTACTTACTGCACTGTTTTCTTCCATTTCGAAGAGATCTGCAAAACTCATCTCTTCCGTTTCTTTTTTGCCCGCATCCGGGGCATTTTTTTGTGTTGAATTTTCTGTCATGTTAGTTCTTGCCCTTTAGTGTAGTTTCTGCCAACTAGTTTGAGGTTTATCTTAATCTTCCGCATGAGGAATGGCCAAAATGGGCTATATACCAAAGACTACGAGCAAACACAACTTTTTCTTCATAAAAAATGTTCCATGGAGAGGGCCGGTTTGTCACAATGTTTATGCAGGCTGCGGTAGGGCAAAAGCAGATTGTAACGCGTGAAAACTTAGACTATAGTGTCGCTGCAGTCCTAAAAACTCAAATGAAAAGGAATCAAGTCGGTGTCAAAGTTCATGCGCGTCGCCATGTATTACAATAACAGGGATGTCCGCCTCCAAGAGATGGAGACTCCCCGGATTGGGACCGGTGAAATGCTGGTGCGGATCTTTGCGAGTTCGATCTGCGGCAGTGACACCATGGAATGGTATCGAATCAAGCGAGCCCCGCTTGTGCTGGGACATGAGATAGCCGGCATGGTTGCAGAGGCTGGCGAAGGTGTAACCGGGTTTAGGAAAGGTGACAGGGTTGTTGCGACCCATCACGTGCCCTGCTTTGCCTGCCATTATTGCAAAACCGGGCATGAGACAGTCTGTGATACACTGCTGGGCGGGACGCATTTTGATCCTGGTGGATTTTGCGAGTATGTAAGACTGCCTGCGATCAATGTCGAGCGGGGAACCTGGCTCTTACCCGATGAGGTAACATATGAAGAGGCTACGTTTGTTGAGCCCTTGGCCTGTGTCCTGCGCGGGCAGAGGTTTGCAGACATCCGGCCCGGAGCAAGCGTACTTGTGCTCGGCAGTGGTATTGCGGGTCTGCTTCATGTGAAGCTGGCCCTGGCCAATGGTGCGGGCCTGGTAGCTGCTACAGATCTCAGCCATGAGCGCTTGAACCTGGCCAGACAATATGGTGCCCACCATGCCTTTCCTGCAGACTCGGATGTGGCCAATGAATTCAGAAAATTAAACAGCGGCCGGGGAGCGGATGTCGTGATAGTGTGCGCCGCGGCAGAGGTTGTCTGCCTGCAGGCCTTGCAGGCAGTTGGACGCGGCGGCGTTATCCTGTTATTTGCCCCGGCGCCGGCCGGCACAGTTGTGCCGTTATCCATAAACGATGTATTCTGGCGGCGAGATGTTACGATCACAACTTCATATGCGGCAAGCCCGGCGGATTGTGCAGCGGCCCTGGAACTTATCAGGTTGAAACGGGTCCGGGTTGAAGATATGATAACCCATCGGTTTGGACTGGCTGAAACCGGGAAAGGATTCCAACTGGTGGCAGAAGGTGGAGGTTCACTGAAGGTCATTATTAAACCACAGGAGTAAATTGACCGAAAATTGAAAAAAGTTGAAAGGAGATGCGTTATGCCTGAAGTTGACAAGGAGGGAAAAAATTTCAGCCTGAATAAAAGGACTGAAACAGAGGGTTTTTTTCTCAAAGGTTCCAATGCACTTGATTGGGGCATGAAAAATCGTTTATCCCGTATTTTTAATCCTGCAACGGGCCGCACCGTGATGCTTGCCATAGATCATGGATATTTTCAAGGTCCGACCAGCGGCCTTGAGCGGATTGATTTGAGCATCCTGCCCATTGCTCCCTATGCCGACACCTTGATGCTGACCCGCGGCATTCTCCGTTCTGTTGTACCACCCTCGTATACCAGGGCCATAGTGCTCAGGGCCAGTGGCGGGCCAAGCGTCCTGAGAGAGCTTTCCAACGAACAGATTGCTGTAGATATTGAGGATGCGATCCGCCTCAATGCGGCAGCCGTGGCAGTCCAGGTATTTATCGGCGGGGAATATGAAACGCAGTCGGTGCATAATATGACCAGGCTGGTTGATATGGGAATCCGGTGCGGCATCCCTGTATTAGCCGTAACCGCAGTGGGCACCGAGATGAAAAGGTCATCCCGCTATTTCAGGCTGGCCTGCCGAATTTGCGCAGAGCTTGGAGCCCATTATGTCAAAACATACTATATCCCGAAAGGTTTTGAGTCGGTAACTGCAAGTTGTCCGGTGCCCATCGTAATGGCTGGCGGCAAAAAGATCCCTGAAATCGAGGCCCTGACCATGGCGTATAATGCAGTACAGGAAGGAGCAGCCGGTGTTGACATGGGCAGAAATATTTTTCAGGCTGAATCCCCGGCAGCAATGATCCAGGCTGTGGGTGCAACCGTGCATCAAAACCTGCCCCCTGCAGAAGCTTACGAGATGTATCTTGATCTGAAAAGCGAGCACCAGTCTTGAGCTGCCAAAAGCATGAGCAGGTTTCTGTAAAACCTGCCCCCTGCAGAAGCTTACGAGATGTATCTTGACCTGAAAAACGAGCACCCGTCTTGAGCTCTGCCTAAATCAGAAAGCTGGTTTTTCCAGGAGGCCCGCTTCTTTATAAGCAGATAACTGCTTGATCCGTTCGCCTGGACAGGAACTATTAACAAAAAGTAGTGCAAATCAAAATGAAGTGCGGCCTCATTTATAATGAGGCAATACAAGAATAAAGAAGATCAGGGCGGAAGAATTTTTACATAAAAAAAGCAGGGCTGGAAAAGCCCTGCTTCATAGGAAATAAGTGATACTGAGATTGTCAGGAAAATTTTCTGAACACGGTGAAAAAATTAAATATTTCAGTTATCTCGTAAGCTTGGTAAATTTTGATCCTTCCAGGGACAGGTTGGCCATAAGCCCCTTGACCCCGAAAACAAAACCGACAATCGGATCCCGCATATTATCTGTGTCAACTGAGCGGCCTGCGCCATAATCAATAAAGGCAACAGAGCCATCGACTCCCGCGGTCCAGCCGAGACTGTCACGGAATGTTGTCAGGGCATTTTCTTCCATGAAGACAAGGACAATATTTTTTGACTGGGCCCCGATCTGGAAGCCGAAGGAGCCACCTGCAACGCTGTAGTAATCCACGGTTTTGCCACCGATCATCAAGGCTCCTTCACCATATTCGCCACCGAAAACGAAGCCAACCCGGATGACATTGGGAATAACCAGCACCCCTTTAGCATTCTTTAAAAATTCTGTTGCACCCGGGACTTCATTTCTAAACCGGTCCATGGCCACATCAACGCTCACATCAATTTCCTTGGCGCTTCGTGCCTGCACCCCTGGAGAAAAGTGTGGTGCAATAACCAAAACAAAAACAATAAATGCTGCAACTGCAGATATGATCTTTTTGCTGGTATAAAAATCTAAATGCATGTTATGCCTCCTCAGAGTAAATTTTGATTTCAGAAATTTGCTATTAGCCTTTTAATACTCTTTATGAAGCCTTTCAAGAGATTTTGTTGAGGTTGTATGTGCATAAAAGCCTGGCTGGCCTTTTACCTGGCAGTAAAAATGTTCAGGCAAATTCAGGGAAAAGCTGCAGCAGGGATTCTTCACTGGCAGCGGCAATCCCCCTTTCTGTAATGATGCCGCTTACCAGGCGTGCCGGGGTGACATCAAAAGCATAGTTGCTGGCAGGGGTTTCGCGGAGCCCGCACAGGACTGTGGTCAGTTTGTTGTCATGGCTGAGTCCGGTAATAAACTTTAGTTCATCGCCTGAACGGTTTTCAATGGGGATCTCATGCAGGCCGTCCCGGAGTTCCCAGTCAATTGTTGAGGAGGGCAGGGCTACATAAAAAGGGACATTGTTGTCTTTAGCAGCAAGGGCCTTGAGATAGGTACCTATCTTGTTGGCCACGTCACCGGTGCGGGTGGTGCGGTCCGAGCCAACAATAACAAGGTCCACCATGCCATGCTGCATAAGGTGACCACCAGTATTGTCTGCTATGAGGGTATGGGCAATACCTTCCTGGAACATTTCCCAGGCAGTCAGTTTTGAGCCCTGGTTCCAGGGCCTTGTTTCATCCACCCAGACATGCACCGGGATATTCTCCCGATGGGCGGCATAAATGGGCGCCGTGGCTGAACCATAGTCAACAAACGCGAGCCAGCCTGCGTTGCAGTGGGTCAGGATGTTAACCGGTGCCCCTTTTTTTCTTGTGCTTATTTCCCTGATGAGCTGCAGCCCGTGTTCCCCTATTCTGCGGCAAAAATCCGCATCTTCGTCAGCTATCCGGCTGGCTGTCGTGTAGGTTTGTTGGATCCTTTCTTCAGGGCTCGATATTCCGGCAATGGCTGAGAGCTGCCTGTTCACTGCCCATGACAGGTTTTTGGCAGTCGGCCTGGTATTGAGGAGCTTGCGGGCGGCCTCTGCAACATAAGATTCGGGGTTTTCAGGCGGTGCATGCAGCGCTGCACAGTATATGCCATAAGCAGCGGTGGCGCCGATAAGACCCGCGCCTCTTACATGCATGTCCCGTATTGCGGCAACAAAATCATCAACTGTTTCCAGCTTCTCAATAATAAAGCTGTGGGGGAGATAACGTTGGTCTATGATCTCAATTATTTGCGGATTGTCTTTTCCGGGCCAGATAGTCCGGTAGTGGGTAGCATTAACTTTCATAGTGGTCGGATGCTGAAGTAAATCCTGCTGGAGGAGGCCGTTAAAAATATGTTGTCAGAATATAATACGATATGAGACCCATACCGAGCGTTCCGTAAGCCAGAAGTCAGGGTATACAGTCATCCTTCATTTTTTTCACCAGGAAGGCAAAGGTGAGTCCGGCAAAAATGAAGGCCAGTATGATGTGTATAATGTTTTTCATAACAAGAAAGCATAAAAAGAGTTTGCCGGGAATTCCATTTAGGTGAATACTATAATACGCCTTGAAGATCGAGGCAAACAAGGGATCAACTTTTTGGGCAGCGAGACCGCGGCTGAAAAAATGCCAAGGAAATAATCACATACCTGCCGCTGCAGAATGTATCATATCAAGGCAGGTACAACAAGTGATTAGGGAGATAATGTTGATTGATGGCAGATAGAGAAGGCGCGAGGAATACAACGGGTCCGGTACTGACAGTTGCAGCGCAATGCCACATGTCCGGCATATCCAAACCTTTTCTTGAAGCGCTGCGGAACAAGCTTACCATTGATAACCCCAAATACCATGCAGCAAAAAAGTATGGACGCTGGGTGGGTAAGAATTTCCAGCAGAAGCTTTTTTTCTACACCTTGGATGAAAGCGGCATTCTCTTCCCCAGGGGTTTTGCAGTCCAGTCTGTGGCACTCTGCAAAACATACATGGGCCTGGGACCTAAGATTGAAGACAAGAGGCGAAGACTGCCGGAAGTCAATTTCAGCTTTCAAGGGAAACTGAGACCCTACCAGAAAGAGGCGGTGGCCGATATCCTGCGGAAACATTTTGGAGTATTGGTTGCCGGCACCGGATCAGGTAAAACGGTAATGGCTCTTGAGGTAATAGCCCAAAGGCGTCAGCCGACCCTGATCCTGGTACACAGCAGGGAACTGATGTACCAGTGGGAGGAACGGGTCAGGCAGTTTTTGGGGATGCAGGCGGGACTGATAGGTGATTCAAAATATGATATTCAGCCTCTTTCCATTGCGATTGTCAATACTGCCCGCAGGAAGCTGGATGAACTGATCCCCTGTTTCGGGCACCTGATTGTTGACGAATGCCATCGTGTGCCGGCGACTCTTTTTACAGAGGTTGTCAAGAGGTTTGATTCCTGTTTCATGCTCGGTTTGTCGGCAACCGCATATCGCAGGGAGGATGGGCTTACACGACTGATCTATCTGTACATGGGAGATCGCTCGCACCAGGTCGACCCCCAAAAACTGGCAGCAAGCGGAGCTGTCCTGAAACCTGAATTTATCCAGCGGGCCACAGGTTTCAAATATGTTTTTCGGGGCAACTACCAGACCCTGATGAATTCCCTGACCAAGAATGAAGCACGGAATCTACAGATTGCCGACGACATCTATGCTGAAGCCAGAGATGCAACAGGGACAATACTCGTTGTCAGTGACCGTGTCGCGCATTGCAAGAAACTTGCAGAACTGCTAATTGAGAAAGGACTCCCTGCAAGTCTGCTGACCGGGAAGCAGCCTGCTCAGGCCCGATCGGCAATTGTAGAGTCGCTGCACCGCGGCGAGGTCAAGATCCTTATTTCCACCCTGCAGCTGGTCGGCGAAGGCTTTGATGCAACCGGTCTTACCACGCTTTTCCTCACCACCCCGATCAAGTTTACCGGCCGTCTCCGGCAGGTTATCGGCCGTATCCTCAGGCCGGCTGCCGGCAAGCAACCCAAAGTTATCGATTACGTTGACGAACAGGTAGGTGTCCTGAGAAATTCAGCTCGAATAAGACGCCAGGCTTATGAGCTGGACAACGATGAAGTCTGAATCCGTGACGGGAAATTGTTTGAAACTGTTCAACGTCCCTTTTTCCCGTGCTGTTGGAGAAACGGCGTAGAATTAGGCAAAATCATGCAACACTGAAAAAAGGCCTCCCAGGTCGCCGTATCCACGCAATTTAGGGGATCATCGTCTGTTTGTATGGGAGGGCATAGTCCTACTGATTCTTCCTTGAATTTGGCGTACATCAAATGGCTCAGAGCTTCGCATAAGGGTTGAAATATATACGGGTAACGCTTGCAAGTCCCTGATAATAAGGGTAATGATACGTTTGTAATAAATGAGTCAATATTTGCCAACTGGGTCAGTGCTATAGTATATTGCTGGAAAAAGGAAAAAAGTGGTGGAAGCTTATCGGCACAGCCACGATTATTATTTGATCTGTCAACCAAAACCATGGATCTCCGGGGGTGGAAATGAAAGACGAAAAAGCTGCCAAAGCCCTTATCAAGAAACTTGATAAGCTGCTGCGGAGTAAAATGACGCCGATTTACAAACGGTACAACGTATCCATGCAGGATGTGCTGACGCCCCTCATGTGGAAGCCTCTGGTCCTGGTAATCGGCAACTATTCTTCCGGGAAATCGACTTTTATCAACGAACTTCTCGATATGCCTGTACAAAGAACAGGCCAGGCGCCGACTGATGATTCTTTTACCATTCTGACATGTCCTGCAGAGGGCGAAAGCGAGGAGGAGATCCCGGGTGGGACTATTGTTAATGATGAACGGTTGCCGTTTGCACCGCTCATGCCTTTTGGTGAAAGACTATTTTCTCACCTGCGCATGAAAAAAGTGAGATCCCCGATCCTGGAGAATTTCGCAATTATTGATACGCCGGGCATGCTCGATTCAGTCACCGAAAAAGACCGTGGTTATGATTATCTCGGCGTGGTGGGGGAACTGGCCAGGCTGGCTGATTTAATTATCCTGATGTTTGACCCGCACAAAGCTGGCACGATCAAGGAAACCTATCAGGCGATCAGGAGTACGCTTCCCGGTTCAACGGGCGAGGACAGGGTGCTCTATGTCCTGAACAGGATCGATGAGTGTGATAATGTCCCTGACCTGGTGCGTGCGTATGGGACTCTGTGCTGGAACCTTTCCCAGATGACGGGCCGCAAGGACATCCCGAGGATATATCTTACCTTTGCAGCCAAGGAAGGGGATGTGCCGCCCCAGGGTGTGGAGTCATGGGTCAGTGAACGCGACGAGTTGAAACGCGCGGTTGAGACAGCACCGACCATGCGCATTAACCATGTTTTTCAGGAGGCTGAGCGTGGTGTCCGGGAGCTTGATCTGCAGGCCGAAGCTCTTGCCGCTTTTAAAACCGGTTTCGGCCTCCAGGTGCAGAAGGCTTTGAAGACAGGCCTGCTGTTCTCCCTTTTGGTTTTCTGGTTCGGTGACGTGCTGCTAAAGCTTGCGGCCGGATTTCCACAGCAAACCATGATCAGCTCGCTTTTTTCAGGGGCTTTTGATGACAAGGTCCTTATTTTTCCATCCCTTGCTGCCTTGCTGGTTCTCGTCTTGACCGGCCTTGTCATAACCAGCTTTATATTCCCCAGGTTCAAGAAGAAAGCGCTTGAGGACCTTGATAATATCATACCTTTTGAAACGGCTTATAAGCGTGATCTCTGGCGCCGCGTGCGTGATCGGGTTTCAACACGCATTGAGGAGGAGGGCTATAAGCAACTCTGGATCAGTCATTCCTGGTACCAGCGCCGTCTGAAGAAATTTCTTGAAAAGGATATAGGGCGGTTGAAGAGCAAGTGGTAAAAAGCTATCAGCTAATTCTTTAACCCAAAAGCGTTTTAAAGCAATGGCCATGGGGCAGGATTTTGTAAACCTTTATTGCGACAGGTTCAGTCCGACCAATGCCTTGAGAAAATACCACAGGGGGCTCAGCCAGGTGCCCAATAGAATGCTGGCTGAGATGAAAATCCCTGTATCTGATGACAGCTTTAATTCTTTTTGCCTCTCAGTTTTCACTCCTCAATGATTTCCTCATCCAGGGGGCAGTTTTTTTTCTTGAAGAATTCATAGTATAGCAGGGGCACCGCGATCAAGGTCAGGATGGTTGCGGCTACGGCCCCGAACATCATTGCTATGGCCAGCCCCTGGAAGATCGGGTCAAAAAGCATGACAAAGGATCCGACCACAACGGCTGCTGCGGTGAGGACTATGGGACGGAAGCGAACTGCACCGGCAGAGAGCAGGGCGGTCCTGAGATCACCGCAGTCACGCCATTCCATCTGGACAAAATCGACCAGCAGAATGGAGTTGCGCACAATAATACCGGCAAGGGCGATAAAGCCGATCATGGAGGTAGCGGTAAAAAAAGCCCCGAACATCCAGTGGCCCGGCAGGATGCCCACCAGGGTCAGAGGGATAGGCGCCATGATGACCAGCGGTGTGGCAAAACTCCTGAACCAGGCAACAACAAGGATATAGATAAGGACCATCACGGCCCCGAAAGCGATGCCGAGATCACGGAAAACCTCGTAGGTAATATGCCATTCACCGTCCCATTTCATGGCATACCTGTCCTCCATCCAGGGTTGTACCGCCGAATATTGTTTCAGTTCGTATCCTTCAGCAAGTTCAAGCTGCTTAATCTTCTCTTTCATCTCCATGATGGCATAGAGGGGACTTTCCTTGGAGCCGGCTACATCGCCGGTAACATAGGTGACACGCTTGAGGTTTTTATGGTAGATGGTCTTTTCCGTGAACCCTTCTTCAACACTGACCAGGGCCCCAAGGGGAACAAGGGAGCCGTCGGCAGCAGGTACTCCGATACTTTTCAGGGAGGCCGGATGCGCCCTCGCAGCCAGGGGCAGACGCAGGAATATCTCCACGGGCTCCTTTTCATTTTCATAATGGATCAGGCCTGCAGTCATGCCGTTTAAGGCGATGCGCATGCTCTGTGCCACAGCTTCTGTGCTTATGCCATTGGCAGCCGCCTTTTCCTTGTCAACCACGAGATTTATTTTTTTCTGATCATCCTCCACAAACCAGTCGACATCGACCACGCCGTCTGTTTCAGCAAATATTTTTTTGACGGCAGCAGCAATTTCAACCTGCCTTTCCGGGTCAGGACCATATACTTCGGCGACCAGGGTGCTCAGAACCGGAGGGCCGGGTGGGATCTCTGCAACCTTAATGCTGGCTCCGTAACGATCTCCTATTGCTTTTAAGGCAGGGCGCAGCCGCTTGGCCAGGTCATGGCTCTGCTGGGTCCTTTTTCCCTTGGCAACGAAGTTCACCTGCAGATCTGCAACATTGGAGCCGGCCCGGAGGAAATAATGCCGGACCAGGCCATTAAAATTGTAAGGTGCAGCAGTGCCGATATAGGACTGATAGTCCGTGACTTCCGGCACAGTCTTCAGGAATTCCCCCATCTCCCGGGTCACGGCGGCTGTCTCTTCCAGGGTCGAGCCTTCCGGCATGTCGATTATCAGCTGCAATTCACTCTTGTTATCAAAGGGCAGCATCTTGACCGTGACTTTTTTAAACGGCAATAAAAGGAGGGACAGGCCGAGCAGGCAGCCGACAAGGAGCAGGGCAACCAACCTTTTCGTGGAACTGTCAAGAAGAGGACCGATAAGCTTTTCATACATCATGCTGAGCCTGCTCTCTTTTTCAGAGTTTTCCGCAGCAAGCTTTACATTTTTTAATACCAGGTAACTCAACCAGGGGCTGACAATAAAGGCAACCAGCAAGGAAAACAGCATTGCTGCGGAAGCGCCAACCGGGATAGGGCGCATATAAGGACCCATAAGCCCGGAAACGAAAGCCATGGGCAAAAGAGCCCCGATGACGGCAAAGGTGGCAAGAATGGTGGGACTGCCTACCTCATCAACGGCAAGGACTGCGGTGAGCGGATTGATGCGATGCATCTTGAAATGGCGGTGGATATTTTCCACCACCACGATAGCGTCGTCTACCAGAATACCTATGGAGAAAATCAGGGCAAAGAGGGTAACCCGGTTCAGGGTATAGCCGTAAAGGTAATTTATGAGCAGGGTGAGAGCCAGAGTTACCGGGACGGCAACGCCTACCACTACTGCTTCACGCCAACCCAGGGTGAAGGCAATGAGAATGATAACTGAAACAGTGGCAATAAGCATGTGCTTCAGGAGCTCATCTGATTTTTCCTTGGCAGTTTCGCCATAATCACGCGTCACCGTAACCTGGAGATCAGAAGGGATGAGTTTGCCTTTGAGGGCCTCCAATTTTTCCAGGGCCTCATGGGCTACAGTGCTGGCATTGGCGCCTTTTTTCTTGGAAATTGCAATGGTGACTGCCTCAAACTGGCCGGGTGCCGGGGCCAGACTTTTTTCTGCAGCAGCAGGCCCGAGCCCCATAAAAACATAGTTTGCCGGTTCTTCAGGGCCGTCAGTCAGATCGGCAACGTCACGCAGATAGACCGGTTTACCGTTATAGACACCCACAACAACAGATGCGACATCCTCCATATCAGCAAGGAATCCCCCTGTTTCCACGATGAATTCCTGGTTGCCGGCCGGAAAGGCTCCGGAGGGAAGGACAAAGTTGGCCTGCTTTAGAGCCTGCATGATCTGTATGGCAGAGGCCTGGTAAGCCTTGAGCCTTGACTGGTCCAGGTTTATAACCACCTGCCGCTTCTGACCGCCGATAATGGAAAATTCGGAGACATTCTGGTCTTTTTTGAGTTCATCAGCCAGTTCTGCTGCTATTCTGCGCAGTTCGTACCCGGAGTATCTGTTTTGCTCATTCCCCCAGAGGGTCAGGGTCAGAATGGGGACGTCATCAATGGATTTGGGCTTGACCAGAGGCTGGGTGACGCCGGGTGGGATCTTATCAAAATTGGCCATCAGTTTGTTATAGAGGTTGACAATGGAGTCCTCCATGTTCTCCCCGACATAAAAACGGACAATTGTTAGGTTCATGCCCGGTTTTGCAATGGAGTAGATGTATTCCACTCCCTTGATTTCCCAGAGAAATTTTTCCATGGGCCGGGTAACGCGTTCTTCTACCTCGCGGGCCGAGGCGCCGGGGTATGCCACCATGACATCAATCATGGGCACCACGATCTGGGGCTCCTCCTCGCGCGGTGTTATGGCGACTGCAAAAATGCCCAGCAGCAGCGAGGCCAAAACCATCAAGGGTGTTAGCTTTGATTTGATAAAGGCCTTGGCTATTCTGCCTGAAATACCCATCTTTTCCATGCTATTTCTCCATCTGCAGAATGGAGCCGTCCACAACCTGGGAAACGTCACCTGAAACAATAGTATCGTCCGGATTAAGCCCGGCCAGGATCTCTACGCGGCCCCCGTATTTTCTGCCAAGCCGGACGAGGCGGTAAGTGATGATCCGGTTTGAATCAACCAGGTAGACGCCTGTGAGCTGGCCCCTGGCAACCACAGCCTCAGCAGGTACAAGGAGAACCTCTTGCTGTCCCACCGGGATCTTTACCCTGGCATAAAGACCGCTGTGCAGATTCGCTGCAGGGGGCAGGGCTATGAAAACCTTGAACGTCCGAGAACGCGGGTCAACAGCCGGCACTGTTTCTGATACTTTTCCCTGCATCTGTAACTTGAGAGCACTTATTTCAACTTCAACATCCATATCTGGAATGATTTTTCCTGCAAGGCTCTCGTCTATTTCAGCTTCAAGCCTGTAACGGGAAGTATCTTCGATGGTCAGCAAACGCATACCCGGCATTGCCATGGTGCCCGGATCAATGAACTTTCCAGTGACAACCCCGTCAACCGGGGCCACTATATCCTTGTAACCCTGGAAGACTTTTGCCTCTGCAAGGCCTGCCTCGGCGCGCTTGACCATTTCCTGTATTCGTTCATATTCTATGGCGGCTACTTTTTTCTGTGTCTCGAGTTTATCAATTTCCTGGAGAGACAAGGCCTTTTCATCAAAGAGATTTTTGAAACGGCTGTAAGTGTTCTCTGCAAGCTTCCTGTTCTGTTCCGCAGCACTGAGGGCCTGCACAGCCTCCCTGTATGCAGCTTCTGCTGCAGTAACCTTGTTGCTGATATCTTCAGAATCAATGACAATGAGAAGCTGGCCTGCCGTGACTCTGTCCCCCTCTTTAACTGTTATTGCTGCAACAGGGCCCATGATGCGGCTCGATACCATGCTTTCAGTCTCTGGGGTGACAGTTGCCGTAGCTTCGTGGAAAAGGGGGGTACTGTTTAATTTTAGCTGTATGGTTGTCACATCTGTAACTGTTGGCCGCTCCACTGTGGAAGTGCCAGGTTCAATTTTATCCTTGCAACCTGTCATTGCCAGTATGAGAAGCCCTGCAACGACAACCCTTGTCTTATTCATCTGTGTGCCTCCAAAGATGTTTTGTGCGGAATTTAACTTAATTGTTTTCTGGAGTTGTTGCCTGCACCCCCAGTTCCTGCAGGATAATGCCGCTCTCGAAACAGAGCATCAATGTTGCAAGCTGCTGTTCTTTTTCACGCATCAGGACACTTGTTCTTGCCTGGTCAAGACTCATCTGGGCATCAAGAAGATCCACCAACGGCGAGAGTGAATTTTCGTAGCGGACCCTGACCAGTCTCTTGCCTTCTTCGGCAGTGGCCAGCGCCGACTGTGCCAGTTCAGCATTCTTTTCAGCCTCTTCAACCCCGAGGAAGGATTCAAAAACCTGGAACGAAGCTGCATCCATAAGGCGTTCCAAATGTTCCCTGGTCTCGGCAATCTGGTAATGGGCCTTCTGTTTTTCATGGCTGCGTTTCGAGCCGTCAAAGAGCTCCCATTTGAAAAGGGCGAACACCTGCCAGCTTTCACCGTCGCTGCCAAAGGGGACTTCCTCGTCGTTCAGTTGATAGGAGGAACCGATCCCTAAAGTCGGGATATAGGCGGCTTCATTGAGCTTAAGATTGTTCCGGGCGTTTTCAAAGTGGAGCTGCATCGATTGGATATCACGCCGTGTTGCGGCACTCTCCATGTAGTAATCCAGATCACGCAACGTAATATCCAGATCATCTGAAGTGGTGTTGATGGAGTGCTCAAGACCAAGCAGCAGACCCAACGAGCGTTGGGCCACCTTGAGATTTTTTTCGGCACTGACCAGTTTCTGTTCAGCTTCGGTCACTGCGGTAGCCGCCCTCAGGGTATCGGCGTAAAGGCCGAGGCCGTTTTGGTAGCTAAGCTTTGCTATGCGAAGATGTTCCGAGGCATCGGCCACACCTTTTTGTGCTACGTGTATATATTCCTCCGCCATCTGGGCCATGAGATAGGTCTGGGCCACCTGCAGGGCTATTTCCTCCTGCTTGCGGAAATATTCCTCCTTTTTTGCCGCATAAGCTGTCTCGCTCAAATCAATGCCGATGGAGGCCTGCATGGCCAGAAGGGGCTGAAACACTGCAAGAGATGTCTGAAAATCACTTTCCGGGGCCGGATCATTAAGGGAGTCAATTGCAAAATCCTGCATGGTAAAGCGCCCCTGGTTCAGCTTGGACATGAAGACATAGGTTGGGTTGTTGGTCCGCAGGAAGCGCTCTTCCAGGCTAAGTTTGGGCAGAAGGTTGCTCCGGGCAATCCCGATATCCTCTTTATTTGCGGCCAGGGAATTTTTGAAGGCAGCAATTTCATGGTTGTTTTCAAGGGCTTTTTCCACAGCAGTTCGTAGCGGCAGCAATTCTCCTGCCGGTGTTTTCCCGGGCTGGATAAAGTAGGCGGAAATTATAACCAGAAGAAAAGAAGCTAATCTGTTTTTTTGAGATTTCTTGGTCAAATCCGGCATTGCTTACTCCTCAATTTTGCAGAATAAATCCTGCATGGTTTCGATCAGGCTGGTAACCCTGTCGTCAGTTATACGGTTATAAATGAAATTTGCTTCTTTACGGGTACCGACAATTCCCTGGTTGCGCAGGATGGAAAGATGTTGGGAAATATTGGCATCGGTGGTTTTGATCGCCCTGCTTATCTCGCCTACGGTCATCTCCTTGTCCTGTAAAAGGCAAAGGATCTGGAGCCTGAAAGGGTGTGAAATGGACTTCAGCAGTGTTGCCAGATCAAAGATCTGTTCAATTTTCATGGAAATACCTCCTGGAAATTTAGTATTTGATATAATTCTTAAATACTAGTTTGTAAAGTGGGTGCGACAAAATGACGCACTGTTGAAAATATTTAATTATTATAGTTGGTTAAAATGGATCAAGGAAAGTGAGGGAAAAATAATCAGGAATTTATAGATAGGGTTCGATGCTTGTATAAAATTTCTGGGCCATGATTTTATAACCGCTTGCGTTTGGATGGATGGTGTCGTGCATCAGTTCTTCATTGCCCATGAGCCCTTCCAGAATATTGGGGATAAAAAGTGCTCCTGTCTCTGCGGACAGTTTTTTATATTCCTCTTCATACCCCCTGTCCCAGAACAGCAGCTTAATGCCCCCGATAACTACAAGAACGCCCCTGGCCTGAATGGTTTCAACGATTTCCTTCAGGTTTTTGAAGGCAATTTTTTTGTCCACACCATTTTTCAGGTCATTGCCGCCAAGCGTGATCAGGACGATCCGGGGTGATTTTGACAGTACATCCCGATCCAGCCGTTGTAAGGCCCTGGCCGTAGTATCACCCGGGATCCCTGAATTTATCACCGGTTGTCCTATCATTTCCGCCAGCTGGGCTGGATAGCTCTTGTCGCGGGGTGCACCGGTGCCGAAGGTGAGGCTGTCGCCAAAACAGACAATATTTTCCCCTTTCAGAATGACCGGTTCAGGACCACCGCATGCTGCGAGAAGGAAGAAGGCCAGCAGAAGAGGCATAAAGGGACGCAACGTAAATCCAGGTATCATCAAAAAGTAACAACAAGGGCTAATTGAAAAGCAACATCCACTGCAGTTGCAGTGTTTATGTCCTCAGCAACCGAGATGTCGAGATAAACATCATCGGTAAAGATAAGGCTGCCACCCATTACCAGCTGCATGGCAGGATCTCCCAGTTGCTTGAGGTCGCTGTCGTACAGGGGCGACTGTGCATCAAGCTGCAGTTTCAGCTGGATAAGTTTTGTTGCCTGCCAGCCAATGCCGGCCCTGCCGGCAATGGCAAAATTGTTCTGCACCGCGGCCAGTTCACCATCGATGTCACCGAGGAAGAGACCGGCCAGGCCGCCATACAGAGTAATGCGGTATTTCCCCAGGCTTTGGGGGTCGTTCAGCGTCAGGCCCACTGAAAAGTCATAGCCGCCGCTTCCGGTCAGCTTATCATAATCCCCGGTGGGGAATTTCACCTCTGTGCTGAAGATGAGGGCCCTGTTTTTCCAGGGCCTGGTAAAGGCGCCACTAATGCGTATGTCGCCAAGACCGCTCTGGGGCTCGGACATTTCAAAGGAGGTGCCGGATCCCGAGAGATATGCAATATGAAACTGGTCATGGTTGTCTTCGGTCCTGCCGTTTTGCGACATGTTGAAGAAATCATGCCAGTTATAGATGAAGTCATCCAGAAAGCCGCCGCCATGATTGATATAGGGCACGTTTAAGGAAAGCTGCCAGTTGTCCCGGGGAGCATAGCTGACGAGCAGGTTCCCGCTGAATGTTTCTACATCGTTTGTTATCTGTTCATTAGTGCCGGTTGCGATATCATATGTGTTGCTTATATTGGCGATCACATTCATCCGCCATTTGCCGGCCTCGGTAAGCGGACTGTTGTCAAGAGAGGGAAGGCCGAATATCTGTTTGAAGGGAAACTGGTTGATATTATGAAAGGCACGGATTTCTGCCGCATCTGCAGAATAAAACGGCGCCAGCAGAAAAACGGCCAGGATGGCAATCAGCATTGGACGGGTCATGGTAAATTATTTTGCGCGTGATTTTTTTGCCTGACAAATATTTGGTCTTTTTTCTTGTATCCGCAATCCAGCGATTAATGGACGAGAACAACAGGGAATGCCTGGTTTGGATGTCTAAAATAGGTATAGAACAATGTCAAGGGAAAATCCGGTCAAGTTTTTTGGTTTTTTCTCAAGATAAGACTTGACCTCCGGCTGACTGTGTTGAATAGTATCTGCTGTCAAGAATGATTATTGATTTTTGCAGGGTGATGGAGGTTGCTATCTGATAATTTTTCCAACAGATGAGGTGGACCCATGAAGATAACGATTGACAGAAATGTTGTAGAGTTTGTTCCTGAAAACGCCGCTGAAACGACCTCAATGGAAACATTGTGGCGGATTCTCATCGACTGCGTCAATGAAACGAAGAACCTGACACCCATCGGCGAATTTGTACCGATAAAACAAAACCTCGCCCGCTTCACTATCGAGGGAGTGCCGGGTGGCAAGACCGTTATGTCGGAACAGGTTTCAGAGGAAGACTGCACCTATATATGCGAGATCTGCAACAAGTACATGAATGTCAAGAAAGGCCAGGAAGTCCCCCTCTGCTGCGGGAGAGTGATGGAAGCTGTGGACTGAAAGACCGCACTAAATAACTTTGAAAGCGTGAGATAAAAAGGGGTGGATCGTATTTTCGAGCTGCCCCTTTTTTTATTTATTCTCTGCTGACAGAGGAGAAGAATCATTGATAATACTGCAGTAGCAAGGAAATCCATCCTGTATGATAAAGGATAGCACGGTATTTGCTGTCGAATGTCATGGATGTGTCATATCTTGAAAAGCTCCTTATCCCTCTAGAGTTAGAAAGAAAAACGGGGAAATGTTGATTTCTCTTGAGGCAGATTATTATACGCGCACCGGTCTTGACATATTGGGATTCACAAACTAAAGTAATAGCGTAGAAATCAGAACTGATAATAATAACATATAGTTATATGTTGTGCTCCGTGAGTTGGTATTGGTATAAAATTATCTGAACTTCCAGGGCATTTTATAACCAGAATTTTTTGCAACACCGGCAGTATCGAAAAACAGCCTGATTTTCATGAATTTTTCTGCTTACAGGTGCAGAAAGTATGAAAGGGTTATGTTTCTGCACTAAAAACCTGCCTGGAATTTTTTGTTGTTCTGTACCCCTTGGAACAGGGTTTGCCGGCAGAGCAGAACGATAAACCAGACACTGCCAGCTAATGTCGAAAATATTTGCTGGAAGGGATACATGTAAGGAGGACTGGCATGAGTAAGAAAAAAATTGCAGACAGCATAATAATCAGGGTCGGAGGCGGCATTCGTGAGGTCCCGCGTCAACCTCTCGAAATTACAGAGCCACTGGAATCCATCCATCTGGAGCCAGGATTTGAGCAGACGGAAGATGTGCACCCCTTCGGAACCGAGCCGGGCACAAACAAAATAATCGGTACAGACAAGACTATAAACTGACATCGTAAAATCCATCGGATGATCTATGTCTCTTTAACAGTCAATTTGATATAGATAATGCATAACGCCCATAAATAAGAGGCTTATCCAGGCAACATCCCTTTTCCGTAGTTTAAAGTCCCATAGCTTTTTCCATTGCAATTTCCATTAAAGTCCCCTTGTGCAACCGAGCAAGGGGACTTTAATGTTTTTACCGTCAAAATACTTAATTTATTGATAAATAAACAAGTAATTGCTAGTTTGCTGCATGGGGTTTCCCCTGTAATATCAGCACAATGGTTTTGAAAAGATATGCAAGCACAAAGCAAAATTGACTTCAGCCAACCGTCACCGGCTATCCTGCATGCAGCAATATCAGGAGCCTGGCAATTCGGCAGCAAACTTCTCTCACCTGCAACAGTGCTCAGCAGGCTTGAATCAGATGCCAGGATCACAAGCTTTATTCTTGATACCAAGGAGCTTGCAGGATGGGATACCAGCTTTCTGACCTTTATCCGCACCATTACAAAAGAATGTCAGAAGCGTGACATTGCGTTTGAGATACAGGGCCTGCCGGAAGGTGCAAAGCGCTTGCTGCACCTCGCCTCGGTTGTGCCGGAGCAGAAGGTCTCCCCCCAGAAGAAAAGACGCCAGTCATTTATTTACGTTGTCGGTGAAAGTGCTGTCCTTTTTGCCACTTCAACCGTGCAAATGCTCGGCTTCATTGGTGAAGCAACCCTGTCCTTTTTGCATTTTCTGCTGGGAAAGGCACGTTTCCGTCGTATTGACCTGCTCCTTTTTATTGAAGAATGCGGGGCTGACTCTCTCCCCATTGTTACCCTGATAAGTGTTCTCGTCGGTTTAATCCTGGCTTTTGTCGGAGCGGTACAGCTCAAACTGTTCGGCGCGCAGATATATGTGGCCAACCTGGTGGCCATTGCCATGGCCCGGGAGATGGGGGCGCTTATGACCGGAATTATCATGGCAGGCCGTATTGGAGCTGCATACGCTGCACAACTGGGAACCATGCAGGTAAATGAAGAGATTGATGCCTTGACTACCATGGGTATTTCGCCCATGGAATTCCTGGTGCTGCCCCGCTTGCTTGCCATGGTGTTGATGATGCCTCTGCTTACTCTATATTCCGACCTGCTGGGAATTATGGGAGGAGCAATTGTAGGAGTCGGGATGATGGACATAACCCTGGTGCAATATTTTACACAGACCCAGGCAACCTTGGATCTGACCAACATATCTCTGGGAATTGCCAAATCAGGGATCTATGCAATCATCATAGCGCTTTCGGGCTGCATGCGCGGCATGCAGAGCGGCCGCAGTGCTGCTGCAGTCGGTGAGGCCACGACTTCTGCAGTGGTTACGGCCATTGTCGGCATAATCGTTACAGACGGCATTTTTGCAGTACTGTGCGATGCTTTGGGTATATAAAACAGAGATGAAGGCACAGAGCACAACATTAGAAAATCCCCCACATATCATTGTCTCTGACCTGACAATGGCATACGGTGATTTTGTTATCCAGCGGGATTTGAATTTCACTATCAACCATAATGATATATTTATTATCATGGGCGGCAGCGGCTGTGGCAAAAGCACCCTGCTGCGACACCTGATAGGCTTGAAAAGCCCGGTAAAGGGGCAGGTTTATTACGGGGATATAAATTTCTGGGATGCCGATCCTGCTGAGCGCAGCAGAATAATGCGGAAATGCGGCATACTCTACCAGAAGGGGGCCCTGTGGAGTTCCATGACCCTGGGCGAAAATGTTGCCCTGCCCCTGGAAGAATATACAGATCTGTCAGCCCGTGATATCAGTGAAACAGTTTCTTTAAAGCTTGCCCTCGTCGGTCTTGCAGGGTATGAGGAGTTCTATCCTGCAGAGATCAGCGGCGGCATGCAGAAAAGGGCGGGACTGGCCCGTGCTATGGCGCTCGATCCTGAGATCCTCTTTTTTGATGAACCGTCGGCAGGCCTCGATCCTGTTAGTGCCAGAAGGCTGGACGACCTGATCCTTGAGCTGCGGGACAACCTCGGCACCACGGTTGTGGTCGTGACCCATGAACTGGCCAGTATATTTGCCATCGGCAACAATTCCGTCTTTTTGGATGCAGACACCCGGACAATGATAGCACAGGGTGATCCCCATATGCTGCTGGCTGAAACAGAAGACCTGAAAGTAAGGGAATTCCTTACCAGGGGCGAATCTGCTTCTGCTGAAATATTTCCAGGGTAGAGTGAATCAAACTAGGATACGGTATACCATATGAGCAAAGATGTGAACAGGATAGCTATTGGCGGATTTGTGGTGGGAGGGATAGGGCTTGCCGTCCTGGCTCTCCTGGTTTTCGGCTCCGGCAAGTATTTTCAGCAGAAGAGCATGCATGTAATGTTCTTCGAAGGCTCGGTGAAGGGCTTAAGTGTCGGGGCCCCGGTAAAGTTCCGCGGTGTTGACATCGGCGAGGTGAAAAAGATCGAGCTCACCATCAATCCTGACAATCTTGAGTTTTATGTGCCGGTATACGTCCAGGTCTTCCGCAACAGGATCTCCATCCTGGGCGGGAAAAGAGTTGGGCAATTCGATAACGTGAAGGTTGTGAACACCCTGGTGACCAAGATGGGGCTGCGGGCCCAGCTCCAGATGCAAAGCCTGCTCACGGGCCAGCTCTTTATCAATTATGATTTTTACCCGGATACCCCTATCAGGAAAATCGGCCTTGAGAAAAATGTATATGAGGTCCCTACCATCCCAACCGCCCTGCAGATGCTGACCGATACGCTGGAACAGTTTGTTGAAGATCTCCGCAAGGCTAACTTCGGGGAAATAGTGGACAATATTGCCCAAACAGCCAAAGGAGCCAATGAACTGATTAATTCGGCGGACATGAAGGAATCCGTTGCACATCTGAACAGGGCTCTCCAGGATGTCGAGAGGTTTATAAAGCATGCGGATGAACTTGTGGGAAAAGTCAATGGCAGGTTCGATTCCGTGGCTGACGGTTTTGAAGCTACCATGGATGATACCCGGAAGATGGCGCGAAATATTGACAAGCGTATTGACCCGGTTGCCTCTGATATTAAAATCACCCTGGCAGCAGCCCGGTCTTCATTTGAAAAAGCTGAAAGTGTCATGATCGAGGCCCGCAAGCTGGTATCTGAAAATTCTAAACTCCGGCAGGAAATCATGATTACGCTGGAAAGTTTGGCTGACGCCTCGCGGTCATTGGAGGATCTGACTGATTATCTGCAAAGGCATCCGGAAGCAATTATTACAGGAAAGGACTAAATGAAAGGAGAATGCCATGAAAAATAGATTTTCTGCACGGTTTTTTACTGTAATACTCGGCATTGCCATGCTTTCCCATCTTGGTTGCGCCGGTCGTTCAAAACAGGCCCGGTTTTATGTGTTGACCCCGGAGGCGGGTAGCGCGCTGCAAATGAACAAAAAACCAGGGATAGTCAGCGATCTCGCCATCGGCATCTCCCCTGTCACTCTTCCCAAGTATCTCAAAAAGCAGCAGATAGTTACCCGGAGCGGCAACAATGAGTTGCAGTTGGCAGAGTATGACCGCTGGGCCGGAAAGATAGAGGAGGATATCGGGCGGGTCATAGCCGAAAACCTGAGTCATCTCCTTGGAACTGACAAGGTGGTTGCGTATCCAGCAATGGAGGCAATAGCCAAGGATTATGATATAAAAATAGATATAACCCGGTTTGACGGTCAGCTGGGCGGCGATATCGAACTCTCTGTCCGCTGGTCTGTTTTTGACGCTGGGGGGAAAGTTGTATACGGTGTCAAAGCCACAGATATTTTCGAGCCTACCATGGGCGGCGGCTATGAACACCTGGTCGCAGCCCAGAGCAGGGCTTTAAGCGTTTTCAGCCGTGAATTGGCGGATGTTATAAAAGAGTTGACAGAAGGCTAATATTAGTGTTTTCAGGAGACAAAAGAGTGTACTCAATTCGATTGAGGCTGGTTCATTGGACAACAATACCAACGTCTAAGGAGTATGATTATGATTGGTGAACTCGATCCCATTGAAGGCAACTGGTACCATCATCTGGACAAGGGGCAGGATTTCATGGTGGTGGATGTGAACAAAAGAGAAGGCACCGTGGATATCCAGTATTTTGATGGTGATATTGAAGAGCTTGAAATGGAGGAATGGGAAGAGATGGACATTGAGGACATCGAGCCGCCCGAGGACTGGACCGGTCCACTTGATGACCTGGAGTCCGATGACCTGAGATACGAATAGGGGTAGTTTTCTGTTACATTTTCAAAAATGCAACCAATCCATGAACTTTTGAACCGCATACATTGGGACCCGGAGTTCGGGCGAGGCCATTTTGAGATTGGCTATTATGACCGTGTGGAGAAAAAGATCATTCGGCTCTCATTCAATGAAGTCACCCAGCTGCCGGGCAATAAGTTTTCCTTCCACGTGTTTGACGAGGATGGTATTGCCCATTGTATTCCCATGCACAGGGTTCGAGAGGTTTACAAGGATGGGGAACTGATCTGGAAACGCGAATCCGAACCGCAGCATAAATAGTTCATGTCCAATAAGACCCTCTGCATTACCGAAAAACTGTATGAATACTTGCTGTCCGTATCGCTGCGGGAACCGGATGTTTTGCGTGAACTGAGGGAAGAAACTGCGCTGGATGAAAGTGCAAATATGCAGATCTCCCCGGAGCAGGGGCAGTTCATGGGACTTATGGTAAAATTGCTTGGCGCGAGGCGCACCCTTGACATAGGTGTATACACCGGGTACAGCTCCCTGTGCATTGGACTGGCCCTGCCCGAAGAGGGCAGGGTTATCGCCTGTGATGTCAACCGGGAATGGACTGCTATGGCAAAACGTTACTGGCGGAAAGCAGGGGTGGAAGACAAGATAGAACTTCATCTCGGCCCTGCGCAGCAAACCCTTGAGAGGTTTCTTGGAAAGGAGGGAGACAGCTTTGATTTCGCCTTTATCGATGCCGATAAAATTAACTATGATATCTATTACGAATACTGCTTGCAGCTTATCAGGCCCGGGGGTTTGATCGCCATCGATAATGTGCTGTGGAAGGGCACGGTTGCCGATGCTGGTGTGCATGATGAGGACACCGAGGCTATCAGGACATTGAACCAGAAGATACATACAGATCCCCGCGTTGAAATAAGCCTGGTGCCAATAGCCGACGGCCTTACCCTGGTTCGCAAAATCTGAGCATGCAGCTAGGTTAACGGTTTTTTTTATTGTTGTGCCTGCCGAAAGATATGAATAAATTCCGACTTAAATTGTACGAACTTTATGCCAGATACCACCTGAAGCGCTCATGCCCGAAATGCCCGCCGCAGAGAAGACAAAAAAGAGATATTTTAAATGAAGGGGAGTGTTTCTGGTTTAAGAACTGGCAGCGTGGCACGTTTAACATAAGGACCTTCCAGACCTATTTTCTTTTCAAGAAGCTTGGCATAAAAAAAGATCTTTTTCTAAAATAGCGACAGCTGTTCCATGGGCTGGACCAGAGAGACCAGCTTCTCCCAAATGCGTACCATGGCAAAGGTGTCCAGCCTGCAGTATTCCAGCAGGTCCTGGCGGATTTTTTCCTTTTCAGCCATGTCGCTGATTCTGCCAAGTCCGGCGTAGGCCAGCATGGCCATCTCGCCGTCTGCTATGGCAAGGTTATTATAATTGAGATCAGGGACCAGAGCAGGCAATACGGACTTTATCGAATGGCTGCCGCACATTTCTTTGACATAATAATCCTTGTTCCGGAAAGGAGCCATAAGATCAACGATCCGGCCAATAATGGCCGAAATGTTTTCAGCAAATTCGGGGAAAGTGTCTGCCATTTCCTGCAGGCGGGTCACTTCAAAGGCCTGGTTGTAGACGAGAATTGTCCTGCAAAGCCTGGCATCTAAAAGCAGTTTTTCAATAAAGGGCCGGCGTGGGTCCAAACCGGGCTCGCCCAGAAATTCATGGTGCTTGAGCATTCTGTTTATCAGTAAATGGAGGGAGTACTGGAAAGGGATCTGCTGATAGGGCCTTTGATAATCAAAGGAGGGAACAGGCTCCATGAATGTCTCAAAATCAAGGAAGCCAACCGGTTCAATAACTGTGGCAAGAAATTTCCGGATAGCGGCAATGTTGATAAATTCCCTGCCTGTCAGTTCAGCTTCGACCTGGATCTGCATACTGTCAGACAGGGAGAAATCTGGGGGGATGTCCCCCATCTTCAGGGTGCCTCCGTAATAGAGGGCAAACTTGCGGTTATTGCGCAGGCTTGCAATATCGAAGATGGAGCATGCCGGGATATGCTTCCAGCAGTATGGCCTGAAATCGCATTCGTAAGGGTCTGTACAATAAGGCCCTATGTCAATATCCGGTTCGCCCCCCTCCAGGGCAAGGCGCATATCGGCAAGCTGCCGGGGGAGGTCCTTCTGCCTTTGCAGGGTCAGGTCTGTGACATCTTCTATGGTAAAGAGGCCCTGCAGATCCAGGTCACCGATCCTGGTATACCGGTTGTTCAGGTGCACGAGAAACACCCGGGAAAGGTTGATTCCCGAGCCCGCAACTACATAGTACTGGATAGCAGTGTCACTGATGAAGATATCCTTCGCCTCGGTGGAGGATTTGACCTCGTAGAGTTCCCAGCCATGTGTGTTCCTGTGCAGGATGTCTACCATGGCAAGGACGTTGTCGTGGCGAAAAGTTGCCTCGTAGATCGTCTGTGCACCGGATCTGACTAGCTCCTGCGTGGCGTTGATATTCGGGGCAATGCCGCTGCCGTATTCCAGGGCCACACCACCGGGGAAAAGCTGCTGGGCCAGGATTCCTACCGCGGTGCCCGCATCAAAGCGGGCCAGAAGGCTGGCATCTGGTTCTGTCCGCAGTTCCGGCCTGTTTTTGAAAAGCCACAATGATTTATGGCACTGCAGGCCGCGGGTGAACTGGGATTTTGACAGGAAGAAGGATCTGGATTTACGCATAATATCTATTATCATAGATAAATTTCTTGAAAGCAACGGGGAATTAAACGGGGATTGACAACATCAAGTGTGTCGGGGGTAAAAAAGATTATTGATTTTAACGATGGCTTCTGATAGTTTAATATATAAATAAATGGGCGTAATATAAGTTGGTCCTGAAAAGGATCAACCATGGTGCAATCGTAAAAACTCTCTTATTGGGCAGCAGAGCCAGATAATATATCAATCTGGTTGCGTGTGCATTTCGTGCCGGAGGAGAGCTTTTTGCGAGGCTGAAAACCATAAAAAGGAGGGAAAAATGGAAAAGAAATATCTGAAAAAGTTGTTGACCGGGCTCAGCATTGCCGGCCTGGTGACAGGCATTAGCGGTTTGGCCCTAAGTGCCAGCGGCTGAAGCGGCGAAAAAAAGAGTGCAGGTAGCACTCAAGAGGTAAAACAGGAAGCACCTGCTCCACCTCCGGCTCCGGCTTACGGGAAACCAGCTCAGGCAACACAAGAGGCTGCCCCGGTAGAGGAGAAAAAAGCAGAAGAGGAACAAACAGAAGAGAAAAAAGCCGAGGAGAAATAAGCAGAACAGCGGCAAAAAAATCCAAAGATATTTATAGAACGGGAACCGGCAGCATAAGCAGCCGGTTCCCGTTTTTTTTATTTCTATTCTTTCGCCAGTTTTTGTGCCTTCTCAATCAATTCCGCCAGGGAAAGTATCTTTGGAATGGGCGGTTTTTCGAAGGACTCCTCCCATTCAGCAGCGGCAAGCTCCTCCCGGAGATAGTCCACAACATTGAAATGAAGATACCAGCAGTCAAGGGTTTTGAAACAGGGACGCCCCATGTTTTCCTGCCTGCAGTAAGAAAAATAAATCTGCTGGCCCAGCCTGGGGCACCTGATCTGAAAAGAATCATCCGGAGGTGTGCTTGTCTGTTTCATTGTTCGGTACGCTTATTGATAATGCTCCGCTGAGCGCCTTTCCGGTACAAGATGACGTTCGATAGTTCCTTCATTCCATGCCCTGGACACATAGAGATTGCAGTAGCAGCTGCCAAACTCCCGTACATCCTGTTCCCTGTAGACACAGGGGCAGATAATATCCTTATCTTTCCCGCGGTCGCCGGTTGCCAGTCTGCAGGGGCATGACATGTAGCCGTAGCGATCCTTGTTGACCAGCAGTGCTCGCAGGAGTTGAAAGGTTTTTTCCTGGTCCCGGTTAAAGTAATAGTTTCTGGCTTCCTGGATCGTGCGCAGTGAATCATAAAGATCATCAACCTCAGTCCTCACTCCCAGCATATCTTTTATTTCCTGCAGCTTCATGCCGATGACAACTTTATCACCGTAAATGAGCGTGGGAAAGGTGCAGCGCGGGTTGAATTTTATAATATCCTGAATAGCTTTTTCCTTCTCTTCAGCAGGCAGCAGGTCAACTACAATTGGATCATATTCGACTTCCAGGTCATCAAGCATTTTCTTGGTTATCTCGCAATAGCCGCAGGTGCTCAAGGAATAAAAAATAAGAGACTTTTCAACCATGGTCAAAATCCTCGCTTTGTTCAGCAACAAATGGTTTACATGAAATAGCAGGCTTTCAGTGGCAGTTTGGAGTACCCTATACAGAAAGGTGATTTTGGTCAACAGGACTCTGCCGACTTCATGAAAAAACATATGGATTTTGTCCCTGGCCGGATTGTTTCAAAAAGTAAAGCAATGACTGCAAAATGATGACAAGGCAGAAGGAAAAGAAGCAGAAAAAAGAGTCTGGCAGGATACGCCTTGGGCTCTGTTGCATTTTCAGAAAAGAGCCTATCCGGTTCAGGGCCGCAACGGCTAAACATCTGCTGCGGTTCAGCCGCAGGGAGCAGCTGGAGAAACTCTCAGAGCTCTGCCTGCATAACAGCAAAAGCCTGCTTGCAGCCCTTAAGTATCTCCAGAGGAATGATATTGGAGCTTTTCGCATTCTCTCTCCCTTTTTCCCACGCTTTACCCATCCGGATGTTGGATACAGACTTGCGGATCTCCCTGATGCAGAAGCGATCCTCCACAATTTCAAGCAGGTGAAAAAATTTCGTGCGCAGCATGACATCAGGCTCAGCTTTCATCCTGACCAGTTTATTGTCCTGTCGTCACCGCTGAAAAAGGTTGTGGAGAATGCGATAAAAGAACTGGAGTACCAGGCTATGCTGGCTGAGTATGTCGGTGCGGAGGTGATCAATATCCACGGCGGAGGCGCCTACGGTGATAAGAAAACAACCCTGCAGCGCTTCAGAGAGAACTTTTTTCTCCTGTCTACCGCAGTACAAAAACGATTGAGCCTGGAAAATGATGACCGGACCTATACGGCCGCCGATTTGGCACCAATATGTGAAGAGTTAAAAATTCCCCTGGTATATGATGTGCATCATCACCGCTGCAAACCTGACGGTCTTTCAGTACAGGAGGCAACTGCACTCTCTAGGCATAGCTGGGACAGGCTTGGCCGGGAGCCGTACTTTCATATTTCTTCACCTTTGCATGGCTGGCAGGGTAATGATCCCAGGCCGCATGCAGACTATATCGACCCAACGGATTTCCCTGATTGGTGGAAAGGGTTCAATGCCACGGTGGATGTGGAAGCCAAGGCCAAGGAGCTGGCTGTTTTGCAGTTGCAGAAGCAGTTGCTTGGGGGATCGACATAAGGAAGGGAGAATCTTCGGTTCACCTCCGAGCCCATTGACGACCCGCCGTTAAAACCCAAAAAGGTGCTTGTCCGAAAGAACATCCCAGCCGAAGAGTTTGAATTTCTGCAACGAGTCTAAATAAAAGCAATAAAATAAGGCTGCAGGCAGGTGGCCCGCAGCCTAAGGAAAAGTCTTTTCCCCGAGCCATATTTATGAGCGCCGGAACTCGGTTTTTGAGCATTTGGGGCAGGGGGGGAGGCGGCCCGGCTGTTTCAGATGGATCTTGGACTCGCAGCTGGTACAGACAAATTCTCCACCATGGGTGATCTCGCCGGTTTTGTACTTCACCGAAGAATCCATCTTTTCACCCATGCTCTGGCTCCACTCGCCTAAGCCCTTGGCGATACTGGACAGGAAGGCTAAACTCTTGTCACGTGAGAATTCATAAGCATGTTCTGCTTCCCGGGTGATTTCGTTCCAAAGGGCCCCGCCTTTATCAAACCAGTGATCAAACTGCTTCTTGGCACCCTCTGTCACATCATCCACCCTGGGCTTGATGTGTTCAGCTGTCGAGGCAATATCCTTTTTCAGGGCTGCAGAGGCCTTGGTTATCGCTTCAATGGAGTGTCCGCCCACCTCTTTCATTTCAGCGGTTGCCTTGTTAATGGCCTGGCTGATGCTTTCGCCATTGATCTTGTCATGGAGTTCGCCAAAAGTTTTACTCACGCGCTGCCTTAATTTTTCGTATGCCGCAAGTTCTTCATCCGTTGCCTTGTCCTGCTTTTTTTCTGGCTCCATACTCAACTCCTCCTCTTTTTCACTCATTGGAATGCCCAATACTTCTTATTCCGCAAAAAATTAATGTATCTCTATCTGTTTTAAAAATAATCATTTTTTACTTATACGCCATGCAGCAGCCGGGAGCTGTATTTCAATTCATTAAGTATTATATTGTAAAATACACATGCCGTAAAATTTATTACGTATGACCGGTGATGCTGCCTAGAAGTGAAACCTCCGGGGGTGATAAGCCACCATAGTCATGCATTATGAAAAAACAATGATATTGGACAGTTGCAAGTCAAACCTTGTAAGCATGAGAAGATATGGGTTTTAAGAAGTTGCCAGATAATCTCGGGATGATCTACGTGCCTGAGTGCAGCACCGGCAGGAAGAAACATCCCTGCCCTGACTGCTTCGCCTGCCAGTGGTGCGGTAACGAACGCTGCCGTGTCTGCCAGGGAAAACAACCGGAAGGAAAGAAAAAAACAAAGCCTGGATCAGGAAAATTATAAGAATTGCATGTTACTGATTAAACAAAAAGCATCAGCCGGCAAAACTTAACGGCAGATGCTTTCGTTATTTATGGGACTTATGTGGTTTCGGGCTTGATTTAGTCAAAAGCCATATCCGTTTTCCATTCTTTCCAGACATTGCCAACCAGGTTAATGCCGGGTTTCAGGGTCATTTTGCCGGGTTTCCAGCCAGATGGCGTCGCCTCCGCACCCTTTGATTTCCTGACGAGCTGAAATGCCTGGACCTGGCGCAGGGTTTCATTGACATTCCTGCCAACCGGCGGTGTCAGGACTTCGTATCCCTGGACAACACCGTCAGGGTCGATGATAAACCTGCCCCGGGTTTCGACCCCGGCATCTTCATCATATACTCCATAAACTGTTCCTACCTTGCCTCCGGCGTCCGACAACATGGCAAAGGGGATGCCTCCTTTTACCATCTTGGAAAGTTCATGGTCATTCCACATTTTGTGCACAAACATGCTGTCAATACTCATGGACAAAACTTCCACGCCTAGTTTTTTAAGATCCGGATATTTTTCAGCAACTGCTGAAAGTTCCGTTGCTCAGACAAAGGTGAAGTCACCTGGGTAGAAACAGAGTAACACCCACTTGCCGAGATAGTCAGAGAGCTTGACATTAACAAAGATGTCCTTGTGAAATCCCGGTGCCGTAAAATCCGGGGCTTTTTTACCGACCTGTATCATTTTTCTTTCCTCCTGGAGTGGATGATGTTTTAATGCTCCTTCCTCAGGTGGGGCCTCTCCCACCGGACCACCCGTTGGGCGTGCACATCCTCCTTTGATTTCCTCAGCCATAGACGCCTCCTTTTGTAATTTTCAACCACTAAAAATTCGACAGTATACAAGAGGTTTTAAATTACCATAAATCGTCTTGAATACGGCGTCACTATGGCAAAATGTCGCACCCTCATGCATTCTTATTGGGATGTTAAAATGAACCAGCCTGCCGGGAAGGAACAGGAACAGCGGCTGAAAATCAGGATGAGGTCATGGCAGAGCCGCGCCTGCTTTTGCCCCAGAGAATGGTGCTCAGAACTATCACCAGCAGCGGTATCAATCCCATGTTGACGGTCTGCCAGCCGTAGCGGCTTTGCAGGGCTCCGGCTGAAAGCGATGACAGCGCCACTGTTGTAAATACTGCGAAATCATTCAGTGCCTGGGTTTTGGCCCGTTCCTCGGGACGGTAAGTTTCGGTCAAAAGGGTAGTAGCCCCGATAAAAAGGAAGTTCCAACTGACTCCTAAAAACAGCAAAGCAGTCCAGAAATGCCATATGCTGCTGCCGGCCAGGTTAACGGTCGTGCATGCAGCTCCCAGGATAGCTCCGGTAAGCATAATATTGAGCACCCCGTATCGTTTGATCAGGTGGCCGGTGATAAAGGCGGGCCCGAACATGCCGAGGACATGCCACTGGATGACAAGTGAGGTTCTGGAAAAAGGATGGGCAAAATATTGCATGGCAAGAGGCGTTGCGGTCATAGCCAGGGCCATGACACCATAGCCCAGGGTGCCACAGACAACTGCCACAATGAACATTGGCTGGGCCGCAATAATCCGCAGGGAGCGGCCGGTAGCTTTTATGGGAAGATCCTCTGCAGCTGGTTTGGGAGGCAGTCTTAATAATGCCAGGACTGCCAGGGACAAGATATAAAGAATGACAAGTGAAGCATAGCTTCCGGCAAAGGGGGCATTCTCGATATATCCGCGTGTCTGATTTGCCAGGTTGGGGCCGACAAAAGCCGCAATTACGCCACCGGCCATGATATAGGACACGGCTCGGCTCTTAAGATCCCTGTCCACAGCATCTGCAGCAGCAAAACGATAGTAGTTGCCAAAGCCGTTAAAGATGCCGATCTGTACAGTCCCAAAGATAAAAAGAGAAAATTTGCCCTTGAGTATGGCCAGGGTGGCAAAAATTGCGCCGCTGACGCCAAAGAGGGAGGCAAGCATGAATCCCTGCCTGCGGCCGATACGGTCCATCAGCAGTGCGGCAGGGATGGTGGTACACATAGTGGCGATGAACTGGGCGGCCAGAGGCAGGGTGGCCCAGGATTTGTCCTCAGCCAAGGCAAAGCCGACCAGGGCAGCTGTGGTGATGATCAAGGAGGAGGAGCTCATCATCAGGGCCTGGCAGATTGCCAGCAGGGGCACATTGCGCCGGAATGTATTCATGTCTGCTAACCTGCCCTACTTGCAGGAGAAATTATAGAAGTGATAACGGGTCATTTCCTCATTCTGGCATTGTAATTAATCTTTAAAGTAAAAGGACAGATATTTTTTTCTCTGCGGTCTTTCTGCACAGAATATCGAATTCTGTTATATAGTTCAAAACAATGGCAGAGCTTATTGAGAATCTGGAGTTGCATAACAAAACCAGGATATTTGCAGACCGCGCCGAGGCCGGGCTCCAATTAGCGGAAATGCTCCGCAAAACTGCCAGGTCCGATGCCCTGGTTCTGGCGATACCCTCTGGTGGCGTACCGGTTGGTCTTAAAATTGCACAAACACTCGCGCTTGATTTTGACCTGGTGCTGGTTCGCAAGGTACAGATTCCATGGAATACCGAAGCAGGTTTTGGGGCTGTCAATATGGATGCTGACCTCTTTCTGAACGAACACCTCCTTTCGCTGTTGAATCTCTCCAGTGAACAGATCGAACGGCAGGTGAAAAAAACCATGGCCACCATTGAGCAGCGCCACAGGAAGTTCAGACAGAATAAACCATTCCCGGATATTAGAGCCAGGCATGTCATCCTGGTTGATGATGGTCTGGCCTCAGGCTACACCATGCGGGCTGCCATCGTATATCTCAGGAAAAGAAATCCCGGCTCAATTACCCTGGCTGTTCCGACCGGTTCTGCTGATACAGTAAACACGCTGCTCAAAGAGGTTGACACCTTATGCTGCCTCAATATCCGGGAATCCTATCCCTATGCAGTGGCCTCGGCCTATCGTGAATGGTATGACCTTGAGAACGAAGATGTCCTCGAATTAATCAGCAAATTAAATAGTTCCGGCGGGTCCCGTGATAAGTAAGGTCAGATGCAACTCCCGGGATTTTTCAGGCAGTGTCGTATTTATGTTGACAGACTAAAGAAATTTGCGGATAAGGTTTTTTTAGAACAAAATGTCCAGCCGAGCCCAGTGACCCCACCCACGCGAATCTGGATTATACCTCAACAAGGAGAAAATCATGAGGCTTTATGTAGGCAATTTATCATACCAGGTAACGGAAAAAGATTTGCGTGACGCTTTTGCTCCATATGAGCATGTTGAATCGGTAGTTGTTATTACCGATAGAACAACAGGCAAATCAAATGGTTTCGGATTTGTTGAAATATCTGACGATACTGAAGCAAAAGCGGCAATCGCAGAGATGGATGGTAAGATGCTGGAAGGGCGAGCCCTGAAAGTAAATGAGGCCCGGCAGCGTCCTGAAAAACCCCGTGGCGGCGGTTTTCGCGGTGGAGGTGGCAAGCCGCATGGCGGTCGCGGCGGTCAGGGTAGCGGCCGTGGTGGTCAGGGAGGAAATCGTGGCGGCCAGGGGGGCGGCAGGGGCGGCAGCCGCTACTAACCCCTGTTCAGGGTACCCCAGACATACAGGCAACCGGGTTTTGCCTGCCATTAAAAAAGCGGATACCTGTCCGCTTTTTTTGTCTTTGCTTGCATCAATCTTTAACTTTTCCGGTCCAGACACCAGTTCTCCTAGCCAATATTAATAAATTGACCTAAGTCATTTCACTCCCCGCCCCTCCCCGGTAAATGTAGAGGTAAGTTCCTTCAAGGAGTAAAGAGTATGAAACTTCACAATGACATGGGAAACCGGCCGATAAAGGAAGTGATTGAAGAGCATCCCCAAATCGGCGAAATCCTGAATAAATATGAAATCGGCTGCCTCGCTTGCACTATAGGCACCTGCTTCCTGAAGGACGTTGTGGCGGTTCATGTTTTGGGAGATGCCGTCGAGGCGATGATAGAAAAGGAGATCAACGAGTATCTGGAAAGTTTGTGATATCAACAGTAATCCCCAGAATCTATAGGAAAGGAAAACAATATGGATGCCCCCAAAAAGAAGATTCTCGAAGATGAGGGATATGATTTTGACAGTGAATTGCTATGTTTTGTCAACAGGAAGGCAGGTAAAATTTTTTCGAGTGCCTGGATTGATGAAAAAAATATAAACACTGTGCAGATATCACTTTCCCTGCCCCACACCCCGACCGTGTGGAAATTGTTTTTAAATCCGGATCAGCCGCACGAGGAAATGCGGGCTGAGCTATTTGAAAAGTATGGAAAAACTCCCTAAAAAGGTCCCGGACCGTACTTGAATTATCAAGGAAGAGGTATTGGCCGGCAGGCTCTATTGCACAATCGCTGTCAAAAGCCCCGGCAAAGAACGGCCGGCAATAATCACGGGTTGCTGCATGATAGTACCGATCTGCTAAAGGACCATCGGCTGTTATGAATCGGAAATGGTCCTGAACCTTAATACTGAATACTGATAATCCTTGTTTCTACTCAAACTGCTTTCTGAACTTTTCAAATTCAGACTGGAGGGCATCGAGTTCATGCCGCAGTTTCCGCACTTCTTCTCCAAGGGCAGTGAGCCTTTCATTTCCCTCCCCCATGACTATCGCCGCAGCTTCCGGTTTCGGAACCTCTGTCTCGATCTCCACAGTACCGGCTAAAAGATGTGCATAGCGCGGTTCTTTGCGGCCAGCCATCCTGGGCAGCTTGGTGGTATAGCCTGACTCGCTCAGTTCCTCCAGAGTTACCTCCACTTCGGCCAGATTCTCAAACCGGTATACCCTTTCGGCCCGTCCCCGCAGTTCTCCGACTGTCTGCGGTCCACGCAGCATGAGTCCCATGAGTAGTGCGGCCTCCCTTTTTACCAGTTTCCGGGTATCAACAAAGACTTCCGCATACTTCTGCACCCTGGAGGAGGCACTGAGAACCACCAGTTGTTTCTCCCGCAGGCTATCCAGGGCCTGCAGCACCCTTGTCTCGTCAAAGGACATTACCGGCTCCCGGTTCGACTTCTGGTTGCAGGCATTGGTAAGGGCATTGAGGGAAAGAGGGTAATACTCCGGTGTAGTCATGCTCTTTTCCATCAAGCTTGCCAGAACACGCACTTCTACAACATTGAGCAATATATCCATGGTAAATTTGTTCCTTTTTTAAAGGTCAGCAAAAGGCAGTTTATTTTTTTGTAAAAGCGATTATAAATTGGAATTGAAAACAAAACAGCTCATTTTGCATATACTCATTAACCTGTATTTATTATCTGCTGCTGCCCCGGGTTAAATTTGTTTTTTGAATTCTTTGTCATTTACCCTTTGTCCCGCCTCCTGAAAGGAGTTGTATGTGCGCCCAAAAGAAAAAACCAAACGTCAAGGATGTTGTCGGTAATATTTCCAAGCCGATGCCGCTGACAAAAAAACTTTCACTGCTTATAAAGAACAACACTTATAAACTGTTGAACTTTAAAAAATGTTGCGGTCATCCGGGTGAGCCCGGCTGCTGACAGTCGTGATACCCGGCACCAGTTGGATGCCTTGATAAATTCTTCAGATAAAGCCCGGCATATCCCAAGCCTGTTTCATCGTGGTATAAGATTTAATCATGTCGGGATTATTGTGTGCTGCCAGTGATAAGCAATGATTATGAAAACTGAGGCAATTATTCTTTTCTGGTGGCTTTTGTTTGGAGGTTCCCATATCATTGGCTCCAGTATCCCCGTGCGCACCTTTGCCAGCAACCGTATTGGCACACTGGGATTCAAAGCCATCTACTCCCTGGTTGCCCTTGCCACCTTTATCCCGCTCTGTTACTTCTATTTCACCCACCGCCATGCCGGTTACCGGCTTTATACCTCGGGTTATTTTATTGAGTTGCTGGCGCAATTTCTGATGCTGGGCGCTATCATCGTTCTGCTGCAGGGTCTGGTAACGGCAAATCCCATGACCACCATGGCGGAGCTGACCGGCAGGGTCGTCCGCAATGGCCAGGGCATCCAGCGGATAACACGCCATCCACAGAATTTTGCCTTTGCGCTCTTCGGGTTGGCACACCTGCTGGCAAACCCATATGTCGGCGACTGGTTATTCTTTGGTGGATTTATTGTCTATGGAATCCTGAGCGCCATGCATCAGGATCGGCGCCAGTTTGCAACAGGCACCGACGAGGTCAGGCAGTTTCTGGCTGACACCTCTGCCGTTCCCTTTGCTGCAATAATAAGGGGCAAACAAAGACTGGCACCAGGTGAATATTATCCTCCGGCCCTGGCAGCTGCCATAGTGCTATTCATCCTCATGCGGCTGCTGCATCCGATGATCTTCGGGGGCTTTGGCTCCTAGTACCTGCTTTTCCCCTTTATCCCGAGATACTCCCAGAATAAGTCTATCTTTGTCCTCCGCATCAAGCGGCCGGTTCTTTCCATGGGCCGGGCATTATTCCGGTAGTAGTCGAAACATTTGCCCACCAGCTCAATAACCTCTTCATCGCTTAAGTCTTCAGCAACAATATCGCCAATGCGCGGGCACCCGCCGCCATTGCCGCCGAACACCAGGGTCCAGCCTTTTATTTTGCCGAAAATACCTATGTCACGTACGTAGCTTTCACAGCAGTTCAAAGGGCAGCCTGAAATGCCGACCTTGGTTTTGGCCGGCAGGGGCAGCGCACCGAAGGCCATTTCCAGCTTTTCCCCCATGGCCAGAGAGTCCTGGCGCCCGTACTTGCACCATTTAATGCCGGGGCAGGCCTGGATGTAATGGATGCCGACCGGTTTTTTCGGTCCTGTTTTCTGGCCCAGTTCCAACCAAATCTTTTCCGCAGTTTCAGGCGAATGGCCAACAATCGCCAGGCGCTGGGCCGAGGTTATCTTGAAAAAGGGAATTTTGTGTTTCCTGGCAATGTCGGTCAACTTTTCCAGGTATTCTGTGGTAAGCAGACCCATCCTGGTGCCGGGAAGGACATTGTATGTTTTTTCACTGCTCATATTTTTTGTACTCATAATGATACCTTAATGTTTGAGAGAGTTCACAGCCGTATAGAACCATATATACTTAACGGGATAATTAATTCATTGATATAAGTCAATTATCCTAGGTATTCAGCTTGCGACAATTGCAGCGATAATTGCAGATTATCAGCATAGAAGTTGTCGTAAACGTTACGAGACCACGATTGACCGCCGATGATTGACCGAAAAGTAATTATAATTGGATTGAACAGTCTTATTAATACGACAAGCGAAATCTGTAATTTTTCTTTTAGCATATCGCACTTCTTTACCCTTTCAATATTTTTTCCCTCCGGGTATCCTGTCCCTCCATGTCTGAACCCCAAAAACCAAACTACCTTAACACCCAGCTGCCCTTGTGGAGTGTGCACTGCCTGATGCTGCTGGCATCGATTATCGTGTCAAGCTCATTTACAGTAGGCGAGGCCATTACCCACGGCCTGGAGCCCTCTGTTCTGCTCCTGGTTCGATACGTGGTTGCAGTGCTCTGCCTGGCGCCAATTCTTGTGTTGAACCATGGTTTCTCCCTGCCTTCAACCAGGCAGTTATGCGGTTACTCTTTGATCAGTTTCAGCACCGTGGGCTTTTTCTGGTGCATGTTTGAAGCGCTGCGCTACACCAATGCCCTGAATACCAGCATCATCTTCACCCTGGTGCCGGGGATCTCAGGCATTTACAGCGCAATTTTTCTGAAAGAGCGTCTGGGCCGCGGCAGGCTTTGGGCCCTGTTCTTCGGCATGGTCGGTGCTCTCTGGGTCATCTTCCGTGGCGATATTAACCGGCTGCTGGAATTGAAAGTCAATTACGGAGATCTTCTTTTTCTGGCAGGCTGTTTTATGATGGCAGCCTATACCCCCCTGGTCAAACGCCTGCATCAAAGGGAATCCATGGTGATCATGACTTTCTGGGTTCTGACCACCGGCACAATCTGGCTCCTTTTGCTCTCCGTTTCAAGTTTGGGTGCAGTTGACTGGCAGGCGGTTGAAATAAAGGTCTGGGCAGGCATCGTCTACCTGGCGGTTTTTTCAACTATCGTCACATTTTACCTGACCCATATCTCCACCCTTTACCTGGGCCCAACGCGTGTTATGGCCTACAGTTATTTCTATCCGGCATTTGTACTGGTGATAAACTGGACACTTGGCAAAGGCCTGCCGCCGGCAGTAATATTTCCAGGTGTTGCAGTTGTCACCCTGGCGACCTTTGTTTTGCAACGGGAAGCAAATTAAATTCTTTATATTTTTGCTACTGAAGATGCAAAGGGCTTGTAATTGTCTGAAATGGCCTTTTTACTGCTGCAAAATTATGGACATCAGGTAATGGTGCAAATATAATTATAAATTTAGTATGCTAATATTCATCATGACACAAGAAATTCTTCATTTTTTTGACTTTCCCAAATTTCCTCAGGCAGAAACCAGTATGACCTACAGCATAAAACAACAGGAGGAACAGGCATAATGTCCAGCCAGGCAGCAAAGCTCTCCGTGGAACAGCTTCGGCACCGGTTTGATCCAGAGAAGTTTGATTTCAAAAGTACCGAGGAATTGCCTGCGTTTGAAGGAATAATCGGCCAGGAACGTGCCCTGCGGGCCATTTCTTTTGGAATCAACATCAAAAGCCAGGGATACCACATGTATGCCCTGGGACCGGTTGGTACCGGGAAAAAAACCATTATCCGGAAATATCTGGAAACCCATGCCGAAACAAAACCCGTACCTGACGATTGGCTCTATGTCAATAATTTCAATGACAGTGATACTCCGAAGGCGCTCAGGCTTCCGGCCGGCATGGGCCAAAAGTTCCGGGGCCACCTGGACCAGCTGGTGGAGGAGCTGAAAACTGAGGTACCCAAGGCATTTGAAAGCAGCGAGTACCAGAAGGAGCGCCAGGACAGCAAGCACCTGTTTAACGAGAGAAGCCAGGAACTTTTTGCAAAACTTGAAGAAAAGGTAAAGAAAGCAGGCTTCCGTCTGCTGCAGGGACCTGACGGCATCGGCATCGTTGCAGTGGTAGAGGGCGAAGCCCTGACTGCTGAGAAGATGGAGGAACTGGATGAATCCACTTTGCAGGAAATACAGAAGCGCGAGAAGGAACTGGAGGAGGAAATCCATAATACAATGCGGCAGGCGCAGGAGCTGCATAAAGAAGCCAAACAGAAGATGCTGGAGATCGACCGTAAGGCCGTTGCATTTGCCATCGACCATTTTCTAGATGAGTTGAAGGAGACTTACAGGGAGTATGAAGATATTGTGGCCTTCCTCGTTGAGGTCCGGTCTTTTCTGCTCAAGCATGTCAATTCCTTCAAGCAGTTGAAGAAAATGGCGGAGGCATCTCCTGAGCAGCAGCAGTTTCTGGCCATGCTGCAGGAACAGCAGGTTACCTTTGACGAATACCGCGCCAACCTTATCGTGGACAACAGCACTACGAAAGGGGCCCCGGTGGTGTATGAAAAAAATCCCACAGCAGCGAACCTGCTCGGTCGTGTTGAGTATGCCGGCAGGTTCGGAGCCCTGGTTACCAATTTCCGCATGATAAAAAACGGGGCCCTGCACAAGGCAAACGGCGGCTATCTCGTGCTTGACGCCTTTGAACTGCTCACCAAGCCTTTGGCCTGGGAGACTCTCAAGCGGGCCCTGAAGAACGGGGAGGTAGTCATAGAAAGCCTTGAAAAGACCCTCGGCTTCATGACTACGCGAACCCTGGAGCCTGAGCCGATTCCCCTTGACATCAAGGTGATCATTGTCGGCAATCCCCTGCTTTACTATCTTCTCTACAGTCTTGACCAGGATTTCCCCGAGTTGTTCAAGGTCAAGGCCGACTTTGACTTTCGTACACCGTGGACCGAGGAATCCGGTAAACTCTATGCTCATTTTATCGGCAACATCTGCCGTGAGGAAGGGTTGAAACATTTCAGCCCTGACGGAGTCAGCAGTGTCATAGAATACAGCGCCCGGCTGGCGGCCCACCAGAAAAAACTTATCACCGTATTCGGTGACGTGGTTGATATCATTCGGCAAGCTTCCTTCTGGGCGGAACAGGCTGACAAAAACCTGGTAACTGCAAGTGAGGTCAAGAGGGCAATTGAAGAAAAGATCTTTCGTTCGAACCGGATCGAAAAGATCATCCAGGAAATGATTGAAGAAGAAACTATCCTGATTGATACCACGGGCACTGTGGTGGGCCAGGTGAACGGCATATCGGTGCTGCCGCTCGGCGACTACAGCTTTGGCAAGCCTTCACGGATTACGGCGAGAACATATGTGGGCAGTAAGGGTATTCTCAACATTGACCGTGAAACAGAGCTTGGCGGGCCTATTCATAACAAGGGCAGTATGATCCTGGCAGGCTATCTCGGGGGCAGGTATGCCGAGGATATTCCCCTGGCCCTTTCAGCCAGTATCACCTTTGAACAACTCTATGAAGGGGTTGAGGGCGACTCAGCCTCATCATCGGAGCTTTATGCCCTCCTTTCCAGCCTTTCAGGTTTTCCGATCCGCCAGGATCTGGCGGTTACCGGGTCGGTCAACCAGCGCGGCGAGGTGCAGGCCATCGGCGGGGCCAATGAAAAAATCGAGGGTTTTTTTGCCGTCTGCAAAACCAAGGGATTAACAGGTACACAGGGAGTTATCATCCCGGCAAGCAATGTCAAGCATCTCATGCTGCGGGATGAGGTCGTGGAAGCCGTGCAGGACGGGAAATTCCACATTTATGCGGTCTCTACCATTGACGAAGGAATTGCACTGCTCACAGGCAAGGAAGCAGGCGAGAAAATGGATGACGGCTTCTATCCTGAAAGCACGGTGAACTGGGCCGTGCAGCAAAAAGTATGGGAACTGGCGGCCAAGGTCCGTGCTTTCAGCAGCAGCGAGGAAGATGAGCCGGACAAGGCTTAAGCCTGAACAGGAATAGCGGGCGTTTAAATCCCCTGCGGGGACGGCCCCCGTTTATTCTTCGCTGTCCCTGCGCAAAGCACTTCGTGGAACTGCAGAAAAAAATCTTACAGCCTGAAGACAGAAGCATAATGGCAGAAAATATTGTAGCGGACATCATGGAGGAATTCGCCGGCAGGACCGGTCTGTTGGCAGAAGGTGCTGCGCAGGTTCGCCGTTATCTGTGGACCGATGCCTTTGCAGTCTGCAATTATCTTGCACTCTATGAGCAGAGCGGCAGGGAAGAGCACCTGCACCTAGCCCTGCGGCTTGTCGACCAGGTGCATGAAATCCTTGGCCGTTATCGGGATGATGATTCCCGCAGCGGCTGGATCAGCGGGCTTGATGAAGGGGCAGGCAGGCTGCATCCCACAGCCGGCGGCCTGCGGATCGGCAAGAAATTGCCGGAACGGCAGAAGGGGGAACCATTTGATGAAGGGCTTGAATGGGAACGTGACGGCCAGTACTACCATTATCTGACAAAGTGGATGCATGCTCTCTGCTGCGCCAGCAGGGCTATTGACAATCCTGTCTATGCTGCCTGGGCAGCAGAACTTGCCGGTCGGGCGCATCGTGCATTTTGTCATATAAACACCGACGGCGTAAAAAGATTGTACTGGAAGATGAGTATAGACCTGTCCCGACCGCAGGTGGTTTCGATGGGGCATCACGACCCCCTGGACGGCTTGATCACCTGTTTGGAAATCAGGAAGCAGGCTGCCGGGCAGCCTGAGATTGCTGAAGCGGATCTTGCGGCTGCAATTATTGACCTGGCCGATATGTGCCAGGGAGCAAACTGGACAACTCCGGATCCTCTCGGGCTGGGAGGCTTGCTGGCAGATGCCTGGCGCCTGGTGCAGCTGCAAAACACAAGAGGAGAACTCCCGCTGCCGGGGCTGTTGCAGGATATTCTGGAAGCAGTGCTGGTCGGTCTATCCATATTCACGAGAGACAATTCCATGCACCTGCCGGCTTTACACCGTCTTGCCTTCCGTGAGCTGGGTTTGTCTATCGGTCTGCAGGCAATTGCCAGGATAGAAACACTTGTTTCCATACGCCCGGATCTTTGCAGAAACGAACCCAGACTTGCTTCATTGCTGGGGGCTTTGAGAACCTATCAGCCTCTCCAGGAGCAGATCGAAGAATTCTGGCTTGATCCGGAGAACAGGGAAGCTTCCAGCTGGCTGGATCACTTGGACATAAACATGGTCATGCTGGCCGCAAGTCTGGCGCCCGAAGGCTACCTGGATTTACAGTAAGGAGTGAGGAGTAGGGCAGTTAAGATCAGGCAGAAAATATTGGTTAAAGGCAGCGGGCTTAACGCGATAACAGCATATTAATTTCTTGCAAAGAGATGCGGAATTGATTCATAATTATTTAATATTATTGTACACTTAACTAACCAGACGATAAGTGACGGACACGACTTGTAAGTAAGGCATGCTTATCAATATTAACCACGGACCGCCTACAAATATTCCTCAGCTCCGCTGGAATTATACCATTGCGTCCCTTTTTTTTCTGGGGCTTGTCGTCTGTGCGATAATCCTAGGCGTCTTCAGCGTTCTTTCTGATACGGGCTCATCTGACATCCTTGAGAACACCGCTTTTATCCTCTTTGTGGCCTCGGGCTTCGCCTTTGTCTATTTTACGGAAAAACTCCTTGAATTCAGAAAACCAGGGCCCAAGCGGCAGGAGAAACTTACTGCCATGATGTATGAACACGGGGAAGTTTCAGAATATTGCCGGAAGGTAGCCGAACAAGGCAGGTATCTTGTTGTAATGGAATATGATGCCCTGGTCTCGCATGTGCAGCAAAAAGAAGGGGAAAAATCAGAGAAAACTGCAAAGGCATGAAGAAAAGTCTCTTCATATCCAACTTCTTGGGCCTTTAGCCTTAAAACCCTTACTTTCTCAATAACCAGAAGGAATCCCTGCTGTGAAATTATCGCCTATGAAATTGCTTAATGTTTTTTTCCTGATCTTGTTTTTACTGTTACTCCCGGCCGCTATTTTTTCGGCAGCGGCCGTTGATCAGGCTGCAACAATCACCATCCCGGATGAAGTTCTGTTCCAGACCATAAAGGATGGGCTGCCCATATCACTTGAAGCCCAAAGTCAATTTGTACAGGGAGAGGTGATCATACAATCCCTGGAAAAACTGCTGGTGAGAGAAAAATCATTATACCTCCAAGGTGTTGTCTCCAGTCAGAATTTAACGATGAGAACAACAATAGCCGGTAAGGATATCTCAATGAATCTTGGCAATGTGCAGTTGCCATTGTCCTGTGAACTTTTTCTGCGTTTTGATGGCAGCAAAAAGGTTCTATTCGTTATGCCGCGTTTTCCCAGGCCAAAATCAATGTACACTTCTGATCCGTCGGATGCTCTTCTGCTCCTGCTTTCATCCCTGGGTGAAAAGGAATATCCGGTAGAATTGGGTTCAATTCAACCCATCTTGGCCAAAGTGGGGACACGCAATATCCCCATCGCCCTGGAACCGGTGGATATCCAGACACAGGAGGGTTTGCTGCTGATAAAAATGAGACCAAGAGTAGCAAAGGAGTCTTAAGCGATTTACTTCAATCATGCCTCTTACAGCACTGGATATTTATAAAAAACTGCCGCAGACAAACTGCGGTAAATGCCAGCTTCCTTCCTGCCTGGCATTTGCTGCTGCCATCCACGCCAACCGTAAAAAACTGCAAGAATGCCAGGAACTTACCCCTGAAATTAGAGCAGAACTCTCCGCAAAGCTTAACAAGCCGGACCCCATGGAAATTGAGCAGGCACTGTTTGTGGATAAACTGCGGAAGAAGATGGAATCCATTAACCTTGAAGCAGTTGCCCCGCTCATTGGCGCAAGGGTGAAAAATGACAGGATAATAATTAATTCCCTGGGTAAGGATTTTATCTTTGACCGCAAGGGCAACATGACCTCGGAATGTCACATCATCTCATGGGTGCAGGCCCCGATGCTTTCCTACATCACTTACAAGACCCATGCCGAAATTACCGGCAGATGGGTATCATTCCGGGAAATTAGAGGAGGCATTGAATGGCAGACACTGTTCACCAACCGCTGCGAAGAACCGCTTCGCAAACTGGCCGATGAAAACCCTGACCTGTTCAATGATCTGATTGATCTCTTTAGGGGGAAAACCATCGAGTGGTATGAGGCCGACATTGCCCTTATCCTCTACCCTCTTCCTAAATTCCCCATCCTTTTCTGCTACCAGGCCCCGGAAGATGACCTGGGATCAAAGCTCACCATTTTTTTTGATGAATGCTGCAGTGTCAACCTGCACATCAAATCGATTTTTACCCTCTGCTCCGGCCTTGTGCAGATGTTCACTAAGATAGCCGGGCATCATCTGTAAACAGGGATTTACGGCTCCATTATCCTTTCCCATACAATTTCCGCAGTTCATGCTTAGCCTGTTCCAGGATTTGTTTCTGTTCCTTATCCAGCTTGGAACCTGCCCGGTTTATATAAAACACGAGCATGGACATGGCGGACCGGAATGGCGGCGATTTCCGCCGGGTGCTGCTATCAGCTGAATGTTTTAATGACCGGGCAATTTTTCCGGGATCTTTCCAGGTAAAGACTCCCTGTTCAAGCTCAAGGGCATCACTTGCCCGTGTCACCTTTGCAGACCAGTTGCCAGGGAGGGCTGTATTGGATTTATTTGGCTTCTTATCCATCGATCCTCAGGCATTTCAGGCTACTTTCCTACTGCGCGGCAGCGCGGAATGTCTTTTTTAAATTACCCTTTTATAATTTTGAATCCTTGTGCCCTGAATTTCTTTTTTTACAACAGCGGCGGACTGTGATGCACAAAGAGCTGCAAAGGTTCGGTTCCGGTGTTGCGGGTGCCATGTTCACCCTGCGCCGGGATAAAGAGATAATCGCCGGGCTCGATTGGCTGCCAGGTGCCGTTGACATAAGTCTCCCCATGACCCTGGACCACAAAGACTGAATCTGCCTGTTCTTCGTGCGTATGAATTGGGGTTTCCGAACCGGGAGCTATTTCGATCAGGCAGACACTGGCCATATTGGACTCCCTGCTTGTGATAAATATAGCGGCTTTGACATTGTCGAAGGTTGGGTGCTTGGTGAAAATCATTTCCCGCTGGGGATAAAATTTTGTCTCCATGGCTCACTCCTTATTCCTTGGTTTTAGCGAAAGCTGGCGCCCTTGAATACTAGTCATTCATGTCTGGAAACAGCACGCGAATTTCAATCTGTCACAGGTGAGATTTGTAACAGGAATACTTTTCCGCCACGGTGGGATATGGGGATCGCGTCTATGAAAAAACTATAAGAAGCAAAGGGGATTTTTCAAGAGACAGGTATTCATATCTGGAAGTAATGCTGCGGAGTTCTTTCTGCAAAGTCTGCAAAGCTTCCAGGTCAGGTACTGCAAGCCGGGTTTCCAGCATTTTTTCCTTTATATTTTGACCACCACTCACATAATGCATATATTATAATTTTATCAAAGCATCAGCAGGATTTGGAACGATGCCTACTATTTCTGCATGCAGATTGGATTTTTTAGTTGATGATGAAACGAAGCTGATCGGTTTCATTGCCTCGGTACTGCAGATTTCCGAGTACGAGCTTTTCCGGATAGCCTACCTGAAGTGGTTTGACCACACGATTTCCGATAAAAGGCTGGAGTCCCTGTTCAAGGAATATCTGGCGACAGGCGATGCGCCATACTGGGTCAATGATTTTGCCAGAAAAGCCCACGAGAAATTCAAGGCCGGTGAACTCAATTATAAAGACTACGGTATTAAAAGAAGGGTGTGCGACCGCAGGACAAAGATAAAAGGCTGGATCATTATTTCCTTTTTGCTAATCCTCCTGGTATTATACAGCGTTGCGATCTCCGATTATGCTTCTTACTGATGCAAGCAAATTGTCATATATCTAAATTTTATGACACTAAGTGAAGCTTGCGGTCTGCTTTGTCATCCGCATTCTATTTATGATTGTGAAGGCGATGTTGAGGCCAGGGCCTGCAGACGCAATTAATGTATGTTTGATCTGGTTGAAAAATATTATCGCTGTCTTGGCAGCATTGATGTTGCCTCGGCTGTAGCCTTTCAGCAGCCCCGCCCGGGCAGAGTTCACTTTGAAATGACTAATCTCGTAGTTCGGATCAGGGTGAAAGTATATGTCCGGATGACAAGTTTGCTAAACCATTGCTTGGGATATTGTCATTAGGTGCCGGCTAGTAGTTGAGCCTGATGTCTTGGCCGGGTGTCGTGACATAGACGTTCTGGAAGACACTTTGATCAAGCCAATCATCCGGAGCATAATACCAATCGACAATGACTGTATATGGGAGGGTGCTCACCGGAACGG
>Ga0209536_100000639_pt1 | contig 57000 bp, 52 predicted proteins | sample DeeMarSeWOR28_12_FD_187461 | JGI IMG/M metagenome (GOLD analysis project Ga0209536, IMG submission 187461) | Marine sediment microbial communities from White Oak River estuary, North Carolina - WOR-2-8_12 (SPAdes) (version 2) | ecosystem: Environmental > Aquatic > Marine > Intertidal zone >... | reverse complement strand
CGCGGTTGGAAAGATCGATTGGCAGATGAATGAGAAGTTCACTGTCAACCTTGTTCCATTCGACATCGGCGCCCAGCGCATCCGTTAATAAGCTAAGACCAGAAGGGGCTGTAAAATTTGCTTCAGAATTCAGGTCGGAACCTTCCAGGCGCATCCGAATCTGAAATTTTTGCCCTTTCAACTGTTCTGCGCTAATGGCAACCGTTCGCGCTTTGTCGCCAATTTGGAAAAATGCTGTCAAACACAACCAGATTAAATTGATTAAAAAGAAGGTGACCGTCGTAACTGAAATGCTGGATTCTGAGGGCAGAAATTGAAGATTCACGCGATGCTGGTTCGCCGTGCGTTCCGCAAGGGCTGTTGACAGCCTTAGTAACTCGTTTATGTCGCTTGTGCGGAAGATGTCATCAACACTGTGGGCCATCTTGTTCATGTTCTTCAGGATTTCATCTGCCTTGATTACCTCCTCAGACAAAGCTATCCCAAGCCGACCCAAACGTTCCATGTTAATCTCACGCCCCTCGATGGCCATTTCGCTATAATCCTGCAATAGCCCGGCGTGCTCCATCATGATGGCAATTCGATTTTTCAATTCATGAGAAATCGAGGCCATGACGGCGGCAAAAAAACCAATTCCAATCTGCGGTGGGTTGTCGTTCATTTTAGTCACTTCTTTTTCTTGTCTATTTTAAGTAGCTCCCATGCGACCATGAAGTCGCCGGATTTGGTGAAGTTCGCCAACATCATTTAATTTCAAGTTTCTGTTTATATTCGTACGCTTTTTCTATAACTTTTGTAAGCGTTTCGATGCCGACAGGTTTCTGCAAGTAGTCAAAAGCACCTAAATCGCGTGCTTTCTTTTCAATCTCAGAGGTCCCGTGAGCCGTGAGCATGATCACCTGCACGTTGGGGTATGTTTTCTTTACCTGCTCCAAAACCGTTAATCCATCGATACCCGGCATTTTAAAGTCCAGGACCATCACGTCCGGCAGCTTTTCTTTCAGTTTGGCCAGTGCCTGCTCTCCGTTAAGGGCGACATCCGATCCCAAGTCACGCATTCTGATTCTTTCGGCAAGGGACTGTACGAATTCTTCTTCGTCATCAACCAACAGAACCTTAATGTCTTTCATTCTGAAAACCTCCTTTTGCCGAATTTCTGCGGCACCTATCGCAACACGTGTATTTTGGTTTTAATTTTGAATACGCCTGGCTTCATCCGCCCGTTTTGTCTGTCCGTGTGCTACGAACCTTTTTTGGCCTGCATATTATCGATAGCTTGCTGTACCGAATCCAGCACTTCTTGAAGACGTTTTTCAAATGCCAATTTGCGCTGGCGGGCACCTTCTATGCTCGACACCAGTTTGTCGTCATCACAGGGCTTGTCGAGATGTTCGAATGCACCCCGCTCGATGCCTTTGATGGCATCTTCGGGAGTCGCTTTTCCAGAGAGCATAACGACTTCAATCTGCGGCTTAAACCTTTTGATCTCATTCAATACGTTTATCCCATCCATCTCCGGCATAACCAGATCGAGGACCACAACGTCCATATCGCTGTGGCGCAACGTGTCGAGTGCCTCCCTTCCGCTGTGGCACGCTTGCGCTTGGTAGCCTTTGATCTGCAGCCTTTCGGCGAGCACGTCGGCAAATTCCTTTTCGTCATCGACAACCAGCACTCTACCTTTCATTTTTGTTATCCCTTTTCTTTAAGAATGGAAGTGAAACTATACTCTCGACAATAAGAAAGGGCGCAGAACAATCGGTGCGTTCCAATAGCGTCAACTATCGTTTTTATCATCGCATTTCATCAGCGCTTTCATCTCACCTATCAGCGTTATGATATCTACCGGTTTGACCAGGAAGAGCGCCCCGCGGCATTTACTGGAAACATCTTGATAGGTTTGCTCAGAGCCGTGGCCTGTCAAGAAGATAAATTGAGTGGCCGGGCACTTGCTTTGGACGCGCTGCATTAGTTCGAGGCCGTCGGTTTCCGGCATTTTAATATCCAAAACGGCGATATCAAAACAACCTTCTTTGATCAGGTCCATCGCTCCTTCCGCAGAAGTTGCCCACTTTGCTGAGATGCCCCTCATGTCGAGCCGCTCTGCCATCGCGGATACCAACTCGATTTCATCGTCAACCAGTAATACGCGCATGACGGCTATTCACCTCTTTTTTCTGTTTTAGCGGAATGGTTAAAGTGAAGCTTGTGCCCTTTCCCTCTTTGCTATCAACGCTTATGCAGCCGCCGATTTCCTTTACCAGGTTATAAGTGACGACCAGGCCTAAACCCGTTCCGCCCCGGGCTGTTTTGGTGGAGAAAAAAGGCTCGAAAATCTGTTGCAGGTTTTGCTCCGAGATCCCGCGGCCGTCGTCTGTAACCTTGACAAATACGTCGGTGTCGGAGACCTTGCCGATGCCAATCGCCAGGACACCTTTTTTCTCCATCGCATCGAAGGCATTATTGATAATGTTGACAAAGATCTGTTGCAGTTTGCCCCGGTCACTCTCGATAGGGGGAATGTTTTCGCCCGTGCTCAATCGAATATCGATGGATTTGAATTCTGCCTCTTTTTCCAGGAAAACGAGCACCTCTCTGATCAGCTTTTCCAAATCGATGACCTCGTTGCTGGCTTCCATGTTTCGAGCAAAAGACAGCAAGCGCCGGGTGATTTTCGATCCTCTTTGCACTGCTGCCAATATGGAATCCAAACTGCTGATCAGTTTGGGGTCATTGCTGTATATTTTTTTGATTTCAAACATATCTTTGATCAGGCCTGCCTTTTCGTTGATGATGGCCAACGGGTTGTTGATTTCGTGCGATACGTTGGCCGCCAAACGACCGATAGAAGCCATTTTCTCGTTGTGACCGATTTGTTGAAAGGACAGTGCCCGCTGTTGGTCGGCTTCATATATCTTGTGTACCAGGGTAGTGGCTGAAGCCATTGTGACCAGAAGAATTGCACAGATGCTAGCAAATAGAAAAAAAACCAGTTTTTGCTGGTTCTGGAGCCAAGACTTCATTAACTCCCGTTTTGCCTTCACCACCATCAAAATAAACGGCGTGTTCTCTATATATCGATATCCCATATACAGGGGCTCGCCATCATAATCCGCATATTCGATTACCCTTGTGGAAGAACTATATTCCGGGACGGGCAGTTTGCATTTATCCAGCACTAAACCGTAGTAACGAGTATTTGTCTGCAGGATTCCGGATGAATTTACGATAAAGGCCTCTCCGCGACCACCTAGTTGAACGTCAGCCAACAGGCGTTCAAAAAGATCAATGCTCATCGTCGTCCTTAGAATTTCAAAAGTACCGGACGCCAGGGATTTTTTTACGGCGATGACCAAGTGAGGTTTCTGCCGAAACCCCAGGAAAACATCGCTTACGTAGGACCCTTCTTGCGTGACTTTATCAAACCAGGGTTGTCCATAATAATTTTTCCCCATTAATTCATAAGGCCCTATGTAACTTATTTGGGTTCCCGATGCGCTAATAACCCCTATGTCCTCAAAGCCGCCACCGAAACTCTCTCTTAAGTTTTGCAACAGATCTTTGATTCTTTCGGGCTTATTCAGCACATCGGCGGATGTATTGACTGCAGCGAAGTGCAAAGCCGATTGGCGCTCAGTAAGCAGGAATTTCAAACTTCTGTAAGTGTTTGAGACCACCCTTGCGGTGCGCAATTGGAACTCGTTGTCGATAGCACTTTCTGTTGTTTCGTAATTGACGACCGTGATGGCAACCAATGGTACCAGAGCTACCAGATTTGTGGTAATAACGACCGCCAGCCATATCAGGCGGTAATTGAAGATTCCCAGGCGCGACTGTGCGAATTCTTCGTGTGGCTTTTCCGACAAAAAGCCCAGCCTGGTTATCTTTTGATAAAACCTTTTGAAACTCATTTCACTGCCTGAACCATGTGGGATAGTGTGGCTTTTTGTTGCTTAATTTTTTTTACTACTTGCCAAGGTGTTGGCTGCTGCCGCCCATTTGGTAAATTTGGCGAATTTTTTCGCTTAATTTTTCGATATCCACTGGTTTTTCCAGATATGCAAATGCGCCTAATGCCATGCAGGCATCGCGGTCGGCGTCGGTGCCGCGACCGGTGAGTATGATAACCTCAACCTCCGGGTGCTCCTTCTTGACACGTTTTAACACCTCGATGCCGTCTATCCCCGGCATTTTTAGATCGAGAATCATGATTTCCGGAGTTCTCTCTCTGACCTGTTCAAGGGCCGCCTCACCGCTGTATGTGACCATTGTGGGTATATGCCGCGTCATCAGACGCTCGGAAAGCGTTTGAACGAATTCGCGTTCATCGTCGACCAACATGATCCTATGATGTGGTTCGGGAAAAGCGATTTGCTCCAGTCCATCAGTTTTTTGGCGGCCAGGCATAATGCGATAAGAATTTACTCCCGGCACCTTTTCGAGTATTGCTTCGAGTTCGGATATAAGGCGCTCTTGCATCAGTACCGGCCGATTGAGCATAAGGTTCACCGATCCGGAGCTGGTTTCCGCGCTTACATCGTGGCCGGCGCCAAGCATTTTTACTTCAACGCGAGCCGCCAGAGAAAAATCTTGGACTGCGCTCCAAGATGTATCGTTAGGCTGAACAGCGAGATGCTGTAAATTTTCTTGCACCAAATTAGCGATATCATCAGCGGAAAACTTGTCTGTCGGTGCAACGATATCGTAAAGAGAAGAAGACCAGGGATCGTCGGTCTGGTAAAGGCTGTGGAGCCACTCGACACAAATCTCGTCGCTTCGGCGAATCTTCTCCAGGGCTTGGTTTTTGGAAACCTTTTCGTCGCGCATGGCATTTGCAATCCTGGATTTCACGTCTGCTATCAGGCAGACCCGGAGGTTGTGTTGAATCCGCCTGGGGATGAGTGGCCCTGAAAAGCCGCTGACGATCAAAGCTTCACCTTCCAGCAAGTAGCGGGCCAGCACCTGCTTTAACTGTGCGAGATAATACTTTCTTTGATGGGTAAAAGGATTAAACCCCAGATGGTCGGACGAGAACACTTTTTCAAGTTGTGTTTTTGGAGAGTCGAATTCTCGATGGGCTGCTTCGATAATATCCGCATCGGCAACGATTCGGAATCCTGTTTTTTGAAGAAGCGATTCCAACACCTTTTCGATGTTGCAATAGTTGCCGCCAAAGACGCTCACAACCGATCTCATGATTTACCTTTCTACCATAGGTCACGCCGCTGTAATCTTGCGGATTGAATCCATAAAGTCCTCATACAAGACTCCCGTCTCATAGATCCCGTATGTATTGAATCTGACGAGGCCGTCTACCATGGCAAATATAATCATGGCCGTGTTCCGAGCTTCCGAAGACCGGATGGAACCGTCTTTTTGACCGATTTCGATAGCTTGTTCAAAGAAATCAACGATGCAGCTGTAAGTTCTCTCTAGCATCTTGCGACATTTTTCGCTTACGCCGGCAATCTCGTATGCATCGTGGCGATGAAGCAGCAGAAATTCATCCTGCATTTTGCCGGCGGTCAGAAGAAAGAACTCGACTTTCTTGAGGAGGGCTTCCAGCCCGTTTGCGGAACTGCTGGATTGTTCGTAGAGTTTAAAGGAGTTGTCGAGTTGTGTCTGAAATTGTTTCAGCACAGAAATAAATAACGTTTCCTTTGTATTGAAATGATAAAAAATCGTACCTTGGGCAACTCCAATAAGATTTGCCAATTCGGCCATTGACGCCTCCTTGTAACCTTTCAGTGCCAGAAGACGCGTTGCCCCCTTGAGGATATTTTCTTTTTTGGACATAATTATATTTTAGCCTGACTGAGTACTCAGTCATATTTATCGCTCATCATAACAGATGTCAACAAAAAAATTTAAAATATTAAATAGTACATTAATAACAGTATTTTAAACCACAACAATGTAAGTTATTTATGAAAACTTCGCTGAGATGGTCCAAAACTGATCAAACACTCAGTTTTTCGTTGCGGGAGGAGAAGGTGACAAACTGTTGATAAAAAACGGTATGGCGCATCCGGTTGCACCTGTTGGAATCTGCTGCCAGCGTCCGGTGCGACCAAACCTGCAGAATTAGGCAGATCGGTACATGAAAACGAAAACAACGTCGGTCTGTACCCTATATCCGGAGGAAACCGATACGATAACGAAAGGCGGCAAGACAGGGTACCGAAGGTCGGCAAAATGGTAACTTTAGTGGGCATTGTTACAGGTAAAAATTGCGGATATAAATTAAGGATGCGGTTGGTCTCCAGGCGCTGGCGGATGTCCAATAGGCATTCTTGTCAGCTCAAGGCGATGTTCAGTAAGAAGACATACCTTAATTTAAGAGCATGGTTCCTGAATTTATGTTTCACTTGATAATTCTCACGGCTGGCTGCAACGTTTCAAACGTTACATTACCAGTTTAAAATCAAAACGAACATATCATTTCCTTTCCCAGAAATGAAAATGCCTCGGCTCAAAGAGCCGTGCCGGTTCGATTCCGACCCTTGGCACCACTCTATCCGATCCGTTCTGTTTTCACTCATTTCCGATGATAATATGGAAAATCGGCTGCCTGCGAAAGCGCGCACGTGGAACAGGCACAAATCTTGTGGAAAGGGAAACGCCGGCCGCCTCTGGAAGGATAAACCCGGTTGAAAGGCCGTCGCGGTCCTCTTTCGGACTGAAAGGCTGGCGTATCAGAAAGCTTCCTATCGCGAGATCTTCGATTGATGATTCCGCTTATGATAATCGCGGTTTGCAGGTTCTCCTCTCAGCCAATCATATATGTACACCCAGTTAACAAATCCGATCAGAAAAGCCACGATCCGGAACAACCACGAATCGTCGGACTGTTCGATAGGAATGAAACTGATAAACATCTGCAGGACGCCGTAGGAAATGCCGGCCAGAATCACCGCAATCAGTGGGCAGATAATAAACCAGATGATGGGATCGTATCGCAACGGTTTCCCGGATCGAATGTTCGGAAGTTTTATATACATGCTGGCGATACAACCGACCAATCCCATCAACAAAATAGAGTAGGGAATATTGAAAGCCGGCAGCATGAAGGCATTTGTGATCGCAAGAATAACAAAACTGGTAATTGCGAAGACCGTATATAAAAGTATTATTGCGGAGATGTTTCGCCGCATTCGCAAAGAAGATTTTTCTATATGCGTCAACATCGTCTGCAATTCCGGTCCGATCTCGGACAAATCCTTTTTTTTGTGAACTTTTTCTTGTATGTGTAAAAATTTGAGATGGTTTTGAATCTCCTGCCTTCCCAATTTTTGATGGTCAAACTTCTTTCCGTAATTGTCGATGGCATGGATCATTTCACTCCAGTATGCATCACTGGAGCGGATCGGTTGTTTGGAAGGAGGCAACACTGGTGGGGAATCTTCTTGGAGGGCCGGTTCGGTAATCTGTCCGGAGTCAACCAGTTCACTGTCATAGGCAGCTCTTTTGCTTTCTTCTATCAGCGTCGAATAGGCGTTTTCAATGCGTTGCAAAAGAGCGTCTCTGTCGGCATTTGGGAACAAAGAATATGTGGCCAGGGCGTTTTCGCCATACATTGCCAGTGCATCCTCATAGGCCTGCTCGATCTCACGGTTCGTTGCATTTACCGGGATTTGAAGAATTTCGTAGTAATTTAAATCCGTCAGGCTTTTCATATTCGTTGCAGCCTCCGCGATGAGGATGTGCTGTATTTCGTTAACTTGTCTGCAATATTTTTCAGGTCGATGGAAGCAGGTGCATCTGGGTGCTGGAGGACAAACAGGTTTTTCGGAAGCTCAGAATCGGAAATACGCTCATTGCTCCGGATGTTTCCAAGAAACTCGAAGGTAGAATAAAAATGTCGATTGCAGACGGTTTCGATTTTACTGCCCAGCATCGGATCTGTGTTGCTGCGGAAAAAATTTAAGATAAATGTAAATCTCAGCTCGCTCAGTCTATTTTTTAAAAACGCTTCCTTTCCCGGGTCATATTGAAGGACAATTTTAATAATATCTTTTGACTTGGTTGCCGCATCATTGAGCTCGGCCAGAGCGTGTTTGACTGCTGAGTTAAAGGCGTTTTGTTTGATGATCTGTTTTAATTTGCGCAAATAGGCGGCCTTGATGAAGCGGAAGGAATTTTCAATCGATGGCAAATCGGGTGTGATGATCAAAATTCCGTTGTTCGAGGTCAAGAAAAAATCAAGGGTGTTATAATTGGTCCCGGGACCTAAATCCAGCAGGATATAATCGAATGGGAGTTTTCTGATGGCACTGATAATTTTTTGCTTCTGGGCGTAAAAAAGGTTGGCGATTTCGAATGAACAGTGCAGTGAACTGATGATAGAAAGATTCGGAACGGCTGTGGGGGCGGCGGCATGTTCGAGCACGTTCACTTGTTTGCTCAAATAGCGGTCAATTCCGCATTGCGGGTTTTTTATCGATAAAAACGTGTGAAGGTTGGAAGCTCCCAGGTCCAGGTCCACCAGGACGACCCTTTGCCCCTGCCCGGCAAAAAATGCCCCGAGGCTGGCCGCGATAAAGCTTTTCCCGACACCACCTTTCCCACCACCTATCGGATATATTATCGACATCGAAACAGGTCACTTTCGGGTGGATAATAAAAGTCCAAAATCGGATGCCGCTTTCATTTCTCCGAATTGAACATAGTTGCCCCGTCGTTGGCCGGTATGTGTGCACCGCGTGGCTGTGCAATTCGGATAAGTACATAGCAAGGAACGGCCGATAGTTCAAATCCGGACCTGTTCCTATATTCTTACTTTCCGCTGGCAGGTGGCGGGATACCGTAGTTTAGAACTATAAGAAATTGTTGCAATTATTGTGAATATAAACTATAATGAATAATATCAGTTAATTCCATCTGCACACCGTAAAAGGATATCACCCATGGCTCTGACCAATGCGAACTGGATCGCAGCCATTTCAGAAAAGCTCGATTTTACGAAAAACAAAAGCACCGAAACCCATTCGTCCAGACTGCAGAACCTCAGCTCAACCCTGCAAACGGGTGAGAAGTGTAGAATTGCGGCTTCGGCAAGGTTGGTGTCGGGAGTTACCGTTCAGGGCAATAAACGGTTTACTGAACGCCAACATATCATCGGTCACATTTCCTGAAAAGCAGGGATCTAAGAGGAGATCACAAAATGCGCAACTGGCTATCCGGCAGCATTTGTTTCGTGATAGTGGCACTGTGCGGCATCGCATTTGCTCAGCAAGCCTTTTATTCCATCCATATCAGCTCCCACAAACAGCAGGCAAAGGCCGGCACGGAAGTAAAGAAACTGAAAAATCTGGGTCTGGATGCCTTTGTGCGTCATGTAGAGGTGCAAGGCAAAGGGATGTGGTACCGAATATATGTCGGGAAATATGCAACCAAGCAAGAGGCTGCCGGCGACATTGATCGTCTGAGAAAAATGAAGCTGTCGGACTACTTTGCCGTCAGAAAACTCTCTGAAGAAAAGCCGGCGGCAGCGGCTGCCGCCCCTGCGGCAACCACCGCGCCAAAGGCCCGTCCGGCAGCTCCAAAAACGGTGAACTATTACCTTTTCGTCGGTTTTTATCGCGATCTCGATCCGACCCAAAAAGAGGTCGCCCGTTTGGCCACAGCGCTGGCAACGTATGGATACAGTGTCTTTAGCACCCGTGAAGATGTGCCCGACGGCGTGAACTATCGCGTTTATATCGGCACGTATACCGACCGGCAGCAGGCGACTGCATCCGGTGCTGAGTTGAAGGACAAAAAAATCCTCACCTCTTTTTACATTCCGGTTCCAACAACGCAGGATATGGTAGCAGGACGCATGCCGGACATTGCCGCAGGGACGGCGGCAGCAGCCGCTGCTGCGGCCGCCGCAGCGACGGAAGAGAAACAAAAGACCCCCGACAAAGTGCCGGATGACGAACCGGCCGCTGAAAAAAAGGCGACTGCCGCTCGCTTCGATGATTTCAGCCGATTTGCATTGATGCTCAAGGGCGGGGCGTTCTCCCCCCAAAAGACCGACGATTTTTCTGTAGCAATCGGTGGGACCACCTACCGCGTTTCGGATGACCCCGCCCCGCAGATCGGTGTGGAAGCCGTACTGCGGTTCAATAAAACCATCGGACTATACGGTACTGCCGATACCGTGTTCATCGATGGCATCGACTGGTACAATTTTGCGGCCGGTCCAATATTGACCTTCCAGACGCGTGAATCGGTCATGCCCTATCTAAAAGGAGGGGCCGTCTACGGTGATTTCTCCTGGGATGCTCCGGGCGAATTTGATTCGTCCCTCGGCTGGGAAGGCGCCGCGGGTTTCAATTTTTTCAAATCTAAATTCAAGCTGGGTGTCGAGATCGCATATCGCAGCATGTCCTTCGACTACAAGCCACCCAGCGGTGCAATTGTTACTCCTGCTGACAATTCACTCGATCTGTCGGGGTTTTCCGTGATGGCAACTTTCAGCTACTGGTTCTAAGGAATGCCTCCGGCCAGGGTTTCGATGCACAGTATCAACCGGGGCGATCCATGGGTTCGAGGACTGAACAACTCCGGAAAGATTGTGAAAGTCTGAGCCCGCAGGCCACAGTGAAAATTCAGCCTAAGCTGAGACAGCAATAGCAACAAACCGTAAATACCACTGATACCACCTGTTTGGGAAACGACGAAACTAGATGCTTGAAAAACTAATTGCCATAGCATTGGGTTTTGCCGCCATCGGTGTTTTTGCCTGGAAATTCAAAGGGACGCCCTTGTGCCTGCCTTGAGTGATGCTTGTTGTAGGCGGCGGCGTAGGTTACGCTGCGTATTGGATCTTGAACCGTTTGCTTTAGGTTTTCATCGGTATTGCATTGATCATCAGGGAAAAAGGGGTACGCTGCTCTTTGCGGGATATTATCCGAGCAACCTTTTATCACTCTCGCCAGCACATCTTTCCTATGGTTTAGAAAAACGCAAGCCGGGCGCACCAAACGACAGTAGCCTGCCAACATCAGCAACAGCAGAATCTGCCCTCCAGGTTTTCTTGGCCCACAATTGCCCTCCCGTAGGCAATCTCCTCGGAAGTAATAAATTTTGCTAGCTGACCCTCCTGTTTTCAAGCACCACACCACCGAGATATAAAATAGCAGGGTCGTTGTTATCTGCGAAGGGGAAGTTTCTGGGCCGACGGGGCCAGCGCCAGCCCGCCCCGGGAAGTGCAGCGCAGCTCAGCGGGCAGCAGCAGCCCGGATGCGTAAACCGCGTCGATGGTTTCATCGAGGGGCACAGGGTTTTTGTAGCCGGCGAGGATGAGATCGGCATTGGTAAAGGCGCTGGAAGCGGCGACGGCGTTGCGACTGTGGCACGGTACCTCGCAGATCCCCTGCACCAGGTCACAGACAGAGCCCATGGTGTTTTGAAAGGATATGGCGGCAGCATCGCAGGCCTGCTGCGCGGTGCCGGCAGCAAACTCGACGACTGCGGCGGAGGCCATGGCACCGGCCGCACCGATCTCCACCTGGCAACCGGCGACCTCGGCGGCAAAGGTGCCGCGGATCGCCAGTATGAGGCCGATGCTGCCTGCGGCAAACAGCATCAGCACCATCTTGCGGCGATCGACACCGAAGGCCTCGTCGAGGGCGGTAAGGGTGCCGGGAAGGGTACCGGCGGCTCCGCCGGTGGGAGCGGCGCAGATCACACCGCGGCTGTTGGAGGTGTGCATGGCAGCCATGGCCGCGGCGGCTGCTATTGTGTGAATGCCGCCGATGGGCACACGCTTGCGTTCTATGCTGCGCTTGATGGCGGCGGCAACCGGTTCGAGCAGCAGCATGTCGACGCGTTTATCGTCAAAGCCATCGCTTACCGACTGCTTCATAACCTCGTAGCGGTGCAGCATTTCGTCGAAGGCCTGCTCTTCGCTGATCCCCAAAAGCGACATCTCGTAGTGAAGCGCGGCCTGGCCAAGGGTCCAGTTCGACTGTCCGGCACAGGCGATCATCTCTTCGGCACAGGTAAACAACGGTTCGCCGCGTTTACCATAGTATACCGGCCGGGCGCTGCGCACGGCAGCGGCGATGTTTTCATCGCGGAGCCGTTGGATCAGTTCGGCGGGTAGGCAGTCGGGAGAAGAGGCGGTAACCAGCGTCTTGCCGCCGGTGGTTTCGGTCGTTTCGATCGAAGCGGATGGACAGGTGGTGGTGATGATCGCTAACAGTTCCGGGCTATTTTCGGTTGGGCATTCTGCCAGCAGCAAGTGGGACTTGCCGTCCAGGTGAACCGGCAGTGCGTTGACCTTCGTGATCACGAAGGTGCCGCCGCCGACCGACTTGGCTTCGACCACCAGCGTGGAGTTGCCGGCACCCTGTATTTGGATGACAACGTAGTTGGGGTGGTCGGCCTGTGGCAGCGCTTCGACATGAAAGCGAAATATGACGCCCTTTTCGGCGGCGCTGTCGAGGGCATGCCGATAGACGCGGTCGATCAGCTGCCATCCCATCAGGCCGGTGGCAAATGCTTGGTCGACGCCTTGTTGAACGAAGGTGCGGGCATAGGAGCCGTTTGGGTCAAAAGTGATGTCGACTGTTTTCGGCTCTTCTTCGAGCAGATCCCGGGTGACCTTTGCAATGTGATACGATCCGGCTGTGTGGGAGCTGGACGGCCCGCGCATGACGGGTCCGAGTACATCGTTGAAAATGCTTGTGAACATGTTGGCTCTCCCTGCAGGCAAGCGTTGCGATTCAACGCAGCATCCGCGCCGCGTCTGGTTCATTTGCCTCAAGTGAAAAAGCTCTACCTTGATCTGCGAAACCACGCAACCGTATACTGAAGCAGTCGAGTAAATCTGAAAGGGAGCTTATCCCGGGAAGAAAGGGGCAGGAGTGGATATCATCATTCGATGGAAAACTTTTTTTTGTGAAACACGCGCAAACAGGCTTCCACCACTTCGGGATCAAACCAGGTGTCCTTGTGTTCGATAATTTCCTGAAGCGCCTCATCCAGCCCGAGGGCGGGGCGGTAGGGACGGTGCGTGGCCATGGCCTCGACCACATCGGCGACAGAGAGGATTTTCGCCTCCAGGCGGATGGCTTTTGCGGACAAACCCTGGGGGTATCCGGTGCCATTGAGCCGCTCGTGATGCTGCAGGACGATTTCGGCTATCGGCCAGGGGAATTCGATCTCCTTCAAAATGTCGTGGCCCACCTGGGGGTGCTCTTTTATGATGTTGAATTCATTCGGTGTCAGCCGGGAGGGTTTGCTCAGAATTTCGGCGGGAACCGATATTTTGCCCAGGTCGTGGATGATGCCGGCAACGCGCACGCCGTCGATCTGGTCCTTGGCCAGTCCGTACTCTTCTGCGATGGCGCAGGCCAGGTCGGAAACCCTGCGCTGATGGCCGGCCGTATAGGGATCCCGCCACTCAACGGTTCGGGAAGTGGCCCGCACGATGCCGTCAAAGGCCTTCAGGATCTTTTCGGAGCGCTCGATGATCATTTTTTCCAGATCCTGGCGATAGCTGCGGTTGGCTATTTCGAGCTGGCGCCTGCGCAGGGCGTTATCGACACTGATCAGCAGCCGGTTTAGCGTGATCGGTTTGGTAATATAATCGTAGGCACCCCTTCGGATTGCCGATTTGGCCACCTGGGGATCGTCCACCCCGGTCACCATGATGGTAGCGGTGTCTTCGAGGGAGTGGGAAGCGGATTTAACGAATTCCAGCCCGGATTCATCCGGCAGGTTGATGTCAAGCAGGATCAGGTCAAAACTGCTTCCGTTCAGAATCGTTCTGGCCTCCTTGCCGCTGGAAGCCAGAACGCAGATGTGACCTTCGGTGTTCAGCATGCTGCTGAGCAGCCTCAGGGTCATATCATCGTCATCGACCATCAAGATATTGGCCATCGTTCATCCCTGTGTGCGGCGACGCTGCTGCCTGCGGCCGACAGCGCTATAGCTGCGGGTTGATAACAGAAAAACCGGGCAGCACCCGGACACGAAAAAGGCCCATGGCCGGGTTCATATTCCGGGCGATGAGCCCTGCAGCACATCGTTACGGCAATCGTGACGCTTTCTTATGCCAACGTGCTTTCATCACCGCCTTTAATTATACCTTTTTACCGCTCGAGCTGTCAATTCATCGCTGGCAACACGTTCGGGTAAAACCGACACCGTTTCAGGGCACCTGCACAGGCTGCTAAACGATGGTTCTATGGTTCGGCCGTATTTTCCTTTCGGCCGCCTTTATCGCCCGTCTTTTCTTGCAGTGGCTATTTTTTGATCCCGTTAGAATGCCCCCCCGAATACCCGATATTCCTTCGGCTGCGATTGGCTGAGGCGCGGCCAGCCGGTTTTTCGGCGTGAAATATATGTATTGACAGAAGTACGGACTAGATAGTATGCGAGCATACTATCATACGAACATGTTGGAATCCGTCTCCAGTCCCCACGGTGGGGAGAACAGGTCGAAAACCGTAACAAAGCAGCTATTTCCCAAATGCAGGCGCAATCGATCCCCTTATTCGTTCAGGTAGCGGAAACGATCAAAGCCAGGATATTGCAGCACGAGTATCGGCCGGGCGATGCGATTCCTTCCGCCAGGGAATTGGAAAGCGAATTCAATGTCAGCAACATCACCATCCGCCGGGCCCTGGAAATGCTTACGAGACAGGGGCGCATCGTGCCCCGAAGGGGGATGAGGGCGCGGGTTGCCGAGCCGGTAGACGACATCGTTGAAATCGAGATCACGGGTGATTTTCGGTCCTGGGTGGATATGGCGATAGGGCGAAAGCTCGGGATCACTGCCGAAATCATAGACAGACAGGTGATTGCCTGTCCCTCTCCGATTCGCGAAATACTGGGATTGGGTCCGGAAGAGCAGGTGGAGCGGATCAAAAGGGTTCGAAAACTGAAAGAAAAACCGGTTTCTTATTATGTAAATTACGGTCCGAGCCGCTTTTTGACGAAACTTTCCACCCGGGAGATCGAAAAGCACACCTTCATCGAAGCATACCAGCAGGCCTGCAACATCAAATTGAAATCAATGGAACAGCGGGTGCGGGCCACAAATGCCGATATGGATCTGGCCGACATTTTACAGGTTACCTTCGGCTTTCCCCTGTTTTTCGTGCAAAACGTTTACTATTCGGACTGGGAAACCCCGATGGCACTCACCCACATGTATTACCGATCGGACCGTTATGTGTATACCCTTAAAAGGAGCTTGTGAGGGCAGGGCATCCGCATCGAGGAGGATCGAATGAAATCGACAATCGCTGAAAAGATCATGGCCGCGCATGCCTCTAAAGAATCGGTCCGTCCGGGAGAGTTGCTCGAAGCCGAGCTGGACTTTGTTTTTGGAAACGACATAACGGCTCCGCTGGCCATCGCCGCTTTTAAGAAGGCCGGCGGCAAAAAGGTGTTTGATCGAAAGCGGGTCAGCCTGATCCCCGATCACTTCATTCCGAATAAAGACATTAAATCCGCTACCCAGGCGAAACTCATGCGGGAGTTTGCTTTAGAGCAGCAGCTCGTCCACTATTTTGAAGTCGGTCGTGCGGGGATCGAGCACGCCCTGCTGCCGGAGGCCGGCCTGGTTTTGCCGGGTGATCTTATCATCGGCGCTGACAGCCATACATGCACCTACGGCGCTTTGGGGGCTTTTTCCGCAGGAGTGGGATCGACCGATTTAGCGGCAGCGATGATTACCGGGAGATCGTGGTTCAAAGTGCCGCCGTCGATTAAACTGGTCTATTCGGGCACAAGGCAGCCGTGGGTCGGCGGAAAAGATCTCATCTTACACACGATCGGTCAAATCGGCGTGGATGGGGCACGCTACAAGGCAATGGAATTCACCGGACCGGTCATCGAATCCCTGCCCATGGACGATCGGTTCACCATCTCGAACATGGCCGTCGAAGCCGGTGCCAAAGCGGGAATCATCCCGCCGGACGCGATCACGGAAGCGTACGTGAAACCCCGAGCCAAGCGCCGATACGTCTTCTACCAGTCCGATGCGGATGCACAATACGAAAAAACGTATGATTGGGACATCTCGGACCTTTCGCCCCAGGTGGCATGCCCCCACAGTCCCGAGAATGTGAAACCGGTCGGTGCTCTCGGCGATGTCGCGATAGACCAGGCAGTGATTGGATCCTGCACAAACGGGCGGTTGGACGACATGCGCGTTGCCGCAAGCATTTTGAAAGGCAAAAAGGTTTCCCCCGGGGTGCGATTGGTGGTCATACCGGCCACCCGCAGCGTGTATCAACAGGCGCTCAAAGAGGGGCTGATCGAAATTTTTGTGGATGCAGAGGCGGTGGTCAGCACACCGACCTGTGGTCCCTGTTTGGGGGGGTACATGGGAATCCTGGCCGAAGGGGAACGCGCCATATCGACAACCAATCGAAATTTCGTGGGGCGGATGGGGCATCCCCAAAGCGAGGTTTATCTCTCATCACCGGCCGTGGCCGCAGCCAGCGCCGTGCTCGGCCGGATTGCCCACCCTGACGAACTTTGAATCAACCAACAGGAGTTTTGCAGATGAAGTTGAAAGGCAAAGCCTGGAAGTTCGGTGACGATGTGGATACGGATGTCATTATTCCGGCCCGATACCTGAACACCTCGGATCCGCAAGAGTTGGCCCGGCACTGCATGGAAGACGTTGATCCGGAATTTGTCCGCAAGATTGCTTCGGGGGACATCATCGTGGCCGGTAAAAACTTCGGTTGCGGATCATCGAGGGAGCATGCTCCCATCGCCATCAAACACGCCGACCTGTCTGCGGTGATTGCCGGTTCTTTCGCCCGCATTTTTTACCGCAATTCGTTCAACATGGGTTTGCCCATATTGGAAAGCGAGGCCGCTGCCATACATATTCAAACCGGTGACGAACTGGAAGTGGACCTGGACAGCGGAGCCATCGTAAATCTCACACAGGGCCAGAGCTATCGAGCTGAACCGATCCCTGAATTCATGCAGACCCTGTTAAAGTCCGGGGGGCTGATGCCCTATGTTCAGCGGAAAGCCAAACTGGAGGAAAAAGATGACCACTAATTATCAGATCGCCGTGATCCCGGGAGACGGGACAGGACCCGAAGTGATAAACGAGGGGCGCAAGGTGCTGCAGGCGGCAGCTTCCCGGTACGGATTTGAGCTGAAGATGACCGACTTTGATTTTGGCGGTGATCGATATCTGCGCAGCAAAGAACTGCTGCCGGATTCGGCCGTTGAAGAACTGCGCGGATTCGATGCCATATACCTGGGGGCCATCGGGCATCCGGGTGTCAGGCCGGGCATTCTGGAGAAGGGCATTTTGCTGCGGCTGCGATTCGAACTGGACCAATATATCAACCTGCGCCCGGTGAGGCTGTATCCGGGTGTGGAAACACCGTTGAAAAACAAAACCCCCGAAGATATCGATTACGTGGTTATCCGCGAAAACTCCGGCGGTATCTACACCGGTGTCGGTGGCGTCTCCATGAAAGGCACCGACCAGGAGGTGGCCATGCAGGTCATGGTGTACAATCGCTTCCAGGTGGAGCGCTGCCTCCGGTATGCATTCGAGTATGCCCGCAAGTTCGGCAAGAAGGCTCGCGGCAAGGGCGAAGCCAACACCCTGGGGTTGGTGGGCAAAACCAACGTGCTCACCTATGTCTTCGATCTGTGGGAGCGGGTGTTTCACGAAATCGGTGAAAGGGAGTATGCCGATGTGAAACGCGAATACTACCATGTGGATGCCACCTGCATGTGGATGGTCAAAAGCCCGCAGTGGTTTGACGTGTTGGTGACCGCCAACATGTTCGGTGACATCATCACCGACCTGGGTGCCGAGACGCAGGGCGGCATGGGCATTGCGGCGGGCGGCAATATCAACCCGGAGGGCACCAGCATGTTCGAGCCCATCGGCGGCTCTGCCCCCAAATACACAGGAAAAAATATCATCAATCCGCTGGCCGCGATCTGCGCCGGCGCCATGCTGCTGGAAACCCTGGGAGAAGTCGAGGCGGCCGGTGCTGTCGAGGATGCGGTCAAAAAGGTTACCGGCTCCAAAATCAAAAGCCTTTCCGCCGGAAGTATGGGGTACACCACCAGCGAGGTCGGCGACCTGGTGGTCGGCTACCTTCAAACCTGATCCGATTTGAAGTGTTGGATGTACTTTAGAAACCACCGGCAACGGAAAAATGAAGTGCAGGAAGCGCTGGTTCCGGCGCAATCCTGAAGACCGCTTCGTTCAGCTACGCCAGTAAACAACAGCCAACAAAAGGAGAGAATGATGAACGCAAAGCAATGGAAGATGGCACTTATCTTGTGGGTCGCCGTTTTGGCGGTGGCCATCGTTTCAATGCCGGCAGCGGCGGCAGACAAACCGATCGAAATCGTTTTTTCCACCTACATGCCGACATCCTATCCTTACCTGGTGCAGCCGCTGCAGGATTTCATCAAGAACGTGGAGGCCGAGACCGGCGGCCGCGTGAAATTCAAGTTCTACCACTCCGGCCAGCTCTACAAGGGCAAGGAGGAGTTCGGCGCCCTGGAAAGGGGCGACATCGATATGGCCGCGCCCAACGATTTGTACCACACCGGCATCGTACCGGAGTTGGGGATCAGCAACCTGCCGTTTCTGTGGGAAGACCCGGCCAGCATGCAGAAAAGCCTCGATGCCGGTCTGTGGGATCTGGGAATCAAGGAAAAGCTGGCAAAACACAACCATATTGTACTGGGAATGGCCGCGGGCGGCCCTTACCAGATCTACTCCAAAAACTTCAAGGTCACCTCTCCAGAAGACCTGAAGGGCAAGAAATGGGGCGTATCGGGCAGCACGGCCAGCAAGGCAATGGAATTGTTGGGCGGCTCTCCCACCACCATGGGTTCGGGAGAACTTTACATGGCACTGCAGCGCGGCACGATCGACGGCTGCACCCGGCCGCTGATCACCGGCTTGGGACGCAAACTGTATGAAGTGGTCGAAAATCTCTCCGTCACCAACATGGCCTTTTTTACCTGCTACATGGCTATCAACAAACAGAAATGGGACAGCCTGCCCGCAGATGTCCAGGCCGTTATGATCAAAGCCGGAAAGAAAAGAGATCAGCAGCAGCTGGAGATGCTGCAGGCGTTTATGAAAGACGCCCTGAAACAATACGGTGAAAAAGGAGTAAAGGTGCACGTCGCCACCCCGAAGGAGCTGACGGCTTTCAGTGAAAAAATGGGGCCGGTGTATGACTGGTGGCAGGAAAAAGTGCCCGAAGGAAAGAAGTACATCGACTTTGTCAAGGCCAACCGATAGTCGCCGCGACCGCGAGTATCGATTGACACAGCTAAAAGTCGTTCATTCATCGGTGCGGTGGCAGCTGCCGACGGGCAGCGCGAGGTCGACTGCGGCATAAAACCCCTGGTGGCCGAGGACCCCCCGGCTGTCCGTCGGCATGTCAGATCACAGCAGCCTGCGCTGCAAGAGATAAAAGATAACGGTCATCCGCACATCCCGGGCGAGGTGATAAACGATGTTTTCCTTGCTTTCCAAAGCGATCAACCGGTTGACATGGCTGGCGGAGCTGCTGGCCGAATTCGGGCTGGTCGGACTGTTGCTGATTGTCATCCACGAGGTGATCGTTCGCTACGTTTTTGATGCCCCAACGCTTTTTTCGGTGGAGCTGAGCGAATATCTGCTCGTCTTGGTGGCGTTCATGTCCATCGGCTGGGTGCTCAAAGAAGATCGCCACGTGGCGGTCACTTTTGCCGTGGACGTGTTGCCGGAAAGGGCACGTCTGGGTTTACAGGTAGTTACTTCCCTGCTGACGATGGCTTTCTTGGCCATTCTCGTGTGGCAGGGCGGCAGGACGGCGCTGACCGCCTACAGAGGCGATTACCACTCCAGCTCGCTGCTCGATTTTCCCATGTGGATACCCTATACCCTGATCCCCTTGGGAGCGCTGGTTTTAAGCATTCAGTACATTGCCAAAATCGGTGAATTGGTCCGATCGATCGGCAGCAAAACAGCCGGGCCCGAAAAACCCGCCCGGTAGATGGGAGACAACCGGTGGAGGCGACAACTTTCATCACGCTTATTGTCGTAGCCAGTTTCCTCATTCTGCTTCTTTCCGGCACGCCGGTTTTCGGGGCGCTGGGGATTGCCAGTGTCATCGGCATCCTTATGCTGCAAGGCCCGCGGGGATTGGGGGCCGTGCCGGGGGTGATCTATGATCGCATGTCCAGCTTCACTCTTGTCGCCGTCCCGCTTTTCATCCTGATGGGAGAGATCATCTTCGTTTCCGGTATCGGCTCGGACATTTACATGGCCACCCACCGCTGGCTTAACCGACTGCCGGGATCACTGGGAATGTCCAGTGTGGCGGCCTGCGCCATCTTCAGCTCCCTGTGCGGCGTCAGTGTGGCCGGTGCGGCCACCATCGGCAGCTTCGCCATCCCGGAAATGCTCAAACGCAATTATGAGAAAGGGCTGGCCACCGGCTGCGTGGCTGCATCCGGCGGCCTGGCGTTGCTGATCCCGCCGAGTGTGGCCCTGATACTGTACGGCGTGGTGGGTGATGAATCGGTGGGAAAACTGTTTCTGGCCGGCGTCGTCCCCGGTGTGGTGCTGGCGCTGTTGATGATGGGATACATCCTGATTATCACCACCCTGCGACCGCACCTGGCGCCCCGGGTGGCGGAAACGGTGACCTGGCGCATGCGATTTACTGCTTTAGGGCGCATCTGGCCGGTTCTGGTGCTCATTGTGCTGGTGCTGGGCTCCATCTACACCGGGATCGCCACCCCCACCGAAGCGGCAGCGGTGGGATGCGCGGGGGCCTTTGTCTTCGGTTTTTTCCGCAGAAAACTGAACTGGGCCGTCGTCAAACAGATCTTTCGGTCCACCATGATCACCACCGGGATGATCATGCTGATTTTCGCATCGGCATTGCTGTTCGGCTACGTTTTGACCCGCCTGCAAGTTCCCCAGAAACTGGCCGAAGCCGTGGCCGCCTCGCAACTGCCGAACGGGATGGTGCTGTTTCTCATCTTTTCGCTGCTGTATCTGATGGGCATGTTCATGGATGTGGTATCTGTGATTTTGATCAGCACCCCCATCCTGCTGCCCATCGTTTTGGGGATGGGCTACAATTCCATATGGTTCGGGGTGGTCATGGCCATCGCCTGCGAGATCGGCACCGAAACCCCGCCGGTGGGACTCAACCTCTTCGTGATCAAGGGCGTGTCTCCGCCGTCGGTGTCTTTGATGGATGTGATCCGGGGAGCGCTGCCCTTTGCGGTCGTGGAAACCGTGGGGCTGATCCTGTTTATCGTATTTCCCGGATGGCTCATGTGGCTGCCGGAGATGATGAAGTGAGCGCCGGCGCATAAAGATTTTTCCTTTACACCCAGGGGTCTTTTTTCAAACAATACAGCGAGGAAGCAGTTCATGGCGCAGCGGAAAGAGCGATCGCAACCGGCTGCCGACAAATTGCGACGGCTGCTGGAACAACCCGGTATGGTTGTGATGCCCGCCTGTTTTGATGCGCTGTCGGCAAAGCTTATCGAAGATGCCGGTTTTCAGGCAACTTTCATGAGCGGTTTTGCCGTGGCGGCAACACGCCTGGGACTGCCGGACACGGGTTTGATCTCCTACGGCGAGATGCTGGATCAGGGCCGCAACATTTGCAGCGCTGCTTCGATCCCCGTGTTGGGTGATGGAGATACCGGTTTCGGCAATGAGATGAATGTGAGGCGCACCGTGCGCGGTTATCACCAGGCCGGGTTTGCCTGCGTGATGATCGAAGATCAGGTCATGCCCAAACGCTGTGGCCATACGGCCGGAAAATCGGTCGTAGAACGCGGCGAAGCGCTCCGGCGAATACAGGCTGCGGTGGATGCCCGCCAAAAGGGGGCCGATATTCTGATCATGGCCCGAACCGATGCCAGGGCAACCCTGGGTATTGCCGAGGCCATCGAACGCTGCCGGGCCTTTCACGACATCGGGGCGGACATCACTTTTTTGGAGGCCCCGCTCGACCGCTCGGAAATGCAGCGCTACTGTGAGCAGGTGCCCGGACACAAGATGGCCAACCTGGTTGAACACGGTAAAACCCCGTTGCTGCCAATCCGCGACCTGCAGGACATGGGGTACAAAATTGCCGTATATGCGCTGACCCTGCTCAATACATCCGTTGATGCCATGCAGCGGGCATTGACCTGTCTGAAGCAGGGAACACCGGTGGCCGATCTGATCGATTTTCGACGGCTGCAGCAAATCGTGGGATTCGATGCCTACGATGCCCAGCTCGGCAGGTATCATGATCGATCATAAAAGAAGTTACCAATGGGACGCGGAGCAGTACGCCAAATACTCCGCTTCACAGTACCAGTGGGCCATCGAGCTGATCGAAAAGCTGCAGCTGAAGGGCCGTGAATCCGTGCTGGATATCGGTTGCGGAGACGGGAAGGTAACCGCGGCCATTGCCGACAGAATGCCGGAAGGCAGTGTCTTGGGCATCGACAGCTCTGCGGAAATGATCGACCTGGCCAGGCGTCGGTTCCGCGATTATCCGAATTCGCGATTGCGCTTCGAGCACCTGGATGTGCGCGATCTCGACGAAGACAACCGTTTCGACGTCGTGTTCTCCAATGCCGCGCTGCACTGGATCAGACGGCACCCGCCGATGCTGCGGCGCGTTCGCAAAGCGATGAAGAGAGGCGGGCGGCTTCTGTTTCAAATGGGAGGGAGCGGAAATGCTGCAGGCGTCGTAGCGGCTTTCGATTCCATTATCAACGGCAGATGGGCATCCCGCTTTTTGGACTTCGAATTTCCGTACGGCTTTTTCGGTCCGGAGGAATACGCCGGGTGGCTGGTAGATGCAGCGCTGGATCCCGTCCGCCTCGATCTGTTGGAAAAGGATATGCGGCATGAAGGCAGAGATGGTTTTGCCGGCTGGATCCGAACCACCTGGCTGCCCTATCTGGAAAGAGTACCCGCCGATCTTGAACAAGATTTTATCGACACCGTTCTCGATGAATACCTCGACAGCCACCCGATGGACCGCGAGGGTATCGTTCATGTGCGCATGGTGCGTCTGGAAGTAGAGGCGGTAAAGCCCTGAATCGCAGGGGTTGGTCGCAAAATCTATCGCTCTTTCAATTCAGGCGGAGGATATCGACACCAACTAGACGATTCCGCCGGCCTGCGCACCGAAAGATAGGAAGCTCTGTACGCTGCACTAAACAATTGCCGTCAACGGCCCCGGGGGTCCGTTCTTCATGTTTTCGAGATGCGACCGTACCCGACGGCGTTGATATTATTTGCGAGATGCCTATATTGTTTCATTGCACCAAAAACGAGCCGTGCGGGCCTACATGGCGACAGCCAGGGCGATATCCCATAAACTTTCAAAACATCACCAGTGATCGAAAACCATTCAGTTGGGTGCTTCCATCAGCTCTGATGCATTTTTTTGACACCGAACCACGCTCCAGCTTCCGATCACCCATTCGAAACTGTTGGCACATGGAGTAGCCATGCGGACGCAAGTTGGCATCATCGGATCGGGACCGTCCGGGTTGCTGTTGTCGCAGATTCTTCACCTTCACGGGATCGATTCGGTTATCCTGGAACGGCAAAGTCGCGACCATGTGCTCGGCCGGATTCGGGCCGGTGTTCTGGAGCAAAGTACCGTAGACCTTCTTCGGGCAGCCGGGGTCAATGAGCGCATGGACCGGGAAGGCCTGGTTCATGGCGGCTTCTCCCTGGCTTTCGACGGCCGCATGGAATATGTCGACATGCACAAACTGACCGGCGGCAGCTCGGTGATGGTGTACGGGCAGACAGAACTGACCCGCGACTTGATCGAAAAGCGGCTGGCCGAAGGCGGAGTCATCGAGTACGAAGCGCCGGCTGTCGCCATCGAAGATTTCCTGGAAGGCAAGCCGCGCATCATCTACGAGAAAAACGGCGATTGCCGGCAGCTTGCGTGCGATTTCGTGGCCGGCTGTGACGGTTACCATGGCGTATCGCGCAAAAGCGTCGGTGCCGACGGCATCAAGGAATTCGAAAAGGTGTACCCCTTTGGCTGGCTGGGGATTTTGTCCGATGTCCCACCGGTAGACCGGGAATTGATATACACCAACCACCAGCGAGGTTTTGCGCTGTGCAGCATGCGGTCGCATACCCGCAGCCGTTACTATATCCAGTGCGATCTGCAGGACAATGTTGACCACTGGACCGACGAAGCGTTCTGGGATGAGCTGCGGCGGCGCCTGCCGGAAACGGTCGCCCAGAAAGTGGTAACCGGCCCACGGCTGGAAATGAGCATTGCCCCGCTGCGGAGTTTCGTGGCCGAGCCGATGCGCTTCGGCAACCTTTTCCTGGCCGGCGATGCTGCACACATCGTGCCTCCCACCGGCGCCAAGGGCTTGAATCTGGCTGCTTCGGACATTCACTATCTGTCCCGCGCGCTGATTGCCCGCTATCGTGAAAACCGCAGCGATCTGCTGGATCGTTATTCAGACGCCTGCTTGCGCCGCGTATGGAAAGCGGTCCGGTTCTCCTGGTGGTTTACCGCTATGATGCACAAATTCGGCGATGACCCCATTGGTCAGCGCCTGCAGCTTGCCGAGCTTGATTATCTGACCGGCTCTGTAGCGGCGAGCTCCATGATGGCCGAGAATTATGTCGGCCTTCCGTTTGAAAAGTTTGCGTAACCCATATTCATCCAGATGGCAGAACGAAGCTTTTCGTATAATGAGCGGCGTGTTGGTCTGCATTCCGACACGTCGCTCCAATCGAGGCGCCAATGAGCACATTTACGATGGATCCGGATTGGCTGCCTTTTCACCCGGCACCGTCCACACCCGCATATCTGCCGCCGCCCGGTGCGGTGGACGCCCATTGCCATGTGTTCGGTCCCGGCGACCGCTTCCCTTACGCCCCGGAGCGAAAGTACACGCCCTGCGACGCGCCCAAGGAAAAACTCTGGCAGCTGCGCGACCACCTTGGGTTTTCCCGCAACGTAATTGTCCAGGCGACCTGTCACGGAGCCGACAACCGCGCCCTGGTGGACGCCCTGCGGGCTTTCAACGATCTGGCCCGTGGTGTGGCAACGGTCAGAAGTGATGTCACCGATGACCGGCTCGCCGAACTGCACGAGGCCGGCGTGCGCGGCGTGCGGTTTAACTTTGTCAAGCGTCTTGTCGACGTGCTGCCGTTTGACTCGTTGCGGCAGATCGCCGGACGGATCAAAAAACTGGGTTGGCACATCGTGATTTACTTCGAGGCCCACGAGCTGCCCGAACTCTACGATTTTTTTGCATCCCTGCCGACCATCGTGGTGGTAGACCACATGGGCAGACCGGACGTCAGCAAACCGGTTGACGGCCCGGAGTTCGAACTGTTCATCAAAATGATGCGCAACCACCCCAACTTCTGGTCCAAGGTCAGCTGTCCGGAGCGACTCTCTTTGAAGGGCCCACCGGATTACAGCGACGTACGGCCTTTTGCACGGCGGGTGGTTGAATCCTTCCCCGACCGTGTTCTGTGGGGCACCGACTGGCCGCACCCGAACATGAAAAGCCATATGCCCGACGACGGCCAGCTCGTGGATGTGATCCCGCACATCGCCCCGACCACCGAACTGCAGCGCAAGCTGCTGATCGACAACCCGATGGGTCTTTACTGGCACACATAAGGAGGTCGACCATGGCCCTTGACAAACCCTACATCGATATTCCCGGCACGATCATCTTCGATGCGGATATGGCCAGCATCGGATTTCACCTCAACCAGTTTTGCATGTCGCTGATGAAGGCGAAAAATCGCGAGCGTTTCAGGGCGGACGAGCGCGCCTATCTGGATCAATGGGCGATGAGCGAAGAGCAGAAACAGGCGGTGCTCGATCGCGATTACAACCGCATGATCGCCCTGGGCGGCAACATCTACTTTCTGGCCAAAATTTTCTCCAGCGACCATATCTCCTTTCAGGCCGCGGCGGCTACCATGACCGGTATGACACAGGAGGAATACGCCCAGATGATGCTCGACGGGGGCAGAGCCCCGGAGGGATGGCTCCATGATCCCGAAAAGGCCGTTAAACCGGATGCACCGAAAACCGCCCGGGCGAAAATCACCGCCGGCGTCACCACTTCCCACGTTCCGGCCATCGGCGCCGCCATCGACCTGGACAAAACCCGGGAGCCTTACTGGAAGCCGCTGTTTGACGGCTACGAGTTCTCCAAGCAGTGGATTGCCGAACAGCAGCCGGATGTCATTCTGCTGCTTTACAACGACCACGCCACGGCGTTCAGCCTCGATTGGATACCCACCTTTGCCATCGGAGGAGGGGAGGTATTCAAACCCGCCGACGAAGGCTGGGGGCCGCGACCGGTTCCCGATGTCATCGGCCACCCGAAACTGGCCGCGCACATCGCCCAGTCGGTCATCATCGACGGCTTTGACCTGACCATCGTCAACACCATGGCGGTCGATCACGGCCTGACCGTCCCCCTGTCGCTGATGTTCGGCCAGCCCGATGCGTGGCCGTGTCGGATTATCCCTTTTCCGGTAAACGTGGTCCTTTATCCGCCACCCTCGGGGCGGCGCTGCTACGCGTTGGGCAAGGCGCTTCGCAGAGCGGTGGAGTCATTTGACGAGGATCTCAACGTGCAGATCTGGGGCACCGGCGGCATGAGCCACCAGCTGCACGGAACGCGGGCCGGACTGATCAACAGGCAGTTCGACAACGACTTCATCGATCAATTGATCGAGGATCCGGAAGGCCTTTCCCACAAGCCGCATGTCGACTATGTGCGCATGAGCGGCTCCGAGGGGATCGAGCTGGTGGTCTGGCTGATCATGCGCGGTGCCCTCAACGACAAGGTCGCCCTAAAACATCGATTCTACCACGTCCCGGCGTCCAATACCGCGGTGGGGCATCTGATCATCGAAAACAAATAGATCGCAGCCATCTGGAGGAACAGGTATGAAAGTCATCGTTGCAGGTCCGGGCGCTTTTGGTATCAAGCACCTCGACGGCATTAAAAACATCGACAACATCGAAGTCGTTTCCCTGGTGGGACGTCTGCCCGATAAAACGAAAAAGGTAGCCGAAAAATACGGTATTGCCCACACCACCACCGATCTTGCAGAAGCCCTGGCGCAGCCAGAGGTCAAGGCGGCGATTTTGTGCACCCCGACACAGATGCACGCCTCCCAGGCGATTCAGTGCATGCAGGCCGGCGTTAATGTGCAGACGGAGATCCCGCTGGCCGACAGCTGGAAAGATGCCCAGGAGGTGCAGCGCATGCAGCAGGAGACCGGGCTGGTTTGCATGGTCGGTCACACCCGCCGGTTCAATCCTTCCCACCAGTGGGTGCACAAGCGCATCTCGGCCGGCGAGCTGAAGATCCTGCAGATGGATGTGCAGACGTACTTTTTTCGTCGCACCAACATGAACGCTCTCGGCGAACCCCGCTCCTGGACCGACCACCTGTTGTGGCACCACGCCGCGCATACCGTGGACCTGTTCCGCTATCAGACCGGCGAGGAGATCGTGCAGGCCAACGCGCTTCAGGGCCCCATGCACCCGCAGCTGGGGATCGCGATGGATCTGTCGATCCAGATGAAGACCGTTTCCGGGGCCATCTGCACCCTGTCGCTGTCGTTTAACAACGACGGGCCCCTGGGAACCTTTTTCCGCTACATCTGTGACAACGGCACCTATATTGCACGCTATGACGACCTGGTAAACGGCCGGGAAGAACCGATCGACGTTTCCAAGGTGGATGTGTCGATGAACGGCATCGAGTTGCAGGATCGCGAATTTTTTGCCGCCATACGCGACGGCCGGGAACCAAACGCCAGTGTGGGCAGGGTCCTGAACTGCTACAAAGTGCTCCATGATCTGGAGCAGCAGCTGGGGGCCTGAACGCCAGGCACATGACAGCCACCGCGGCAGAAAGTGGTGGATCAAAAAGAGGAGTCGACAATGGCAAATAAAACGGCGCTGGTGGTCAGCGCGCACGCGGCGGATTTTGTATGGCGAGCCGGCGGAGCGATCGCGCTGCATGCGAAGCTGGGCTATGACGTTACGGTGGTCTGCCTTTCCTTTGGTGAGCGCGGTGAATCGGCAAAGTTGTGGAAAAAAGGAAACACCACCATTGAGGAAGTGAAGGCGGCGCGCCGCAAAGAGGCCGAGGCGGCCGCCAAAGCCCTGGATGTCCGCGACATCCGGTTTTTCGATCTCGGGGATTACCCCCTCGATCTCGGCAAAGAGTCGCAGCAGCGTTTCGTGGATGTGATCCGCAAGGTGCAGCCGAGCTTTATGATGAGCCATTCGTTCTGGGACCCGTACAACACCGACCACATGAACACCACACGGTTCGTGCTCGAATGCCGGATGATCGCCCAGGCCTGGGGCCACAATCCCGGAGAGAAAGTGCTGGGCGCGCCGCAGGTATATCTGTTCGAGCCGCACCAGACCGAGCAGATGAACTGGAAACCGGATGTCTTTCTGGACATCACCGAGGTATGGGACCAAAAGCGCGCGGCTATCGAGTGCATGGAAGGTCAGGAGCACCTCTGGCAATTTTACACCAACGTGGCGCAAAACCGCGGCAACCATTTTCGTCGCAATTCCGGCGGTATGGCCGGTGGCCGCGATGCCCGGTATGCGGAAGGGTTTCAGTCGGTATTTCCGAGAACAGTGGATGAACTGTCATGAATATAGTGGTTCAAAAAATCGAGCGGGTCGATCCCGCAACTATCAAGTCGCTGGGTGAGTGCGGCGTGGCAACCGTGCATGAGGCCCAGGGCCGCAAAGGGTTGCTGGCCGCCTATATGCGGCCGATCTATTCCGGCGCGCAAATTGCCGCCTCGGCGGTGACGATCTCCGCGCCTCCCGGCGACAACTGGATGATCCACGTGGCCGTCGAACAGGTGCTCGAGGGCGACGCACTGGTACTTGCGCCAACCTCGCCCTGTGAGGACGGCTACTTCGGCGAGCTGCTGGCCACCTCGCTGGTGGCCCGCGGCTGTAAAGGGCTGATCATCGATGCCGGGGTGCGCGATGTGCGCGATCTGACGGAGATGGGCTTTCCGGTCTGGTCGAAGGCGATATCCGCGCAGGGCACCGTGAAAGAGACCCTGGGGTCGGTCAACGTGCCCGTGGTTTGCGCCGGTGCGCTCGTCAATCCCGGAGATGTCATCGTTGCCGACGACGACGGGGTGTGCGTTGTTTGTCGTAAAGAGGCGCAAAGCGTTCTGGCAAAGGCAAAAGCGCGCGTCGCCGCCGAAGAGGAAAAGCGCCGCCGCCTTGCCGGTGGAGAGCTTGGCCTCGACATGTACAACATGCGCGACCGCCTGGCCGCAAAAGGGCTGAAATATGTCTGATTGTACACCATGCATGTGGATGCGCGGCGGTACCTCCAAAGGGGGGTACTTCCTGGCCGGCGACCTGCCGGCGGACGCGGCGCAGCGCGACGCATTTTTGCTCCGGGTGATGGGTTCGCCCGACAAGCGGCAGATCGACGGTATGGGGGGTGCCGACCCCCTGACCTCCAAGGTGGCGGTGGTCAAAAAATCGTCCCGGCCCGGCATCGATGTCGATTACCTGTTTCTGCAGGTTTTTGTCGATCAGGCCATTGTCAGCGACGCGCAGAACTGCGGCAATATCCTGGCCGGGGTCGGTCCCTTTGCCATTGAGCGGAACCTGGTCACTCCTGTTGACGGCAGCACCGACGTGCGAATTTACATGGAAAACACCGGACAAACTGCCGTTGCCACGGTTGCCACACCCGGCTGCAGGGTAACCTACACCGGGGATGCGCGCATTGACGGCGTGCCGGGAACCGCCGCTGCAGTCCCCATCCTGTTTGAAGACACGGCCGGTTCTTCCTGCGGAGCCCTGCTGCCGACCGGCAACAGTGTGGACGAGATCGAAGGCATCGAGGTGACCATGATCGACAACGGCATGCCCTGCGTTGTTATGCGCGCTGCCGATCTGGGCATCACCGGTCGCGAAGCGCCCGCATCGCTGGAGGCCGATGAAACCCTGCGGGCGACCCTGGAGGCGATTCGACTGAAGGCCGGGCGCCTGATGAACCTTGGTGACGTATCGGAAAAATCCGTACCGAAGATGACCATGGTGAGCCCGCCGCAGCAGGGCGGCACGATCTCCACGCGCACCTTCATTCCCCATCGCTGCCATGCGGCCATCGGTGTGCTGGGTGCGGTCAGCGTCGCCACCGCCTGCCTGCTGCCCGGCGGTCCCGCTGCGGAGATTGCCGAAATTGGCGGTGGCAAAGAAAAAACAATGCCCATCGAACATCCCACCGGTGAAATGACCGTGGTGGCCACCACAGACGATCAGGGCCATGTTCAACGGGCCGCCATCCTCAGAACGGCGCGCAAACTGTTTGATGGAGTTGTATTTGCCATTGATTCAAGAGTGTAAAGGAGCCTGTTCCCATGTCAAAAATCAATCCGCCATTTCGTGCCGACCATGTCGGCAGCCTGCTCAGGCCGCAAGAATTGCTCACGGTTCGCCAGCGCTTTCATGACAAAGAGATTTCCAAAGATGAGCTGCGTGAGGTAGAGGACCGGCATATCGCCGAAGCGATTAAAAAGCAAGAAGCGGTGGGATTGCAGAGCATTACCGACGGCGAATTTCGTCGCGCCTTTTTTCACCTCGATTTTCTCGAGCAGCTGGCGGGGGTTACCGTCGAGGGCAGCATCGAAGCCAGTTCGGACGCACAGGACAAAGTGGGCTTCACCCCACCGAAGCTCAGTGTGACCGGAAAGCTGCATCATGTAAAAACCATCCAGGTCGATGATTTTACCTATCTCAACGCGAAGGTGACCCAGACACCGAAAGTATCCATTCCCTCGCCAACGATGGTTCACTTTCGGGGGGGTCGCAAGGCGATCGATATCGAAGCCTATCCCGATATGGAAGAATTTTTTGAAGACCTGGCCCAATGCTACCGGGATGAGATCGCCGCTTTATACCAGGCCGGATGCCGTTACATTCAAATGGATGACACCAATCTGGCGTACCTGTGCGACCCCAAGATGAGGGCCGGAGCGGTAGCGCGCGGAGACGACCCCAACGAATTGCCCCACGCCTATGCGGAATTGATCAATGCCGTGATAGATGATCGTCCGTCAGATCTCACGGTCGGTGTTCACCTGTGTCGGGGAAATTTCCGCAGTACCTGGTTCGCCGAGGGTGGATACGAGCCCATTGCCGAGGTGCTGTTTAATGAATTGAACGTTGATGCGTATTTTCTCGAATACGACGACGAACGCTCGGGGGACTTTGCGCCCCTGCGCTTTGTTCCGGAAGACAAAACAGTGGTGCTCGGACTGGTCACCACCAAGTTGCCGGGACTCGAGTCCAGTCGGGATTTGATCCAGCGCGTGAAGGAAGCCGGGCAGTACATGCCCCTGGAAAACATGTGCCTCAGCCCACAATGCGGATTTTCCAGCACCGTGCACGGCAACGAAATCAGCGAGGATGACCAATGGGCCAAGCTGGAGCTGGTAGTCAACACCGCCCGTGAAATCTGGGGAGACAGGTAAGCTGTAAGCAAAAAGAGGATTGCCCTTCCAGGTCCCGGCCATTATCGATCAGGAGAAATGTGAAACAGCCGCGGTCAACTTACCGGCCGATAATCGTTGGATTCGAACATTCAGATTGCAATCGTTCTTCGAAGACACGAACTTTTGAGTTTCCTAACCTCCTAAAATCACATTAACAATCTGGTTTTGCTGCATATAAATGTAATTTGGACCCACGGTCGTTGCACCTAAACACGGAAATCGGTCTTTTCATTAAAAGCAATGAGTTGAACCTGCACCTGCGTGAGAAACTTGAAGTCGACTTTCACACGCGCAATGCCTGGCACCTGCAAGTGGCCGACAAGAGAGGGATCGCCTGGGTTGGTGAGGATATCGTTCTCGATTCTCAGCCCGCTGATTCAGTTTTCCAGCGCCTGGTGGATTGGTTTCTCGGTATCCTGCCGATCGAAGAAGAGATGTGATATCCGGATCACATCGCGCTTCATGCAGCGATAACGGGAAATAGGTAGCAAAATCTTCGGATATAAAAGTTCTTGTCTTCATCCCTGCCGTTCGACCCCGATTCGACCCGTGCGGTCCAGTCAATCGAAACCGCCCCCGGATGGGCTGAACCGGTGCACCGTATCGTAGGTCAACTCCACCTGTCCCGGAATCATGGGTTTGAACAATCCGCTGCTGGTTCCGAAGATAAATCCGCCGCCGGTTTGGCCAATATGTAAAATCTGTGTGACCTTATCGACGATGTCCTTTGAATCGCGTTTAGCGGTGAGCCAGTCCGGATCCAGATTGCCCCACAAGCACAGCTGCTCGCCGTGTTGATTTTTCACTCGTGCCAGATCCATTCCCGCTGTCTCCTCGATGCAGTGCAGACCGTCAACGCCTGCGGCGGCAATGTCGTCCAACAGCAGGTTGAGATCACCGTCGGAGTGAAAGAAAACCGCCAACCCGGCATTTCGGCACGCTTCGGTTTGTCGGGCAAGGGAAGGGAAGAAAAAACGGCGCAGGGTTTCCGGGGCAGCCAGCGGGCCCTGATAAAAGGCGACATCATCCGCGATCACAGCCCCCATCGCACCCCTGGCGGATGCCCGGTGGGCCAGTGCGGCATTGAGCGTTTCTACCTGCTTGAGAAACGGTTTGATATCGGCCGCACCCCGGGTGAGCATGAGCAAAAACCTTTCGATCCCCCACCGTTTGACCCCCCAGGAAAAGGCGCCGTCGAGCAGCACGAAAACAAAAAGGTCGGTATCGATTGCCCATTTTTCGATTCCCGGCCAGTCTGCCTGCTCAGCCGTTGGCAGGTCTTGCGCCGAATTGCGGTGACCGTATGCGGTGGCAAGACAGATCAAATCCAGGTTGAGCCGTTCGGCGAATTCAACCCGTTGGCGGTGCGCAACCTGCCTGGTCAGCAGTACGGACCGCACGACATCGTCTTCGATACACAGCTCTCCTTTCGGGATCCTGTCGACTGGCTGCCTGCGGAGGGAGCGTGCGACAATATCTCTCCGAGCGATTGGTTTCATGGAAATTCGGTTTGCGCGGCGGGTTTGGGAAATTGCAGGCTCCTGGAAAAAACGGCTCCAAACTCCGGGTGGGTGGCCAGCTCCACAACCGTGACTTTTGCGGCCAGCGATTCGGCTTCACGACGCTCAGCGGCGGATATAAGCGCCATACGGGCGCCGGTTCCCGCGGCATTGCCCACTTCTGCGAATCGATCGCGGGGAAGTTCGGGGAAAAGTCCGATGGAGATGGCACTGCCCAGTCCCAAATGGCTGCCGAAGGCCCCGGCGACAATCACCTGTTCGATGTCCTTTATTGCAAGCTTCGCAGTCGACAGCAGCAGCGCCGTTGCCGAAGCAATGGCGGCTTTGGCCAGCTGTATGGCATTGATGTCTCCCTGATTCAACGTGATATCGCGGCCGGTGCCGCTTTTATCCGCAGACACGAGAACAAATTCCACCGGTGCGTCTTCGCCGCCAGGACGCACTCCGGGGTGGTGTTCATCCATTATACCGGCTGAATTCACGATGTTGTTTTTTACCAGCTGCGCCACCGCATCCACCGCGCCGGAGCCGCACACACCCACAGCCGGCTGGCTGCCGATGGTTTGGTAGCGTACTTGTCCATCCGCCTCCAGCCGGACCCTGGATACAGCTCCCGGCACCGCCCGGACGCCGTGGCGCAGGGCGCCCCCCTCGAAAGCGGGTCCCGAGGCGCAGGAGCAGCAATAAATTTTTCCGGCACAGCACAGTGCCAGCTCCGTGTTGGTGCCGATGTCAAAGCCAAGGGTGACGCTTTCGGACCGATCCAGCCGGGTGGCCAGCATCATCGCGGTGTGGTCGCCGCCGATGAATCCGGCCACCGAGGGGAGAAAATAGACCTGCGCACCGGGTGCGAAGTCCAGCTGCAGCTCACGGGACTTGATCAGCAGCGGTGAGGTGCTGGCCGGCATGAAAGGGGAGCGGCAGAGTTGTGCAGTCGGCCAGTGCAGCAGCAGGTGCTGCATGGCGGTATTGCCGACGATGACCGCCTGTTCGATATCGGACCGCTTCAGACCGGCTCTTGTCGTGAGCGTATCCGCCAGGTGGTTGATGCACTCCCGGGCCATCCGGCACATCTGCCCGGCGTGCTGGGGGCTGTCGCCGGCATATGCCAGGCGTGTTATCACATCGGCACCGCAGCGCACCTGGGGATTGAGGACCCCATCGGAGGCAAGGACCTTTCCCGAGGAAAGATCGACAAGATAGCCTGCGACCTTGGTCGTGCCGAGGTCGACAGCCAGCCCTGCCAGGGGGGGCGGGTTGCCGCCGGTGTGAAGGTTGATTACTTCTGCGTCGGCGACGCTGACTGCAACAGTTGTCTCGCGCGCCAGCGGATTCCGGCGCCGAATCAGTTCCGCATCGATCCGAGACACGGTGGCACCGTGTTCGGATGCCAGCGCGTGTTCGATCTGCTGCCAGCAGGATTTGGGGTTTGTCAGGCTTGACTCCCGCAGACGCAGCCCATAGCGTTTCACGATTGGATCCGGGGCAACCGTGATCGAGGCACCGGCTGTTTGCAGGTCCGGCGGGCTGCTCATCGATTCGGGCGGGATTCCGACTTCCAGCGATTCCGTGACGACGGCCTGGCAGGCCAGCCGATAGCCTTTCTGAAGCTCTGTTTCGGACAGTGCCTCTAATTCGGCTTCGGTCGGCGGTTGCATGCGGCCGGTGATGACCCGAATGCGGCAGTTGCCGCACAATCCCAGTCCGCCGCAGGGAACTTCAACGGAGGTTTCTTCAGACGCAGCGAGCTGTTTGACCGCATCCAGCAGGGTCTTTCCCTTTTCGACGGCAACCTTTTTTCCAGCAGGGTGAATCATTACGACCGGCACGGCTGTCTCTCCCCGGTTCTGGTCTAAGCGGTATGCCCGGTCGCGGGCAGTGAGGGCCCGAAGGCCCTGTTAGCCGCCAAGCCTGTTTTGGTTGTAAGCATTGATATATTCGAGGCAATACCGATCCCGGTTTACGAGAGCCTCGGCAGCCAGTATCAACGCCTGCAGGATGCTGTCGAGCGGGTCCATGATGACGGCATCCAGACCGGCCGCCACCGCCATCACCGCGTATGCGCGGTTCAGGTGTCGTCGCTCGGGCAGGCCGAAGGAAACGTTGCTCAGCCCGGATATAAAATGCAGCCCTTCATACTTTGCGCCCAGTATCTTCATCAATTCCAGCGTGTCGAGAACCGACTCCGGGCTGGTTGCCACAGACCGCACCAGGGGATCCAGGTAGATCTTATTGGCCGGCAAGCCGGCCTCCAGCAGGGAGCTGACCAGCCGGTCTCCCACTGCAACGGCCGTTTCGCCGTCATTGGGGATGCCGCTGTCATCGAGGCACAGCGCTACGACAGGGGCACTGTAGCTTTTTACCAGGGGAAGGACTTTTTCAAAGCGGGCGCTTTCTCCGCTGATCGAGTTGACGATCGGCTCCCCGCGGTGAACGGCCAGTGCCGCTTCCAGCGCCTCTGCGTTGGGGCTGTCGATGCACAGCGGCAGTTCGACGGCTTCCTGCACCACGGTGACCAACCACTGCAGGGCCGCCGGCTCATCGGCCGCCGCCAGCGTTCCGCAGTTGATGTCCAGAAAATGCGCCCCCGCCTCTGCCTGGCTGTTCGCCTCGGCGACGATGGTATCCCGGTCCCGATCGCCTATGGCCCTTTCGATGCTTTTGCGGGTCGAGTTGATCCGTTCACCAATGATCAGCATTTACCGCTTCCCTTCCCAAACGACCATTCACCGGCTGTGTTCCCGTGCCGGCGGATTTACGCGTAAACATCCTTGCAGAGTTTTACGCCGGAAACAGCGTCGCTGGCATAATGGTCCGCCCCGGCATACTCTCTGACCTGTTCGTTCACCGGTGCACCGCCGATGATGATTCTCACCTTATCGCGCAGACCGGCTTCGATGACGGCATCGACCACGTTTTTCATCTCCGGATAGGTGAAATTCAGCAGGGCACTCATTCCCAGCACCTTTGCACCGCTTTGCTTGACGGCGGTGACAAAGCGATCCGCGGGAACGTCGACGCCCAGATCGACGACATCGAATCCGGAGCCGCGCAACAAGGTTCCGACAATGTTTTTGCCGATGTCGTGGATGTCTCCTTTGACCGTTCCGATGACCACTTTTTTGTCCGTACTGGCCGGTGCCTGTCCTTTCAGCAGCGGGTCGAGCCGCTTCATCACGCCTTTGAGGATCTCCGCAGAAAAAATGAGCTGACTGATGAAATATTTGTTCTGGGAAAAGAGCTCCCCAACAGCGACCATGCCTTCGTTGCAGGCGGCGATGATCTCAAGGGGAGAAACGCCTTCGGCGATGCGGTTTTCCACCAGTTCGTTGACCTCCGATTCTTTCAGGTCTCTCAGTGCTTCGATCAGATCCCTCATCTGCGCTGTCTCCCGATTTTTGCTGTGATTGAGTGTGGTTCCTTTTGGACCGGCGCTGCTTACATGACCCACTGCCACATCCAGTTGTAGGCCATGGACTCCAGCTGTTCCCACGACGTGCGGATCAATGCCTCATCTCCCTGGACGCCGCCCAGTTCGGAGAGCTTGCTCGCCCACGGGGTGAGCATCTGCTGCGGTTCGAGTCCCGGGACCGCTTGGCGCTGCGGGTCCGGTTTTCTGGGTTGCGGGGAAATGCTGGAGTCGTAGACGCCGAACTCGAGAACGGCGTCGATCAGGGCCCGCAAATTTTCGGCCTTTGTGGTGTAGGGGAAATTGCAGCCCCCGGAGATCATGAACCCGCCGTCCTTGCCGACCGTTTCGCACAGCAGCTTGACGTGACTGCGCATTTGCTGGGGCGTGCCCAGGATGAGCTGGGAGTCCTTCACGCCGCCGGCGATGCACTGGTAGCCGCCGAGGATTTCTTTGGCTGTGAAGATATCCCCCTGGCTGTCGATGTCGCAGACCACCTTGCCCTTGGGCAGCTCCCTGAGGCGATGCAGGTGGGCGGACCAGTCCCCTTCCAGATAGGCCCGGACAGTGTAGCCGGCTTCGATGAGGATTTCGATGGTTTTTTTAAACGACGGCCAGTAGAACTCGTCGAATTGTTCCGGTGAAAGAAACATCGCCTTGTGGGTCGGCACGAATATGGGATAGCGCCTGAACGGATCGGCGGTTGCCAGGGCGAAATTGGCGATTTCGTGCACCACAACCTCGCAGGCGGCCTTGAGCTTTTCCGGGCAGCGGTACAAATCCGTCATGATGCCGGTCAGCCCGCGCATGGCATCGGCAATCACGTCAAAAGGGGCCAGGAAGGCACCGGTCATCGGCTGCGGCATGCCGTGAGTCTGCTCCAGGTAGACGGCCCGGTTTCGCATGACCTGGCCCATCATCATTTGAGCCATGCCGGCCTTTAAAAAAGCAATGTAGGAACGGGGGGTGCCTTTCTCGGCGAACTCGCCCAGAACCCTCGGAAGGAAACAGTCGAACAGGAAGCGCTTGGGATCATCGATGAGAATGTCATACTCATCGGGCTTCATGTACTCCTTTTCGACAAACTGGAACTGTGTATCGGGCGGCAGGTCGCGACCGGGCAACCTGTAAGTCTTGCAGTCGATCGCGTCATACAGCGGACCGTAGATCCGATTGTTTCTCAAAACGTCGATTTCAGGAAAATCGCGGATGAAGATTTCCTCGGCTTCGAGCCATTTCTGCGGATCGTAGAGGGTCTGCTGCTGCGTGTTTCCGGAGTAAATCTCGGCAAAATAGTTGCTTCCCGTGGCAATGGGGATGCGATCGGTTGGCTCCAGCGCAATGGCGGCCTGGTAGCGCCCGAGCCGTTGATTGAAGAGCTGCTTGGTTTCTTCGGGAGACATGGCGGTTCCTCCTGCTGGTGATATGTGCGCAGACGGCGCTGGGGCCGTCGGCATGTGATTCGAGCGTGAGTATTTGCCCGCCTTATATGTTTGTGTTGTTATATAGGGAACTTGTCAAGGTTTTTCTGTACTCCGCGCGCACAGCCGCGTTAGAGCCGGCGGGCAGCAGCACTCCCCTGCGGGCATCGATGCCTGTGGGGTTCAGGAAGGTGCACAACCTCCAAGAAATTGTGTCCTGCGGTCAACGACATACCACAGCGTGTGTTTTCACGTGAAACCCTGCGCGTTATTTACTGGCGGTGCCTGATTATCCGGACCCGGCAATCCGCTTAGCGGCATAATACTGCCCGGCCATCCGGTTGCAGATAGAAACCGGAAGTAGAAGTCATCTTTGCGCTTGAAAAAAAGGGCCGAATAAGGTATTATAATTGTTCAGATTCAATGCAGCTGATCCAATCCCATCCATACGAAAGGGCGATGAATCATGAAGAAAATCGTTTGCGCTGCGGCGATGCTTGCTTTTGTACTGGCGGCCTCTTTATCGTGTTCGGGCCCACCCAAACCGACGGATGAAGAAAAAGCGGCCATGGAAGCATTTGAAAGGGTGCGGGATGGTGTGGAGGCAAAAGTTTCCTACGATCAGTTCGAAAAGCTGCTGGCCGACGCGCACAGCCAGATCGAGAATCTGAAACAGGTCGACAAGAAAAATCCCTGCTTCATGAGCGCCATTACCAGAAGCTATGCCTCCTACGAGACCTGTAAGAAGGCATCGAAGATGATCGAAGCGGAAACGGACGAAAACAGGCGGATCGATCTGGAAACAACGCGCTCGTTTATGATCGGGTTTGCATCGGTGAGTCTATCCAAAGCCGGGGAGTGCTTCAAGAAAAAGTAAATCCAGCCTGTCCCTTGCTGACCTTGTCACACGAGCAGCAAGTCTAATTGGATTCATCCAGCCTGCTGGCCGCCAAACCAGCGGGCTTTTTTATTTGACCTGCCAGGGTATTCGCCGGGAAGGGGAGGGAACCGCTCGGTGCAAAGGGTTACAGCCGGTTAATGATAGAAGCCAGATAACCGGCGCCGAATCCGTTGTCGATGTTTACCACGGCGACATTCGAGCTGCAGCTGTTGAGCATGGCAAACAGGGCGGTCAATCCACCGAAGCTCACGCCGTAGCCCACCGAAGTCGGTACGGCGATTACCGGCTTGTCCACCACGCCGGCGACCACCGCGGGCAGGGCGCCTTCCATGCCGGCCGCCACGATGAGCACCGAGGCACTTTGGATCAGGTCCTGATGCTGAAACAGCCGGTGAATGCCGGCCACCCCGACATCAAACAGCGACTCGACCCGGTTGCCCATCACCGAGGCTGTCAGGTAGGCCTCGCGGGCCACGGGGATGTCCGACGTTCCGGCAGAAATGACGGCAATGATCCCTTTGCCCTGCAGCGGGCGCTCGCCTTTCTGGACGATGATCATCCGGGCGTCATCGTGGTACTCGGCTTCGGGAAACTGCTCGCAAAGCGCTTTGGCCTTGATCGAGTCGACCCGGGTGACCATCACCACGTTTTCCTGTCGGATGATTTTTTCCATGATTCCGGCTATTTGCTGCGTGGATTTTCCTTCGCCGTAGATAACTTCCGGAAATCCCTTGCGCAAAGACCGGTGGTGGTCGATGTGGGCGTACTCGATGTCTTCAACCGACAGGTGCTTGAGCTCAGCGAGGGCCTCCTGCACGGAGGTTTGCCCGCCAGCCACCGAGGCCAGGATCTTTTGGAGACGTGCGGTGTTCATGTCAGTTGAGGTCTTTTTCGACGATCGCCTCAGACTGCGGAGCAGGAGCCGATCCGGTCGAAGGCGCTCCGGCCTGGGTTCCGGGAGCGGCGGGTGTCGATGACCGGGGCGGCTGGGCGGGCTGGCGCACCGATGTCAATTGGCTTTCCAGCGCCTTGAGATCCCTTTGTATGGCGTTAAACCGCTTGTCAAAGCTGCCAGAAAGGGAGGTCAGTTTTTCTTCCTGACTTTTCTGACCGCGGTTGATCTCCTCCGCTAAGGTCTGGCGGTCGATCTTTTCCTTGACCAGTGTAGTGACATCGACCTGAAGCTTGGTGACATCCTGCCGGACCTTGAAGAGCCCGGCGGTGATTTCCTCGAAATTCTCTGAAAAAGCGGTGTTGATCCCGGAGAGCTGGGTCGACAGCTTTTCGAGGTTTTCGGTCAATGCCAGCTGGCTTTCTTTATCCGCCTTGGCTTTGTCGACTTTCTTGATGCGATTTTCCACCTTGTATACCCGAAATTTCACTGAATCGATACGCTTTTCTATTTCCGAGTCCCGGTTGGCCAGCGCGGATTCCACCGTTTCCAGCCGGGTGATCAGGTCTCCGGAGCGCGAGTCGAGATCCCGTGTGAGATTTTGAAAGGACTTCGAATCGACATCCTGGCCGATAACCACCCGTTTTTTCAGATCAAGGTATAGGAAAAACAAAACCACCCCGATGACGCAGGGGATCAATACGGCCATGAGCAACAATTTTCGGCCGAGCCTATCGATGCGCGAATCCTGCAGGTCCTCCCTGAGGACCGCATCCGGGCTCACTTCGTCCATCCGGAATTGAAAACTGTCTGTTCCTTCTTTTTCTTCCATCAATCTATCCTCTGCTCTATTCCCATTCGATCGTGCTGGGCGGTTTGGAGCTGATGTCGTATACGACGCGGTTGACCCCTTTAACCTCGTTGATGATGCGGTTCGACACCCGGGCAAGAAAACTGTGGGGCAGCCGCGCCCAATCCGCGGTCATCGCGTCTTTGCTGGTGACGGCTCGAATGGCGACAATGTTTTCGTAGGTGCGGGCATCGCCCATGACGCCGACGCTTTTGATCGGCAGCAGCACCGCGAAGGACTGCCAAAGTTTTTTATAATACCCGGCTTCTCTGATTTCTTCAAGCAAAAGCTCATCGACATTGCGCAGCACCTGCAGGCGCTGCCGGGTGATTTCGCCGATGACCCGAATGGCCAGCCCCGGTCCGGGGAAGGGCTGTCGCCAGATCAACTCGTCGGGCATACCCAGGGTTTTGCCGAGCCGCCGCACTTCGTCTTTGAACAGGTAGCGCAGCGGTTCCACCAGCTTCAGCTTCATCCGGGCGGGCAGGCCACCGACATTGTGGTGCGATTTGATGACCGAAGTGGGCCCGCCGAAGGCCGAAATCGACTCGATCACGTCCGGGTAAAGGGTTCCCTGGGCCAGAAACTCGGCATCCCGGATCTTGGCGGCCTCGCTTTCGAACACTTCCATGAATATCAGGCCGATGATCTTGCGCTTTTTCTCCGGATCGGTGACGCCTTTCAATGCACTGAGGAATCGGGCCGCGGCGTTTACGAACCGTATGTTGATTTTCAGGTGCTGTTTGAGGGTGACTTTGAGCTTGTCCGCCTCGTTTTTGCGCAGCAGCCCGTTGTCTACGAATATGCAGGTCAGGTTTTTGCCGATGGCCTTGTGGATCAGCACGGCCGTGACCGACGAATCGACCCCGCCGCTTAGCCCCAGAATCACCCGCTTGTGTTGCACCTGCTCTTCGATCCTGGTGATAGCGTCGCGGGCAAAAGAGCGCATGGTCCAGGAGCGCTTGCAGCCGCAGATGTCGAACAGGAAGCTGCGGAGCATTTTCTTGCCCTGCGGCGTGTGTTCCACCTCCGGGTGAAACTGCAGGCCGTAGAGTTTGCGCCGACTGTTGTGGATCGCGGCGATGCGGGTGTTGGCGGTCGATGCGGTGAGCGCAAAACCGGCAGGCAGCGAGACGATGGAATCCCCATGGCTCATCCAGCACTGGGTCTGCCGGTCGGCCTCTTTGAGCACACCGACCGGGTTTTTGATCTTCAGCTCGGCAAATCCGTATTCGCGTTTGCGGGCGTGCTGGACCTTTCCGCCCAATGCATCGACCATGTACTGCATGCCGTAGCAGATGCCTAAGATCGGGATGCCCAGATCGAAAACGGCCTTGTCCATTTTGGGGCTGTTTTTTTCGTATATGCTCGACGGGCCGCCGGACAAAATAATGCCTTCGGGTTGCAGCTCCTGGATGGTCGCCACGGCGATGTCCGGCGGTTCGATCTGGCAATACACCTTGTTTTCCCGCACCCGACGGGCGATGAGCTGATTGTACTGGGAACCGAAGTCGATGATCAAAATCATGTGCAACCCCTTGCATCGGCAATGAACGGGTGAACGGTGGTGTTGTGAAAACAGGCTGAATATGGTAGAGCCCCCTGGAAATGTCAAACAATAATTTGAATGAATTCCCTGCCGGGCGCAGCATACGGCGGCCGGCAACCCAATTTGTATGATCATCCAGATTTATGAAATTCAGTCGCCGGCCGAAGCCGAGAAGATGGCGGCCCTCGGAGTGGATCACATCGGCAGCGTCGTGCTTTCCGCCTCCGACTGGCGGGTTCCGCAGCTCAAGGAAACGGTGCACGCCGTTCAATCGGCCGGTGCCCGCAGCAGCCTGATTCCGCTGTTCAACCGCCTGGAGACGATCCTGCTTACCCTGGAGTACTACCGGCCGGACATTGTCCACTTCTGCCAGACCCTGACCTCGCCGGGCGGGATATCGGACGATGTCGCGCGCTACGTGCAGCTGCAGCAAAACATCATGAATCGGTTTCCCGGCATCCGGGTGATGCGCACCATCCCCATCGGGCTCGAAGGGCAAAGCGACCAGGTGCCCACCCTGGATCTGGCCGGCATTTTCGAGCCGGTCAGCGACTATTTTCTGACCGACACGCTGGTGGTGGGCCCGGCCGATGCGCACACTTCCATCGACCGGCAGCAGCCGGTTGCCGGGTTTGTGGGCATCACCGGCCGCACCTGCGACTGGCAGATGGCCCGTCGGCTGGTGGAGGCCAGCCGCATCCCCGTGATCCTGGCGGGCGGCATCGGGCCCGGCAACGTGGCCGCAGGGCTGAGGGCCGTGCAGCCCGCCGGTGTGGACAGCTGCACCGGCACCAACGCCGTCGGAACCGACGGCCGGCCGGTCCGGTTTCAAAAAGACCCGGACAAGGTTATGGCAATGGTTCAAACCGTGCGGGCCATGCAGCCCACACGCCAAGAAAAGGAGATATCGAATCGATGTTAGACACCTCAAATTTGCGAAAAGGCCTGAAAATCGAAATCGACGGGGACCCGTACGTGATCGTGCAGTTCGATTTCGTCAAACCGGGCAAAGGGCAGGCGCTTTATAAGTGCAAGCTGAAGAACATGATCACCGGTGCCCAGTTCGATCGCACCTATCGATCCGGTGAAAAGTTCAATGAAGCCAACCTCGAAGAAGTGGAGATGGAGTATCTATATTCGGACGGCGAGCAGTACTGCTTCATGAACACCACCACCTACGACCAGGAATTTTTGTCTGCAGAACAGGTGGGGGATGCCAAAAATCTGTTAAAAGAAAACACGGTCTGCAGCGTGCTGCTGTTTGACCGGAAGGCCATCGAGATCACCCTGCCGATATTCGTGGATCTGCGCATCGTCAAGGCCGATCCCTGGGTCAAGGGCGACACGGCCTCCGGTGACAGCAAACCGGCCACCCTGGAGACCGGCTACGAGATCCAGGTCCCGCCGTTTGTCGAAGAGGGCGAGAAGGTGCGCATCGACACGCGGACCGGACAGTACGTGGAACGCGTAAAGGAATGATCACTTTGGATTATGTATTTGTTGCCCGTTTGTGATTGAACCTGCGCAACCGGCGTCCTTGTTTCATGAGCGTGGATTCGTGCAAGCATATAACCGATCACACAACCATCATAAGTTATCAGATATACAAACCGGCGGGGAACCGCTTTTTATTGTGCCGCTATCAACGCATCGATCACTTGTGGTTTTTCGAGAAATTTTATCAATCTGGCACGGTAGGCGCGACGGATCATGTTGGGCCAAGAATCACTTCCTTCTTCTTCAATAATGTCGCGACCCGCGTCAGAGAATGATGTAATCAAGTTGCCCTTCTTTCCATAGATTTCTACTGTTGCATCCCAATCAAATCTAAAACCGGAAACCCGATTCAGATTTATGTCGCACCACCAGTCTTTTAGGGTGAGTATCAGAACTTTTTCTGACCGATTTTGACTCAAAAATTCGGTTATTTCATCTGGACCCGGAAGGGAAGCAAACCCTGCTGCTATGGTGTTCCAACCCTCATCATTCAGGCCATAAACGATACGATCTTCAAGAGCCTGTGCCAGCGGTTGGCCCTTGTGTTGGTTGTCAACGTACCAGGGATAGGTATGCGCCACCGTTGGAATGCCCATGCTGCGCACCACCCCGATGCCGGTAGCTGGTTTGCCTTCTTGCACCCTCCATCGCTTGTCGACGACCGATATGACAAGTCGGTCGTTGGACAAATAGGTGAGATCTGGAGACTGTTCCTCTATCGGAATATGCGCCACGCAACCCAGTAGAAGCAAACTGACAAGTATCATGAGCCTGTACATTTTACTCTCCCTTTTCTCTTTTGTTCAACTTGGTTGCACTCAACTACAATCAGCTGATGCCATACTAGACAGCGGAAGGCGACAAGTAAGGAATCAGCTGACTCAGGCTGGTGATGACCAGATCGGGGGCCAGCGATTTGCAGCGGCTATCGTCCGTCCGCAGACGCAGGGAGCGGGCGTCGCCGGCAAAAAGGGCGGTGAGAAATCCCACTGCCTGTGCCGGGTAGATGTCATTTAACATGTCGTTGCCGACATACAAAACAGCCGAGGCCGGGATTTTCATTTGGTCCAGCTGCTCGGTTGCCAGCTGGAAGAGCTGCGGGCCCGGCTTGGCATGGCCGTGCCGGTAGGAGAAAAATACCAGGCGGGGATCAAAACCGAGGTCCTCGATATCTGCCTTCAGAAACCATTTGAACAGCAGCGGCGTGTAAAACTGCGCATTGGAAATCAGCCCCATCCGCACGGCGCTTTTCCGACCGGCCGCCAGGATTTCGGACAGATGCGGCATCGGGTAGGTGGGATTGGACAGCAGCTCGAACGCAACAGCGAACTCCCGCGCCTGCTCGCCCGAAAAGTCGGGGAGCACTTCTTGCCAGATCCGGATGATATCCACCTCGGGAATTTCGATTCCCCTTTTTTTCGATTTTCGGTGATCGGCTTCGATGGCCCGGTAGTGGCGCAGCAACAACTCTTCGGGGGGCAGTTCAACATGGTATCGGCCCAAAAGGGCCTCCAGCTGCTGCAAGGGTTGCTTGCTGCCCCGGGCAGTGCCGATGTCGCCGGATGCGCTGATAAACAGGGTGCCGTATATGTCATAGAAAATACAGCGAATCGGCGGCAGTCTGCCGCCTTTGGGCTGCATGCCGGTGGGAACCGGCTTCAGAGGGCGCAGGTGCGATCTGATCTCTCGTTCACTCAACATACGGTCCCCATTTCAGCAGGCTGAAGGTTTCGAGGCTGAAGAAGGCCGCCAGCAGTTTTCGTTTGTCGATCCGCTGGTGGACTTTCTCTGCGGCTACCTTGCGGTAGATGTCCATGAGCGTTTTCCGGTAGACGCTGCTGCTGTAATGTTGCTCTACCGCCATACGGTTGGAGGTGATCAAATCGTCGGCGGCGTCAACGTCGGCCGGACTGGCCAGCCAGGGATTGATGGCCGTGAGCTCTGTTGCGGCGGCCGGGTCGTCCAGGATGCGGGAGATGACCCGTTTGTGGTAAAGTTCGTTGAGCAGTCCGAAATCGACACGGTTCTCGGCGGTGATCAGGCCAAAGGCCTGTTCCAGGGTGTCAGCGGCCACGGGGGTTTGGAAGTGACCGGAAGCCGCCAGCACGCAGGCCTTCCAGTCAGCCTTGAAGTTTTCGAGATCGATCCAGTGCAGCGGTACGTTCAAAGCGGTGTAAAGGTGCTTGAGGCCCACGCCGTTTTGCTCGAAGTCTGTGCAGATCTGCGGCAGCTTGCGCCCCCACAAAAGCTTCTCCGCCAGCCACGGCTCCAGGTAGGCGAACCCGAATCCTTCCATGATGCTGGTGGTGATCAGCATTTGAGAAGATCGCACCAGTTCGGGAAAGCTGGTGTTTAGGCCGGCTTCGAATTCGATGTTCAGATGTCTTCGCGCCACCAGGCGCTTCCAGCCCTCGTAGGAGGGGAAGTCGGCCGGACTGTTGGGCGGCAATGTGATGGCCAGCTTTTCACCGCGAGTAAAAAACAAAGACAGCAATATCGCCTCGCCGATGTTTTTCCGGCGGATGGCCCGGATCGGGTAGAGAATCAGATCGGAAGCGGCGATGTGCGTCGCCGGTAAACCGGGCAGCGCGACCATGTTGGGCAACCGGTGCACCCCCTGGGGCACGCATCCGGCCGTCAACAGGGCGTTGTAATCCCGGGAGTTGATGACGGCGTAATGGCAGTCGGAAACGTACGGGTCCGGATAGTAGAGCAGCGGTCGACCGTCTTCGGCAAAATCGTGTACCTGCAGCAGCAGCCGGTACTGCATTTCCTGCAGTTTTTTGAGAACCCGCAGAAGATTGCGGTTTTTGGCCAGCAGCGGGTTGTGGACATGCAGCAGGTCGCAAGGGCCGGCAAAGTGGGACCGGACCGCCCTGTCGATCTCTGCGGCAACTTGCTCGGGAGGCGGTGGGGTGCTTTCCGGACGGTCATAGCCGATCGCGTCAATGACAGCGACCGGAAAGGGGAATCCGGGGGCGGGTGGGGCGCCGCTGAGAATCAGAACGTTGTTGTCAGGATGGATACATTCGACCTGCCGTTGCAGGACAGACGTAACACCACCGGTTTTTAAATGGTAGTGAAGGAAGGCAACCTTCATTTACTCTTTGGTGAAAAACTGCATCTTGATCGAACCGAGCTCGATAACGTCGAACTCCTTGAGCAGCACGGAATCCTTCACGGCCTCGCCGTTTAGCTTGACTTTCGAAAGGCCGCCGACATGACTGATGTAATACCCGTTCGGCCGCATGCTGACGGTGGCGGCGGTCTGGCCGACGCCGAAACCGCTGACGACGATATCGGAGGCCGAATCCTTGCCGAGTTTCATCAGTTTTTTGGCCAGCACCACTTCGCCCTCGCCGCCGGAAAGATAGGCCAGCACCCCTTTGAGCTGACTGGCGGATTCGGAGGGGTGGGTCAGATCGAGGGCAGCCGGGGCACTTTTGGCCACCATGTCGCGGTGCTGGGGGGTGTCCATCACCATCGTCTGGTCCATCTTGCCTTCTTCTTCCGGGGGGCGGTCCTCGCCTTCCTGGTAGTTGAATACCAGGGTGTGCTTGCCGATGTTGATCACATCTCCGTGCTTCAACCAGTGGGAGGTGACCAGTTGCTCATTGACAAAGCAGCCGTTTTTGCTTTGCAGGTCCGTGAGGACAAAGCCGTCGCCGACCGTGTCGATTTTTGCGTGATGCCCGGACACGGCCAGATTTTCGATGACGATGTCGTTGTTCTTGCGTCTTCCGATCGTGACCGATTTTCCCTTTTCGAGCGTGTGGTCGGCAATCTTGTTCTGCTTAAACTTCAGTGTGAGTATCGGCATATTCCTACCCTCTTAATCCTCTGATTTCCTTCTGGAACCAATAGCGGACAACCCTTCCGTCACACGGGATATCAAGTCCTTCATTTTACCTTCGCCGCCGCCGGCCTTTTTCACTCTCACCACGATCACGGTGATGTTGTCGGTTCCCCCCCGTAAATTGGCCAGATCGACCAGAGACTGACAGGCATTGTGCGTGCCGTCGCCGGTCACCACCTCCAGCACTTCCTCCGGGGTCACCAGATCCGACAGGCCGTCGGAGCTGATGACCAGGGCATCGTCCTGGAAAACAGGAATTTCGCAGATGTTCGCCTTGACGGTTTTTTCCGTCCCCATCGCCCGGGTGAGCATGTGCTTGTATTCGTTGCCGAGTTGTTTGGCACCTTCCGGATCGATGGCACTGTGCTCGGCAAGCACGGTGTGGGGTACGGACAGCAATTCGATCTTGTCCTTGTGAATCAGGTAAATCGGACTGTCACCAACATTGGCGGCAATCAGGGTCTGCTCGTTGAAATACAGAACGGACACCGTCGAGCCCATTCCCTGGTAGGCTTCCTTGGTTTTGGCGATTTCATGGACCACCCGATTGGACAGGTGGATGCCGGCCAGGATACGGTTGGCCTCTTTTGAAAGGGCAGTGTCGATATCTGCTAGTTCTTCGACGTCGGTGCCGTTTTCGAAGCGCTTCATGTAATCGCGGATCGACTCCACCACCAGCTTGCTGGCCACCTCACCCGCCTGGTGCCCCCCCATGCCGTCGGCAACGATATACAGCCCCAGTTCGTCATTTACGAGAAAAGCATCCTCATTGCCTTTCCTTCTTTTCCCGACGTCCGTGAGGCCGGCAGATTCAATGACATACATAATCGAGGCGATGCACCGTGTTCGGTTGGCCGGCTGCAGCCGGTCGTAGGTGGAAAGTAAAAAACCGGGGATGTCACCGGAGGGTGTTACCCGGTACCGCCCGGTATAATTCAGAATATTTTACAGAAATTTACCGCGCAGGTCAAGTATTATGAAACTATTTGTTAGAAAAGACAGGCTGTTGCGAAGGGTCGTTGGACCCGGCGGCATGCGGATCGGCCACGGGTGTTTTCAGTTGCCGGGCGGCTGGGACTGCCGTTTGGCGATCACCGCGTTGACCATCCTGCGGATCTCCCGCAATTGGTCCCGCAGTTGGGCGGCATGCTGGTAGCGGTTCTCCCGGTCTTTTTCCAGCGCCCGGTCGACAACCTTGACCAACGGAGTGATGATTTTGGGGTTGATCGTCCTGGGGTCCGGGTGGCGCACCTGCATGATCTGGTGCATCAGCGCCGCGGGATTTTCCCCGTGAAACGGCAGTGCGCCGGTCAGCAGCTGAAACAGCATTACCCCCAGGGAGAATATGTCCGACCGGCCGTCGACCTTTACTCCGGAAATCTGCTCCGGCGACATGTAGTAGGGGGTGCCTTTGACGATGCCGGTTTGGGTCTGCGAGGTGGCGGTGATGCGGGCGATGCCGAAATCGGTGATCTTGATTTCACCGGATTTCAGCAGCATGATGTTCGCCGGCTTGATGTCCCGGTGCACGATGCCTTTCTGATGGGCATATTCCAGCCCGTCGGCGATGTCGGCCGTGTAATCGATTACCTTGAGCATCGGCAGCAGGTGGTTTTTGCGGGTGTAGGGATCCAGGTTTTCCCCTTCCAGGTATTCCATGGCGATGTAGGCCAGGTCCTGTTCATCGCCGGCGTCGTATATCGTTACGATGTTCGGGTGTGACAGGGTGCCGGCGCTTTCGGCTTCGCGGAAAAACTTGGTCTTCAGCTCGGCGATGGCATCCGGCTCCATGTCGTCGCCGAACCGGAACGTTTTAATGGCCGTGGTGCGGTTGATTCGCGGGTCCTGTCCCATGTAGACGACCCCCATGGCACCCTTGCCCAGCGGTTTGAGCACCTCGTAGCGGCCCAGCGTGGGCCGGGTCCCGGTACCGGCGGCGGTCAAGTCGTCGGTTTCCGAGCTGCCGCCCAGAAATCCGTCACCGTACACCATTGTTTCGCTGACCTGCATGAGGCGGTGCTTCTTGTCGGCCGCGTCCTTAAAACCCGGATCGTGCTCTTCGATATAGGCATACACCATCGCGGCCTTGTTGAGCTGGCGCTTGCGCTCGAAATCGAGCGCCAGGTTATACAGGATGTCTTTCATCTGGTCATTCACCGGCACGCGCCGCAGTTTGTCGAAGGCCATATCGAGCATCCCCTGGCTCTGAAACGACAGGCCGAGCATGCGGTTGGTTTCGGCGGATTCGCCCTCCACGATGTCCTTGCGGGTTTCGGTGACAAAGTACTGCAGGCTGATGATCCCGATGTATCCGATCACCAGCAGCAGCAGCGGGTAGGAGACGCCCACCCACAATCCCCTGGATACGAACAAAAAGGCCGAGCTGCCGACCAGCATCGCCAATAGGGCGACAAAGACGATGCCGGCCGTCAGCGCCTTGAGCCGGGAGATCAAAAACGTGATGACCAGGCCGGTGATCAGAATCAGCAGCAGTTCGGCGGGAGTGCTCCAGACCGGCTGCTGGATTACATTCTGGTTGAGAATCGACCAGATGGCGTGGGCCGAAAATTCTCCCACCGTCATGGTGGCGTCTGTGGGGGTGCTCAGCGGGTTCATGATGCCCGCGGCCGAGGGGCTCACCAGCACGATCTTGTTTGCAAACACCCGGCCGGGAATCTTGTCGTTCAGGATGTCAAAGAAGGCGTATTTTTTAAATGATCCGCCGCTGCCCTTAAAGCTCACCATGATCTCGTTGCGCAGGGTTAGGGGAATTTGCAGCCCGCCGACATAGATGGCCGAGCCGAGCACCGCCCGCACCTTGTTGATGGGCACGTTGAGATAGGCGGCGGCGATCCGCAGGGTGTAAGACGGGACAAAGACGCCGCTGTAGGCATACAGCGGCCATTCTTTCCGCGCGGTTCCGTCACTGTCGTACGAAAGATTGATGTGTCCGATGCCAAGCGCCCGGCGGGAAAACTCGGCTATGGGCAGCGCGATCTCTCCGGCCCGGGGGTATACGGCACCAACCGGACTTTGAATGTTCTGAACGGACTGTTTGAGCAGGGACGCATCGACCTTGTCTCGGCGCTCGGCGGCCACCGCGGTTTGTTTCAGAAAAACCGGAAGCACGACCTTGCCCGACTGCTGCAAAGCCTCTGCCAGCCGGCGGTCGTGATCCAGGCTGCGGCGGATCTGGGCCAGTGAACTGCGAAAGCTTTGGCCGCGGTCTCCGGCCAGCGGCAGAATCTGTTCGGTGAACTGCGCCTCCAGCCGCTGCAGCTCCTGCAGGCCCTCTGCGGTCTGTGGTTCGCTGAGAATGATGTTCAATCCGATGACTTTGGGACCGCCCGCTTCGATCTTTCGCAGACCGTCGGCAAGCAGGGACCGCGGCCAGGGCCACCGGCCGAGTTTTTCGATGGCGTCATCGTCGATGTCCACGATCACGATTTCACTGGATGGCTGCGGGTTGCTCCGCAGATTCATCAACAGGTCGTATACTTTCAAATCGAGGGTGTCGATGAAGTCGAGCCGGACCAGACCGAGAAGTAAAAACAGCAGCGTGACGCCCAAGCCCATGATGATGACGGGATGTTTTTTCAGCGGGTTTGCCATGGCAGAATTACGCGTTGTGGCGTTGAAGGGTGGAAGATCATCCAATCGGCCGAAGTATGACTGTAGCACAATTTTGCCTGTAATTCCACTATATTTTGGCGTCCAGCCGGAGGCTGCGGGGGGCCGAAATCATTTTCTCGTTGCATCGGCAGGGCAGGGTGGGGTAAAAAAGCAAAGAGTATTTGCTCTCTTCGGATTTGATAACGTGGGGTACCGCCAACAAGGTGTTTCCAATGATGCAGCACATCGCCGTGCTGAAAAACACCATTCAGAAGTACAGCTGGGGATCGGAGACCGCCATCGCCGAGCTGCTCGGGCTGCAGCCGGAGCCGGGTAGACCGATGGCAGAACTATGGATGGGAGCGCATCCCAAGGCGCCCTCACTGGTAAAGACAGGCGGTGCGTGGGTGTCCCTGGAGGTACTGATCGAAGAAAATCCCATTGATATTCTCGGCGAGCCGGTGGCCGAGAAATTCGGCAGCCGGCTGCCGTTCCTGTTTAAAGTTCTGGCGGCGGCCCGACCGCTGTCGCTGCAGGCCCATCCGAGCCGGCAGCAGGCGCTCGAGGGGTATGAACGGGAGAACCGGCTCGGCATCTCCATGGATGCGGCCAACCGCAACTACAAAGACGACAATCACAAGCCCGAGTGCCTCTGTGCACTGACCCCCTTCTGGGCGATGAGCGGATTCAGAGATATCGGCCAGACCCTTCACTTGCTGGAAAAATTGGCTCTCAGCGGTCTGAAGGCGCAGGTAACACGGCTGCGGGAACAGCCGGACGCTTCGGGTCTAAAAGCGTTTTTCCGCTTCCTCATGACCCTGCCCGATGACCAGAAGCGCAAGCTGTCGGCAGAGGCACTGGCAAAAGCGCTGCCGCTTGGCAGCAGCAGCCCGGTTTTTTCGTGGATGACGGCCCTGGCAAACGAATATCCGGGTGACATCGGCATCCTGTGCCCGACATTTCTGAACCTGGTCGAGCTGCAGCCCGGCGAAGCCGTGGCGCTGCCCGCCGGACAGCTGCACGCCTACCTGCAAGGGGTGGGAATCGAGCTGATGGCCAATTCGGACAACGTGCTGCGGGGCGGGTTGACTACCAAGCACGTCGATGTGCCCGAACTGCTCGACGTGCTTCATTTCACGCCGCGTTCGATCCGAAGGCTGCTCCCGGACCCCGCAGCCGGCTGCGAGTGGGTCTATGCCAGCGATTTCGAAGAGTTCGTCCTTTCCGTTATAACGGTCACCGCCGATACCGATTTTGTCAGCCCGACCATCCGCGGCGCGGAGATCCTGCTCTGCACTGCCGGCTCATCGACCATCACCGCAACCGACAGCGGGGAAAAACTGACCCTGGACAGGGGCACCTCGATGCTGGTTCCCGCAGCGATCCCGCAGTATGAAATCTCGGGGGATGCCACTGTTTACAAGGCTGCCGTACCCCTGTAACCTGCCCGGCAAGGCTTGTGTTTTCCAATACCGTTCCCTTGAATATGATCAGTGACGGCAGCGGGTCTGATTCTTGTCTGACATTTCCATTGCCGCAATGGCCTAAAATCTGAACCGGTTTTGTGGTATAGTAATCAAATATTCCAATCATAAAGGCGAATCGATGATCAACTTCACGGGAATCAATCACCTGGCGATGGTAACCGCCGACATGGACGCCACGATCCGTTTCTGGAGGGATCTGCTGGGCATGCGCCTGGTGGCCGGATTGGGGCGGCCCGGATACCGGCACTATTTTTTCGAAATCACCGACCACGACATGATCGCATTTTTCGAATGGCCGCAGGTGGAAAAGCTGTCCGAAAAAGACCACGGCGCACCGGTAAAAGGGCCCGCAGGCTTCGATCACGTGTCTTTCGAAGTGGCCGGAGACGATGACCTGTGGCAGCTCAAAGCACGACTGGAGGCGGCCGACATCTGGGTTTCGGAAGTGGTGGACCACGGGTTCATCCACTCCATCTATGCCTTTGACCCCAACCGCATCCCGATCGAATTCAGCGCCCCGGTTGCCGGTGTCGACATCCGCAAGGACCCCAAAATGATGGACAAAAGCCCCTCGGAGGCGGCGCTGGAAGGTGCCGAGCCGCAACCCGACCGATGGCCGCGGCCCGACGAGCCGGTTCCGCCAGGGCTGCGCCGGGTCTACCCGGGAGACGGTATGATATTGGCCGGTGCGGCCGAAGATCGGGTCAAGGACAGCAAGCACCGGATTTAAACCCTTTCGGACAGGCAGGTATGCGAACTACCCGCACAAAACTCTCGCGCGTCGCGCTCATCTTGCTGCTGGCAGCGGGCATCGTTGCGGCAGCATCCGGCCTGCTGGAAGTGCCCATCCAAAAAGTCGGCCTGGGTCAGGTGTCCGCGGCCAACGACGACTACCTGCGCCGATCGCTGGACAAGGCCGTCACCGGCTTTCTGGTGCTGTCGGGAATCAAAACCGGCCTGGCGGTGATCGAGGGCTCGGAGGTCGGCATCGGATTCAACCTCGAGCTGGGCGATATCGTGCAGTCGGTATACGACTACGTCGACATCGCCTGGAAAACGGCCCTGGCCGGCGGTACGGTGATACTGCTCACCCGCCTGGCCTTAAAGGCAGTGGGGCTTGTCGACCACTGGTGCCTGGCCTTTGCCCTGCTGGCCGTGTCGATGATGCTGATGGCCCGCTGGTTTCTTTCCGAGCGCTCCAGGCTCTACCGCATCCTGCGGGAAACCACGTTTTTCACCGTGGTGTTCACCTGCGTATTTTACCTGGTGTTCCCGTTTGCCATCGCCGGGGCGGCGTTTCTTTCGGAAAAAATCACCGATCCGCTGATTGCCGAGTCCCATCGCAGCTTCGAAAACATCAAGGACGAGTTCACCATCGAACAGATCTCCCGAAGGCTGTTTCCCGAAGAGGTGAAAAAAGACGAGGGCTGGTTTTCCGGCTTCGATGTAAAGAAAAAGCTTGAAAAAACCGGTGAGCATGTCAAAAAGCAAACCGAATACTTTAAAGAGAAATCGAAAAGCATCGCCGTCTGGACGCTGCAGCTGATCGCCGGATACCTGTTCGACAGCATCGTGTTTCCGGTCACCTTTTTCATTCTGCTGTTTGTCGTCACCAAGGCCGCACTGCTGTACATGTTCGAAGAAAGAAAGCAGCAGTCGCTCAAACAGGACGTTGCGGCGCTGGTTGAGGGCCTGGAAACCTCTTTGCGGCAAAAGGAAGGCCGGCGCCCCTTGCGGCTGAAAATGCTCCGGCGGTTTCGGCGCCTTCGCCGGTAACCGGCGGGAAATTGACACCGCAGTGTGCACCGAACCTGTTGCGGACCTGCCCGCAACCACCACCACTCAGCTTGTCCAGCCGGATGAGCACTGACGTTTGCAAACAGATGTATGATCGAGATTAGACCGGGAAAGATCAAAGAGGCCGTCGCAGCCGTGCCGGGCTCGAAAAGCTACACCCACCGCAGCTTAATTGCCGCAGCACTTTCCGATGGCCGCTGTCGCATCGGCAACGCGCTGCGCAGCGAGGACACGGATCTGACTCTCGATTGCCTGCAGCAGCTGGGTGCAAGGGTCGAAGAGCAAAAAGACGGCCGCCTCGATATTACCGGCTGCAGCGGCCGGTTCGGATCGGTCGACCAACCGATATTTCTGGGCAACTCGGGCACCTCCATGCGACTGCTCACCGCCGTTGCGGCCCTGGGGCAGGGGAGAATCACCCTGACCGGCTCGATGCGGATGCGGCAGCGGCCGATCCAGGAGCTGCTCGATGCGATGAACCAGCTGGGGATCGACGCCCGCTCGGTCGAAGGCAACGGCTGTCCGCCCGTGGAGGTGACCGGCGGCGCTTTTCCCGGCGGAAAAACCCGGGTCGACTGCCGGGTGAGCAGCCAGTACCTGTCCGCGCTGCTGCTGATCGCCCCGTTTGCCCAGCACCCGGTCAAGATCGAGGTGAGCCATGGGCCGGTCTCCCGGCCGTATGTCGATATGACCGTGGATGTGATGCAGCAGTTCGGCATCCAGGTGGTGCGCAGCGGCTATGAGCGCTTTCAGGTGGCAGGCGGTCAGCACTACCGGGCCCGGGATATCACCGTGGAGCCGGACTGCAGCCAGGCCGGATATTTCTGGGCGGCGGCGGCCATCACCGGCGGCAGCGTAAAGGTGCTCGGTACCAAATCCACATCCCGCCAGGGTGATGTGCGCCTGGCCGAGTGCTTTGGGCGGATGGGCTGCACGGTAACGGACGAGGCCGACGGCATCCGAGTGCGCGGCGGGCCGCTCACAGCCATTGCGGTGGATATGGCCGACATGCCGGACATGGTGCCGACCCTGGCCGTGGTGGCCGCTTTTGCCGATGGCACCACGGTGATCGAAAATGTAGCGCACCTGAAGGCCAAGGAGAGCGACCGGCTCAGCGCCGTGGCCGCCGAGCTCACAAAAATGGGCGTCGCGGTGACCGCCAGCGACAGCGGCCTGACCGTGCGGGGCGGTCGACCTACAGCCGCTGAGATCGACACCTACGACGATCACCGCATCGCCATGAGCTTTGCCCCGGCAGGGCTGGTGGTCGCCGGCCTTCGCATCAACGACGAGATGTGCGTGGCCAAATCCTTCCCGAACTTCTGGGAGGTGTTCGACAGCCTGTATTCGTAATATCGGCGAAACGTTGCACCGTGCGATAGCAGGCAACCAACACGCAAAAACCGAATCAACCAAAAGGCGCATCACATGTCCAGTATACTGGGAACACTGCTGAAAGTCTCCACGTTCGGAGAATCTCACGGCAAGGGCGTCGGCGCCGTGGTAGACGGCCTGCCGGCCGGCATCCGTCTCGATGAAGACGATATCCAGCCCCAGCTCGACCGGCGGCGCCCGGGTCAAAGCCGCCTGACCACCGACCGGGAGGAAGCCGACCAGGTGACGATTTTATCCGGTGTCGAAAAAGGCGTTACGCTCGGCACTCCCATCGCCCTGTTTGTGGGCAACAAGGACCAGCGCCCGTCGGATTATCAAAACATGCAGTCGATTCCGCGCCCCTCCCACGCGGATTTCACCTACCAGGTCAAATACGGCGTACGGGCTTCCAGCGGCGGCGGGCGCTCCAGCGCCCGGGAAACCATCGGCCGGGTGGCCGCCGGTGCCATCGCCGAAAAATATCTGCGCGAGGCGTTCGGCGCACAGATCGTGGCCTGGGTCAGCAGCGTGGGTGCTATCGAAGCGGCGGGTGTCGACATGGATACCGTCACCCGCGAACAGGTGGACCAGAACGCTGTGCGCTGTCCGGATGCCATCGCTGCAGAACAGATGCAAACGCTGATTGCATCGTTGAAAGAAGCCGGTGATTCGGTTGGCGGCGTCGTTTCCTGCGTGTGCCGCGGGATTCCGTCCGGCTGGGGGGAGCCGGTGTTCGACAAGCTGGAGGCCAAACTGGCCCAAGCCATGTTGTCGATACCGGCCACCAAGGGATTTGAAATCGGCTCCGGTTTTGCCGGCACCCAGATGCAGGGATCTGCGCACAACGACCCGTTCGTGGCAAAAAAAGACCGGCTGGGCACCCGCACGAATTATTCCGGCGGGGTGCAGGGCGGCATCTCCAACGGAGAGCCGATTTACTTCCGGGTGGCGTTCAAACCGCCGGCCACCATCGGCCTGACCCAGCAGACAGCGGACTTTGCGGGTGAAGAGGTGCTGCTGGAGGCCAAAGGCCGACACGATCCCTGCGTGGTGCCCAGGGCCGTGGCCATTGTTGAGACCATGACGGCGCTGGTTTTAGCGGACTTTGCCTTGAGACAAAGATCTAGAAGCTGATATGATCGGAATTATCGGATACGGGCGTTTCGGGCAGCTGGCAGCCAGGTACTTGTCGCAGGATACCGACGTGTTTGTCTGCAGCCGCAAACAGATCGCCGCAGACGGCAGCCTGCCTAAAATTCACCCCACTAATCTTAGCGAAG
>Ga0209536_100000638_pt1 | contig 57053 bp, 41 predicted proteins | sample DeeMarSeWOR28_12_FD_187461 | JGI IMG/M metagenome (GOLD analysis project Ga0209536, IMG submission 187461) | Marine sediment microbial communities from White Oak River estuary, North Carolina - WOR-2-8_12 (SPAdes) (version 2) | ecosystem: Environmental > Aquatic > Marine > Intertidal zone >... | reverse complement strand
TTGTTCTTTTTTGCATCACTCTGGCTAACCTTCAATATTTTGGATAAAATTAGCAAATGTTCACATTTTTCCTTGCTCAATAAGCGGATCTGACGCTGAATACTGTTAATCAACTGATGAAAAAGATCATAATCATTCATCAAACAATATTGCAGGGCAAGCAGAAGTTTAGCCTCAAGATGAGCAAAGGGAAATTTTTTCAGACTGACCTCATTCAATAACTGATTCAGCCACTTGGCAGCTTCATCATATTTTTTTACAAAATAACACGAAAGCGCCCGGTAGGAATAATATATAAAGTGGTTGGGGACATCATTCGGATCGCTTTCAAAATCGAGGAACAGACCATCGTTTTCCAGATAGATTTTATCAAGTGTGTCCATCCTCTGATGCCGGATAATTTTACTTATAAGAAATTGTCCCGGGAAGGTATATAAATAATAATTAGTGACCAGGGAAGCGATCGATTCATTCACAGATTCATAAAACTCCTCTGCTTTGCGATAGACTCTGTAATGATTGTAATATTCCAGTTTTAAAAACTCAAATACACTTTGAAGATGATAGTAAATCGTATCAAGCTGGTAAAAGCTGAAAATTTTCTGCACCTTAGCAAGTATGTCTTCAATCGGTTCCAGTTCCATCTCCAGTTTTTCATCCTTTTCAAGGAACAATCGGTGGAAAATATTCAGGCAGCTTTTATAAACGTAAAGCCGGTGCGATTCATACATTGAACACACATTATTGATTTCATTAGCGAGTAGTTTTAATTCCAGATCAGATCGTTCCAATCTTCCCTTCAGGGTAAATTCACCATATTTTTTGAAATATTCAGCAAGTAAATCTTCTGCTTTGTCCACTGCCAGGGTATAAGCTACATGTTTGTTATAGTTTTGCGAATAACTGAAAAAGTCCGTTGAATTGATATGAAGCTTTTTCAATGACTTATATACAATGGTAAGTTCATTGGAAAGATCATAGTCCAGTAATTCTTTTTCCAGTTTCTTCAAGGTAGCGATTGCGATTGTCTTTTTTTTGGTAAACAGGATCTCATTGATGTTGGATACCTTCTTTAGAATATCTGCCCTGGGATTTTCCATCTGTTGAAGAAGGTATTCTTCGATTCTTTGATTCAGCCTTGATCGAAGTGTATAATACGCATTCGTATTTACTTCGAGCTCATCCATGATTTTGGCATCCGACTGATGTTTTTCACGCATTGACTGCAGCAGATAAGCTGATTTTTCGGCATTGCTTTCAATGAGTGAATTATAAATGGCCTGATAATCTTCTGTTGACAGTTGTCTGATGATGTTTTTTAACTTCGCCATGGATAATGACTGATTTTAAAAATATATTGCCTGTGTTAATTGAAAGTAAAAATAGAATTTTTTAAATGTAATATTTTTATATAAAAATTAATAATTTTCAGAATAATTTAACCGGATGGATTTTCGATGTGAATGGCGGGGAAGTATACTTTCCCGCCATTGGCGAATGCGGAGCAATCTCAATCCAGACTAAGAAATGATTTATCCCGTGATTCAAGAATAGATTTTTCTTCCATAAGGTATTTATCCGCCTGGAGAGCAGCTTCCCTTCCTTCTGCAATCGCCCATACCACAAGCGATTGTCCCCTTCTCATATCGCCTGCTGAAAAAATCTTTTCGATATTCGTCTGGTAGTTTTTATCTTTCACATTTCCATTATTATCCAGATCGATTCCGAGTTGGTTTAATACACCATCATGCTCAGGATGTACAAATCCGATTGCCAATAGTGCCAGATCGCAAGGAAGAAGACGTTCGGTTCCTTCTTTTTCCCTGAAGGAGGATTTGTTTGTATGTTTATCAACCACCCATTCAATATCGACCACTTTGAGTGTCCTGACATTTCCTTTTTTATCCCCGATAAACTCTTTGGTGAGTACGGACCAGTGTCTTTCACATCCTTCTTCATGAGAGGAGGATGTTCGCAGGATCATCGGCCATTGCGGCCATGGATTGTAAGCCGACCGGGATAAAGGCGGTTTGGTTAAAAGTTCGATCTGTGTTACCGATTTAGCACCCTGGCGGTTGGAGGTTCCGACACAATCCGACCCGGTATCCCCTCCTCCGATCACGACCACGTGTTTATCCGTAGCCAGGATTTCATCTTTTCGCATAAACGTATCTCCTGCAATCCTTTTATTCTGTTGAGCGAGAAAGTCCATGGCAAAATAAACTCCGTTTAAATCATGGCCCGGGATGGGCAATGCCCGGGGTTGTGTAGCACCTCCACAGAGAATGATGGCATCGAATTCCTCTAACAGATCACCCGCATGTACGTTTTTGCCGACTTCTGAATTCGTTCTGAATACAATTCCTTCCTCTTCCATCAGATTCAGCCTACGGTCGATAATCCATTTTTCCAATTTGAAATCAGGAATTCCGTACCGCAATAATCCACCGATCCGGTTGTCTCTTTCATATACAGTTACCCAATGACCTGCTTTGTTTAACTGAGAGGCGGCAGCCAGACCAGCTGGTCCTGAACCGACTACAGCTACTTTTTTACCTGTTCTATTTGCGGGTATCTGGGGCTTGACCAGGCCAAGTTCAAAAGCTTTTTCAACTATGGTTTTTTCAATATGTTCAATAGCGACAGGAGGTTTATTTATACCAAGGACACAGGAAGCTTCACAGGGTGCCGGGCAGATCCGTCCGGTAAATTCAGGGAAATTATTAGTGGAATTTAAAATTTCGTATGCCCTTTCCCAATCCTGTTCAAAGACGGCATCGTTAAATTCTGGAATGATATTTCCCAGCGGACAACCACTATGGCAAAAGGGGATTCCACAATCCATGCATCTTGCAGCCTGTTCTCTAGTTTTTTCTTCCCCGAAATCGAGATAGATTTCCTTATAGTCTGTAATCCGTTGTTTTACGTCCCGTGAGACGGGTAATTCCCTGTTAAATTCGAGAAATCCTGTTACTTTACCCATATTGATAACTATTAAACGACTACCTGTTCTTTGGCTTTGTTTTTCAATAAGACCGCTTTGTAATCCCGTGGCATCACTTTGATAAAATGCGGCACGATCTCGTGGAAATTTTTCAGCATATTTTTAGCAATCTTACTGTTGGTATAATTTAAATGGTTTTTAATCAATTTTTTTATCCTGGAAAGATCCTCGTCTTCCAATGGATCAAAATCGACCATCTCCCGGTTGCAATTCAGATGAAGTTTATTATCGGGATCATAGACATAGGCGATGCCTCCACTCATTCCTGCGGCAAAATTTCTTCCAGTGGGACCAAGAATGACGACATATCCCCCAGTCATATACTCACAGCCATGATCACCCACTCCTTCCACTACCGCGGTAACCCCCGAGTTCCTTACACAGAATCTTTCTCCTGCCAAACCTCGAATATAGGCTTCTCCTGAGGTAGCCCCATAAAAGGCTACGTTTCCAATGATGATATTTTGCGAAGGAACGAATTTGGCCTTCCGGTCAGGGTATATGATCAATTTGGCTCCTGATAATCCTTTGCCAAAATAATCATTGGCCTCCCCTTCCAGATCAAAACGGATTCCGGGTGCGCTGAAAGCCCCAAAACTCTGTCCGGCAGAGCCCCTGAATTTAAAGTGAATGGTATCTTCCGGCAACCCGACTCCACCAAATTTTTTAGAGATTTCATTGGAAAGCAAAGCACCAACTGCCCGGTTTGTATTTAAAATATTAAATTCCGATGCTACTTCCTCCACATTCTCCAGGGCGGGTCTGGAAACTTCAACCAACTTCCAGTCCAACACCCGATCAATTTCGTGATCCTGTTCCATTTGTTTAAACAGGCCAACCTGGGGAGGGCTGTTAATTTTAGTCACAAGCCGTGATAGGTCCAGGGTTCTTAATTTCCAGTAATCAAGATCTTCTCTCATCCGCAACACATCTGCCTGGCCCACCATTTCATTGACCGTTCTGAACCCTAGCCTAGCCATAATTTCCCTGAGTTCCTCGGCGAGGAACGTAAAATAATTAACAACATACTCCGGCTTTCCTCTGAACATTTCTCTTAGTTCAGGCCGCTGGGTGGCAATCCCCACGGGGCAGGTATTCATATGACATTTCCTCATGAGGATACATCCTTCCACAACCAGTGCAGCTGTTGAAATACCCCATTCTTCAGCCCCTAAAAGGGTGGCTATCGCAAGATCTCTTCCAGTCCGTATCTGGCCATCTGTCTGAACGGTAATCCGTGACCGGAGATCATTTAGCACGAGGGTTTGATGTGTTTCCGCCAATCCTAATTCCCAGGGAAGTCCTGCATGACGGATGGAACTGATGGGGGAGGCGCCGGTACCGCCATCAAAACCTGATATAAGTACTACATCTGCCTTACCTTTTGCCACCCCTGCTGCAATGGTGCCCACGCCAATTTCTGAAACAAGTTTTACATTGATTCTGGCCTCGCGATTGGCATTTTTTAAATCAAAGATCAGCTGGGCAAGATCCTCAATGGAATAGATATCGTGATGGGGAGGTGGGGAAATAAGACCAACACCGGGTGTGGAATGCCTTACCCTTCCGATCCATTCATCCACTTTATGACCCGGAAGTTGTCCGCCTTCACCAGGTTTAGCTCCCTGTGCAATTTTTATTTGCAGTTCATTGGAATTAGTGAGATAATGACTCGTAACTCCAAATCTGCCCGAAGCCACTTGCTTAATAGCAGAACGCTCCCAGTCTCCATTTGGCTTAATTTCATACCGGATCTCATCTTCACCTCCTTCTCCGCTATTGCTTTTTGCACCTATCCGGTTCATGGCAATGGCAAGGGTAGAATGGGCTTCATGTGAAATGGACCCGAAGGACATGGCTCCGGTGGCAAATCGTTTAAAGATTTCTTCTTTCGGTTCTACCTCTTCCAGGGGTATGGGTTTTCGATCCTTGAAATCCAACAGACTTCTGAGGGTAATCGCATCCTCCGATTGCTGGTTTATCATTCCCGAAAATTTTTTGAAAATCCCATAATCATTCTGTTGGGTAGCCTGTTGGAGCAATGATACAGTTTCCGGGTTGAAAAGGTGTTTCTCTCCCCTTCTTTTCCACTGATAAAAACCACCTACCTCCAGGGATTTATTGGAATTCGGTTTGTCAGGGAAGGCCGTCCGGTGTCGCACCAGTACTTCCCTGGCGATGCCCTCAAACCCGATCCCCTCTATCCGCGATACCGTACCGGAGAAACAGTAATCAATTACTTTTTTATTGATCCCGATGGCTTCAAAGATCTGAGCCCCATGGTATGACTGAAGAGTAGATATTCCCATCTTGGAGAATATTTTCAATAAACCATATCCAATAGCTTTGATATAATTTATTTCCGTTTCTTCAGAAGTTAGACTCTTTTCAACCAATTTACTTTTTCTGAGTTCTTCAATGGTTTCAAAGGCCATGTAGGGATTGATTGCGTTGGCACCATAACCGAATACGGTGGCATAATGATGTGTTTCCCAAATGTCGCCTGCCTCAACCAGGATCCCGGCCCTTACCCGGCGTCCATTCTTAACCAGATGATGGTGTATAGCACCCACTGCCAGAAGGGAAGGTATAGGAGCCCGGTTATGACTGATCTCCCTATCGCTCAATAATAAAATGTTAGCCCCATCATGGATAATGGCCCGGTCCGAATCATTGCATATTCTATCAATCGCGAATTCAAGCCCGGGTGCTCCCTTATTCACATCAAATGTCATATCAATCGCACTTACTCTGAAATTAGTGTGTTTTATGTTCCTAATCTTTTCCAGTTCTCTGTTGTTTAAAACAGGTTGGGGAAGATAGATCTGTTTTACATGGAGAGGGGTTTCTGAAAGTATATTCCAGGTACGTCCCAGACTGGTAAATAAAGACATGACTACCCGTTCCCTGATCGGATCGATCGGCGGGTTGCTTACCTGAGCAAACAGTTGCTTAAAGTAATTGGAAATGTGCTGGCTTTGATGCGATAAGACGGCCAGGGGTGTATCCGCTCCCATTGATCCAATTGGTTCCTGAGCCTGTTCGATCATAGGAGCAAGGATCATCTTCATATCTTCTGATGTATATCCGAAAGCTTTCTGCCGTTCAGTCAGATTGGATTGATTGAATCGGTATTTGGGTGTCTCGGTATCCGGGATATCATCTATGTGTAATTCATTATACTTGATCCATTCCCCGTAAGGTTTTTTATTGATGAGTTCGTTTTTCAATTCTTCGTCACTGACTATCCTGCCCTTTTCCAGATCGGCGATGAACATCCGTCCCGGTTGTAAACGTCCCTTCAACACAACCCTGGATTGATCGACAGGTAAAGCCCCTGCTTCGGAAGCCATAACAACCAGGTCGTCATCCGTCAGACAATACCTTGAAGGCCTGAGTCCGTTCCGGTCGAGTGTTGCACCGACAATTTTACCATCGGTAAAACAGATGGATGCGGGACCGTCCCATGGTTCCATCAAGGCTGCGTGATACTGATAAAATTCCTTCCTTTTTTCATCCATCAGGTTATGTTCCTGCCAGGCTTCAGGGATTAACATCATCATGACGTGTGGCAATGACCGGCCTCCCATGACCAGTAATTCAATTACAGCATCCAGATTGGCTGAATCCGAATGGGTAAAATCACAAATAGGAAGAAGCATCTGGATTTCTTCCTTGGTGAAAAGAGTTGATTCAAGCAAGGTCTGGTTTGATAACATCCAGTTTACATTCCCCTTGATGGTATTGATCTCCCCGTTATGTGCGATGAAGCGGAATGGCTGGGCCAATTTCCAGTTCGGGAAAGTATTTGTCGAAAAGCGCGAATGTATCAACGCAAATGCCGATTGGATTTTTGGATCGATCAGATCCGGATAATAGGGTTCAAGTTGATAAGTTGTCAGCTGACCCTTGTAGGCAATTGTCTTTGACGATAAGGTAGGGATATAAAACGATTCAATGGCATCTTTTAAACTCCTTTCGATGGTATGTGTTGTATGACGCCGTAAGACATAAAGTTTTCTTTCGAAAGTATCCGGATCATCATGAAATTCTTCATGGGTGACAAAGACCTGCTCGATGTGAGGTTCGATGGATAAGGCCGTCTTGCCCACCCCAAAATTATTGATAGGTACTTTGCGATAACCCAAAAGCGTAAATCCTAATTTTTTTATGTTGATATTCAATAACGTTTTACATTCCTCCCGTAATTCTTCATCTTTCGGCAAGAAAATCATCCCGGCTCCGTATTGGCCCATTTCAGGAAGATCCATACCCAACCGGGAACACTCTTTTTCAAAAAATTCGTGTGGGATCTGAAATAGTATCCCGGCTCCATCTCCTGTATCGGGTTCGCAGCCACATCCTCCCCGATGTTCCATATTCCGGAGCATGATCAGCGCGTCTTCAATGAGTTTATGGGTTCGTTTCCCTTTGAGATTGGCTAAAAACCCGATACCACAGGCATCATGTTCCATGCTTGGCTCATACAGTCCCGTATTTTTCTTCATACGCATCATAATCTATAAGAAACAAAAAATAATTAAACTATTATATTCCATGAATCTGTTAAAAGCCAGGATTATTGCTATTTACAGAATAAAGTTTTGAGATGCCTCAAAATATTGCAATTTAATTTTTCACTTAATGATTAATCAGGCAAAATTGCAAGCTTTCGAGATAAAAGCTCTCGAAAATACAAAAAAATGATGGTTTTTTTGAATAATAAGTAAAAAAAATTATATATCATTCAATTCTCATAAATTGAACAATTACTAAATTTTTATTAAATCAGGGAATTTCTTCGGTTATTGCTTCCTGAAGCTTTGAAACGAGGCCATCAATTTCCTTTTTTGTAATAATCAGTGGAGGTAGCAAACGGATCGTATTTTCAGCTGTACAGTTGATTATATATCCTTTCTGAAGCATTTTGAGTACTAGCGGACGGCATGGGAAGGTCAATTCAATTCCAACCATCAGTCCCTTCGCCCTGATTTCCCTGATCTGAGGTATCCGTTTTTGCAGTAAATCCAGTTTATCAAAAAGATATTTACCGGTAATGGAAGCCCTTTCAATCAGATTATCTTTAAGAATGGTATGTATGGTGGCAAGGGAGGTAGCACAAGCAAGTGGATTGCCACCAAAGGTAGTCCCATGATCTCCGTAATGGAAATGACTGGCGATGGAAGTAGAAGTGAGGAGGGCACCTATCGGGAATCCTCCTCCAAGTGCCTTAGCCAGCGTAATCATATCGGGTTTTACTGGATAATGCTGATATCCGAAGAGCTTTCCGGTTCGACCGAATCCGGTTTGAATTTCATCGATTATCAGCAATACGTCGAATTTCCGGCATAATTCCTGTAAGGTTTCCATAAATTCAACATGCGCCGGATTGACTCCACCTTCTCCTTGAATGGCCTCAACGAATATCGCGATGGTATCTTCATTTATATTTTCGCGCAAAACATGCTGGTCATTGAAAGGAAGTTTCAGGAATCCTTCCGGAAGAGGTCCGAAGCCCTGCTGATGCTTGAGGCTACCCATCGAAATGCTTGCAATGGAACGGCCATGGAATCCATTTGTGAATGAAATAATAGCTCCTTTTTTCCCTTTCTCATACCCGGTTTTCCGGGCAAGCTTGATGGCTGCCTCATTGGCTTCCAATCCTGAATTGCAGAAAAAAGCTTTTTCGAAATCACTGATTTCTATTAACAATTTCGCGAGCTTTGCCTGAGGTTCATTATAAAAGATATTGGAGACATGGATCAGTTTCCCAGCCTGTTCCGTAATTGCCTTCACAATTTCGGGATGCTGATGTCCCAATATATTTACCGCTATGCCGGATAAAAAATCAATGTATTCACGACCCGTGGAATCCCAAACCCGGGTGCCCCTTCCCCTTACCAGAGTAACCGGAAGTCTTCTGTAAAGATCAAAATGAAATAATTTTTCAGTTTTCTGTATCTCGTCGGTCATGAGTTGAAGGACTATCCGATCCGGAAGGCAAGCCAGTCTGCTATTACATTAAGGCTTTCTTTAAGATAGGGATCATTGATCTCACTCTCCTGAGGACCAACCTCTTCCACTTCGCTATCTTGTCCCAGTGTACCATAAAGTTTTTCTCGATCAGCGCGGATCTTTTCTGCTTCCTCTTTTTCTTTTTTCCTGGTCTCAAAATTTAAAGAATATTCCGTCTTTTCCCTCATTTTTTTCCAGTCATCCACGTCATTTTCGTACTGGATCAAATACGATTCATTTTTCTGCCTGTTTACCGCATTTTTTTCCAGATTTAATAACAGGTCGTGGTCTACGAAATTAAGTGGTTTAAACTTAGTGGACGAGATAAGATCCCATGGGAGCGCACTTGGCATGGAACTTTCCCCATATTCGTCCGAGTTATATCTGGAGGGCAGTATAATATCCGGGGTTACTCCCTTATGTTGTGTACTGCTACCCGTGACCCTGTAAAACTTGGCAAGAGTTAATTTGATCTGACCGGGCTTTTCATCGTTTTCAGGCAAAAAACGATCCAGGTCCAGCAGGTTTTGGACGGTTCCTTTTCCATAACTCTGATCCCCAATAATAACCCCTCTCTTATAATCCTGGATGGCCCCGGAAAAAATTTCGGAAGCGGATGCGGAAAATTTATTGATGATCACACCCAGCGGGCCATCATAATACATGTTATTATCTTCGTCGTTTTGTACCTCGATCTTTCCGGTCGTATTTTTAATCTGAACAACCGGACCTTCAGGGATGAATAATCCCGTGAGTTCAATGGCTTCCGCGAGGGACCCGCCACCGTTGTTCCTTAAATCCAGCAATAATCCATCTACACGTTCAATATTTAACTGAACCAGTAATTCTTTCACATCCCTCGTAGTACTTTTATAATCCGTATCCCCATTCCGCGCCGCTTCAAAGTCAAGATAAAAGGAAGGTACGGTAATCACACCAATCCGGTAATCTTTTCCGCCCCGCTGGATGGTCATCACCTCTTTGGTGGGAGCTGCTTCTTCTATTTTTATTTTATCTCTTACCAGTGTAATTTCAACCGGATCCGCATTGTGCCCTTCATCTCCCTTTAACAGTTTTAAACGGACAACCGTATCCTTAGGACCTCGTATAATCTGAACTACCTCATCAATCCGCCAACCGATTATATTCACCCATTCTCCTTCCTTTCCTTGCGCTACCGCAATAATTCGATCATCAGCTCCTATTTTTTTACTTGTAAAGGCAGGTCCTCCCGGGATAATTTCAGCTACCTTGGTATATTCGTTTTCCGTCATCAATCTCGCCCCGATTCCTTCAAGACTCTGACTCATGCCAATCATAAAATTATCATAACTGATCGGAAGGAAATAGTTGGTATGGGGATCGAATGTTTCCGAAAGAGAATTCATGTATAGCTGAAATACATCGTTACTGTTCAATTTTTCCATCCATTCCAGCAGGTTTTTGTAATTCTTTATCAGGTTTTCATCGACCATTTCCGCTTCGGCATCATTGAGTAATCTGGATAGTTTTTCATTTTTTATATATTTTCTCCAGAATTCCTGCATTTCTTTTTCGCTGGCAGCCCAATCCCTGTTATCCCGGTTAATTATGATTGATTCCTGCAGGGAATAATCAAATTCCTGGTCGATGAGATTAATAGCATAGTTGTTCTGTTCAATAAATCTTTCACTGAACAAATTGAATATCTCAAATGCAGGCTCGAGGTTTCCGGTTACCAGGGCTTCATCCATTTCATACCTGTATTTTTTTTCCAGATTTTCCAGATCAGATTTCAGAAAATATACCTTATTATGATCCAAATCATTGATATAACCGTCGAACATTACGGAGGAAAGCGAATCATTAATGTTAAGTTTTCGGTAATGATATTTTTCAAGAATGGTCAGCACAACCAGGCTTATCTGAGATTGATATTCGGTAGGATATAATACATCCGAAAGGGAATGATTGCTGGTAAATGCCGATACCGGGCCAGTTTTGATTGTAATTACCAGGGAAAGAATGAATATAATTAGTCTTTGTTTCATTATGTCTTTGATTAATAAATCATCAATTTTAACGAATATTAAGCGTAAAAGATATAAGTATTTCCGAATTTATTTGATAATCAGAAAACAGCTTCAACTTTATTATGGATTTCAGGGAGTTGAATAAGGAATTAGGCAATGCAGACCTTTTTTTAATTGATCAGATACTGAAAGGCAGCTTTCACCCGGGAATGAGGATACTTGATGCCGGTTGCGGGGAAGGTAGAAATATGATCTATTTTGTAAGAAATAACTTTTCCATTTATGGCATCGATCCGGATCCGGTCAAGGTATCCATGGCTAAGCTGATCGCCCGGTCCAGCAATAAAAATTTCACCATCGAAAATATATTGGTTTCTTCCATAGAAGATAATCCGTTTCCCAACGAATTTTTCGATGTGGTTTTATGCATTAATGTGTTGCATTCTGCAAATGATTCTGAGCATTTTATGAGGCTGCTGGAAGCACAAATCCGCATCCTGAAAAGAGGGGGATTGTTTTATATTTCAATGGAAAGTGACATGGAGGGAAAAAGTAAATGCGAAAAGATAGCCCCCCGGAAAGGTGCATTAGCTGATCGTGTAAGTTTACGAATGACTTCCGATTTGTTTAATAGGATACTTTCTTTGAATAGCCTGATAAAAAACGAACCTGTCCGTACACTTCATATTGAAGAAACGATCCGTATAAGTGGCTTCTGGTTCAGGAAAATTTAATGATCAATCCTGGACAGCGTTGGTCGTATTCTTTATCTCATCTAAAATCAGGAGGGCAATTTCTTCCTTGGCATTTATAATGCGCGGGTCTTTTTCAATGGAACAAATGGAAGGATTTATTCCACATTGAAAAGCTTCCAGGTAGTACTCACCAATGGATTCCCAGAGGATATCACCATCCTTATTTTCATTCCGGAGTAAGGGAGCCAAGCGGATTTGTTCCATTTCCTCCCTGTCTTTTACTCTCAGAAAAATTTGAATGGGTTCCATAGTCGATAAATTAACAGACTGAATTAAAGATAAAAAAAGTAACTAAATTGTAATTTCAATATACAATATAAATTTCACCAATACAATAATAATTCTATGAAGTATACGGAATCCAACATGCCAATTCCGAGGCGCATTGCCCTGGTAGCTCATGATCACAAAAAAGGGGAGATGTTAGATTGGGTAAAGAATCACAAAGAAATACTGACGCGACATAAATTATACGCTACAGGTACTACCGGAAAGCTTATTGAAGAAGCGTTACAGGTAGAATTAATCCGGTTAAAAAGCGGTCCCCTTGGAGGTGATCAACAGCTGGGTGCGTTGATTTCCGAACTGGAAATCGACATGTTGATATTTTTCTGGGATCCCCTTGAACCTCAACCTCATGATCCGGATGTCAAAGCCCTGTTGCGTCTGGCAGTGGTTTGGAATATACCCTGTGCCAGCAACAAATCATCAGCTGATTTTCTCATTCAGTCCCGGTTTTTCGAAGGGGAATATCCTCGTCAAATTCCGGATTATTCGGTGTATACGAACCGAAATGTGGTTCTGTGAGTTGCGAAAACCGATGGATCCATACAGGATACTGGAATGCAAATCTGGAATCCGGATCGAACTCCGATTGCAGGCATTTATGCAATATTCAGTGTTTTTTGACTGATCCCTTTGATAATAGCCCCCTGAATAAACAAATCTTAGGTTTTTTCATGCCACTTATTTGAAGTGAAGGCAGGGGCTGCTTTTAAATCCTGCAGGATTCTTACGGGATCATCTCCGACAATCAGGATTTCCCGGTTTGATTTTTTTAAAAATCCCGTATCTACCATGTGATCGAAAAGTTCCAGTAGCGGGTCAAAGAATCCGCTGATGTTCAAAATCCCTACCGGTTTGTGGATCAGTTTCAGTTGCACCCAGGTAAGTATTTCGGCCATTTCTTCCAGCGTACCGAATCCGCCCGGGAGTGCAAGAAATCCATCGGAAATCTCCGCCATTTTTTGTTTCCGCTCATGCATCGAATCCACAATGATCATTTCATTCACTCCATCATAGCCTACTTCAAGATCATAGAGAAATTTGGGAATTACCCCAATGACGTAGCCATTCCGATGCCGGATCTCCTCGGCCAATATGCCCATGATTCCAATACTCCCACCTCCATAAACTAGGGTGGTTTGATTGGCAAGGAATTCCCTGGCGAGTACTTTTGCCTTTTCTACGTACACCGGGTCATTTCCTGTACTCGAGCCACAAAAAACACAGATATTTTTCATAAACGTTGTAATGATTCTAATAGCAAATTAACCCGAAAAATTCATATTTTTTTCAGTTGCAGGACCGATGAAACACAATTTCAGTTAAATTTAAAATATATTCGATGATAACCAAGATATGATGGATAGACGAGTTGGCCCGAAAATGAGCGGTTGATGGGGGATGATTGGGAGCTAATCCGATAACGAATCCAATTGAAATTGAATAAATTAAGTAATTTTTTATTCACCCGTTTTCTAAGGGTTGATGAATTACTGGGATTATCCGAAACTTTTACTTTTAAAAACTGACAACTTCATGTTTAAATAACCTGGATGGATCTTTTTGAAGGTTTCCTAATTATTGCAGTCGGTTTTATTGCCGGGTTTTTAAATACAGTGGCGGGAGGAGGGTCTCTGATCACCCTTCCGGTGTTGATTTTTATGGGATTGCCTCCGGCAGTAGCCAATGGAACCAACCGGATTGCTATATTCTCTCAGAATATCTTTGGCGTACTGGGATTTAAAAGCAAGGGCGTATCGGCCTTTCCATATAGCATCTGGTTGAGTCTCACCGCCCTACTCGGTGCCGTAATAGGTGCAAAAATAGCTGTTGATATTTCTGGAGAGCTTTTCAACCGCATACTGGCAATCGTGCTGATCATCGCCGTGCTCTATCCTCTGATAAATCATCAAAAAAAAGAAGGACATGCGCCGGAAGAGAGAATGTCGACGAAATACCAGGTATTAGGTGTGATCTCCTTTTTTTTTATCGGAATATATGGAGGATTTATCCAGGCAGGAGTTGGTTTTATCATCATATCTGCCCTAAGTCTGATTAACAGGTTTTCCCTTGTGAAAACAAACAGCGCCAAGGTATTTGTGATAATGATTTATACGATTTCTGCCTTGGTTATATTTATTCTGGAAGGGAAAATTGACTGGATGTTTGGGATTGTACTCGCCATCGGTAATTCCAGCGGAAGCTGGATCGCAAGCCGGCTTTCAGTAAAAAAAGGGGATAACTGGATAAGAGGGATTATAATTATAACCGTTATTGTTTTGGCGGTAAAATTATGGTTTTTTAACAGGTAAATAAATCCTATGCAGTTTTTATTTTAAACATAATTGATTAATATCAAAACACGGAATATATTGAATGGGATCCTTAACTAATGCAAATAAATGATCAAATATCCTGAAATCATCGCCGCCCCCGGTTCTGGAATTTCACTGAAGAATTATAAGTCCGATTATACCGGTTTATTTCAGTCAAAACACGATGCTAAGGAGAAACTTAAAGGGGATACTGCCCGGCTTAAGAAATTACAGGATAAACTGTACGCACATAACCGCTATGCATTGTTATTGATTTTTCAGGCAATGGATGCTGCCGGCAAGGACGGGACCATCAAACACGTAATGTCGGGTGTAAATCCGCAAGGATGCCAGGTATTCAATTTTAAACAACCAAGTACTGAAGAACTGGATCATGATTATTTCTGGCGTATTTATAAGAGCTTACCGGAACGTGGCAGGATCGGGATCTTTAACCGGAGTTATTACGAAGAAGTACTTATCGTGAGAGTTCATCCGGAGTTGATATTAAAACAACAATTACCCGGCAAAATCTCACTGAAAAACATCAATCCTGATTTCTGGGAAAACAGGTACCGGCAGATCAATGCGATGGAGCGTATCTGGGTAGAAAACGGGATCATTGTGCTGAAGTTTTTCCTGCACGTATCAAAAGAGGAGCAGAAACGAAGGTTTCTGGAAAGAATAAACGACCCTGATAAAAACTGGAAATTCTCAATAGATGATATTCACGAGAGGAAATACTGGAATAATTACCAACAGGCTTACGAAGAAGCGATTACGGCAACGAGTACCGAAGTTGCTCCCTGGTACATTATTCCGGCAGACCACAAATGGTATATGCGTACGATCGTGGGAGATATTATTGTCCAAACCATGGAATCATTACCTCTAAGATACCCGAAAGTTACCAAGGCAAAAAGAGAGGGCATTCTTAAAGCAAAAAAAATATTGGAAGATGAAAAATAAAAATTCTAAATAAATGAATATCAAAGGGATAATCTATCAGATCTTTAACACACAAAAAGTCAGTGATACATTCAAAAAGCGTGAATTCGTTGTTGAATACAAGGAGAATCCACAATATCCCGAATACCTTAAATTTGAACTGATTCAGGATAAGTGCGAACTCCTGGATAACCTGAAAGTGGGTCAACCTGTCGATGTGTATTTTAACCTGAGAGGCAGGGAGTGGATCAATCCGAAAGGGGAAAAATTATACTTTAATTCATTACAAGCCTGGAGAATAGATGCAATTGAAGACATTGGTGACCAGGCATCCTATACTCCCCCGGCTGAAGATGAATTATCATCCTTTTCCGACGATGATGTACTTCCTTTTTAAGTATCCGGATGTTATGTGGAATTATTGATTCAGGATGGGATCAGCCCGGGATCAGTTGTATTTCACATAATTTTCCCATTTTTCGATCACCCTTTGAAAATCATGCGGCAAGTCCGATAGAAATTGTACCTGTTTTCCGGATTCCGGATGGATAAATCCAATTGATTTCGCATGCAACGCCTGCCGGGGAATTATCTGAAAACAATTTTGAACAAAGCTCCTGTATTTTGAAAACTGGGAACCTTTAAGGATCCTGTCTCCTCCGTAAGTCCCGTCATTAAAAATAGGGTGGCCTAAATATTTCATATGAGCTCTGATTTGGTGGGTGCGGCCGGTTTCGAGCCGGCATTCGATAAGCGAAACATATCTCATATCCTTCAATACCCTGTAATGTGAAATGGCTGATTTCCCCTGATCTCCTTCCGGATAAGCCGTTACCACTTTTCTATCCTTTGAACTTCTTCCCAAATTTGCATTAATGGTACCCCTCGGCGGATCCGGGATGCCCCATACAAGGGCCTCGTAAGTTCGTTCGATCGAATGATCGACAAACTGCCTGGCCAGTTTGTTAAGTGCAATTTCTGTTTTCGCTATAACCAGGAGGCCGGAAGTATCTTTATCGATCCTGTGAACTAGGCCAGGTCTGCCTTCATTACCCGGTATTTCCGGCAAGTTCCTGAAATGGTAAACAAGTGCGTTCACCAGCGTACCCGTCCAGTTATTATACGCAGGATGAACAACCATCCCTGCGGGTTTGTTTACTACCATAAGAGAAGAATCCTCATGTATGATGTCCAGCGGGATGTTTTCAGGAGTCACATCGGTATCCCGCGGGGGTTCGGGGAGGGAAACCGTAATAACATCGTTTGATCGTACCTTATAATTGGATTTGACTTCCATTTGATTGACCTGTACAAATCCATTCTCTATTGCAACCTGAATTTTATTCCTGGAAACATTCGGAAGCCTGTCCGATAAGAATTTATCTACTCTCAGCAAGGTTTGGCCGGGATCAACTTCGATCCGATAGTGTTCAAAAAGGTCGTCACTGTCTTCTGAATATTGGTTTTCAGGAATATCCATGATTGAATCCCTAATGGGTAAAGGAATCTTAATTAATTTTTGATTTAAATGCAATGATCCGGAGAATAAAAGTTATTTTTTGCTGGCCAGCCTGAAAATTAACAATGAAAAATGATCTCCCTTCATAAGAAAGCCGGTAAATTCCTTTTTTCTTCCTGTTTTATATACAGGAACTTTACATTCCCGGGGCATGTGTTAAAATACCCAATACCCCTTTAAAATTCATGAAAACTTGACATTATTCGATTGTTGACTCCCAACAATACCCGGAATGGATGCGAATTTATAGAATGGATTTCTGGTGAGCAGCTTGTGAGGTCAGGACTCCTTGCCAGATAACACGTTAAGAAATTTTACTACAGTTGAAATTAGGATAAGCCCGTTATATTCAGCATATATTATAAAAACAAGATTCCTGGATTCGATCAGGAACTAAAAATGATCATGATCACAAGCTGGAATGAATGGCAGTAAGATACGCAGATTGAACCCACGGTTAGATCTTAAGGGTTTCAGCCGGCGGTTAGTTAGTCGTAACTAAAAATTATTGCCGTGAGATAATAAAAGACAGAACAAAGATTTATCATTATTAACATCTTGCCTGGATCTGCATAAGATTGGACTCGAAATGGAAACATAAAATTCCTTTCATGAATGAATGAACCCATTTTTATCCTGAACTTTTAAGAAGCTAATCCGTTTTAAGAAAATAACCTGAGATCATGAAATTTTTAATTACCTTCTTTTTCCTCTTGATAATTACTCCTTCCCTAATGCCCCGGGAAGTAAAGGTTATTGATGTTGAAACGTTGGAAAAGATCATCCATGATCGGAATCCAGGCATACTCGTCATCAATTTCTGGGCCACCTGGTGCAGGCCCTGCCTAGAGGAACTGCCCTATTTTGAAGCGCTTAGAGAAAATCCAAGTTTCAGTCAGGTGGAAGTTATCCTGGTAAGCCTTGATTTTGTTTCAGACCTGGAAACCAGGGTTTTTAATTTTATAGAAAAACGTAAAATCGAATCTACGGTTTTGTTGTTGGACAATACCGACTATAATTCCTGGATCGATAAAGTAGATCCTTCCTGGTCGGGGGCAATTCCTGCTACGTTGATCATAAATGGCCCCACCGGGGAAAGGTTGTTTTTAGAAAAACAGTTTGAAGAAGGGGAACTGGAAGCTGAACTGATAAATTTTATAAATCCATAAAACCACAAAACCATATTACCATGAGAACATTTATAACCTTCGTACTTGTTTTATTTATTATGACCGCATTTGATACTAAAGAGAAATCGGGGTATCAGGTGGGCGATAATGCGACCGATTTCAATTTAAAAAACGTAGATGGAAAAAAGGTTTCCCTTAGCGATTATCCCGAAGCGAAAGGGTTCATAATTGCTTTTACCTGCAACACATGTCCCTTTTCCGTACTCTATGAACAAAGGATCATTGATCTGCACAATGAGTTTTCACCACAGGGATTTCCAGTTATCGCCATTAATCCTAACGATCCGGTCAAACAACCTGGTGATTCATTTGATAAAATGAAATCCCGCGCCAAAGAAAAAAATTATCCTTTCCCCTACCTGGTCGATGAAACACAGGAAATCACATTGGCTTACGGGGCGACTAATACACCTCACATGTACGTGCTCAAAAAAGAAGATGGAAAATATAAGGTAATGTATATTGGTGCCATCGACAATAATCCAAAGGAACCTGAGAATGCCTCGAATAAATATGTTCAAGACGCACTCAAAGCATTGATTAATGGAAATGAAGTTCCGGAAAAATCAACCAAAGCCGTTGGATGCTCCATTAAATGGAAATCAGCCTGATTTAGTTTTTTGATCAGATTTTCGATTGCTGATTACGGATGTGAATATTTATAAATATTCACATCCGTTTTTTTTATCTTTAATCCGTATTAGAATCCGGAAGAACATGTCGATACAAGTCACAATCATTGGAGATTCCTACGCCGAACCGGATAAATACGATTTCTGTGTGAAACTTGGGAAGATGCTGGCTGAAATGAATGCCATTGTAATTACCGGAGGTCGATCAGGTGTTATGGAGGCAGTCAGTAAGGGAGTATTTCGCGCCGGGGGGCTGACCATCGGGATCTTGCCTGGGATTGATCGAAGGGAAGCAAATGAATACTGCCGCGTGATCTTACCGACCGGATTGGGGCATGGCAGAAATTCGGTAACGGTATTGGCAGCTGATGTAGTCATCGCAGTGGGTGGGCAGGCTGGAACTTTGACGGAAATGGGTTTCGCCTGGATATATAATAAACCAGTTATTGCAGTAAGGAACTTTGGAGGCTGGTCGGAAAAAATGTCCGGTCAGGTAATCGATTCCCGAAGACCGGAAAAGATAATTGGGGTAAATACGCTGGAGGAAATAAAGAAAGTAATTGAAAAACTGATAAGAGATGGCCGGATATTAAATCATCCTTAACGTCAGTTTTTTTTCATATTTATTATGACGAAATTTAAAGTATGCTTTTTAATGGCTTTTTTGAGCCTACTCCTTTTTTTGATTTTGTTACTAATATTTTTTTCACCATGGATAAGCGCAAATTTATCAGTTCCACAACCTTCGGAACCGAGGATTCGATTTTTCTAAGAAGCGTCGTATTTATCCTTGGCCTGTTCATTATCATTTGCCTTCGATCTCCCACCTATTCCCGGGATGCCGGGGACGCATTTCCGGATTTGGAGAACTGGGTAAAATCGGAAGATATGAGAGAATTCACCCCTGAAAACCTTTTCGATTACATCAATGGGGCTGCGGATTCTTATTTAAGTTACCAGTTTAACCATCTATGGGTAATGGAGTATTCGAAAGCATCCGGCGCCATCATCAAGGCGGAAATTTATGAACATAATGATGAAAACCATGCATTTGGTATCTATTCGATTGAAAGGTCACCTGAATATGATTATAAAAAAATAGGAGGTCAAGCGTACCGGATTGAAGATATACTCAATATGGTCTGTGGTAATTATTACGTTAAGTTACATGGATACAGTCTGGACGAATCGGAGCATATAATACTCGAGAACCTCGCCGGAGGCATTGCTGAAAATCTGGACGCAAAGTCAGAACTACCCGATATCCTCCATAAATTTCCAGTTGAAAATCAGGTTGAAAATTCTGCCATGTATATTGCTGAAAATTTCCTGGGATATGATTTTTTACGAAATGCATTTGCTGCAATCTACAAAAAAAATGAGACTGCCTATCAGTTATTTATGATAGCGGGGAAAGACAAGGCAGAGTGCCAGAATATACTGGAAAACTACATGAAATTTACCCGGCAGGACCCGGATAACATTCGGGAAGGACATATGGTGATCCACGACAGGTATAATGGAGATGTGTATGTCCTCTGGAAAAATGATCTTATTTTCGGAACGGTGGAATGTACAGAGGAAAGTGCTTGTAAAAACCACCTGGAGGAATTTGAATCGATTTTGGGACAATAGCCTTTGTTTTGTACCAAAAAAAACAGCCTAATCTTCCGCCATGACGCATAACTTCAACTTAAAAAAGCATCTATGAAACAACCCAGTTTATTGAAAACCAAAAATAAAATTACATAAATGAAAAGGTATTTTAGTCTGATAATCATTATAATTTTAGATATGGAGCTGGTTTTTTCACAGTCGTTGGAAATCCCGCTACCGGAACACCCGAGACCTGATTTTCAACGGGCCCAATGGCTTAACCTGAATGGCAGGTGGGAATTTCAATTTGATAAAAATAACGAGGGGGAAAAATTAAACTGGCACCGGGCCGGGCAAAAATTCGATCAACAGATCCTGGTTCCTTTTCCCTGGGGCTCCCCTTTATCCCAGATAACCGATTCGGCAGACATTGGCTGGTATCAAAGAGAAATAAAGATTCCTGAAACCTGGAGTGGAAATAGAGTATACCTTGTGATCGGTGCCTCCGACTGGCACACAAGTGCCTGGCTGGACGGACATTTTCTAGGCGAACATAAAGGTGGATATACTCCTTTTGAATTTGAACTGACTCCCTGGATAAAGTTTGAAACTGAGCAAAAACTGATCATCCGGGTGGATGATACGGAGCACCCATATAAACTATATGGTAAACAGGGTTATGGAAATGCACGAGGAATCTGGCAGACGCCTTATCTCGAGGCCCGCAAACAGACCTTTTTGAAATACATCCATTTTTCACCCGATATCGATATTGGTAAACTCACTGTGGTGGGAGAAATAGAGGGTGAGGTAAATAAAAATACCGGATTGATTCTGAATATTACAGGTCAGGGAGAGGAGATGAGGGAAGTGCAATTCAGAATAAAGAAAGGTCAACAACAATTTTCGTTTGAAATACCCTTTGATCAGCCGAAATTATGGTCACTGGAAGATCCCTTTTTATACGAAGTAGTCGCTAATCTGGGATCGGATCTGAACACAACAGATCAGGTCCATTCTTATTTTGGATTCAGAAAGATCAGTGTAATGAATGTGCCCGGGACGGATATACCTTATGTTGCATTAAACAACAAGCCCGTCTACCTTCAAATGAGTCTTGATCAGGCTTATCATCCGCAGGGATTCTATACCTTTCCGACGGATGAATTCATGCGGGATGAAATTATTCGATCTAAAAAAATAGGATTAAATGGCCAGCGTATCCATGTAAAGATTGGAATCCCAAGGAAATTATACTGGGCTGACAAGCTGGGAATGCTGATCATGGCCGATGTGCCGAACAGTTGGGGAGAGCCCGATCAATATATGCAAAAGGAAATGGAATACGCCCTTCGAGAGATGATCCTCAGGGATTATAATCATCCTTCCATCTTTTCCTGGGTGCTTTTTAATGAGACTTGGGGATTATTCACTGCCACCGGAGACAATAAAAGAGAATACCTTCCGGCGACTAAAAAATGGGTATCCGATATGTACAAGATGGCGAAGGGATTGGATCCTACCCGATTGGTGGAAGATAACAGTGCCTGCAATTACGATCATGTGGATACGGACTTGAATACCTGGCACGCTTACCTTCCAGGTTATGCATGGGATGAACGATTGGAAGAATTTTCCGGGAAAACTTTTCCGGAGTCTTCATGGAACTTTGCCGAAGGATACCGACAGGCCAACCAGCCTAACCTGAACAGTGAGTGCGGGAATGTATGGGGTTATTCGGGAAGTACGGGAGATGTGGACTGGAGCTGGGACTATCATATCATGGTCAATGCCTTCAGAAAACATCCGAAAATCGGAGGATGGCTGTACACCGAGCACCACGATGTGATCAATGAATGGAATGGCTATTACCGCTTTGACCGTTCGGAGAAGTACACGGGCTTGGAATCCTTTGATGGGATGACCCTTAATGATCTGCATCATCCCATTCAAATTACCCCGGATATCGATCTTTGTGTGGATGTTACACCGGGCCAGTTGGTCGAGGTCCCCCTCTGGTTATCGGTCTTTACACACAGGGTGCCTGGCCAGCATGCGGATCTAACCTACTCTCTACGTTGGATCAATTCAATAGGTGATGAAAAAATAGGCCCTGTTTCGAAGAAGACCATTGTACTGAAACCGTGGTCCTGGGGCTCAATCGATCCGATTCTTTTGAAGATACCGGATGAAGAAGGATTGGCCATCCTGAATATATCAATGAACACAGAAGGAGGCATAAAAATCCATAAAAACTTTACAACTTTTAGAATCAGGGGTCCGAAAGATAATAAAATATCCATTGCAGGCCGGTATTACAAATACTCCTTTGCAGCCGGATCCTTTGTTTCCCAGAACTGGTCCTTGAAACAATGGGATGTGCTGGATGGAATTAAAATAAACGGTGCCGGATATGGACATTTTACCTATGAAATGGATGTCCCCGATGAGATAGCCAACGAGGATATAAGTGGAATCATATTTAAAGTGGAGGCCTCTGCCAAAAAACTTTTTGGTAAGGACCGGGAAGATGCGGGAATCCTTGGGGGAGATTACATGCGTGGTAAAGGCACATTGGATCCCAGCAGAAACCCTAATTCCTATCCAATGACTGATGAAGAACATTTTCCTTCCCTCGTCAGGGTCTCCCTTAACGGGCAGGTGGTCAATGAGTTTTATCTCCCGGATGATCCTGCCGATCACCGGGGTGTGCTTTCGTGGCATGCCCAGTTAAAGGATGGAAAATTACGTGAGGCCGGATCGTATGGTTATCTGCTGGAAACAATATTTCCGGAGGATCTTATTCAGGAAATTAAACAAAATAAAAAAATAAAAATCAAAATGGAAGTACCTGCCTCGTATCCGGGTGGCATTGCCATTTATGGAAAGGATTTTGGCAGATTTCCCCTCGATCCAACCCTTTTGTTTTTAATAAAATGAAAAAGATTCAATCCTTTTTTACCCTTCTTCTTTCAGTTATTGTGTTATTTCATTGCCAGGTTCCCGGTCCACCTCCCAATATCATCCTGATTGTGGTGGATGACATGGGCTGGTCCGATTTAGGCTGCTATGGAAACGATTTTCATGAAACTCCGAACATTGATCGATTGGCGGAGAATGGGATCAGGTTTACCAATGCCTACGCTACTTGCCCGGTTTGTTCACCCACCCGTGCAAGTATATTGACGGGAAAATATCCTGTGAATGTGAATATAACCGACTGGATCCCGGGCAGGCAATTTGGGGTAGGTTTGGAAAAGGATAAAAAATTAAAAGTTCCTGAGTTTGCACATGAACTGGCCCTGAAAGAGTTAACCATTGCCGAAAAGCTAAAGGAAGCCGGATATCAAACTGCGCATATCGGAAAATGGCATCTTGGTGGAGAAGGATACCTTCCTGAGAACCAAGGTTTTGACATCAATGTCGCCGGCGATCACAGGGGATCTCCCGCATCCTATTTTTATCCCTACGGAGATCCTGCCGGAAGGCATGTTCCCCATCTTCAGGAGGGGGGCCGGGAAGGGGAATATCTTACCGACCGGCTGGTATCCGAGGCTATCCAATATATTTCGAAACATGCAGAGGATCCGTTTTTTCTTTATCTGCCATTTTATACCGTTCATATCCCTATCCAGGGAAAACCGGATAAGATAAGAAAGTATGAAGAAAAAACAGGACGTGTCCCGTCAAGATGGGATAATCCGGATTATGCGGCCATGGTGGAAAGCCTGGATGAAAATGTTGGAAGACTGATGAATGAGTTAAAAGAATTAAAAATTGATGAAAATACATTCATAATTCTTACCTCCGATAATGGTGGGTTGTCCGTATTCGAAGGGAAAAATACGCCGGCCACCATCAATTATCCATTAAAAGCGGGGAAAGGATATATTTATGAGGGAGGTATCCGTGAGCCTATGATTATTTGGTATCCTCCCTTGATTAAGGAAGGATTTGTATCGGACGAGGTGGTTACTTCCGTAGATATCTTCCCAACGATCATGGAATTGGCAAGTCTGGACCGGCAAAATACAGATGGGGTTAGCATTATGCCGGCGATCAGGGGCCAATCTCTTCCTGATGATCGTGTATTCTTCTGGCATTATCCGCATTACAGCAACCAGGGAGGAACGCCTGCGGGTGCGGTAAGGAAGGGGAATTATAAGCTGATTGAGTTTTTTGATGACGGGCATTTGGAATTGTATGATCTGGAAAATGATGTTGGCGAAACAAGAGATATCAAGAACGAATATCCAACGATTGCCGGGGAGCTGTATGATCTGTTAAAAGGCTGGCAGGAACAGACAAAGGCAAAAATGCCCGAACGGAATCCGGTCTATGAAGGTGATGCCGAATAAAAAAATAGCAAAATATAATATGTCATTCAAAAGAATGGTTTTAAATTCAAGCCCGGAATGGTACCTAAAGGCGATTAATTCAACTATTCATTTGGGGAAATCGTGAAAAGTATAATTAAAAATGTGGAGGCTGTTTTTGCCAACAAAGAATTCGAATTACAATATAATTCTGATTTTTAAATAATTATAAATCCATTTTTTAACAAAAATAAATTACTATGAAAAAACCAACTAAAACAAACATTTTGAAATTTACATTGGCAGTGTTTATGCTGCTGATGTTCTCCTGTTCCGGAGGTAAACAGGAAAGTCAGGAACAAACTTCAGAGGCCATGGAGGAGCAGGCACCGGAAGAGGAATGGATCGTTCTGTTTAACGGGGAAAATCTGGACGGCTGGAAAAGGTATGGAGCCGATGAAATAGGTCCCTTATGGAGTGTCCAGGATGGAACGATACTATGTGATGGACAAGGACTTGGGGAAGGAAGTGGAGAATGGGGCGGTTCGCTTATGACCATTGAACAGTTCGATAATTTTGAGCTGGAAGTGGAATGGAAAATTTCTCCGGGTGGTAACAGCGGTATTCTGTATCATGTAGTGGAAGGGCCCGATTACAGTCATGCCTATGACACCGGCCCTGAATACCAGGTCCTCGATGATACTGGCTGGAAGGGAGATAATCTGACGGATGCACAGAAAGCAGGTTCAAACTATGATATGTATGCGGCTCCCGCAGATAAAACGATCAATCCTGCCGGGGAGTGGAATTCTTCAAAAATTGTATACGACAATGGTCATGTGGAACATTGGTTGAACGGCGAATTAACTGTTGAATTTGAAGAAGGAAGCGAAGATTTTCAGGAGCGCTATGAAAATAGCAAATGGCCTGAGTATCCGGGCTGGAACCAGTATAAAACAGGTTCGATTGCGTTGCAGGATCACGGTGCACCTGTCTGGTTCAGGAATATCCGGATAAAAAAATTGTAATTTTTTAGTACGCATGCCATCACGTTGAGTAATGGCATGCATTTAAATTCGGAAATGGTAGGTCTTGGCCTGATAGGTGTTATCAGGTGCCAGGTTGTGTATCCGTTTCCTCCACCGGGTTGATTTTCGAATCGACGGCATAAAACATGGAGGCCAATGCGGCATTGATCCACATGATGGAGATGATTAAACCCACAAAAAATACAATCATTCCTCCGATAGAAATAAAAATTGCCAGTACACCGATAAGAAATATATTCATCGCGGATCCATCGGTCATGCTCCAACTGGTCTTTATTGCATCCATCGCATTCATCTTTTTGTCAATCACCAGGAAGGGAACAAAAGCCAGTTTGCACGCGAATATTATTCCCGGGATGATGAGGATCAGCATCCCAATCCCGATTATAAAATTCATTAGAATGTAAGCGAATATTACACTACCATAGTTTTTCGTAAATGCGAACATATCCTTTATCTCCACCTTTTCGCCCCTTACTGCCTTCAGAAAAGCATAATAAACTCCCCAGGATATCGGGGCGAGCACAAAGAAGCCATATATCATTGCCGGGATAATAAAGAGGGTAACATTACGATAAAGAAAATCTTGTCCTGCAAGAAGAGCAAAGCCGTTTATCGGGATGGCAAACAGAAGCATGATAATTCCGATGAGAAGTAGCTCCAGAAAATTTTTCCAGATCATTTTCCATCCGTGACCATAACAATCCCCCACCAGGGGTTCGAACGAAGCATTTGAATAATTCATAATAAATGTGGATTAATAGAATTCCTTCATAAATTAAGAAAAATTCCTGAACGATGGATATGCATTCCGGATTATTGTTATAAATCGACGATTGGTATAATTTTTTATGAATTCATAATTCTCCGATGTTTACAGCTTTTACTTTGTAAATTCATGCTGCCTTTAAAAACAAATAGAGTATGGAATAAGCTTGAGGGCCAACGGACAGGCCTTATCAACTTAATATCAGACCTGGAACAAGTTGTACTCTTACACAGGATTTCAGATAAAAAATGGAACATTCTTGAAATATTACAACATCTCGTGATGTCTGAAAAACTTTCCATGATCTATCTGAAAAAAAAATGGAAGTATTCGAAGAAACTCCCTTCAAAAACCATTCTCACAAATCTCAGGTCCTGGACTTTGCAGTTCTTGATGTGGTATCCGTTCCCCTTGAGGGCCCCCGCCAGGGTCAACGTGTTTGATCCGGATCGAACGCTGCAAGATATTATCCAGGAATGGAGACATATCCGCACTGAAATGTATAAATTTCTCGGAGAACTCGACAGTCCTGTATTTAATTACGAATTTTATAAGCACCCGGCGGTCGGGAAACTGACCCTGGATCATATGTTACGGTTTTTTTATGCTCATGGAAAAAGACATGAGAAACAGGTTCGAAAAATTTTAAAACGCTTAAACATAGCTCACCTCTACCGTTCATAATAAAAAATTACCGGAAATATCAATCAGAATTTTTATAACCAGTTTAAATGATATTTTTAGGATGAAATATTGTTTTATTTAAGAAACTCGAATTTGAAAATGAAAAACTACCAGAAAAAAATTGCCCTCGTGTTGATAGCGGTAATGCTATCGGCCGGAAGCTTTGCACAAAATATCACCCTGCCTCCAAATGGTGGAAATCAGAAAGCAAATGTGTCCCAATGGATGGGCCTCGTTAAAGTTAGCTTCACCTATAACAGCCCGGATGTCACCAGTCCTGCAGGGGAAGACCGGACCGGTAAAATTTGGGGTCAACTCGTACCCTGGGGCATGGTGAACCTGGGCTTCGGAACGGCAGTTACCTCCCCATGGCGTGCCGGGGCCAATGAAAATACGGTATTTTATGTCTCTCAGGATGTTCAAATTCAGGGAAAAGATCTGGAAGCCGGACATTATGGTTTTCATATAGTACCCAGTGAAAGTGGGCCCTGGACATTGATCTTTTCAAAAAATTATACTTCCTGGGGAAGTTATTTTTATGATCCTGGCGAGGATGTATTACGGGTTGAAACGACACCGGTGGAATCCGAATTCTCAGAATGGCTGAATTACGGATTTGATGACCGTGAGTTAGGTTCATGTACGGCTTACCTGGAATGGGAAAATCTGAAAATTCCTTTTAAGATCGAAGTTCCCGATATCCACGCCTTGTACCTCACGAAAATCAGGGAAGAATTGAAATCGGCTCCAGGTTTCAATCATGCAAGCTGGATGCAGGCCGCCAATTACTGTATCAATAATAAGATAAACCTTGAAGAAGCACTCGTTTGGGCCGATAATGCTATATCTGCCCCATTCGTTGGACAGGAAAATTTTCAGACCCTTCAGACCAAATCCCAGGTATTGAATGCCTTGGGGAGAACGGAGGAGGCGGACAAAATCATGGATGATGCCATAAACCATGGTACGGCAACCGTTGGAGCAATCCATCAATATGCCAGATCGTTAATCGGCCAGGGAAGAAATGAAAAGGCGATGGATGTATTTAAGAAAAATGCCAAAATGCATCCGGAAGAAAAATTTACGACCAATGTAGGGTTGGCACGGGGATCTGCCGCATTAGGGGATACCAAAAAAGCCATCAAATACTGGGAAACGGCACTTGAAAACATTCCGGAAAATCAAAAACCCAATCTTTCCTATTATGAGTCTGAGTTGAATAAATTAAAGGAGAATTTGTAAATTTATTTTTTCAACTGATCCCGGTGTGAATTTAATCTTCTCATTACCCGTTTTACAATTTCCGGGATCAGTTCTTTTTGCCATAGTCATTAAACTTGAGTACTTTCGACCTTCATCTGAAAACCTATAACAATTGTTGATCCGAGTTGTCTTATTTTTTATATGTTGTCAGTTTCTGATACCCGGTTTTTCACAGGTTGTTCAAAAGGTGCGATTGGGAGTTGCAGGTATGACGCATGGACATGTGAATTGGATCCTCAGTCAAATGGAAGGGCCGAATTATGAGGTAGTGGGCATCGCTGAAGAAAACGATACATTAACGGCCCGGTTATTTTCAAGATATAACATTCCTGAGGAGTTGAGATTCAGAAAGCTCTCGGATATGGTCCGTGAAACTTCTCCGGATGGAATACTTGCCTTTAATTCTATTTACGAGCACCTCGAAGTGGTGGAGATATGTGCTCCCATGGGAATTCATGTCATGGTTGAAAAACCGCTTGCCGTTAACCTTGACCATGCGCTCAGGATGGCCAGTCTGGCAAAAGGGAATAATATTTTCCTGCTTACCAATTATGAAACCACCTGGTATGCAACCACCTCCGGGATAATGGAAGAAGGGTTTATTAAAAATTCCATAGGTGAAATCCGGAAAGTGATCGTTCGAGACGGGCATCAGGGACCCAGGGAAATCGGTGTGAACAATGAGTTTCTTGTCTGGCTCACGGATCCGGTCTTAAACGGTGGCGGTGCTCTTATCGATTTTGGCTGTTATGGAGCTAACCTGATCACCGGCCTACTGGGTAATCGGAAACCGGTATCCGTTACAGCCGTCACACAACAGATAAAACCTCAGTTGTATCCGGATGTGGATGATGAGGCTACCATCATCCTGACGTATCCCCAATGCCAGGGTATCATTCAGGCATCCTGGAACTGGCCTGTGGGCCGGAAGGATATGGACGTCTACGGTACAAAGGGGGCTATCTATCAACTTAATGCGAGTGAAATGGCCATCCAAATCGATCAAAATAAGCAACCAATAAAAACAAGTCCCAACCAGTTCCCCCGGGAGGGACCTTTTACGTATTTTTCTGCCGTGATCCTCGGGGATCAATCCTTACTGCCTACGGATCTTTCGTCGCTTGAAAATAACCTGATCGTCGTTGAAATATTGGATGCAGCCCGGCGTTCTGCTATCGACGGACAAAGGATCGATCTGGAAACAAAATGATTGGTACCCTCCAAAGTATAAGTATAAAATTCATCCTTCTGACATCATTTCTATTGGGTGCTTTAGATGCCGTCGGCCAGGCATCGATTTTTCCTTTTGTGGAAAATGGCAAGATTGGATATCGGGATACCAGCGGCCATGTCCGTATGGAACCCCGATTTGATTATGTAGAAGAATTTCGGGCCGGTCTGCCCTGGACGATCGTGGGTGTCGGAGAATTTGATATTCTGAATCATAATATGGATCGAAGGAAAGTGAATTTTACAGGAAAATTCGGCCTGATTGATACAAACGGCCAGATGATTTTTAATCCGTTATTTTCCATTATCTTACAGCTTGATCCCGAATATGCGATGGTTGGACAGGGATCCGGATATTTGCATTTTGAGAATTTTCCCGAAGAAAAGAACCATGTATTCGAAGGAGAATTGGGCATTGTTAGTTTTAAGGGCGATACCCTGGTCCCCATCCGGTATCAATCCCTTCAATCCCTGGTCGCTAGTGGGGAAAAACCTATCTGGTACGCTGAGGATCAGAGCAACTCCTATCTGTTCACCGGGGAGCAGGTATTTTATCTACCGAACGCTATTGAAACCATTGATCCTTATACGGAAGGATTGGCGAGGATTAAAATACATGGGGATTATGGATTTATTGATACTACAGGTCGGATGATAATACCACCCCGGTTTGAGAAAGCATCTCAGTTTCACGACAATAAAGCCTGGGTTAAAGAAAAGGACGACTATTTTTATATAAATGAAAAGGGGCAGAAGCTTGACGTATCAACCTTTCATTTTGATGAGGTGGAAACTTTTTCTGAGGGATATGCACGGGTAAAGATATTTAACGAATATGCTTTTATCTATCCCGATTCAACCTTTTTAATCCGGCCAAAATTTCAGGAAGCAGGAAGTTTTTTTAACGGCATTACTTACGTTTCTTCTTTGGATTCCTTCGGGTATGTTCATAAAAATAGCAAACTGGATTGGGTGTTAAAATATGAACGCAATCCCATACTGCTGGAGCAAGTGCAACGAAATATACCGGATACCTTAAACTCCTTTCCGGGAATTCCATGCAATTCCAACGACACGACACGGTTCAGGATATCCTTTGATTCTCTCCACCTCAGTAATTTTATATTGATCCATCTCGAAACCATGCGCTGGGCTCCCTATATATATTACAGGTATCCCCACATGCTCCCCAGTGTTATAGCAGGTGAAGGAACCCTGGCAGGCCGTCATGAATTTAATTTCAGTTTTATTACACCTGGAAACCAGGCCTGGGAAAAATTTAAATTGGAGGTCCTTTTTCCCATTCTGAAAAACAGCACGTTGAGAACGATAGCATGGCAATGGCTCAGGCCAATTTATAAAGAGGCATTCCGGACGATGCCGGAAAAACATCAGGAAATTTATGTCGAAATGATCGGCTATCTCGCCGATTATTTTACTAATTATTCTTCGGAAAAGGTCCTTATATTTCTGGAAAAAAATGCGGACCAATTTGCCCACCAACATTGGGATGGTTCCCACTCATCCTATCGGAAGGTGAGCGCTCTTCTGGAAAGGCTTGTTTTCATCCATGGGATACTTGAAATACAAGAGGTCCAGGACTGGACTGCCAAAATAAATCAGGAAATAAAGAGCTGGTAAGATTTCGTGATAAATACGATTTCCTGAAAGCTGGATTAAACGCTTTATATGTGTAAATTGGTTAAATTATCAGATTCCTGACCCGATGGGATAAAAGATATACAGGTTAACCAAAACTAAATCCGGATAAATATAGAAATATCCAACACATGGATTAAATTTATTCCGGTTCAAATTACAACAATTCTGTATGGTTAAATTAATTTGAGGTTGTAATTCCCGGAAGTAGATTTATGAAAAAATACGGTTTTTCCCATTTTAAAAAATTCCGAATCGATGAATAAAATGCCTTTTATTTTAATGTTTATTTTTTGGTCCTGCCATCAGGATGGCCGTCAGGATGTACAAAACGATATGAAAACGATGTCAGAAGCAAAATACGCGTTAATGACCCTTGATCCCGGACATTTTCATGCTGCCCTTGTACAGAAGAAGATGTATGAACAGATCGATTCAACCGTATACGTTTATGCTCCAGAAGGTCAGGACGTAAAGGACCATTTAAACCGGATCAAGGCATTCAATTCCCGTTCAGAAGATCCGACAAAATGGGAAGAAATTGTTTATGCTGGTCCTGATTTCCTGGAAAAGATGCTTGCTAAAAAACCCGGGAATGTAGTGATCATATCCGGCAATAATTTGAAAAAGACTGATTATATAAAGAAGTCGGTTGAAAACGGGCTCCATGTTCTCGCGGACAAACCTATGGCGATTTTGCCAGCTCAGTTCCCGGATCTTGTGGAAGCTTTTCAAATCGCTGAACAGAACGGAGTGCTATTGTACGATATAATGACAGAAAGGCATGAGATCACTACCCTCCTTCAGAAAGAGTTATCTAAAATCCAGGAGGTTTTTGGGAACCTTGAACACGGATCGGAAAATGAACCAAGCATTACCAAGGAAAGTATCCACCACTTCTTCAAATATGTGTCGGGAGCTCCGCTAATCCGACCCGCCTGGTTTTTTGATGTTTCCCAGCAGGGAGAAGGATTAGTTGACGTAACGACCCACCTGGTGGACCTGGTGCAGTGGGAATGTTTTCCGGAAACGGTCATTGATTTTAAAAATGAGGTTGAGGTTATTTCCGCAAGAAGATGGACCACCGACCTCACTCAGGAACAATTTGAAAAGGTGACCGGTTTGGAGACCTTTCCTGACTACTTGAATAAGGATGTAAAGGATGGCCTGCTTAAAGTCTATTCCAATGGTGAAATTATTTTCAGGATAAGGGATATCCATGCCAAAGTTTCAGTGATCTGGAATTATCAGGCCCCCGAGGGCGGAGATACCCATTACTCCATGATGAGAGGAACCCGGGCTGATCTGATCATCCGGCAGGGACCGGATGAAAACTATCTTCCGGTTTTGTATGTTGAACCGAAAGCCGAGGCTGAAGATTTTGAATCGGATATTCATACGGCTGTCAATCAAATCCTTCAGGAAAGATATCCGGGAATATCTATAGAAAAAATATCGGATCGGCAATGGAAGGTCATCATCCCGGATATATACAAAGTCGGACATGAGGCACACTTCAGCCAGGTGGCAGAAAAGTTTATAAATTATCTGGAGGAGGGCGAATTACCTTCATGGGAGGTGCCGAATATGATCACCAAATATTACATTACCACCGAAGCCCTGAGGATGGCTTTATCTGAGTGAGATCCTGGAGATGTGGCCTTATGCCGGATTGATACAATTGTTAGATTATGGATAAAAAAGAATTATTTCAAAAAGAAATTTCAACAGGCTATTCCGTTAAAGGAGAGAGCCTGTTGCTGGGAGGAGCTATGCTCGATGGCATTTGCATCCCGGATTGTTACGTTAGAATACCTCTCAAAACCCTGAACAGGCATGGTCTGATAGCAGGCGCTACAGGAACCGGAAAAACCAAAACCGTACAGGTAATGGCGGAGCAGTTATCCGAAAATGGGGTACCGGTTTTACTTATGGATCTGAAAGGGGATCTGAGCGGATTGGCTCAGCCGGGCGAGGCGAAAGAATTTATCATTGAGAGACATAAAAAATTAGGTTTCCCTTATCAGCCAAAATCGATGCCTGTCGAATTGATGACCCTTTCACATGAAAAGGGGGTCAGATTACGGGCTACGGTAACTGAATTCGGACCGGTGATGCTTTCTAAACTCCTGGATCTGAATGATGTACAATCAGGAGTGGTCTCTATTTTATTCAAGTATTGTGATGATTATCGATTACCATTAATTGATCTTAAGGATTTTAAAAAAATCCTGCAATATTCCATTGGAGAGGGCAAGCAGGAAATTGGTGCGGAATATGGGAATATTTCTTCCACCACGGTAAATACCATTATCCGGGAAATCATGGAGCTCGAACAACAGGGGGCCGAAATATTTTTTGGGGAACCCTCATTTGATACGGAAGACCTGTTACGAATTGATGAGAACGGGAATGGTTATATTTCCATCATTCGTTTGTCGGATATGCAGGATAAACCCAAATTATTTTCAACTTTTATGCTGAGTTTACTTGCTGAAATATATGCTTCCTTCCCGGAACTTGGGGATCATCCGAAACCAAAGCTTGTTATTTTTATCGACGAAGCGCACCTGGTATTTAAAACGGCTTCGAGTGCTTTAATCGATCAGATTGAAGCAATCGTTAAACTGATTCGTTCAAAGGCGGTCGGAGTATATTTCTGTACACAGAATCCGACGGATATCCCGGACGCAATACTCAGCCAGTTGGGATTAAAAGTGCAACATGCATTACGTGCATTTACTGCAAAGGACCGGAAAGAGATCAAACAGACTGCTGAAAATTATCCTCTATCCGAATTTTACAGAACGGATGAAATATTAACCTCCCTGGGCATTGGCGAAGCGTTGGTAACTGCGTTGGATGAAAAAGGAATACCGACACCGCTGGCGGCCACTTATCTCAGGGCTCCCATAACCCGTATGGATATCCTGACACCGCAGGAAATAGACCGATTAGTTGCAGAATCGGATCTGGTTTCGGAATATCAGCATACCATCGACCCGGATTCTGCCTATGAATTGCTGACTGAAAAGATCGAGGCCGCTTCGAAATGGGAACATCAGGAAAAAATCAGGAGAGAAACGAAAACGATTCGAAAATCAAGATCTGAGAAAAGTACACTGGAAACGATCAGCCAGAATACCATGGTCCGACAGGTCGGGAGAACCCTTGCTCGCGAACTTATGCGTGGGTTTTTAGGAGTTTTAGGAGTAAGTACCGCCACACGGAGAAGAAGAAGAAAATAGGATTCCGGTCGGAAATAGTTAATTCACTTTATTTTTATAAGAATTCCGATTTTGAATATGGGGATATCCATACTATAAAAAGAAAGGATTTTCGGATTTGTTTAAAAAGGCATATTTGGTTGAATGTGAATGCAAATTACGGTCTCTTAAAAGTTTTTGATAAGAGGGTTGAATTATTCTAAAATTATGTGTAATATGCTGATTTTAAATCAATTGAATTTACGAATATGCCTATTTACATGGACCGTCATGATGTTCCGGGGGTAACTGCAAAAGATGTTGCAGAGGCTCACCAGGCCGACCTCAAAGTTCAGGACCGCTTCGGTTGCCGTGGCTTGACTTACTGGTTCGATGAAGAAAGAGGAATTGCCTTTTGTTTGGTGGATGCTCCGAAAAAAGAATCGGTTCAGGCAATGCATAATCAGGCACATGGCCTGATTCCCCATCAGATAATCGAGGTTGATACGCATCTGGTGGAATCATTTCTTGGCAGGATAGAGGATGCAGAGCACATTGATCATTCAGAGACATATATAAATGAAACTGCATTACGGGCCTTAATTGCTACTGATCTCAAAGGATCTCCTCTTTTTAGATCCGATTTTGGCCTAAGGAAGGCTACTGAACTTTTTAACATACACAACCATATTATCCGTTCTCAGATTCGAAAACACGATGGACGAGAGGTTGAATATGGTGGAAATGGCCTTTTGGCTTCCTTTACCTCAATTTCAAAAGCCGTTCATTGCGCCCTGGAAATTCATAAAGAATTTCAGAAATATAATGATCAGTCACACGGTGAAAACCTGGATGTCGGGATTGGATTGAATGCCGGCTTTCCGGTTACGGAAAACCATGATTTTTTCGGACAGGCTGTTTTATTTGCCAGAAGGATGTGTTTTTTAGCCGGTCAGGGACAGATTATGGTGTCCTCCGAAGTTTTTGAATTGGTCAAAAGAGAAGATATTTCCGTTTTTAGTGACAGGGCTTATATAAGAATCCTGAGTCAAAGAGAGGAGCAATTTTTGAATCAACTTTTTGATTTCATCGACGAGCGTGGGCTTGACTCAACGTTGAGCATATTGGATCTTTGCAAAGAAACCGGTTTGAGTAAATCACAACTGAACAGAAAAACAATATTCTTAACCGGGTATACTCCCAATGAATTTATCAAAGAATTCAGATTAATAAAATCGCTTGAATTAATAGAAAAAAAGAAAGGGAATATTTCTGAAATTGCCTTTGAATCCGGATTTTCAAGTCCATCCTATTTTTCAAAATGTTTTCTTAAAAGATTTGGCAGACTCCCTTCGGATTTTGCATCCTCAATTCATTAATTATTCAATCGATCCGGCTACTTCCCCTCACAGTGCATCAGGATTACTATTTTTTGGATCAATAGTTACAGCATTCCGGAAAATTTCTGGATACGTTTGAACAAACCATAAAATCAAACAACCATGGAAAATTTAACGGCAGTCTTGGATAACGAAGTTATTGAGACTTTAAAAAATCAAATGAGGGGAGAAATTATCCTTCCTTCCGACGAACGCTATGATGAATCACGCAAAGTCTACAACGCCATGATCGACAAACATCCTGCCATGATCGTCCGATGTATGGACGTGGCCGATGTGATTCATGCAGTGAATTTTGCCAGAGCAAATGATCTGTTACTGGCTGTGCGGGGAGGCGGACACAATGGAGGAGGTCTCGGGATCTGTAACGATGGACTTGTGATCGATTTATCCGGCATTAAATATGTAAAAGTGGATATAAAAAATAAAACCGTACGAGTCGGAGGTGGAAATACCTGGGGTGAGGTGGATCATGGGACCCACCCTTTTGGGCTGGCGGTCCCCGCGGGAATTATTTCAACCACCGGAGTAGGTGGATTGACACTTGGAGGCGGAGTAGGACATCTTTCGAGAAAATTCGGACTGACCATTGACAATTTACTCGAAGCCGATATGGTCTTAGCGGACGGTTCTTTTGTAACAGTGAATGACGATCAAAACAGCGACCTATTCTGGGCGATCCGCGGAGGAGGTGGTAATTTCGGGATCGTTGCCTCCTTTTTATTTAAAGCTCATCCGGTACATACGGTAATAGCCGGACCTACCCTTTGGCCCATTGAAAAAACAGAAACCATTATTAAGTGGTATCATGAATTTATCCACGATGCCCCTGAAGAATTGAATGGTTTTTTTGCGACTCTTATCGTTCCCGGTCCCCCGTTCCCGGAACACCTGCATAACAAAATGTTCTGTGGCGTAGTATGGTGTTATACCGGTGATCAGGATAAAATAGACGATCTGTTCAAACCTGTAAAAGCCATGAATCCGATATTCGAACATGTAGGTCCCATGCCCTATCCGGCATTGCAATCCATGTTCGACGGTTTGTATCCTCCTGGTCTCCAATGGTATTGGAGGGCGGATTTTTTCAATGAATTAGGGCCTGAGGCGGCAAGACAACATCTGAAATTTGGTTCAACAATACCAACGCCCTTTTCTGCCATGCATTTATATCCGATATCTGGTGCGGCCAGCCGAAAAGGTAAGAACGATACCCCCTGGGCTTACCGCGATTCCAAATATGCGGGAGTGATCGTTGGCGTTGATCCTGATCCTGAAAATGCTGATATGATAACGAGATGGTGTAAGGAATATTGGAAAGCCCTGCATCCTTATTCTTCCGGAGGTGCCTATTCAAATTTTATGATGGACGAAGGTCAGGACCGGATAAAAGACAGTTATCGGCATAATTATAACCGGTTGGTCGAGATTAAGAGAAAATACGATCCGGACAACTTTTTCAGGGTTAACCAGAATATTAAACCCTGAAAAATCATTCCAGATTTATAAATTGAGCTGTTGTATAAAATACCAGTGAAATTTTGCAGAGGGAAGATTTAGATATCCATAAAGGTAACCTGGTATTCAATCAGTAATTAACAATAGCAAACTTCTTCTGGATTTCTTGCGATCTTTACACTTGCCCCCGCTCCACCTATATCGGAGCGGGGTTTTAAACCGCCAATTATTCGATATATGTGAAAACACCTGTTGAGGAGATCAAGGATGATTTTCTGATACAAAATGATGTCCGGTTGTTCCTGAAAAGGGATGATCTTATTCATCCGGAGATGTCCGGCAATAAATTCAGGAAATTAAAATACAACCTGGTGCGGGCCCGGCAGGAGGATCACGATACCCTTTTGACCTTCGGAGGGGCATATTCGAACCATATCTATGCCGTGGCTGCGGCAGGGGCCCTTCAGGGTTTCAATACCATTGGAATAATCCGTGGAGAGGAATACAATCCGCTGAATCCCACCCTGGAATTTGCTGCATCCAGGGGGATGAAACTGCACTACATTTCAAGGAAGGATTATAAACAGAAAAATGATATTTCTTTTCTTAAAGACCTGGAGGAAACCTATGGGCGATTTTATTTGATACCTGAAGGTGGATCTAACGCCGAGGCATTGAGGGGCTGCGGTGAAATGATATCGGAATTAGACCCGGAAATGGATGTGATTGCATTAAGTTGTGGAACAGGCGGCACCATGGCGGGAGTACTGGCTGGCCTTGACGGGAATAAATATGTGATCGGTTTCCCTGCGCTTAAACATGGATATTTTTTAAAAAAAGACATCTCGGATATGATACGATCTTTTTACGATCGGATCTACTTGAACTGGCATCTCGAAACAGGATACCATTTTGGGGGATATGCCCGGTATTCCATGGAGCTTGTTCATTTTATCAATGAATTTAAACGAAATTCCGGTATACCTCTTGATCCGGTTTATACCGGCAAAATGATGTTTGGCCTTTTTGATCTTATTAAAAAAGGAGCTTTTGGGCGTGGGAAAAAAATTCTGGCAATTCATACGGGAGGATTACAGGGGATTAAGGGATTCAACGAGCGTTTCGGGAATCTGATTGGCTGACAGGATTTTTTTGACCTATTGATTTGCCACGCAGGTATATACTCAGCATTATTTTCGGGGATTAATGGAAGGATATTTATGTATCCCGGTAACCTAATAATGACAGATACAGGTACAGCAGATTATTGAACCAGGTTTACTGCAGGTGAGTTCAGTTGGTGATGGTCCCATAGGGTCCGGCAAGATCGCCCGGGGATGATTGATGAAAATAATCCTATTTTGAATACCCATAGAAAATTTATAGGTTACTCCAATAAAGACTGGATGTCCTCTGCGGATAATTCCTTGAAAAAACTTTCGTCGGTGGTGATCAGGTCGGATGCCAATTTAATTTTTCTTTTTTGCAACGAGATGATCTTCTCCTCGACGGTATTCTTGCTGATAAATTTATAGGTAAAAACTTTGTTCTCCTGCCCTATTCGGTGTGCCCTGTCGATTGCCTGTCGTTCCACTGCCGGATTCCACCAGGGATCAAGAAGGAATACATAATCCGCCTTGGTAAGGTTTAGGCCTAATCCTCCTGCTTTGAGGGATATCATAAAAATGTGGATGTCATCATTTTCCTGGAAATTTCGAACCTGTGTTTCCCGGTCTTTGGTGGATCCATCCAGATAGGAAAACCTTATCTGTTGAAGCCTGAGAAAATCGCAAAGAATCGTCAGGTGTTTTACAAACTGACTAAAGATTAATATTTTATGGCCTTCACTCAACGCATTGTAGATCATTTGAGTAACATCCTCCAGTTTACCGGAATTCCCCTTGTACCCTTTATCCACCATTTTAGGATGATTGGCAATCTGACGAAGTTTTGTCAATCCCTGCAGGAGAATAAAATGAGATTTTTTAACTCCGTTTTTTTCAATCTCATCCAGGATTTTATTCCTGAAAAAAGATTTTGCCTTTTCGTACCGGTCTTCCTGGTCGGCAGTCATTACCGAGTATTTTATGTTTTCGACTTTCTCCGGTAATTCTTTGGCTACCTGTGACTTATGCCGTCTTAAAATAAAAGGCTTAATGATGCTGTTCAGCTTGCGGGTCTTTAACTCATCCTTTTTCTTCTCAATCGGATTTAGAAATTCATTTCTGAAAAACGACTGATTTCCCAAAAGGCCCGGATTGATAAAAGTCATTTGTGACCAAAGATCCATGGTGCTGTTTTCCAGCGGGGTTCCCGTCAGGATAAGACGATATTTTGATTTCAGTTTTCTAACTGCCTTGGAAATATTGGAATTGGGATTTTTTATTGCCTGCGATTCGTCCAGGATAATATAGTTAAAATAGAAATTAGTCAGAATCTGAATGTCCAGTCTTAAGATTCCGTAGGAGGTCAGCACGAGGTCGTAATCCGTAAACTGGGATACCTCCTTGTTGCGGTTGGTACCTGTATAAACCAGGATTTTTAGTTCCGGGGTGAATTTGTTGGATTCCAGTTCCCAGTTATAGATCAAGGATGTGGGCATTACCAACAGGGAAGCATGCCGGATATTTTTTTCTTTCAGTGCCTGCAGAAGGGCCAGGGTTTGAACTGTTTTTCCCAATCCCATGTCATCCGCCAGACAGCCACCGAAATTATACCTTTTTAGAAATTGAAGCCAGTTATAGCCGGCATACTGGTAAGGTCGTAATTTCCCGTGAAAAGACCTGGGCATTTCGATCTGGTCGATTTTTTTAAAATTCTGGAGATTCTCCAGCTTTCGATCCATCGTTACTTTAGCCAGATGGCCGCTTTTAAGATCTCTAACCAGCGCGAGATGATGTTTTTTTAATTTCATTGAAACGGGATTGCCGTTCCGTTGCTTTCCATCTTCAACAAATGCGAATAATTCTGAGTATTCGATCAGCCAGTTTTCAGGAATTACCGCAATTTCACCACTTGGTAAGGTTATTTCACTACCCTTTAAGGCGATAATCCGCCGAAGTTCATTAAAAGGAATCGAATATTCCCCGAATCTCACGATGGCATAGATATCAAACCAGTCAATGTTTTCCTTTATCTCAATCGAAATAGAGGATTCTCCAATGAAATATTTTTTATTCTGAGCTTTCTTTTGTTCAATAATGAATCCGATGTCTTCCAGGGAAGTTTTATTCTGGTTGATCCATGAAAATGCCTTAAGTTTTGGAAGATGGATCTTGCCCTGGTCAAAATCTAAACCAAGGTTTCTGACAAACGAAAGATATTTTTCTTCGTTTGTAGTCCGGCGTGGAATCTTGTAAAAGGTATAATTATCATTTTGATCGTGATGAATGGTTACACTTACCTTTTGAACCTGATCCGAACGGAACCTGAATCGGTCGTATTGAAAGTATAATTCAAGCGTAATTGCTTCGTCGGGTTCGTCTTCGTAAGAGTGATACACAGCGTCATTTGACATTACAGATTCTTCCTCAACAGGTACTGCATAAAACTTTAAAACCGGCATGGGAAGCGGATTTAAATTTACAATATTGAATCCTTTTGAATGAACATTAAACGAACCAATAAGAGGGGCTACGAATTTTTCATAATAGGTCTCTTCAATTTTACGGGGAATGGTGATAAATTTTTTATTCAGGAATGGCTGTAATTTGTTTCCATCAATTTCCTGATCAAAACCGTATAATTTATCATCAATAATAAGCCAGGCCTGATGCCTGCAGGGAAGATATGCACCACGGTATTGAAATTCTATTTTCTGTCCGTCGTATTTGATCGTCGGGAAATAATGAGTGCTGTCGTCATTCCGCATAAAATGAAATAGGACGGAAGCCTTTTTTTCCATTACATGAATTCTTTTCCAGGTAGGTTCTCCGTCAGCACCCATCTCGAACAGCATCTTTCCGACCATCAGTGCAAAAATTTTCGCCTTTTGTTTCTCAATAAATTTACTGATCCTGTTCTGCATCTCGATGTCCGGATTTTCGGATTTGTAGATCTTGATGAAAAAATCAGCCGCATTTAAACGTGTATTGTTAAACTTTCTGACGATATAATTTTGCTGAATGGTATCGATCTGTTTGATGATTTGAAAATCATGATCATCCAATCCCGAGGAGAATTCAGCTGCATTGGCAGAGGAGATATTCTGATTTTGAAGCGTCAATTTACCGTTTCTATCTTTTTGAACAACAAAGGATTCGACCAGGTATCCCAGGTACTCATGCTGATAAATTGAGTAAACGATCTGAAACGGATTAGAGGTAGAAACTTTCATTATAAAAAATCCCGACTTGTAATATAACAAAATAAAGTGCAGATAATTCATGATTTTTATCATGGTTTATACCATAAAGGGCCTAAGCAGACATAATTTATAATGATTTTAAACAAATTTTAACTTTAGTAAATTAGCAGGAGGATGGTATTTTTTACAGATTTTTTATATGAGTAATCCTTTTCAAATAATTTATTATTGAAACGATATCCTCTTATCTTTGAGTATTAGATAAAAAAAATATACGTAGGGATTAGCCGTTCCATAATGCAGAGGAATCATTATCATTTTCTAATTACGGGCATCCTGTTTATCCTAATCTTGCTCATTCCCTTTTCAGGTTCATCGCAATTTTTAGGATATAAAATTCTTGGAGACAGGAAAAAAGTGTCGTTGCCTATTGAGATTTATAATAATCTCATCATCGTTCCTGTAAAATTGAACGGAGTAATTCCATTAAAAATGGTAGTGGATACCGGTGTGCGATCAACGATCATTACCGATAAGTTTATAACCGACATATTAAGACTACCCTATAGCAGGAAAATCACCGTTGCCGGCCCGGGTGATTATGTGATGCTGGAAGCTTATGTGATCAATAAGATAGACATGGTTTTTAAAGGTGTAGTCGGAACCGATCAATCCATTCTGGTACTCGAAGAGGATTATTTACGACTGAGAAATTATCTTGGCATTGAAGTCCATGGTCTCATCGGCTATGATATCTTTAATCGATTTATTGTGGAAGTGAACTATGCGAAAAAGATTTTAACATTACGTGAACCAGGTTTTTATAAGCCGCCAAAACGATATAATGAAATCCCAATTACAATTGAAGATACAAAACCTTATGTGAGTGCTGATATTGCTATTAATGAAGGTACCCGGTTTGCAGGAAAATTTATGATCGATACAGGAGCAAGTCATGCGATACTGATCAACGAGAGTTCGAATGAAGATATTGATATACCGGAGAAAAATTTCAAAACAATCATCGGAAGAGGACTTGGAGGACCTATATCCGGGAAGATTTCCTATATAAACGAAATCACAATCGATAGATATTCTTTTTCTGATCTGATTGCTTCCTTTCCTGATCCGGATTCTTATCCCGATACGATCGGATTGGTCTACCGAAATGGGACCATCGGAGGTGAATTACTATCCAGATTCAATGTTTTATTTGACTATAATAATGAAAAATTATATGTAAGTAAAAGTAACCGGTTTAAAAAGCCTTTCGGTTATAACATGAGTGGATTAACCGTAATTGCAGATGGAGAGGAACTAAAAACCTATAAAATCACGGATGTTCGTGAAAATAGCCCAGCCTTTGAAGCCGGTATCCGGATCGACGATACGATTGAATTTATAAACGGATCCAGTATGGACAAAGTAGGATTAAACGAAGTCTATAAACTTTTTAATTTTGGGAAAGGGAAAAAAATAAATTTGGTCATTTCAAGGAATGGGGAAAGAAAAAATTTCCGGTTCAAACTAATTGATTCACTGGCTCCGGATAAATAAGAAATCATCCCAAGATTCCTGCTTTTATTTATCCGGAAGGATGAATTTCACTTCGATTTCCGTGGTTGTTTCAACGGTATTTCCTTCAACTCTTGCAGGTATCCATTTAGGTCCTTCACGGATTAACCGGAGCGCCTCTTCATCGCACCCGTATCCCAGGGAATGAACCACTGAAAATTTATTGGGAATGCTGTCGCTGCCAATAACAAAATCCAAAATTACAACTCCTTCCACCTGATTTTCTAGAGCTTCAAGTGGGTATTGTAATTCGTTTTCCAGATATTTCAAGAATGCCTTAAAACCAATCGTTGGCTGTGCCTGGGATCGGGAGGGAGTTGAAATGCTTCGCAAAGCTGGAGTTGATTCAATCCGCTTTTTTGCTGCATCCTCTTCTTTCTCGTATTCAAGCGGTGCTGCGGCCGCCATATGATCTTCCCTATTATTGGTAACTTTAGTACGATCGGATTCGGCAAGGGTGTCTTTTGTAAACGCAATGGTTTCTCGCAAGGATTCGGGTGATCTGATCGCTGCGATTTCTTCCTGTTTTTCCGGTTTAGCAGCCTGTAGGCTTAGCGTCAGAGACACTTCCTCGTTACTTTCAGTAACATCCGGTTCTTCGATGACACCCGCGATCTTTTGTCGTTCTGATTGATCTGATTGTTTCTCAGTAATATTTAACCTGTTCTGCTCCTGGGGATCACTGTCTTGTATGGGGATGGTCGATTCATTGACCGGCACACCAGCCTGATTGCCGGTATCCTCCTTATCCCTCGTATCCACCTGTTCTTTACTTATGGTTTGGTTTAAAGATAATTTTTGTTCCGATCCAGGTTCTTTAATCCAGTCAATCAAAACGTATACGATGACGGACGTCATCACAATCAGTGAAATTGTCGCAGCCAGTCTGTAGAAATTGAAACTGAATGAGGTAAAAATTCCCGACCTCGACCGGATGGCGTAAGAAAGATCAGCCAGGTCTTTTTCCACCTGTTCAGGATATTCGGTTTCAAGCCCTTCCACTACCTCCCGGAAGAAATCATGCTCATGCATAAGTTTTTCTATCCTATGACGTTCGGAAAAGCTCAATCCCCCTTTCAGGTATTCCAGAAGGGTAGCCTTATCCGGAAAATCAGGATGATTCGCTTTTTTTGACATATTTTTTATCCATGCAATTTTTTAAATTTCTTTTTCCATTCTGAAGATAACTTTTTACCTTTTTTAAATCATAACCCGTAATTGAAGTAATCTCATCGTAACATTTATCTTCAAAATAAAATAGGGAAATACATTTCTTCTGCTTGTCTGAAAGTCCATCCAAACATTTTTTCAGCGCCTCGGATTTATCTTCAAATAGCATTGCATCATTATGATGTATTAAATCGGGATATTCCATAATTTCATTTACGGAATCCATCACAAACTGATCCAAATCCTTTGTTTTTGATATTTTCCTTAACTTCATCAAGCAGAAGTTTTTAGAGACCACGTAAATCCATCCCTGAAAATTTTCTACTTCTTTCACTTTCAGTTCAATAGCTATTTTTTCAAATATCTGCATCACCGAATCTTTACTTTCTTCACGGTTTTTGAGATATTTTAAGCAGGTACCATATACCACATGGACATAACGGTCGAATAATTCACCTAAAAACGTTAATTCAGCTTTTTTCCTGTATAACAATAAAAGCTCCTGGTCGGATTTCGTATTTTTTTTATTATGTGAAAACCGGAACATCAAAGATCAGATCAATCCATAAGTTATAATAAAGATAGGAATAATAATGGAGCATGAGAATCCTCAGAGCCAAAAATCTGTAGATCAGCGTATTACATTAAAATGAAAATTTTTTTACTTGAAATTTATGGAATTCGAATCTTTCGGACATCCTGATTATAAAAAAAGAAATTATGAAAAAATTAATGCTTTTGACAATCGTAATTGTTCTGTGTGCCTGGTCGTATCCCGTCCGGGAGAGCAGAACCATCTCAGGATATGTATTTTCCAGCTATGGTAATTTACCCATCGAAGGGGTAAAGGTACAGGTTATTGGAACCACCACTACGGTCCTCACCGATAAAACCGGTTATTATGCCGTACAGATTAAAAGGGATGCGGCCAAGATCCTGTTCAGCCATCCCGGGTACGTTGATCAGGAAATCGTGACCGGTAAGGGCAACCAGATCAATGTAACCTTGGTCCCTTTAAAGAAAGGAACAAAGGATGAAATCACTGACATCCCTTCAGAAACCAGAAAGGGAAAGACCCTGACCGGAATTCCGGAAAGGGAATATATGATTTCGCAGCCCGCCAATCTTTCAGGGATCGCTCAGGATCAGCAAATGATTGAATGGAATACAGAAGATTACAGCTCGATCAATGAAAACGTATTTCATGATCCCACACGAAATCCATTATCCACCTTTTCGATTGATGTGGATGCAGCTTCGTACAGTAATGTTCGTCGATTTTTAAACGGCAGCCAACTTCCCCCAAAAGATGCGGTGCGTATTGAGGAATTGATCAATTATTTTTCTTATGATTATCCTCAACCCACCAATCAGGATCCTTTTTCAGTGAATACGGAAGTTGGAAGATGTCCATGGAATGAAAACCATTATCTGGTTCATATCGGACTTCAGGGAAAAATTATCCCGACAGAAAATTTACCGGCTTCGAATCTCGTTTTTTTAATCGATGTTTCAGGTTCCATGAATGCGCCCAACAAACTGCCCTTGTTAAAATCCGCTTTTAAATTACTTGTTGAAAAACTTCGACCGCAGGACAAGGTATCGATGGTGGTTTATGCAGGCGCTGCGGGACTGGTATTATCTCCCACCCCAGGAGACCAGAAGAGCCACATCATAGCTTCCCTGGAAAACCTGCAGGCCGGGGGCTCCACGGCCGGTGGACAGGGGATCATCCTGGCTTATAAAACCGCCCGGGAGCAATTTATCAAAGGAGGCAATAACCGGGTAATTCTGGCAACCGACGGAGATTTCAATGTGGGGATCTCCAGTAATGCAGGGATGGAGGAATTAATAGAGGAAGAAAGAAAATCAGGTGTGTTTCTGACGGTTCTGGGTTTTGGAATGGGGAATTACAAGGATTCCAAAATGGAGATCCTGGCAGATAAAGGCAATGGAAATTATGCTTATATCGACAATATACTTGAGGCTAAAAAAGTTTTTATTCATGAATTTGGCGGCACCTTATTTACCATTGCGAAAGATGTCAAAATACAGGTTGAATTTAATCCTGCCATTGTCCAATCTTATCGACTTATCGGATACGAGAACAGGAAATTAAGGGATGAAGATTTCAATGACGATCGTAAAGATGCCGGAGAACTGGGATCAGGTCATACGGTTACGGCTTTATATGAAATCATTCCGGCCGGAGTGGAAAACAAGTATCAGAATCCGATCGATCCCTTGAAATATCAGGATCAGAAAATTGATAATAAGGGACATTTCAAGGATGAAATGATGACCGTAAAATTAAGGTATAAACTACCAGATGAAGATCAAAGCAGGCTTACGACGGCTGTCATTAGGGAAAAACCAGGAGATCTTAAATCGACATCTGAAAATTTCAGATTTTCCATGGCAGTGGCCGCTTATGGTATGTTGCTCAGGAATTCTGATTTCAAGGGAAGTGTTACCTACGAACAGGTCCTTGACTGGGCCAAAAACTCAAAAGGGAAAGACATGGAGGGATACCGGGCGGAGTTTATCCTGATGGTTGAATCTACCCGGTTATTATCCAAAAGTTAACCAAATTGTTAATAAAAACCGGGCTCATTACCCGGTTTTTATTATCTTTAGGAGCACTAAATAAATACTTTTCGGATGCTGGATAAATTGAGATCAGCAGGAATCAGGTTAATATTCTTGTTAACCTTTTTTGTTTTTCTGATTTATCAATCAGCCTGTTTACGGCCTTCCGTAATACCCGATACGAGGCCCAATATTATCCTGATCCTTGCGGATGATATGGGATATTCGGATATCGGGAGTTTTGGCGGGGAGATCCAGACACCCAACCTGGATGAGCTGGCTTCAAACGGTATTCGTTTCACCCAGTTTTACAATACGGCGAAATGTTTTCCTACCCGGGCAAGCCTGATGACCGGGCTTTACAGTCACCAGGTGGGCATGGGAAGGAATCCCGGAAAATTTCAAAAAAACTGTGTTACCATTGCCCAGGTGCTTCGCGAAGCCGGATACCGAACCTTAATGTCAGGAAAATGGCACGGTACGGATCTTCCGGTTCATATGGGATTTGACAGGTATTACGGCCTGGTGGATGGTGCGGTAAATTACTGGAATCCCGGAGAAAGAAGAGCTGGTGAGCCGATGCCAGGAAGAAAAAGCCAGATGTACCCGAGAACCTGGGCCATTGACAGCACGGTTTACAAACCTTATACACCAGAGGATCCTGATTTTTATATTACCGATGCATTTACAGATCAGGCGCTTTCCTATCTTGATACATACAAAGAAGAAGATAATCCCTATTTTTTATACCTGGCCTATACGGCTCCTCATTATCCACTTCATGCACGACCGAAGGATATCGCAAAATATCGAGGAAGATATCGGGGAGGTTATGATAGCTTACGACAGTGCCGGTATAAGAAAATTCTGGATCTGGAACTTTTCCCGGGTGGGATCGCCTTACCTCTTCATGATCCTGAGGTTCCGGACTGGAAAGACGTAGAGAATAAAGAGGAAGAAGAATTGAAAATGGCGGTGTATGCGGCGATGGTCGACCGGCTCGATCAGAATATTGGCAGGGTGGTGCAGAAAGTAAAGGAAATGGATGAGTGGGAGAATACCCTGATCTTTTTTTTATCGGATAATGGTGCCTGTGCCGAGGTAGCGGAACTTACACCGGACATTCCTCCAGGTCCTGTGGAATCCTACAGGAGTCTGAATTTACCCTGGGCCAATGCAACCAACACACCATTTCGTAAGTATAAAAACCATGATTTTGAAGGCGGTATCTGTACACCCTTTATCGTACACTATCCGGAAATAATTAAAACATCATTCATCACGGATCAACCGGGGCATCTGATCGATGTGATGGCCACATGCATCGACCTTGCCGGAGCGAATTATCCTGACAACTATGATGGCCACCCCGTTCTACCGCTGGAGGGGAAAAGTCTTCTTCCAATCTTTCTGGGCAACGAAAGAGAAGGTCATGAGGTGCTTTTCTGGCAATGGGCCAACAGCGTTGGGATTAGAAAAGGCGATTGGAAAGCAGTTGGATACCTGGATTCACCATGGGAATTGTATAACCTCCGGGAAGACCGGACCGAGTTAAATGATCTGAGGGATGAACACCCCGCAATTGTCAGGGAGATGGATAGTTTGTTTCGAAGTTGGGCATTGAAGACCGGTGCAAGTACTAAGAATCATCTACTGGAATAATTTTCTGAATATTGATTTCTCTTAAAAGTTATATAATATGTACCGATTAATTTATTTGTTTTTTATGATGTTGCAGGTTACGGCATGCAATAAACCTTCCGGAGGTGAGGTTGGGGAAGCCATACAACCCAACATCATTATTTTATTTGCCGATGATCTGGGATACGGTGATTTAAGTTGTTACGGACATCCCCTGATACGGACACCCCACCTGGACCAGATGGCGCTTGAGGGGATCCGGTTAACTTCCTTCTACGTGGCGGAATCAGTATGCAGTCCTTCACGGGCTGCTTTATTGACAGGAAGGTATCCCTTCCGGTCGGGAATGCATTTTGTGCTGGGGCCCGAATCGACAAATGGAATACCAGATGAAGAATTTACTATAGCGGAGGGATTGAAATCGAAAGGTTATCGTACCGCCATATTCGGGAAATGGCATCTTGGCCATCAGCCGGACTTCCTGCCGACGAAGCATGGCTTCGATGAGTATTTCGGGATACCATACAGCAACGATATGATGAAACCGTGGGTACAGACGGATATACCGTTATCCTTATGGGAAAATGAATCGCCTGTCGAACATCCAGTAGATCAGGATTATTTGACAGAAAGGTATACGGAGAGAGCCGTGGCGTTTATCAGGGATAATAAAGATCATCCGTTTTTTCTTTACCTGCCTTATAATATGCCGCATATGCCGGTGCATGCTTCACCAAGGTTCCGGGGAAAATCGAGAGGAGGATTGTATGGTGATGTAATTGAGATGATCGACTGGAGTGCCGGACAGATCCTGAAAACCCTCGATGATCTGAATATAGCCGGTCGTACTTTTATAGTGTTTAGCAGTGATAATGGTCCCTGGTCGGCTGTTCCCGAAAGAATGGTGGCCAATGGAAATGAAAGACATCATGCAGGGACAGCAGGATTGCTGGCAGGAAGAAAGGCCACCCCATATGAAGGTGGGCACCGGGTACCTGCTATCATCCGTTTTCCCGGATTCATTCCTTCCGGACAGGTTTCGGCGAATATGTCGACCACCATGGACCTTTATACGACGGTAATGGATTTAGCAGGTGTCTCTTTACCTGACGATTTAACCTTTGATGGTCAATCCCTTTTGACTTTTTTAAAAGGGGATACGGGTGTTCCTGATAAGGCATTTTATTATATACTGGGTAAAAAACTATGGGCGGTAAGATATGGCCCCTGGAAACTGATGATTGACAACAAGGGAGAACGGGGGATAGAACCCGATGATTTTGATTCATTGAAGCTATTTCACCTTGAATTCGATCCGGGAGAAAGGTATGATTTTTCGGATAAAAATCCGGAGATCGTGAAGGAATTGAAACAAATGCTGATAAACTTTGACGAGGAAATGTCCGGTTTCATGAATTGACAAGCAGATCCTAAACTATACCGTTCAAAAACGCCACTTCCTGGATGTTATTTCCATGGAATCTCCGACAGGAATTCCACGGCAATTAAACGACGAATTTAAAAATCCAGTAGATGGGCATTTTACAGAAAACTCCCAGGTAAAGATAACACAGTAAGGATCTCAAAAGTCTTAATTCGCTCCCGATATATCGATATCGGGATTATATTTTTAACTTTTATGGGATATCCATGTGTCTGCGGATTTACCATGTCTTTGTTGGGGCATTCACATCCCGGTTCGGGCCAATTGATCCGGCAGGCTTCTTATCGGGATCCAGTTGTATTTTTTTTCTTGCTCTCGATCGTTCCACTAATTTTTCAATCCCATAAATCACCGGATTTCCTAAAAATTTCATGCCTGTTTTCAATCCTTTTTTAAATCCCGATTCTTCTTTTTCGATTTCAGTCGGGAAGGCTGCGTCAATTGCCTGTTCGAAAATATAACCTACCGGATTTCCGACTTTTAAAAGGATATCTACAGTTTTTTCACTGGCCATTCTTTTAAGTAGAAGGCCTATATTTGATACAATATTTGAGGTAATGCTTTTAGCAGTCTGGATAATAAACTGTGGAGAAGGATAGAGGTCACGATAACTTTTTACATAAGTTTTTGTACAATAATTTTCAGTTATCAGAGCAATCCGTGTCATAAGGGCAGCATTGATCAATCCATCCGCCATGGAGGTCAGGATTTTATCAAGAAAGGGTATGCTTTTCAGGCTATCTGAGGCAAATTTGGAAAATACTTCTTCGGTTGCGTATTCGGCTGCTTCAGACCCTCCGATCAGCATGGAATAGTATACCTGCTTGCCGATTTTCCAAACATCCCTGTTGGATACCCGGCCGTTATAAAGGATGAAAATGTCTTTAACCATGGCGACACTCGAGGAAAGGATCAAAAGAGCGTCAAGGAATCCATTCTGGACGATTCCTGTTCTGTAAAATACCTGGCTTACGTATTTTCTGCGTATTTTTTCAGATTCCTTATTCAGTAATTTGATCACTTTGTTGTAATCCTCCCGGGTTGGTTGCAGTAGTTGAAGATCCATCCCTTTAGCCTGTATCAACTGATTATTTTTAAATCTTTTCATCCGTTTTTCAATTACATTCATCTCCATGCTCAAATGTCGGGTAGGAGATGGATTTACAGGGATCGAAAAGATCTGAAAAACCGGAATGACCACGAAGTATACGGTAAGGGCTCCGATCAGACTGATGGATATCAAGGCGAAAATAGGATTAATAGCCTTCAGATATGCATAAAAGGATATAAATTCCTTGACTATAAAAAAAATAAGGAAGAAAGATAGAAAAAAAAGGATTTTTTTGATAAACCTGAACATGTTACTTTGATAAAATCAAATTTATTATATAAGACGTAAATTCCGTTCAACAAGTTAAGACTGGAAATTATAAATCCTTCTATTCAGGGTGCTGAAAGGATGATCTCAGCGCATAAAGAAAATAATGATTAAAGTCATTCAGGAGACTCACCAGAGATCCTATGAAATCAATAAAAATAACTCTTTTTTAAACCTTTTTCCTCATGCCATCACTTTAGCAATGAAATGACTAGGGTAAACCATTTATTTCTGAAACCGTAATTTAAAATAGAACAAATGATGAATTCCTGATGTATTCCCGAATAAGTCAACGGCACTTTTTATTCCATCGGTCAAGGTCCCGTAAAAAGATTGCTTTTGGAATGAAACGGGTAATTCTATATTTTATTATAATATCCCTGATTGTGCTTGTTGCCGCTTCGGTAATCTTTATATTTTAAAATTTACAGCACTTAATTTTTTACCAGCCCTTCCTAACTCAAATAAGGATCTTCCAGCCACAGCGTTTTTATGGGTATAAAAATTGATAATAAATTCCTGTACTAAAAAAATTACCTTTTTTAAACGACGGCTCTATAATAACCGGGCATCCTCTCTGCGACTGCCTGGCTATAGGAGGCCTGCCTGCTCTGCGGTTAAGAAAAACCAAATAGATCGAAAGGGATGGGCAGCGTTATATCTTTAGTAGATTGCAACGTGAATACCACAAGACCGAACCGATTCAAATTTAATCCTTCACTATAATTACAAAAGGTCGTTAGCAATATTTGCAAGTTCGGATCTTTCTCCCTTTTCAAGGGTTATGTGGGCATAAAGTGGATGGTTCTGTATTCTGTCGATCAAATAACTGAGGCCATTACTCTGAGAATCAAGATAGGGTGTATCAATCTGATAGATATCCCCGGTAAAAATTATTTTCGTATTCTCCCCTGCACGCGTGATGATGGTCTTGATCTCATGGGGAGTCAGGTTCTGGGCCTCATCTACGATAAAACAAATATTGGACAAACTGCGTCCCCTGATATACGCCAATGGAGTGATCATCAGTTTTTCATTGTTCACCATATCGGACAAACGCGTATATTCTTTATCCGACTCTTTAAATTGGTTCTGGATAAATTTTAAATTATCCCATAACGGCTCCATATAGGGATTTAGTTTTGATTTGATATCACCGGGCAGGTATCCTATGTCTTTATTGCTCAAGGGTACAATGGGACGGGCAAGGTAGATCTGTTTATAATCCCTCCGTTGTTCAAGTGATCCGGCGAGGGCAAGCAGGGTTTTACCGGTTCCGGCAACCCCCTGAAGAGTAACGAGTTTCACGTGTGGATTCAAGATCGCATGAATGGCAAAAGTCTGTTCGGCATTACGGGGTTTAATTCCATAGACCGATCTTTTTTCCACTTTTTCGATCAATTTATCCATGGCATTATAATACGCAAGACCTGAATTTTTTACACTTTTTAAAATAAAATACGTGTTGTTTACCGGTTTTTTCCTTTTGAGTATCTCCTTTACAGAACAGCTCCCTTCATCGTATAATTTATTTATCAGATCGGGAGAGATATCATTCAGGATGGTCTTTCCCGTATACAATGTGCTGACATTTTTAATTTTTCCGGTCTCATAATCCTCCGATGTAAGATTAAGTGCCTTGGCCTTGATGCGGAGATTAACATCCTTAGTTACCAGGATCACATTTTTATCTTTTAACTCATACTGAAGTTTCAAGGCCGCATTGAGTATTTTATGATCCGCCTTCCTTTCATCAAAAATCTGTTCGGCATCAAGACTTTTTTTACTTGGAGAGGACATCAGGACTTTGAATTTACCTCGGCCTCTTCCATTGATAGGGATCCATTCCTGTAACTTATGTCCTTTTGAAAGCCTGTCTATCAGCCGGATAAATTCCCTTGCTTCAAAATTGATGGTATCATTCCCTTTCTTGAAGTTGTCGAGTTCTTCAAGAACCGTGATCGGGATTCCGACATCATGTTCCTGGAAATTCAGTATGGCATCGTGGGAATATAATATGACCGATGTATCTAATACAAAAACCTTTTCTTTGTTTGCGTTGGATTTAATCATAGGAGTTTTTACACAATAGCTAATTTTTGACGGTAAATATCCTGATCTTCCCGGACTTCGATTTCCAAAATATTGGCAAGAACCAGCCATACCAATGTCTTGGACGCAACGTATTTTTTAATTCTGGCAATTTTTGAAAATTCATCAACGGTGATTTCCTGATATTCTCCCAGGTAATTCATCAGGATTCGTTCTTTATCACCTAAATTGACTTTCCTTCCGGTCCCCCGATTACTCTTTTTTAATATTTCCACGAGTTCTCGACTGGCCTGAATGCTTTTATCCTTAATTCGGATGAAGGCCTTTAAATTTTTTTCTGCGGAGGGATTAATTACAAAATGCGGTTTGTTCAGACTTTCAAAAATGGTATAATTCAGGACGGCTCTTTTATCGTTTATCCGGACAACATCAATCGTATAATTAATTTTGGGTCGGCAATAATTTGAGATGGCATTTTCCAAAACAAAGAGATCTTCCTCAGGTGTTTTGGTACCGGTTATTTTTCCATCATCATCCACACCGATGAGCAGATTTCCTCCGTTTGAGTTGGCAAAGGCAACAATTTCTTTCACAATTTTTTCAGGGAAATTAGCCTTTTTTTTAAATTCAATCACTTCATTTTCACCATCCTTTACCAGCCTTTTAATATCCCTGATATCCATGATCAATTTAGGAAATGATGGTCAATTTTATTTTTCGATGGATAAAGTTATACAAAAAATATTTAATTCGGTGCGCAATTCAGATCAATAATCCAGCGATTCATCGTCTTCATTTTTCATGGTAAACATACTGCTCAGTAAATCTTTGAATTGAGTCCCCGATACAATATTTTTTTTGCTGATCATGCTGAATTCCGACAGTCCATGCAACGCAAATTCCATCAGGAAATAACGAGCATTTTCCTCTGATTGATTCTGATATTTCTGTACGAGATCTTTTAACCCCGGTACCTTATCCAGTACACGTTGATATTGACTTTGTGAAAGATCGTGAAGAAGATCAATTTCATTGCCTTCTCCAAACCAATCGATTATTCTTTTGTATGGATTGGTATCTTTTTGCTTTCTTACATTTTCGGGATTCGGGAAAAAGTTTATAAACTGGTTCCTGATTGCTTTCCCGATTAAATCCTGTGCGACAATGCCGGGGCCTTCCTGTTCGCCCTCGTATACAAGTTCAATTTTACCCGTGATGGAGGGGACGACCCCGACAAAATCAGAAATCCGGATCGTGCCTGTTTTTTCCCTGTTCAACAGGGCGCGCCTTTCAGCGGAGCTTACCAGGTTCTCAAATGCAGAAATGGTAAGTCTGGCAGATACACCGCTTTTGGGATCTACAAATTCGGAATGCCGTGCTTCAATCGCGATTTGTTCAATGATATCTTTTGCCAGTTCAGTAATCGTTATCTTTTGATATTGATCCGGTTTGATCTTTGCCTCCTGGGCGGTTATCTTTTTACCCACCTCAATCGATTTTGGATAGTGGGTTATAATCTGGCTGTCTATCCGGTCTTTCAGTGGGGTTACGATGGATCCACGATTGGTGTAATCTTCGGGATTTGCTGTAAAGATGAACATGATATCCAGCGGTAATCTTAACTTAAATCCCCGGATCTGAATATCTCCTTCCTGAAGAATATTAAACAGGGCAACCTGGATACGGGCCTGTAAATCCGGTAATTCATTAATCACAAATATACTCCGGTGTGACCGGGGAATCAGGCCGTAGTGAATGACCCTTTCATCCGAATAAGGTAATTTAAGGGAAGCTGCTTTGATGGGATCCACATCTCCGATCAGATCAGCTACTGAAACATCGGGCGTAGCCAATTTTTCAGAATACCGTTCGGAACGATGCAACCACCGGATCGGCGTATGATCCCCATGTTCCGTGATCATTTCCCTACCATGCCTTGTAATTGGATGCAGGGGATCGTCATTTAATTCCGAGTCGGCAATGACCGGGATGAATTCGTCAAGCAGACCAATCATCATTCGGGCAATTTTAGTTTTTGCCTGACCCCTCAATCCCAGAAAATTGATATTGTGCATGGAAAGGAGGGCCCTTTCGATATCCGGAATCACCGTTTCTTCGTAGCCCCAGATTCCCTTAAACGGGTTTTCTTTTTTCTCTAATTTGCTGATCAGGTTATCACGCAATTCCTGTTTGATCGATTTATTCTGATATCCGGATCCTTTTAACTCCCCCAGGTTGTGTATTTTGGGAAGCTGATCTGTTGGGATTTCCCTGTACTCCATGTTATTTAGAATGTTTTTCTGCGATTTCTTTTGTAGTCTTCAAATAGTAAATGACCCAGGCCTTTGAGGCCGGAATAATAAGCATTTCCATTGTTTACTATGGTAAATTCTTTGACAAATTGTTTTAGATAGGGATCGGACGCAATCATAAATGTAGTAATAGGAATATTCAATTTACGACATTGAGCTGCCAGATTGAGGGTTCGATTCAGAATTTTTTTGTCAAGTCCAAAACTGTTCTTATAATATTTTAATCCTTCTTTCAGGCAGGTAGGTTTTCCATCAGTGATCATAAATATCTGTTTATTGGGATTTTTCCTCCTGCGGAGAAGGTCCATCGAAAGTTCCAGTCCAGCTACTGTATTTGTATGATAAGGTCCTACCTTGAGATAGGGAAGATCTTTGATCTGTATCTGCCAGGCATCGTTGCCAAAAACGATAATGTCCAGGGTGTCTTTTTTGTATTTCCTGGTTATGAGTTCGGCCAGCGCCATGGCCACTTTTTTGGCGGGAGTGATGCGGTCTTCACCATAAAGGATCATGGAGTGGCTTATATCGATCATCAGTACGGTTGAAGTCTGCGTTTTGTATTCAGTTTCTACTACCTCCAGGTCATTTTCAGTCAGTATAAAATTCTGAAATCCCTGGTTGATCTGCGCATTTTTCAAGGAATCCGTCATGGAGATCTGTTCAAGGGTATCTCCAAACTGATAATCCCGGCGATCGGTGCTTAATTCATCACCCTGACCACTACGCACGGTATTATGGGAACCTCTTTTTGATTTTTTCAGCTTGCCAAAGATCTCTTCAAGTGCTTTCTTCCTGATCGATTGTTCGCTTTTAGCCGTCATTCTGATTACCCCACTTTCCGGATCTTCAGATAGGTATCCTTTCTTCTTCAGGTCTTCGATAAAATCACCCATCCCGTAATCATCCTCGGTGAGCCCATATTGTTTATCCAATTCATTCATCCAGTTCAGGGTCTCAGACACATCCCCGGATGTGATGACCAATAACTGCATGAAAATATTAAATAATTGATCGAAACCGCCTTTACCTTTTTTAGGAGGAGGTACGTACTTGCCGAATCTGAATCCTCGCATAAACTTCCACAATCAATTAAAACATTCAGAAAAAAGAAATGACAACATCTAGTCTGAAAACAATATCAATATCGATTTGTTCGGAACGATCAAATTAATATTGATCATTTCAAATGAATAATGGTGCAGCCTGTTTCGAAAAGGCCAATCCTAAAGTTAGTAAGAAAATTACACATAAGATAATATGGATGTTAAACTTTTTGGGGCT
>Ga0209536_100000636_pt1 | contig 57136 bp, 49 predicted proteins | sample DeeMarSeWOR28_12_FD_187461 | JGI IMG/M metagenome (GOLD analysis project Ga0209536, IMG submission 187461) | Marine sediment microbial communities from White Oak River estuary, North Carolina - WOR-2-8_12 (SPAdes) (version 2) | ecosystem: Environmental > Aquatic > Marine > Intertidal zone >... | reverse complement strand
TTGAAGGCCAGGGTGAGGTGGATCTTGCGACCGCTCGCGGTGACGCGATCGGTCGAGTAGCCGAGGTGGTACTTGACGTCTCCGCGCCCGATCAGCGCTTCGGCGTTGACGTCCTCGAACTCGGCGAAGATCTCGTCGAGGCGCTTGCCCATGATGTTCGCGAGGACGTTGAGGCGCCCGCGGTGCGCCATCCCGATGACCACCTCCTCGACCCCGAAGTCCGCCGTCTGCTCCACGAGCAGGTCGAGCATCGGGATGAAGCTCTCGGCCCCCTCCAGGGAGAAGCGCTTGGCCCCCACGTAGCTGGTGTGAAGGAACTGCTCGAAGATCTCGGCGTCGGTCAGCTTGGTGAGGATGCGGACCTGCTCGTCTTCCGTGAGGATCCCACACGGGATCTGCGCGCGTTGTCGCGGCGAATGAGCCAATGCCCGCGATTCAGGCGGGTCGCTTGGCGCGCCGCGGCTTGGTTGCCGGCGCAGTTGTGACCGCCGCCGATGAGCCGGCGCGTTCCAGCATTTCCCTGGCATGCGACAATGTTGTGTCGCTGATCTCCAGCCCGCCCAACATGCGGGCAATCTCGTGTACGCGGGCCTCGTGCTCCAAGGCTGCCACCGCGGCCAGCGTTTGCCCATTCCTGGTGTGCTTGTTGACCTGCAGTTGATGCTCGCCCAGTGAAGCCACCTGAGGCAGGTGTGTTACGCACAGCACTTGGCGGTGGGCGGCCAAGGTGCGGAGCTGATGACCGACTTTTTCCGCGACTCCTCCACCGACGCCGACATCGACCTCATCGAAGATCAAGGTGGGAATGCGTACCTGCTGTGCGCAGATGACCTGAATCGCCAGACTAATCCTCGACAGTTCACCGCCCGAGGCGACTCGTGTGAGAGCTTTGGTGGGTTGACCGGCATTGGCGCTGACCAGAAACTCCACCCGCTCGGTGCCATGCGGTGCGGGTTTGTCCGTGTCGAGGCTATCCAGGTTCACCTCGAACTTACCATCGGCCATGCCGAGTTGGCGCATGCGCGCGCTGACCTCAGTGGCCAGTCGTTTGGCCGCAGATTGGCGGCTGTTGCGCAATCTCGCGGCGGCCGCGTCATAGTCGCGATGACTGCGTTGGAGTGAGTCCTCGACGTGCCCGAGTCTGACTTCTGCGCTATCGAGCTGGTCCAGCTCCGCCTCCAAAACGGATTGATGATCCAGCAGCTGCTCGGGTCCCACGCCATGTTTGCGCGCTTGATCATGCAGGACCCCAAGGCGTTGATCGACCCAGTGCAGCCGCTCCGGATCCAGCTCAACGCCATCGAGGTAGTGTCGCAGTTCACCTGTGGCCTCGTTGAGTTGGATCAGCGCCGTATCAATCAGCTCACAGGTGCTCGCCAAACGCGTGTCAATTTCGGCCGCATCCCTCAGCGCTGATAGCGTATGTGCCAGCGCCTGATTGATCGCGCTGTCATCACCTTCGTCGATATTGACCAGCGCCTGTTGCGCTGCTTCCAGTAGGCGATGGGCATTGGCAAGCCGCGCGTGTTCCTGCTCGAGCTCCGCAAATTCTTCGGGCTGCAGTTTCAGTGCGTGCAATTCGCTGACCTGGTAGCGCAGCAACTCGAGCCGGTTATCACGCTGCGTGCGTTCGCTCCGCAACTGCTCGAACTCGTCGTTGAATCCCCGCCACTGCTCGAAACACTGGCGCACCTCGTCGACGAGTGGTTCGTGACTGGCGAAATCATCGAGCAGCTGACGCTGCGCATCGCGACGCATGAGCGACTGGTGTTCGTGCTGTCCGTGGATGTCGACGAGCATGTCGCCCAACTCTCGCAACTGCTGCAGCGGGCAGGGTTGTCCGTTGATGAACGCTCGTGAAGAACTCGCGCGATTGACCTGGCGTCGCAGGATGCACTGGTCACCGTCATCCAGCCCCGCATGGGTCAACCACTCGCGCACCTCGGCGCGGTCATGTACGTCAAAACACGCCGTGATCTCGGATCGCTCACAGCCGTGGCGAATTACCCCGGTGTCGGCGCGATCGCCCAGCGCCAGTGCCAATGCATCGACCATTATGGATTTGCCTGCGCCGGTTTCCCCGGTGACGACCGTCAGGCCCGGGCTGAGCTCCAGATGCAGCCGATCGACGATGGCAAAGTCACGAATAAACAGATCGGTCAACACGTGCGTACGATCCGGTGCCGGGCTACCACGTGGCGCCACTGGGTGGAGACGTGCGCGGCGTTCACGAGAGTTTCTTTCCCCAGTGCAGCTTGGCGCGCAGAATCTCGTAGTGGTCGTGGTGCTTGGGGTGAATGAGACGAATAATGTGGTCGTGCTTACAGACCTTCACCCGATCTCCCGATGCCAGTCCCAGGTTGACCTGTCCGTCACAGGTAACCTGCGCGTCGGAAAGGTGGGTCTCGCTGATCACGATTTCGACTTCGCTGTCGCCTGAAATCACTATCGGTCGGTTGGACATGGTATGCGGGCAGATGGGTACGAGCACCATGGCATTCAACGTGGGGTGGAGAATCGGTCCGCCGCCCGACAGCGCATACGCCGTTGACCCTGTCGGCGTTGAAACGATCAAGCCATCGGCCCGTATAGTCGAGACGAAGTAGCCGTCGATATAGGTCTCCAGCTCGATCATGCGCGCCACTTCCCATTTGTGGACCACGACGTCGTTGAACGCGGCACTATCACTGACCCGTTCGCCATCGTGATAGATGCTGGCCCGCATCAAAATGCGGTTCTCCTCCTGATACTCGCCGGCGAGAATGCTGTTGAGCCGTGTCAGACAGTCGTTGGGTGAAATGTCCACCAGAAAGCCGAGGCGACCGAGGTTGATGCCCAGAACGGGAACTTCATAGCGGGCGACACTGCGCGCGGCGTTGAGCAGCGTGCCGTCACCGCCGACCACTACCACGAGGTTACTGCTGCTGCCCAGCACTTGGCGTTCTGCGGTCGGGAAGCCGTGATCGGGCCACATCTCTGCGCTGTGCTCATCGAGCAGCACGTCATGGCCGCGCTCAATCAAGTAACGACCGACGCGCGCCAGCGTGTCATTGACGCTGGGATCGCCAAATTTCCCAACCAAGCCAATTGTCTTGAATAGCAAGTAATGATCCTCCCAATTTGGCAAAGAAAAGTATCACGATGTGCGCCGCCTTGACAGTCTGTAGGGGCCTTGCTAACGTCCGGGCTAGCACTCGCGCCTGTCGAGTGCCAAGCCTCTTAAGATTCTGAAAACCGTAGCGATTCGATTCACCTCGAGTGGTGTGTGCGGGACCCTGGTGAGGGATTGCATGGCCCAGCAATTGGAACTCAGCGATCGCGCTCAGCGCCTGTTCAAAGTGCTGGTGGAGCGCTACATCCGAGAGGGTCAGCCTGTCGGCTCGCGCACGCTGACCAAGGAGGCGGGCATTGCCTTGAGCCCGGCTTCTGTTCGCAACGTCATGCAGGACCTCGAGGAAGTCGGTCTGTTGCGGGCGCCGCACACCTCCGCCGGCCGCGTGCCGACCGCCAGGGGTCTGCGTTTCTTCATCGACACCCTGCTCAAGACCAAGCCTATCGATGAGCAAGAGGTACGCCGGCTCAAAGCCCACCTCAACCCCGATTCAAGTACGAGTGACCTGGTCGAGGCTGCCTCTTCAATGCTTTCCGAGGTCACCAAGTTGGCCGGTGTGGTGATGTTGCCGCGTCGCCCCGATGTTTCCATACGCCAGGTGGAATTTCTGCCGCTGTCGGCGAATCGCGTGCTGGTGATAACGGTCGTCAATGAGCGCGAGGTCCAGAACCGGATCATCAACACCTCGCGCAACTACTCGCCGGCCGAGCTTCAGGAAGCCGCCAATTACATCAACCGGGAATTCGGCGGACGCAGCCTCAAGCAGATGCGCGAAGCATTGCTGCGCGGCATGCAGGAAACCCGCGAAGGCATCAACCGTCTCATGATGACCGCCATCGAGATGGCCAGCAAAGGCTTGCAGGCCGAGGAGGATGCCGGGGACTTCGTGCTGCGTGGCGAAGCCAACCTGATCCACTATGCCGAGATGGGCGACATGGGCAAGTTGCGTCAGCTCTTCGATGCGTTTGGCCAGAAACGGGACATCCTTCATTTATTGGACGAATCGCTGCGTGCCGAGGGGATGCAGATCTTTGTCGGGGAAGAGTCCGGTTACGACGTCTTCGGTGAATGCAGTTTGATTACCTCGCCCTACCTCGAGGATGGCAGGGTGGTGGGCGTGTTGGGAGTCATCGGGCCGACGCGCATGGCCTACGATCGCGTAATCCCTATTGTTGACGTAACCGCTAAGCTTTTAGGCTCGGCCTTGAAGCCGAGCTGAGTGTCCCCATATTTCGAAGAGTTTTTGCTGCTCCCCACCGTGTCGGTCCGGGGGTGAGGTCGATTCATTGCAGGAATCATAGGTGTGCGGAGAGGTTATGAGTACTGACAAGCCAGTGACCGAGGAGATGTCACCAGCGGATGACAGCGATGAGAGCAAGACTGCCGGCGCTGAGACTAAGGCGGCGTCAGATGCGCAAGCGCAAGGCGGTGCGGGACAAGCCGAGGTGGCCGAGTTGAGCCAGGCACTGAGCGAGGCTCAGGCCAAGGCCGCCGAAAATTGGGACCACGCTCTGCGTGCTCGTGCCGAGCTGGAGAACGTGCAGCGGCGCTCGCAGCGTGAGCTCGAGAACGCGCACAAGTTTGCATTGGAAAAGTTCGCCCTCGAGTTGTTGCCGGTCAAGGACAGCTTGGAAATGGGTTTGGCTGCGGCGCAGGACACCGAGGCCGAAAATCTGCGCGAGGGGGTTGAACTCACCCTGAAGATGTTGACCACGGCCATGGAGAAGTTCGGCATTCAGCAAATCGATCCCGCGGGTCAGGTGTTCAATCCGGATCTTCATCATGCGGTGGCGGCCCAGGAGAGTAGTCAGGCCGAGCCTGACACGGTGCTCTCAGTGATGCAGAAGGGCTATCAGCTCAATGACCGTCTGTTGCGACCGGCGCTGGTCGTGGTCGCCAAACCCCCGGCCGAGGAAGTACCCAAAGTCGACGAAAAGGCTTGAAAAATGTAGGGAAGCCCCAATCTTGGAGCGCAATGGTTAAGGTTTTGCAGGTGTTCGCGCACAGCGGCGAACTCAACGACGGTGGAGAAAGACTGCAATGGGAAAAATAATCGGGATTGACCTGGGCACGACCAACTCCTGCGTGGCGGTCATGGAGGGTGGTAAACCCAAGGTTATCGAAAACAGCGAAGGCGACCGCACGACGCCCTCCATCGTCGCGTTCACCAAGGACGACGAGATTCTGGTGGGTGCTTCGGCGAAACGGCAGGCGGTGACCAACCCCGAGAACACCCTGTTCGCCATCAAGCGCCTCATTGGCCGCCGTTTCAAGGATGCCGAGGTTCAAAAGGACATTGGCATGGTGCCCTACAAGATAGTAGAGGCCGACAACGGTGACGCCTGGGTCTCGGTCAAGGGCAAGAAGATGGCCCCGCCCGAAATCGCTGCGCGCGTGCTCATGAAGATGAAGAAGACCGCCGAAGATTACCTGGGCGAAGAAGTGACTCAGGCGGTCATCACCGTGCCTGCCTACTTCAATGACTCGCAGCGTCAGGCGACCAAGGACGCCGGCAAGATCGCCGGGCTCGAAGTCAAGCGCATCATCAACGAGCCTACGGCTGCCGCGCTGGCGTTTGGTATGGACAAGAGGGGCGGCGATCGCAAGGTAGCTGTCTATGACCTGGGTGGCGGTACCTTTGATATCTCAATCATCGAGCTGGCTGAAATCGAAGGCGAACATCAGGTTGAGGTGCTGTCCACCAATGGTGACACCTTCCTCGGTGGCGAGGATTTCGACAAGCGCGTCATTGACTATCTCTGTGATGAGTTCAAGAAGGATCAGGGCATCAACCTGCGTGGTGATCCCCTGGCCATGCAGCGCCTCAAAGAGGGTGCGGAGAAAGCCAAGATCGAATTGTCCTCGAGTCAGCAGACCGAGGTGAATCTGCCCTACGTTACCGCTGACGCTTCCGGGCCCAAGCATCTCAATATCAAGCTGACCCGCGCCAAGTTTGAGTCCTTGGTCGAGGACCTCATCGCCCGCACCGTTGAGCCGTGCAAGATCGCGCTCAAGGACGCCGGCCTGTCCGCGAATGATCTGGCCGACGTGATTCTAGTGGGCGGCATGACACGCGTGCCAAAGGTCCAGGAAACCGTGCGCGACTTCTTCGGCAAGGAGCCGCGCAAGGATGTCAACCCGGATGAGGCTGTGGCTATTGGCGCATCGATTCAGGGTGGTGTCCTTGGTGGTGAGGTCAAGGACGTATTGCTGCTCGACGTGACGCCGTTGTCGCTGGGTATCGAGACGCTCGGTGGTATTCTGACCAAGCTGATCGAAAAGAATACGACCATTCCGACCAAGGCCAATCAGGTGTTCTCCACAGCGGACGACAACCAAACAGCGGTCACCGTCCACGTGCTGCAGGGTGAACGCGAGCGTGCCATGGATAACAAATCGCTGGGGCGGTTCGATTTGAGTGATATTCCCCCGGCACCGCGTGGTGTACCGCAGATCGAGGTGACGTTCGATATTGATGCCAACGGCATTTTGCACGTGTCGGCGCGGGACAAGGCGACCGGCAAGCAGCAGTCCATTGTGATCAAGGCATCGAGCGGTCTGAACGACGATGAGATTGACCGCATGGTCCGCGACGCTGAAGCGCACAAGGATGAGGACCGCAAGTTCCATGAACTGGTGACTGTGCGTAATCAGGCTGACAACATGATTCATGCCACGCGCAAGTCGATGAAGGAACTCGGCGACAAGCTGGAGTCGGGCGAAAAGGACAGTATCGAGGCGGCCATCAAGGACCTGGAAGAAGCCATGAAAAGTGACGACAAGGCGGCCATCGATGCCAAGACTCAGGCGCTGGCCGAGGCGTCGGGCAAGATGGCCGAGCGCCTCTATGGTCAACAGTCGAGTGGCGCAGAGGCGGGTGGCCCGTCGGGTGGTGCCTCGTCGCAATCGAGCGCGACCGATGAAGAAGTGGTGGATGCCGAGTTTGAGGAAGTCAAAGACGACAAGAAGTAACCGGGCACCACGCAGTATCTTGAAGCGCGAACAGGCGCGGTCTTTGGATCGCGCCTGTAGCATGTTAGCGTTTAGCGAACAGAATCGAGCAGACTAACTCTGAAGCCCAACAACCGTGTCCAAGCGTGACTACTACGAAGTGCTCGGCGTTGCTCGCAACGCGACGGAGGCCGAAGTCAAGAAGGCGTTCAAGCGCTTGGCCATGAAGCACCACCCTGACCGCAATCCTGACGACAAGGATGCGGAAGGCAAGTTCAAGGAGGCCAAGGAGGCCTACGACGTCCTGTCGGATGCGCGCAAACGAGCGGCCTACGATCAATTTGGCCATGCCGGAGTTGATCCCAGTGCTGCCGCTGGCGCCGGCGGCTTTGGCGGCGGCGCCAGCTTCAGTGACATCTTTGGGGACGTTTTTGGCGACATTTTTGGTGGCGGCGGCGGACGTGGTGGCCAGCGCGCCTATCGGGGCGCGGATCTGCGCTACAACCTCGAGCTCAGCCTCGAGGAGGCGGTACGCGGGACCAGCGTAAAGATTCGAGTGCCATCGCTCGTTGCCTGCGAGGAATGTGGCGGCAGTGGCGCGCGCAAGGGAACGTCGCCGGTGACCTGCACGACCTGTGGTGGTGTGGGTCAAGTGCGCATGCAACAGGGTTTCTTCTCCTTGCAGCAGACGTGTCCGCGCTGCCACGGTGTCGGCAAGATGATCAGCGATCCATGTGGCAACTGTCACGGCCACGGTCGAGTCGAGCGGCAGAAGACGCTGTCGGTGCGCGTGCCCGCCGGCGTAGACACCGGTGATCGGATTCGTCTCTCAGGCGAGGGTGAGGCCGGTGAAATGGGTGGCCCCGCTGGTGATCTGTACGTACAGGTGCATGTCAGAGAGCATCCGATCTTTGTCCGCGATGGCAATGACCTGCTGTGTGAAGTCCCCATCAGCTTTGTCACGGCGGCCTTGGGCGGGGAGCTGGAGGTTCCGACGCTTGATGGTCGGGTGATGCTCAAAGTCCCCGAGGAGTCGCAGACCGGCAAGTTGTTCAGGTTGCGTGGCAAGGGTGTGCGATCGGTGCGTAGCGCGCAAGTCGGTGATCTGATTTGTCGCGTCGTCGTCGAGACCCCCGTCAAGCTCAGTGCCAAGCAAAGGGAACTGCTGCGCGAATTCGACGAGACCCTCAAGGGTGCCTCACAAAAACACAGTCCCCGCGCCCACGGTTGGTGGGATGGCGTCAAGAAATTCTTCGAAGATCTGACTTCATAGCGCGACTTGCGTCGTTTTGACCGCGGCGCTAGCGTATGCCAACAACGGGGCAGGTCGTTGCCTGCCCGCTTTGGTGGGGGAAATCATGACCAGGATTGCAGTCTCAGGCGCAGCTGGCCGCATGGGTCGAGCGCTGATTCAGGCGGTGGAGGCTCATGAGGCCACGTCCCTTGGCGCTGCTTTGGAACACGGCGGTAGTACGGTGCTGGGTGCGGACGCGGGGGAGCTCGCTGGACTAGGCAAGCTTGGTGTCAAAATCGGTGACGATTTGAACCAGGCTGTCGCGCAGGCGGATGTTTTCATAGATTTCACGCGGCCAGAGGCAACCCTGGCTGCGCTCGATGCTTGCCGCGCAGCAGGCCGGCGCATGGTCATCGGCACCACGGGCTTGAGTGCGGCGCAGCGCACCGCAATCGAGCAGGCTGCGCGGGACATCGCCATTGTCTTTGCACCAAACATGAGCGTTGGGGTCAATCTGGTGCTGAAGCTGCTCGAAATGACCGCGCGCGTTCTCGGCGATGAGGCAGATGTCGAGATCATCGAAGCCCACCATCGGCACAAGGTTGATGCGCCCTCCGGCACGGCGCTGCGTATGGGAGAGGTCGTGGCCGGCGCCTTGGGTCGCGACCTGAGCGAATGCGCCGTATACGGGCGCGAGGGCGTTACGGGTGAGCGCAAACGCAACACGATCGGATTTGAAACCATTCGAGCAGGCGACATTGTCGGCGAGCACACTGTGATGTTTGCCAACATCGGCGAGCGGGTGGAGATTACCCACAAGGCTTCGAGCCGCATGACCTTCGCCAATGGCGCGGTGCGCGCCGCATCCTGGCTCATGCAGCACGAACGCGGCCTATTCGACATGCAGGACGTGCTGGGGCTCAAAGACCGCTAGCGCAGCGCGCGTGCCACACTTGAGCGGAACGCGCGTGGACACCCTGGGGTGGCTGCAGTACAATTTGCCAAGTCTGTCCTGCGCGCAGACTGGTAACCTAATTCATAGCGGGAGGCTCCCTGAAAGTGGCGCCTCCCGCTTTGCACATATGCAGGGGGCTTACCATTGCCACGCTCAGCTCTGTTGGCGCTTGAAGACGGCACGCTGTTTCACGGTGATGCCGTCGGCATCGATGGCCAGACCGTCGGCGAGGTGGTATTCAACACCGCGCTGACGGGCTACCAGGAAATTCTCACTGATCCTTCCTATGCCAAGCAGATCGTCACTCTGACGTATCCGCACATCGGCAATGTGGGCACGAATGAAGACGATGAAGAATCGTCACGTGTGCACGCCGCCGGACTGATCGTGCGCGATGTGCCGCGGCGAGTTAGTAGCTGGCGCAGTGCACAGTCGCTGCCCGACTATCTTGGTGAACGCCAGGTTGTCGCGATCGCGGGCATTGATACTCGCAAGCTCACCCGCATCCTGCGCGACAAAGGTGCCCAAAGCGGTTGCCTCGTCGCCGGCGACGCCATCGATGAGTCGGCAGCGCTGGCAGCAGCGCGCTCTTTCCGCGGCCTCAAGGGCATGGATCTCGCCCAGGAAGTCACGACGCACCGACCCTACGAATGGGCGCAGGGGACATGGTCGCTGGAGCACGGTATGCCAGAGGCGCAGCATCCGATCACCGAGAAGCTGCCCTATCACGTGGTTGCCTACGACTTCGGGGTAAAGCGCAACATCCTGCGCATGTTGGTCGACCGGGGTTGCCGCATCAGCGTCGTACCTGCGAAGACGCCAGCTGAGGAAGTGATGCGGCTGGCGCCCGACGGTGTGTTCCTGTCCAACGGCCCTGGCGACCCCGAGCCGTGTGACTATGCCATTGGCGCGATTGCCGAGATTTGCGCCAAGCGTGTGCCGGTCTTCGGGATTTGCCTCGGCCATCAGTTGCTGTCCCTGGCCAGTGGCGCCCGCACCGTCAAGATGAAATTTGGCCACCATGGCGCCAACCATCCCGTTCAGGATCTGGATACGGGTCGCGTCATGATTACCAGTCAGAACCACGGTTTCGCAGTTGACGAAGCGAGTTTGCCGGCAACGCTGCGTCCGACCCATCGATCCTTGTTTGACGGTTCGTTGCAGGGCGTCCATCGCACCGATACGCCGGCGTTCAGCTTTCAGGGGCACCCCGAAGCGAGCCCCGGACCACATGATGTGGCCCCTTTGTTTGATCACTTCGTCGACCTCATGCAACAGGCACAGCAATAGTCGGCACCGCGATCCCGTGCTTTGCGGGGGAGCTACCGCAATAGCGTATCCGACAGCAGAGAATTCGTATGCCCAAGAGAACTGACATCGAGAGCATCCTCATTGTTGGCGCGGGACCGATCATCATTGGTCAGGCCTGCGAGTTTGACTACTCTGGCGCCCAAGCCTGCAAGGCGCTAAAGGAGGAGGGCTACCGCGTCATTTTGGTCAACTCCAATCCGGCGACCATCATGACCGATCCGGAGACGGCGGATGCGACCTACATAGAGCCCATTAACTGGCAGACCGTTGCGCGCATCATCGAGGAGGAACGCCCCGATGCGTTGCTGCCAACCATGGGCGGGCAGACGGCATTGAACTGCGCACTGGATTTGGCGCGCGAAGGTGTGCTCGAGCGCTTCGGCGTGGAAATGATCGGTGCCACGAGTGACGCCATTGACAAGGCGGAGGATCGCGATCGTTTCCGTTCCGCGATGAAAGAGATCGGCTTAGCGACGCCGCATTCGGCCATTGCGCATAGCCTCGAGGAAGCGCAGCAGGTCCAGGCGGAGATCGGTTTCCCCGCAATCATCCGACCGTCGTTCACGCTGGGTGGCAGCGGTGGCGGTGTAGCCTACAACAAAGAAGAGTTCGTCGAGATTTGCGAACGCGGCCTGGACTTGTCGCCGACCAATGAGCTCTTGATCGAAGAGTCGGTGCTAGGTTGGAAAGAGTTCGAGATGGAGGTCGTGCGCGATCGCGCTGACAACTGCATCATCATCTGCTCGATCGAGAACTTTGACCCCATGGGTGTGCATACTGGCGATTCCATAACTGTGGCGCCAGCCCAGACTCTGACGGACAAGGAATACCAAATCATGCGTGATGCCTCGATCGCCGTGTTGCGCGAAATCGGGGTCGACACTGGCGGATCGAATGTCCAGTTTGCAATCAATCCCGACGACGGGCGCATGATCATTATCGAGATGAATCCACGCGTGTCGCGCTCCTCGGCCCTGGCGTCCAAGGCGACCGGATTCCCGATTGCCAAAGTCGCAGCCAAATTGGCAGTCGGCTACACGCTGGACGAACTTCGCAATGAGATAACGGGTGGCGCGACACCGGCTTCTTTCGAGCCGAGTATCGACTATGTCGTGACCAAAGTGCCCCGTTTCACGTTTGAGAAATTCCCTACCGCTGAGCCGCTGCTGACCACGCAGATGAAATCGGTCGGTGAGGTGATGGCAATTGGGCGCACCTTTCAAGAGTCGCTCCAGAAGGCGTTGCGCGGCATGGAAACCGGTATCGACGGTCTGAGCGAGATCGTTGCCCGTGACGACGAGGGGGCGCGTGATGAAATCTTGCACCAGTTGCGTACGCCTGGCCCGGATCGGATCCGCTACTTGGGCGACGCGTTTCGCTACGGCATGACGGTTGAACAGGTCCACGAAGCCTGTCGAATCGATCCGTGGTTCCTCAGCCAGGTGGAGGAACTGGTTGAGCGTGAAGAAGAGCTGCGCCGGCGCAAACTCGATGAGCTCGACCGCGCGCAGATGTTGAGCTTAAAGCGCATGGGCTTCTCGGATCGTCGCTTGGCGACGCTGTTGAACAGCACCGAGCAGGCGGTGCGCGCTCATCGCCAGCAGTTGGAAGTCCACCCGGTATTCAAACGTGTCGATACTTGTGCCGCCGAGTTTGCCACGACGACCGCGTACATGTACTCGACATACGAAGAAGAATGCGAGTCTCAGCCCTCCACGCGCGACAAGATTGTGGTGCTTGGCGGTGGGCCGAACAGAATTGGCCAGGGCATTGAATTCGATTACTGCTGTGTGCATGCGGCATTGGCAATGCGGGAAGACGGTTACGAGACTATTATGGTCAACTGTAACCCTGAGACGGTTTCGACCGACTATGACACCTCGGATCGTCTCTATTTCGAGCCGCTGACCTTGGAAGACGTGCTCGAGGTTATCCGCGTCGAGAAGCCAAAAGGGGTGATCGTGCAGTACGGTGGCCAGACGCCGCTGAAACTCGCGCGCGACCTCGAGGCGGCCGGCGCGCCCATAATCGGCACAACGCCCGATTGCATCGACTTAGCGGAGGACCGCGAGCGTTTTCAGAAGATGCTCAATGAGCTGGGGCTGCGCCAACCGCCTAATCGGACCGCACGCACGCCAGAAGACGCGGTGCGCCTTGCCGAGGAAATCGGTTATCCGCTGGTGGTGCGCCCCTCTTATGTGCTCGGTGGTCGGGCGATGGAAATCGTATACCAAGAGGAAGAGTTGCGCCGCTACATGAAAGAGGCCGTACAGGTCTCAAACGATTCGCCGGTATTGCTGGATCGTTTCCTGGATGACGCGGTTGAAGTCGATGTTGATGCTATCTGCGATGGTGAGGACGTGCTGATTGGCGGCATTATGGAGCATATCGAACAGGCCGGAGTTCATTCGGGTGACTCGGCCTGTTCGTTGCCACCTTATCACCTCAGTGCTGAACTACAGGATGAACTGCGCCGGCAGGTGGTGCAGATGGCGAAGGCCCTGAGCGTTGTCGGATTGATGAATACCCAGTTTGCCATCCAGGGCGACACTGTTTATGTGCTCGAGGTCAATCCGCGCGCTTCGCGCACCGTACCCTTCGTGTCCAAAGCGACCGGCCGGCCGCTGGCCAAGATTGCGGCACGGTGCATGGCGGGCCAGTCCCTGGCGGAACAGGGTGTGCAGCGCGAAATTGTTCCGGACTACTATTGCGTTAAAGAATCCGTATTTCCGTTCATCAAATTTCCAAACGTCGATCCAATTCTCGGACCGGAGATGAAATCGACCGGCGAGGTCATGGGCGTCGGAGCGACCTTTGGCGAGGCGTTTGCCAAGGCGCTGAGCGGTGCGGGTACGACCTTGCCACGCGGCGGTACCGCATTGATCAGTGTCCGAGAGGCCGATAAGCGCCGCGCAGTCGGCATTGCAAAGCAGTTGTCCGATCTCGGTTATGAATTGGTCGCTACCCGGGGTACGGCTCAGACGATCAACGATGCGGGGATTGCGTGCCGGAGCGTCAACAAAGTCATTGAAGGCCGGCCGCATATCGTCGACATGATTAAGAACGATGAAATTAGCCTGATTGTTAACACCACTGAAGGCAGACAGGCTATCGCGGATTCGTTCACGATTCGGCGCAATGCACTGCAGCGCAAGGTCACGTACACGACAACGCTTGCCGGAGCGGAGGCGACGTGCGAAGCATTGAGGTTGCTTGAGCAGCCGACGACCGTGAATCGTTTGCAGGACTTGCACCAGGAGCTGTTATCGTCATGAGCAAGGTACCCTTAACGGCACGCGGTGCCGAGAAGTTGCGTGAGGAATTGCAGCAGCTCAAATCTGTCGCTCGGCCTCAAGTCATCAAGGCAATCGCCGAGGCGCGTGCGCATGGCGATTTGCGTGAGAACGCCGAGTATCACGCTGCGCGTGAGCAGCAGAGTTTTATCGAGGGTCGTATCAAGGAAATCGAGGGTAAGCTCTCGCACGCTCAAATCATCGACGTGACTACGCTCAGCGCCAGCGGCAAGGTTGTTTTCGGGGCGACAGTTGATCTCGTTGACGAGGATACAGGCGACGAAGTGACCTATCAGATCGTGGGTGAGGATGAGGCCGATATCAAACAAGGACTTATTTCAGTCAATTCGCCCATCGCACGCGCGTTGATAGGTAAACAGGAAGGTGATGTCGCGCTGGTGAAGACTCCGGGCGGTGACAAGGAGTTCGAAATAGCGGCCGTGCGCTACGTATAAGCTTTGCTGCACCCGATTTCGCGTCCGGAACCCAGACACGTGAATTCTCCAAGGCTGTTTCAGATCTCCGACCGCATCGCATTGACACTGTGGGTCGGGGGCATGTGGATCATCGGATATCTCGTCGCTCCCGTTCTCTTCAATACCATCGCACAGCGCTCCTTGGCCGGTGAAGTGGCCGGGCACATGTTTCGGGCCATGAGTTTTGTCGGACTGGCTTGCGGCACTGTGTTGTTGCTTTCCGCGGTGCTGCGCGAGCCCCGTATCTGGTGGCGGCGCTGGACGGCCTGGGTCGTTGTCGCCATGCTCGCAATCACCATCGTGGGTCAGTTCGTGCTCCAGCCGATGATGGCTGAGCTCAAACTCCTTGGTCTCGACGCTCAGGTGGCCGCCCAATTCGGGCGTCTGCACGGAATCGCGTCCGCGCTGTTCGGGATCAACAGCTTGCTTGGTTTGATATTGGTGGGTGTCAGCGCGGTGACGCCTGGCCGGGACTAGGACGGCAGTTTTATCACGCGCTGTTCCGCGGGTCGGTAGAGGGTGGCGATGTGGCCGATGGTTTGGACCAGCTCGGCACTGGTGCGTTCGAGCAAGGTCATGATCATTGCCTCGCGCGCGCCACGGTCAGGCGCGTTCACCCGTACTTTCACCAGCTCATGGCGTGCCAATGCGGCATCCAGTTCCTCGATCAACGCGTCGGTTATGCCAGCTGCTCCAATGATGACGATTACTTTGCGATGATGGGCGAGGGCACGCAGGTGGCGTTTCTGCGCCTGGGTCAATGTACTCATGGTTCAGCCCTCAGGTCCTGATTTCGAAGAGGCGCAAGTCTAGCGTGGAATCACGGTCAACGCACCGCGACGGGGCGGTGAAGGCGTCGCATCGGCGCGCGCGATCCTCAGCGGGCGGCCTACCGGGGCTCCGCGCAGGGGTGGCCTTAGGCCGAGCTGCTGGGGGTTGATGGTGGCCAAGAGCAAGAGCAGCAAACAATGGCTACGGCGGCAGGCCGACGACATTTATGTGCGGCGCGCCAGGGCCGAGGGCTACCGCTCCCGAGCGGTGTACAAGCTGCTCGAAATCGACGACAAAGACCACCTGTTGCTGCCGGGTCGCCAGGTTGTCGATCTGGGTGCGGCGCCGGGCGGCTGGGCGCAGGTGGCCAGCGACCGGGTCGGGCCGCGTGGACACGTATGGGCATTGGACCTGCTCCCCATGGATCCCCTGCCCGGAGTTGATTTCATCCAGGGCGATTTTCGCGACGAGGAGGTTCTGGCGACGCTGCTCAACAAAGTATCTGGTAGACCGATAGGGCTTGTAATGTCGGATATGGCACCCAACATCAGTGGGGTGAAGGCCGTCGACCAACCTCGCGCGATCTACCTCAGCGAATTGGCCCTGGATTTTGCCTGCCGGGTGCTGGCCCCGGGTGGCGACCTGTTGGTCAAAGTCTTTCAAGGCGAGGGATTCGACGCTTTCGTGCGGCAAGCGCGGCGCCATTTCGAGCGTGTTGTGGTGCGCAAGCCCAAGGCTTCGCGGCCGCGCTCGCCTGAGGTCTATCTGGTGGCCAGGAACTATAATGTGTAGTAATGTACTAATCAATCAACGCGTTAGACACGGACTGAGGCTCGACCGTTGAACGACTTAGCAAAGAACATCATTCTCTGGGTAGTCATCGCCATCATATTGATGGCGGTGTTCAAGAATCTTGGTACCCCCAAGCCGACGGCCCGTGAAGCCGAGTATTCGACTTTCATTCAAAATGTGAAGCAGGGGTTGGTCGACAATGTGACCATCCAGGGGCGCACCATAGAAGGTGTGCAGCATGGCGGCGAGAAATTCCTGACCTACAGCCCCGAGACCGACAACAGCGCACTGATTGGTGAGCTGCTCGGCCACGGTGTGCGCATTAAGGCGGAGCCGCCGGAATCGCCATCCATCTGGACCCAGATCTTCATTTCCTGGTTCCCGTTCCTGTTCATCATTGGTTTGTGGATCTTCTTCATGAGGCAAATGCAGGGCGGCGGAGGTGGCCGCGGCGCGATGTCCTTTGGCAAGAGCAAAGCGCGTTTGATCAGCGAGGATCAGGTCAAGGTCACCTTTGCAGATGTGGCCGGCGTCGAGGAGGCCAAGGAAGAGGTCGGCGAGCTGGTCGAGTATTTGCGCGATCCGGGCAAGTTCCAGAAGCTCGGCGGCAAGATCCCGAAAGGCGTATTGATGACGGGCTCACCCGGTACCGGCAAGACCCTGTTGGCCAAGGCCATTGCCGGTGAGGCGAAGGTGCCGTTTTTCACCATTTCCGGCTCCGATTTTGTCGAAATGTTCGTCGGTGTCGGCGCGTCGCGTGTGCGCGACATGTTCGACCAGGCCAAGAAGCATGCGCCGTGCATCATATTCATCGATGAGATCGATGCGGTGGGCCGGCATCGTGGGGCCGGCCTCGGTGGCGGTCACGACGAGCGCGAGCAGACGTTGAACCAGTTGCTGGTGGAAATGGATGGTTTCGAGGGCACCGAGGGTATTATCGTCATTGCGGCCACCAACCGTCCCGACGTGCTCGACCCCGCGTTGCTGCGCCCCGGTCGATTCGATCGCCAGGTCGTCGTACCGCTGCCCGACCTGCTGGGCCGCGAGCAGATTCTCAAAGTGCACATGCGCAAGGTGCCGCTGAGCGACGACGTGGATGCCAAGATCATCGCGCGTGGCACGCCCGGATTTTCCGGTGCCGATTTGGCCAATCTCGTCAACGAAGCGGCGTTGTTTGCGGCGCGCGCTAACAAGCGCTTGGTTGACATGCATGACATGGAGCGGGCCAAGGACAAGATCATGATGGGGGCCGAGCGCCGCTCCATGGTCATGAGCGAGGACGAGAAGCGCCTGACCGCCTACCACGAAGCGGGACACGCCATCGTCGGCCTGAAGGTGCCCTCGCACGACCCGGTCTATAAAGTGACGATCATTCCACGCGGGCGCGCCCTGGGCGTGACCATGTTCTTGCCAGAAGAGGATCGCTACAGCTACAGCAAAGAGCGACTGGAGAGCTCGATCTGTAGTCTCTTTGGCGGGCGTATCGCCGAGGAATTGATATTTGGCGCGGACAAGGTAACCACCGGCGCGTCGAACGATATTCATCGCACCACCGAGTTGGCCCGGAACATGGTTATCAAATGGGGGCTGTCTGAACGCCTCGGTCCTATGACCTATGGTGAGGAAGAGGGCGAAGTATTCCTCGGCCACTCGGTGACCCGGCACAAGAACGTTTCTGATGAGACGTCGCACATCATTGATGAAGAGGTGCGCGCTATCGTCGACCGAAACTACCAGCGGGCTGAGACCATACTCCAAGAGAATATGGACAAGCTTCATTCCATGGCCGATGCCCTGATTCGCTATGAGACCATTGATCGCGAACAGATCCAGGACATCATGGCTGGGCGCACGCCGCGACCCCCGGCGGGCTGGTCTGATCAGGAACCGCGCGGTGGGCAGGGCCAACGCACCGCCGACGATCGCGGTACCGGCTCGGCGGACGGCAAAATCGGCGGTCCGGCCAGCCAGCACTAGGCTCAAAGCGGGCGTACAATCTGCGGGCGGTCATCATGACCGCCCGTTTCTTTTTGCTCAGACATTGATGGGCGCAGCCCGCAGGCGGGCTGTGATATTCACTCGAGGGGCTGGAGTAGGCGCGTGACCGTGTTGGTGAATGGATTGCGCTCACTGGACCTGTCGGTGCCCCGGGTTATGGGGGTTCTCAATGTGACGCCCGATTCGTTCTCAGATGGTGGTTGTCACGGTAGCGTGGCTGCCGCCCTGCACCACGTCGAGCGCATGGTGGCCGAGGGTGCTGACATCGTTGACGTGGGCGGCGAATCGACGCGGCCCGGCGCCGCGGCAGTCAGTGCGGCGCAGGAGCTGGACCGAGTGATTCCAGTCGTTGAAGCCATCCGAGCGCGCTTCGATGTTTGGCTCTCGGTCGACACCAGCAAACCAGCGGTCATGCGTGCGGCGGTGGCGGCTGGGGCCGATCTGCTCAATGATGTGAGAGCACTGCGCGAGGCAGGCGCGCTGGAGACTGCAGCCCAGCTGCACGTCCCCGTCGTGCTGATGCACATGCAAGGCGAGCCGCGGACCATGCAGACGCAGCCCCGCTACGGCGACGTCGTCGATGAGGTCAAAGAATTCCTCACCGAACGGGTTGCGGCCTGTCTCGAGGCCGGCGTGTCTCGCCGGCAGTTGATCGTTGACGTTGGATTTGGCTTTGGCAAGGCGCTTGGGCACAATTTGTCGTTGTTCAAGCACTTGGGTGCATTTGCCGACTTAGGGTTACCGATGTTGGTTGGTGTTTCGCGCAAGTCGATGATAGGAGCGGTGCTGCAACGCCCAGTCGAGGAGCGCCTTGTCGGCAGCGTCGCACTGGCCCTGCTGGCAGTGTGGGAGGGGGCAGCAATTGTGCGGGTCCACGATGTTGGTCCGACGGTTGAAGCCCTGCGCGTGGCGCAGGCGGTCAGACTAGCCGAATAGATTTGAGAGGTGGATGGGATGTCAGAAGGCAAACGGCGCTATTTTGGTACCGATGGTATTCGTGGGCGCGTCGGCCAGTTTCCGATTACGCCCGAGTTCGTGCTCAAGCTTGGTTGGGCGGCCGGCCGTGTGTTGACCGGGGGGCAGGGCGGCAAAGTACTCATTGGCAAGGACACGCGCATTTCCGGTTATATGTTTGAATCCGCCCTGCAAGCAGGCTTGTCGGCGGCCGGCGTAGGAATTCGCCTCTTGGGCCCGATGCCCACACCGGCGATCGCCTATTTGACGCGAACCTTGCATGCGTCTGCAGGCATTGTGATCAGTGCTTCGCACAATCCACACTATGACAACGGTATCAAGTTCTTTTCTGCCGCCGGCACGAAGTTACCCGATGAGGTTGAGCTGGCGATCGAGGCCGAGTTGGATCGACCGATGGTGACCGTTGCCTCGGCCAACCTGGGCAAAGCCAAACGCATCGACGACGCGCCCGGGCGTTATATCGAATTCTGTAAGAGCACCTTCGGGCTTGGGACCGGTATTGGTCTCGAGGGGCTGAACATCGTCGTCGATTGTGCTCACGGTGCGACATATCAAGTCGCTCCGCGCGTCTTTGAGGAACTTGGCGCCAACGTGATCGCCATCGGCTCCAGCCCGGACGGACTGAACATCAATGACGATTGCGGTTCAACACATCCCGATATGCTGCGCGAGATCTTGTTGGAGCGCGGCGCCGACGTCGGCATTGCACTGGATGGCGACGGCGATCGGGTGATCATGGTCGATCATACCGGGGAGTTGGTCGACGGCGATGAACTGCTCTACATCATTGCGCAACATCGTGCAGCCAATGGTGGCATCAATGGTGGTGTCGTGGGCACCGTTATGAGCAACCTTGGTTTGGAGCACGCTCTGACTGCGCTGGGTATTTCGTTCCGGCGTGCACCGGTCGGTGATCGCTACGTGATGGAACACATGCAGCGCGAAAAGTGGGTGCTTGGTGGCGAGTCCTCGGGCCACATCATTTGCCAGGACCGGACCAGCACCGGCGATGGCATCGTGTCCGCCCTTCAGGTTCTTGCCGCGATGGTGGCCTCGGGCCGCACGTTGAAGGAGCTCCGTGGCGGCATGGTCAAGTACCCGCAGACCATGGTGAACGTGCGCGCCGACAAGGCGACCGAGGTTCACGCACACCCCGCGGTACAAGATGCCGTCGCCGCGACTGAGCAACGCCTGGCCGGTCGGGGTCGGGTGCTGTTGCGCCCCTCCGGGACCGAACCGCTGGTGCGCGTGATGGTCGAGGGCCAAGATGCGGCCGAGGTGCGTACCCTGGCCGAGGAGCTTGCCGACGTCGTGCGCAGCGCCATGGCCGATGGGGCACCCTAGCGAGCAAAGCCGGCTGAAGCCGCCGCTAAGCCTCTGTGGAAATTGATTTATCCGGGGACCGACGTTATCCTTGCGGGCTCTTTTTGCAGGGCAGGTGAGGAACGATGCGACAGCCTTTGGTAGCGGGTAACTGGAAGATGAACGGCTCGCGCGCGAGCATCGCGTCACTGGTTGACGGGATGAAGGCGGGCGTTGACGCCGTGGCCAAAGCAGAGGTCGCTGTTTGTCCGCCGTTTGTCTATCTGGGCGAGGTCGCCGAGATGCTGCAGGGCACCGCCATCAGCTGGGGTGCCCAAAACGTGAGCGAGCAGGAATCGGGCGCCTTCACGGGCGAGATCGCCTGTTCCATGTTGCAGGACTTCGGCTGCAAGTACGTGATTGTCGGTCACTCTGAGCGTCGCACCCTTTATGGAGAGAGCGACGAGCTCGTCGCCAAAAAATTCGCGGCGGCGCGCAAGGCCGGCCTGGTGCCGATATTGTGTGTGGGCGAGACGCTCGCCGAGCGCGAGTCGGGCGTAACCGAGGAGGTAGTCGGTCGCCAACTCCGCGCGGTGATTGAGCTGGAGGGCGTCGGGGCACTCGGGGAGGCGGTCGTCGCCTACGAACCGGTGTGGGCGATCGGTACCGGCATGACTGCCACGCCGGAGCAGGCGCAGGATGTACACGCGTTCATACGGGCACGCGTGGCCGCGGGCAGCGCTGAAGTAGCGGCCGGTCTGCAGGTGCTCTACGGGGGCAGTGTCAAGGCCGCCAACGCCGCCGAGCTCTTTGCCAAGGCGGACATTGACGGTGGTCTCATCGGCGGCGCCTCGTTGAACGCCGAAGAGTTCATGGCCATCTGCCGCGCGGCCGGCTAACGGCGCCGGTAACCAGTTTTTTTCGAGAGTAACTATGGTTCATACGTTGGTATTGGTGGTCCACGTCCTGGCGGCAGCGGCCCTCATTGCACTCATCCTCATACAGCAGGGTAAGGGCGCGGACGCGGGGGCGGCGTTTGGCAGCGGCGCGTCGGCGACTGTATTCGGCAGCCGCGGTTCGGCCTCCTTCCTGACCCGCAGCACTGGGATTCTGGCATTCGTGTTTTTCGTGACCAGCTTGACGCTGGCCTATCTGGCGGGGCAGATCGACAGAGAACCGACCAGCGTGGTTGATACTGTGCCGGGCACCGAGCAAGTCCAGGAAGCCGCACCGGTGACAGTCGTCCCGGAAGCACCGGCGGAATCGCCGGCGCAACCTGCCCCAACACCGGGTGCGCCTGAGACCGACGTGCCAACCGTAAACTAGCTGTATTGAACCGAAAACACGCCGAAGTGGTGGAACTGGTAGACACGCCGTCTTGAGGGGGCGGTGGCGCAAGCCGTGCCGGTTCGAGTCCGGCCTTCGGCACCACACGAGAAAATCGCTTCAGCCGCACGGCGAAGCGATTTTTTTTATGGCCCCAGAAAAAGAACTAAGGCCATGATTTGTAAATAAAAAGCACACTCCTGTTCACTTGACACCATGCGATCGGCTGGCCTAGACTCTTCGCTGCCGCAACAGAGCCATGCTGGTCCACGCGGATTCACGCAGCGCGTTCTGACACCGGGCACCTACGGCGGGCAAGCCGGAAAGCTGAGGCGACTTCCGATGCTAGAGAACTACGTCCCCATTCTGTTGTTCATTATCGTGGGGGTGGTCATGGGAGGCGTGCTAATTGGCTTAGGCGCTGTGCTCGGTCCGAGTCGCCCCGACAGCGAGAAATTATCCCCGTACGAGTGTGGTTTTGAAGCTTTCGAAGATTCGCGCATGAAGTTCGACGTGCGCTACTACCTCGTCGCCATCCTCTTCATCATTTTCGATCTCGAGATTGCGTTCCTGTTTCCGTGGGCCGTGGTGCTGGACACGATCGGCGTCTTTGGTTTCGTTGCTATGGCGATATTTCTTGGCATCCTGGTAATCGGCTTCATCTATGAGTGGAAGAAGGGGGCGCTGGAATGGGAATAGAAGGTGTCCTCGAGAAAGGCGTTGTCACGACAAGCCTTGATAAGCTGATCAACTGGGCGCGTACCGGCTCAATGTGGCCGGTCACCTTCGGTCTGGCGTGTTGCGCGGTCGAGATGATGCAGGCGGGCGCCTCGCGCTATGACCTGGATCGATTTGGCATCATTTTCAGACCCAGTCCCCGTCAGTCCGATGTGATGATCGTCGCCGGCACCCTCGTGAACAAAATGGCCCCTGCGTTGCGCAAGGTCTATGACCAGATGGCAGAGCCGCGCTGGGTGATCTCAATGGGGTCGTGCGCGAACGGCGGAGGTTACTATCATTACTCCTATTCGGTTGTACGCGGTTGCGACCGAATCGTTCCGGTTGACGTCTACGTACCGGGTTGTCCGCCGACAGCCGAAGCGCTGTTGTACGGGATATTGCAGTTACAGAACAAGATTCGGCGCACGAACACCATCGCGCGCTAATCGGGGAGAGGATACGGTCGTTCATGTCTGAGTTCTATCAGAACTTGGCTGCGCGCGTGCGGGAACGTTTCGGCGCCAGCTTGCTCGATGCGTGTGTTGCGACGCATGAACTGACTATCACCGTTCCGGCGGACCGTTTGCTAGAGGTCTGCACCGCGCTTCGCGATGAATCAGAGTTCGCCTTTGAACAACTCGTCGATGTCAGTGGCCTCGACTATCTGGACTACAAAGCCGGCCGCTGGGAAGGCGCGCGTTTTGCCGTGGCCTACCACCTGTTATCGGTCAGCAACAATCAGCGTGTGCGCGTCAAAGTGTTTCTGGAGGGTGATCCACCCGTTGTGGATTCCGTCATTGAGGTATGGAGTTCCGCCAATTGGTTAGAGCGTGAGGCTTTCGACCTTTATGGTATCGTGTTCGAGGGCCACCCGGACCTGCGCCGTATTCTGACCGACTATGGATTTGTCGGACATCCCTTCCGCAAAGACTTCCCGCTCAGCGGGCAGGTCGAAATGCGCTACGATCCCGACAAGCGCCGGGTGGTGTATCAGCCGGTCAGCATCGATCCGCGCGTGAACATTCCGCGTATCGTGCGTGACGATCATCGTTACGCCGATCGTTCTGGGGAAGGAGACTGAGCTCGTGCCCGAGATTCGCAACTACACGATGAATTTCGGCCCGCAGCATCCCGCTGCCCATGGCGTATTGCGGCTGGTGCTGGAGATGGACGGCGAAGTCGTGCAGCGCGCGGATCCGCATGTAGGGCTGTTGCATCGCGGGACCGAGAAATTGGCCGAGAGCAAACCGTTCAATCAGACGGTCCCGTACATGGACCGGCTCGATTACGTCTCGATGATGTGCAATGAACACGCTTATGTCATGGCGATCGAGAAGTTGCTCGGTGTCACAGTCCCGATTCGAGCCCAGTACATCCGCGTGATGTACGACGAGATAACTAGAATCCTCAACCATCTGATGTGGCTCGGCACGCACGCGCTGGATATTGGCGCGATGACGATGTTTCTCTATTGCTTCCGAGATCGCGAAGATCTCATGGATATGTATGAAGCGGTGTCGGGTGCACGAATGCACGCCGCCTACTATCGTCCTGGTGGCGTGTACCGCGATTTGCCGGAGAGCATGGCACAGTATCAGCCCTCGCAGTGGAAGAGTAAGCAAGACGTTGCCCGGCTCAATGAGAATCGCAGCGGATCTTTGCTCGACTTCATCGAGGACTTCACCAGACGTTTCCCCGGCTATGTCGACGAGTACGAGACCCTGTTGACGGAGAACCGCATCTGGAAACAGCGCACCGTCGGCATTGGTACGGTGTCACCCGAGCGGGCGCTGCAGTTGGGGTTGACTGGTCCCATGCTGCGTGGCTCGGGCTTCGAGTGGGACCTGCGCAAGAAGCAACCCTATGAAGTCTATGACAAGGTGGACTTCGACATTCCAGTTGGTGTTAACGGTGACTGCTACGATCGTTACCTGGTGCGCATAGAAGAGATGCGTCAGTCCAACCGCATCATGGCTCAATGTGTCGAGTGGCTGCGGGCCAACCCCGGTTCGGTGATGATTCAGGACCACAAAGTCACCCCACCCGTACGAGAATCTATGAAAGGTGACATGGAGTCACTCATTCACCACTTTAAGCTGTTCACCGAAGGTTATGTCGTGCCCGAAGGTGAGGTCTACGCCGCCATCGAACATCCGAAAGGCGAATTCGGGATTCATATCGTATCGGATGGTGCGAACAAGCCCTATCGCATGCACATTCGTGCGCCAGGGTTTACCCACCTTTCGGCAATGAACGAAATGGTCCAGGGACATATGCTCGCTGACGTGGTTGCAGTCATCGGCACCATGGACATCGTGTTTGGGGACGTCGACCGATGACGACGGACCAAAGCAGGGCAGCGACATTGGATCTCCTCTCTGAAGCGTCGCGTGCCGAAATTGACCGCTGGATTGACAAGTATCCGCCGGAGTGGAAACGCTCGGCCGTAATGCCCGCGCTGAGTGTCGCCCAGGAACAAAACGGCGGTTGGCTGACTACCGAGTTGATGGACGCGGTCGCCCAATACCTCGATATGGAGCCGATCGCTGTGTATGAGGTGGCGACGTTCTATGGCATGTATGAGTTGCAGCCCGTCGGGCGGCACAAGATATCTGTCTGTACCAACATCTCATGCATGCTGTGTGGTTCGGAGTCCGTCGTATCGCATCTGGAAGGCAAGCTTGGAATCAAGCTCGGAGAGACCACAGCGGATGGAAAGTTCACGCTCAAGGAAGTCGAGTGCCTGGGTGCTTGTGTGGGCGCGCCGATGCTGCAGATTGGCAAGACCTATTACGAGAACCTGACTCCGGAGAAGCTCGATCAGATCCTGGATACGTTGGAGTAGCCGCGCGCGCTTGGTCGCTGCAAACGAGAATTCCAACCCGGCAAGAACATCATGGCAAACGAAGTCTGTTTCAGAACACTGCATCTCGATAAACCCTGGTCGCTGGAGGCCTACACTAGCGTGGGCGGCTACGAGGTGTGGAAGCGCATCTTGCGCGAGAAGACTCCGGCCGAGCAGATTATTGATGAGCTCAAGACGTCGGTACTGCGAGGGCGCGGTGGCGCCGGTTTTCCAACCGGGCTGAAATGGAGCTTCATGCCGCGCAGCGCAGCGGGTCAGAAGTACATCGTGTGCAATTCCGATGAAGGTGAGCCGGGTACCTGCAAGGACCGCGATATTCTGCGCTTCAATCCACACCAGCTCATTGAAGGCATGGCGATTGCCGGTTACACAATCGGCGCGACGGCGGGCTACAACTATATACGGGGTGAGTTCTGGGAGCCGTACGAGCGTTTCGAAGCCGCTTTGCAGGAAGCCTATCGTGAAGGTTTGATTGGCAAGAATATTCTTGGTTCCGGCACCGATTTTGATCTTTACACTCATTTGGGTGCAGGTGCTTACATCTGCGGCGAAGAGACCGCGCTGTTGGAATCCATCGAAGGCAAGAAGGGGCAGCCGCGGTTCAAACCGCCGTTTCCTGCTAGCTATGGTTTATTCGGTCGGCCGACCACAATCAACAACACCGAGTCACTGGCGTCGGTTCCGGTGATTCTGCAGAACGGCGGCAAGTGGTTTCTCGAACTGGGTAAGCCGAACAACGGCGGTACGAAGATTTTCTGTGTGAGCGGCCACGTCAACAAGCCGGGCAACTATGAGGTTCCGATGGGCACGCCCTTTGCTGATCTCTTGGCCATGGCAGGTGGTGTTCGCGACGGCCACAAGCTCAAGGCAGTCATCCCGGGTGGATCCTCGGTGCCAGTGTTGCCCGGCGACGTCATGATGGAGCTCGACATGGACTATGACAGCTTGGCCAAGGGCGGTTCAATGCTTGGCGCCGGTTCTGTCATTGTGATGGACGACACCACCTGTATGGTGAAAGCATTGGCACGCATCTCTCACTTCTACTATGAGGAATCCTGCGGTCAGTGCACGCCATGCCGCGAGGGAACCGGTTGGTTGTCGCGCATGGTTCACCGAATCGAGCATGGGCAGGGCACTCACCAGGATATCGATCTGCTGGCTGACGTGGCGCACAAGATCGAAGGGCGGACGATCTGCGCATTGGGCGATGCGGCGGCAATGCCGGTGGCCAGCTTCGTCAAGCATTTCCGCGAAGAATTCGAGTACCACGTCGACCACGGTCGATGCATGGTAGGCGCATCGAGTTAGCCGCTCGCCACGATGCGGGGCAGGTATTGGGATAGGCACTGGAACTGACGATGGTCAACATCGAAATAAATGGTAAGAAGATCGAGGCGCGTGAAGGTGCCATGGTGATCGAAGTGGCCGATGCGGCCGGGATCACCATTCCTCGTTTTTGTTACCACAAAAAGTTGTCCGTTGCGGCGAATTGCAGGATGTGCCTGGTCGAGGTGGAGAAAGCGCCCAAGGCGCTGCCGGCATGTGCGACACCGGTTACCGAAGGGATGCGCGTTTTCACCAAGTCGCCCAAGGCGTTGGCGGCGCAGAAGTCGGTAATGGAATTCCTGCTCATCAACCACCCTCTGGATTGTCCGATCTGTGACCAGGGCGGCGAATGCGAATTGCAGGACCTGGCCATGGGTTTTGGTGGCGACGTTTCCCGGTTCACCGAGAACAAGCGCGTCGTCAAAGACAAGAATATCGGTCCGTTGATTGCAACGGACATGACGCGCTGCATTCATTGTACTCGCTGCGTGCGCTTTGGTCAGGAGATCGCCGGCATCATGGAGCTGGGCGCGACGGGCCGAGGTGAGCACATGCGTATTGGGACCTACGTCGAGCACGCGATTGGCTCGGAGATGTCCGGTAACGTCATTGACCTGTGCCCAGTTGGCGCGCTGACCTCCAAGCCGTTCCGCTATTCGGCGCGGCCGTGGGAATTGCACCAGGTGGCGAGTATCGCGCCGCATGACTGCGTTGGTTCGAACCTGGATGTGGAAGTGCGACGCAACAAGGTCATGCGGGTGTTGCCGCGCGAGAACGAGGCCGTCAACGAGGTTTGGCTCTCGGATCGCGACCGCTTCAGCTATACCGGCCTCTATAGTGGGGACCGCCTCCAGAGCCCACTCGTCAAAGAGAACGGAGAGTGGCGCGAGACAGATTGGGAAACCGCGTTGCATGCCGCAGTCGAGGGACTGCAGAAGGTAATCGGCAGCGATGGCGCGGGGCAGTTTGGCGCCTTGACGTCGCCCAGCGCCACGCTGGAGGAATACTATTTGTTGCAGAAATTGGTGCGTGGTCTGGGCGGGACGAATGTGGACCACAGGTTGCGTGAGTGCGATGCCACCGACCAGGATGTGCTGCCGGCCTACCCCAGCCTCGGGACGTCATTGGCTGCGCTCGAACAGGCGAATGCTGTTCTGGTCGTCGGCGGCAATCCGCGCAAGGACCAACCGATCGTCAATCATCGGTTGCGCAAGGCTTCATTGCGTGGCGCCAAAGTATTCATGGTCAATCCCGTCGATTTTCCGCTCAATTTTGCTGTCGCCGGCAAACATATTGCGCCGCCCAGCGGGCTCGTTGCCGAATTGGCCGGGGTTGCGAAAGCAGCCTTGAAGCTGAGCTCCGCGGTGGCCCCTGATGGGGCTACGGAGCTACTTGCTGGCGTGACACCTACTGACCAGCAGCGGGCGACTGCCCAAGCCCTGAGTGGTGCTGAGCAAGCGGCTATTGTGTTGGGCAGCACCGCAGCGTCTCTGCCCGAGGCGTCGTTGCTCAGGGCCTTGGCCCAGGTTGTCAGCCAGGCGACGGGGGCGACGCTGGGCCAGCTCAGCCACGGCGCGAACTCGGCGGGCGCGTGGCTGGCTGGGGTGGTGCCCCATCGTGGGCCGGGCGCCCAAGCGATCGATGACACGGGCTTGCACGCGGCGGCAATGTGGCAGGCCAAACTCAAGGCGTACCTGCTGCTCGGCTTTGAACCCGATCTGGATTGCTACGATTCAAGCGCTGCGAGGGGAGCATTGGATAGCGCTCAGTTCGTGGTCGCGCTCAATGCATTCGTGACCGATTCACTCCGCGCTGTTGCCGACGTAATTCTTCCGATCACCCCTTTCACCGAGACTGCCGGTACGTTTGTCAACGCCGAGGGTAGTTGGCAGAGCTTCACCGCCTGCGTTGAGCCAATGGGTGATGCACGGCCCGCGTGGAAAGTCCTGCGTGTCTTGGGCAACTTGTTCGATGTCGACGGCTTCGAGCAAGTCAGCTGCGAGGAAGTACGCGAAGAAATCGCCAGGGCGTGTAGTGAAACAAATATTGGCTGGACATGGCGCTGTCCAGACAGCCTGGCGGCTGATTCCGAAGGGCCCACTCGTATCGGACTGGTACCGATCTATGCGGTCGATGCACTGGTGCGTCGGGCTGAGCCGCTACAACAGACGGCTGATGCACAAGTGGTCGCAGTGAGCGTCAACTCGACTACGGCGCAGGGCTTGGGGTTGAGTGAAGGGCAGACTGCGCTGATTCGTCAGGGCGACGCGCAGGTCGAGCTAATGGTCGCAATCGATGACAACGTGGCGGAGGGCTGCGCGGTCGTGCCCAGCGCCATCAGTGAGACAGCAGCTTTGGGTCCAAGCTTTGGGTCCATTGAGATCAAACCACAGGCCTAAAGGGCGTAGAGCAGGGTAGACGATCACATGCTGGAGTGGATTCAATCGGTTTTCGCGGCCCTGCCCATGGGTGTGCAGACGGTCACCCTCACCCTGCTCAAGATCGTGGCGATCGTGTTGCCGCTGATCATTGCCGTGGCCTATCTGACTTACGCGGAGCGCAAGATCATCGGGTACATGCAGATACGGATCGGCCCCAATCGCGTTGGTTGGCGTGGTCTGCTGCAGCCGTTCGCCGACACGTTCAAGTTGATGTTCAAGGAGATCATCATCCCCAGCGGGGCGAACCGGGTTTTGTTCGTCATGAGTCCCATTCTGTCCTTCGGACCGGCGCTGGCGGCGTGGGCAGTGATTCCGTTCGATGACGGAGTGGCTTTGTCTGATATCGATGCCGGCCTGCTCTATTTGCTGGCGATGACCTCGCTCGGGGTCTATGGCGTCATTGTTGCGGGGTGGGCATCGAACTCCAAATATGCGTTCCTGGGTGCGATGCGCTCAGCCGCACAGATCGTCGCCTATGAAATTGCGATGGGCTTTGCGCTGGTCGGCGTGTTGATGGCTGCCGGCAGCCTGAATCTGGGCGCGATCGTTAACGCCCAAGCAGGCGAGTACGGCTTTCTCAGCTGGTTCTGGTTGCCGCTGCTGCCCTTGTTCGTGATCTACTTCATTTCCGCTGTAGCCGAGACCAACCGCGCACCATTCGACGTCGCCGAGGGCGAGTCGGAGATCGTCGCCGGCTTCCACGTTGAGTATTCGGGCATGGCCTTTGCCGTCTTCTTCCTGGCCGAATACGCCAACATGTACCTGGTGTCGATACTGGCCGCACTCATGTTCCTCGGAGGCTGGTTGTCGCCGATCGCCGGTTTCGGCTGGGTCGAGGGCACCGCGCTTGAGTTTCTCGCCGCGCCAAGCTTCCTCTGGTTGGTGATCAAGACCGGTTTCTTCCTGTTTCTATATCTATGGTTCCGGGCGACGTTTCCCCGCTACCGCTACGACCAGATCATGCGCCTGGGCTGGAAGGTGTTTATTCCGCTCACCATCATCTGGCTCTTTGTGCTCGGCGGGCTGATTCTGGGACAGGTTCCGCCGTGGTTCAGTGCGGCGTGATGCGCGAGGGAAGACATCAATGAACTCGATCGGACGAGTATTCAAGAGTCTGTTCCTGCTGGAGCTGTTCCGCGGCATGAGCGTGACGGGACGCTATTTGTTCCGCCGCAAGGTGACAGTGCAATATCCGGAGGAGAAGACTCCACTGTCGCCGCGGTTCCGCGGTTTGCATGCGCTTCGTCGCTACCCCAATGGCGAGGAACGCTGTATCGCCTGCAAGCTCTGCGAGGCGGTTTGTCCAGCACTGGCGATCACCATTGAATCCGAGCAGCGTGCCGATGGTAGTCGCCGCACGACACGCTATGACATCGACCTCACCAAGTGCATTTTCTGCGGCTATTGCGAAGAGTCTTGCCCGGTGGATTCGATTGTCGAGACGCACATCTTTGAATACCACGGCGAGAATCGCGGCGATTTGTATATGACCAAGGACAAATTGCTCGCGGTCGGGGATAAGTACGAAAAGGAGATCGCGGCGGCGCGCGCAGCAGATGCGCCTTACCGATAACGGTACGCAACCTGGAATCGACCATGGGTATTGAGAAAATCATCTTCTATTTCTTTGCGGCGGTGATGGTGTTTGGCGCCACCATGGTTATTACGATACGCAATCCCGTCCGCGCGGCGCTATTCCTCGTGCTCACCTTTTTTGCCAGTGCGGCGCTATGGTTGCTGCTCGAAGCCGAGTTTCTGGCCATCACCTTGGTCCTCGTCTATGTCGGGGCAGTGATGGTGTTGTTCCTGTTCGTGGTCATGATGTTGGACGTCAATCTGGCCCGGCTCAAGGAGGGATTCATCAAGCATCTTCCGCTGGGGGCCGCGGTCGCAATCGTGACCGTATCGATGATGGGCTGGGTGGTGGGACCGGAGCATTTCGGCCTGGATCAATATGCCGAGCCTGTTCGTCGGGCCGCCGACTACAGCAATACCAAGGCGCTGGGTGAATTGCTTTACACCGTTTATGTCTATCCGTTTGAGATTGCGGCTATGGTGCTGTTGGTGGCTATCGTCGCCGCGATCGCGCTGACGCTGCGGCGCCGGCCACAAACCAAGTATCAGAATCCGGCAGATCAAATCGCGGTGCGACGCAGCGATCGCATTCGCATGGTCAAGATGCCAGCCGAAAAGCGCAAGTAATTGTGAGCGCACGGATAATCAACTGGGGAGCAGGGACGTGATAGCACTGTCGGATTATCTCATCCTCGGCGCCGTGTTGTTCTGTTTGAGCATCGCCGGCGTGTTCCTGAACCGCAAAAACGTCATCATCCTGCTCATGTCTATCGAGCTCATGCTCTTGGCGGTGAACATGAATTTCATCGCGTTCTCGCATTACCTGGGTGATACCGCAGGGCAGGTGTTCGTATTCTTCATCCTTACCGTGGCGGCGGCAGAAGCGGCGATCGGTTTGGCGATACTCGTCGTATTGTTCCGCAATCGGCGGACCATCAACGTCGATGATCTCGACGCGTTGAAGGGGTGAGACCGTGATCGACGACATGAGTAATGTCTACCTCGCCATCGTATTGGCTCCACTGGCCGGCGCCATCATTGCCGGAGTGTTTGGCGGTGCCATCAGCCGGGCGGGATCGCATTGGGTAACGATTGGCGGCGTTGCGATTTCGTGTCTGCTTTCGGCGCTGGTGTACAAGCATCATGTCATCGATGCAGCGCCGGATTTCAATGGGGTCGTCTACACCTGGATGGTGAGCGGTGGCTTGAGTTTTGAGATTGGATTCCTGATCGACAGGCTCAGCGCGCTGATGATGCTGGTTGTCACGTTCGTGTCGTTGATGGTTCACATCTATACCATCGGCTATATGCACGACGATCCGGGATACAAGCGCTTTTTCAGCTATATCTCGTTATTCACGTTTTCAATGCTGATGCTGGTGATGTCGAACAACTTCCTGCAGCTGTTTTTCGGCTGGGAGGCGGTCGGCCTCGTTTCGTATCTGTTGATCGGTTTCTGGTATACGCGCGAATCGGCCATTTTTGCCAACCTGAAGGCATTTCTGGTCAACCGAGTGGGCGACTTCGGGTTCCTGCTTGGTATCGCCGCGATCGTCATGCACTTCAATTCGCTGGACTACGCGACGGTATTCGGGGCCGCCGCCGACAAGAAGGATTTGACGATCCAGGTATTCAGCGGGGTGGATTGGAGCGTCATTACGTTGATCTGCCTGCTCCTGTTTGTTGGCGCAATGGGTAAGTCGGCGCAGGTACCGTTGCACGTCTGGCTGCCTGATTCGATGGAAGGCCCCACTCCTATTTCGGCGCTGATTCACGCCGCGACCATGGTCACGGCCGGTATCTTCATGGTGGCGCGCATGTCGCCGCTTTTCGAATGGTCGGAAACGGCGCTGAACGTCGTGTTGTTTATTGGTGCAACCACGGCCTTCTTCATGGGCTTGGTGGGTATCGTTCAAAATGATATCAAGCGTGTGGTGGCCTATTCGACGCTGTCGCAGTTGGGTTACATGACTGTCGCACTCGGCGCATCCGCCTATGCTGTCGGTATCTTTCATCTGATGACGCACGCGTTCTTCAAAGCATTGTTGTTCCTGGCGGCAGGCTCGGTAATCATCGCAATGCATCATAAGCAGGACATCCGCGAAATGGGTGGGTTGCGCAAGTACATGCGATGGACGTGGATTACCGCGTTGCTGGGTTCGCTGGCCCTGATCGGTACACCAGGTTTCTCGGGCTTTTTCTCCAAAGACGCCATTATTGAGGCGGTCAAGCACTCGGATTTGCCCATGTCGGGGTATGCATACTGGATGGTGCTCATCGGCGTATTCGTGACGGCGCTGTATAGCTTCCGAATGTACTTCTTGGTATTCCACGGCAAGGAGCGCATGGATGCCCATACGCGCGAGCACTTGCATGAGTCGCCGGCAGTCGTGACCATTCCCCTCGTTATGCTGGCCATCCCTTCTGTGCTGATTGGCTGGTTCTACGTCGGCGACATGGCATTCGGCGATTTCTTCGGCACCGCGATATTCGTGCGGCCCGAGCACGATGTGCTCGGTGAGCTCAGTCGTGATTACCATGGGGCTTGGGCCATGGTCATGCACTCGTTCTACACGGCACCCTTCTGGTTGGCTCTGGCAGGTGTAAGTGTTGCGTTCGTCTTCTATATGCTGCGACCGCAATGGTCTGATGCCGTTCGCCGACATTTCAGTGCGCTGTATACGCTACTCGACCGTAAGTATTGGGCGGACGAGCTCTATCAGAATGTCTTCGCCGCGTTTGGGCGCTGGTTCGGTCATCTCCTCTGGAACGTTGGCGACGTGCGCGTTATTGACGGCGCCATAGTTAATGGTTCTGCACGAGGTGTGGGGAAGGTCGCGTCAATGGTGCGCCACGTCCAGACCGGCTATCTGTATCACTATGCTTTCGCAATGTTTATCGGGTTGTTGGGGCTCATCGCCATATTTGTATTCCTGCGCCTGGGATAAGAACAAGGAACGCCTGCAATGTTTGATGGCCTGCCGCTGCTTAGTCTGCTCGTCTGGACGCCGATAATCGGTGGTGTCTTGGTATTGGCGACCGGCGGTGACAAGAACGCGGTGGAAGCACGTGCGTTGGCGCTAGTCGTTTCGCTGGTGACCTTCGTTTTGTCCATACCGTTGTATACGGGCTTCGACGTCTCAACGCCGGCGATGCAGTTCGAAGAGAATCGGATGTGGATCCAGGCACTGGGCGTGCGCTATCACCTGGGCGTGGACGGAATCTCCATGCCACTTATTCTCCTCACCACGGTGATGACCGTATTGGTGGTTATGGCGGGGTGGCAGGTCATCCAGAGAAAGACCGCTCAATACATGGCCGCGTTCCTCGTTATGGAAGGGCTGATGGTCGGCGTGTTCGCGGCGTTGGATGCGGCGTTGTTCTACGTGTTTTGGGAGGCAATGCTCATCCCTATGTTCATCATCATAGGTGTATGGGGCGGTCCGCGACGCGTTTATGCGACGATCAAGTTCTTTCTGTATACGTTCCTCGGCTCGGTGTTCATGCTGGTTGCCTTGTTGTACTTGTATTTCAAGACTGGCAGTTTCGAAATCCTGGATTTTCATGCCCACCAGATGGGGCTCACAGTCCAGATTCTCATCTTCGTCGCCTTTCTGCTCGCTTTTGCCGTCAAAGTACCCATGTGGCCGGTACACACCTGGCTTCCAGATGCTCACGTAGAAGCGCCAACGGGCGGTTCCGTAATCCTGGCTGCGATCATGTTGAAAATGGGCGGCTATGGTTTTCTTCGTTTCAGTCTCCCCATAACACCGGATGCCAGCAGAGAGCTGGCGCTGCTCATGATCGCCCTGTCGCTCATCGCGGTGGTGTATATCGGTTTCGTTGCCTTGGCTCAAGGCGACATGAAGAAGCTCATCGCATATTCGTCAATCTCCCACATGGGATTCGTCACGCTAGGTTTCTTCATTGCGTTTGCAGTAGCCGCGAACACGGGTGAGCTCGAGAGTGCGGCGATGGGGCTGGAAGGCGGCATGGTCCAGATGATTTCACACGGCTTCATCTCGGGGGCCTTGTTCCTTTGCGTCGGAGTCATGTACGACCGAGTGCACAGTAGGGAGATCACAGCTTACGGCGGCGTGGTCAACACGATGCCGGTGTTTGCGACATTCATGGTGTTGTTCGCAATGGCGAATTCTGGGTTGCCGGGTACGTCAGGATTCGTTGGTGAGTTCATGGTCATACTGACCGCATTCAAGGCCAACGTCTGGTATGCGTTTGCCGCCGCACTGACATTGGTGTTGGGCGCGGCCTACACGCTATGGATGGTCAAGCGCGTGGTGTTTGGTCAGGTGGCGAACGAGAACGTCGCCAGTCTGAAGGATATAGGTGGGCGGGAATTTACCGTCCTTGGTGTGCTGGCAGTTCTGGTGCTGCTGTTCGGCGTTTGGCCGGCGCCGCTTCTCGATGTTATGCATGCAAGCGTGGCTAATCTGCTCGAGCATATCGCTCAGAGCAAGCTGTAGCGGAGACGGATTGGATGGAGTTTCAGATCCCAAATGTCCTGCCTGCTCTGCCGGAGATATTTCTGGCCAGCATGGCGTGTCTAGTGCTGGTGGTTGATCTGTTCGTCTCTGACCGCGGGCGGGGCGTGACCTACGTATTATCGCAAGGGACGCTAGTTGGCGTTGCTGCGCTGGTGCTGGCCACCTATCCGGATCAACCCGTTTACACGTTCAGCAGCACATTTGTGAACGATGCGATGAGCGCGGCGCTGAAGATATTTGTGTGTATCGCGGTCTTTGCGGTGTTCCTCTATTCGCGACAGTATCTGCGCGATCGCGGCGGTTTAAAGGGCGAATTTTTCGTGCTGGGCTTGACCGGTGTGCTCGGCATGATGGTACTGATGTCTGCCCATAACCTCGTTACCGTGTATCTTGGTCTGGAACTGCTGTCTTTGTCGTTGTACGCGATGGTTGCCATGCAGCGTGATTCCATCGTGGCTTCGGAAGCAGCGATGAAGTATTTCGTTCTGGGGGCTTTGGCCTCGGGTATGCTGCTCTATGGCATGTCGCTCCTCTATGGCGTCACGGGAAGCCTGGATCTGGGCGAGATCAACGCCCGTGTCAGTGCCAGCGTGCCAGACAGCGCGATATTGGTGTTCGCCCTCGTATTCATCGTCATCGGTGTGTCGTTCAAACTGGGCGCGGTGCCGTTTCATATGTGGATTCCCGACGTCTACCAAGGCGCGCCCACCGCAGTAACGGTATATATCGCGACGGCGCCGAAGGTGGCGGCGTTCGCAATGCTGATTAGATTGATGGTCGACGGACTCAGTGGTCTGGCGACGCAATGGCACGATATTTTCGTATTACTGGCGATTCTCTCGATGGGTGTAGGCAATTTGATCGCCATTGCGCAGACCAACCTCAAACGCATGCTGGCGTATTCGGCTATTGCCCATGTCGGCTACCTGATGCTTGGCGTATTGACGGGAACTAAGAGCGGCTATGCCGCTTCGATGTTCTATTCCATTACCTATGTACTGATGGGCCTCGGGGCCTTTGGTATGATCCTATTGCTGAGCCGTGAGGGCTTTGAGGCCGAGCAGCTTGATGATTTCAAGGGTCTGAATGAGCGCAGCCCTTGGTTCGCGTTTATGATGCTGATCCTGATGTTCTCCATGGCCGGCGTACCCCCTGGCCTGGGCTTCTGGGCCAAGCTGCAAGTCCTGAAGGAGGTCGTAGCGGCCGACATGGTCTGGCTGGCGGTTGTCGCAGTGACCTTTTCCATCGTCGGTGCGTTCTACTACATTCGTGTCGTCAAGCTGATGTACTTTGACGAACCTCGGGACACGGCACCGCTAGCCACCACCGCAGACGTGCGTGTAACTCTGAGTGCTAACGCATTGGCGGTTCTTGCCCTCGGCCTGTATCCCGCGGCGTTGATGGCGCTGTGTGCCGCAGCGTTTGCTTGATGCTCCCACGTTCAGCCCGCCCCCCGGTGCGGGCCGCGGCACTCGCCTTCGTAGTCCTTGAGCGTTGACCGCAGCACAGCCCGCCAGGGCTGTGAGGAAAGATCTCATCTACAGCATGATCGTCTGAATCTGGCCATAGGGTTGCAGTCTGCAATACATGGTGCATATTCATATGTAAATCCGTATATTGGTATTTGCTAATGTACTGATTTCTCGAAAAATTTCTCTTGAACGCGTGGCGTCGTATGCTAACATGCTGCAAATTGCAGTAGCGATGGCATAGTGCAACGATGCAGCTCCGGCACAAGTTCTTTCTCGTCCTAGCTCTTCTGACAACGGTCCCCTTGTTGGTACTGTTGTTTGGGGTCGTGGAGCGGGCGGAGACCGAGGTGAAAGGGCGCACCGAGCAGGTTCTTCATTCCTCGCTCGATAAGATGGCTGGGGAACTCGAGGTCTTACTCAACGGCCAGAAGGCCATGGCCATGGGGTTGGCGCGGGTGCCATCGGTGCGTCGTTTTGCGGACGCGGCCAACCGCGGCGATCAACAGACCTATGAGCGTTACGCCGAAGAGCTTGGCGCATTTTTCCTGAACTACCAGCACGCCGTGCCCGATATCCAGGCGCTTCGGTTCATCGACACCGCTGGCCGGACGCTGGTGAAGGTCAAGGAAGGCAAGCCGGTCGAACCGGTGTTCTTTGATGAGGCCCGGCAGCGCCACTTCATCGCCGATCAGTCATACAAGGCCTTTTTCAAGCGCGCGATGAGCGGAGAGGCCGAGGTTTCGATGTCGGATTTCGAGCTTGGGCAGGTGACCGCGGAAGCTGGCTTTTGTCCGGCCATGGTGCGCTATTCGGTGCAAGTTCGCGACGAAGTGGACAATCTCGAAGGTATCCTGGTTGTGAACATGTGGGGCAAACGTCTGGATGACGCCGTGCAGACAGCACTGGGTGGCTATCCGGGAACGGTCTACGTCGCCGAGCTGAATCCCGAGGAACCAGCACGCGACGGCATCTATCTGTACCACCCGGAGACCAGTAGGCGATTTGCCAACCAGGTCGGGACGGACTACCGGCTCAGCAATGAACTGTCGCAAACCGAATGGCAAGCCGTTGAAACCACGGAGCTTTACGGTTCTTTGTTTCGGGACGATGGCCGGATGTTGTTCTATCGCAAGTTTTTCCCCGATCCCGCCCGCTCCGTAGGCTGGTTACTGGTGATCGAAGCCTCGAGCAATGCCGTGCTCGGTCCCATCCGCAATATGCGCAATTCCATTTGGTTGCTGGTTGGTGTGGTGCTCGTCGTCAGCCTGCTGGTGGCCGTGTGGGTAACGTTCCTCATGACAAGACCGATGCAGCATCTGGCCAGCATCATTACACAGTATGCTGACGGTGATAGAAGCGCGCGCTACCGCGAACCCAGGCACGACGAAATTGGCGCAGCGGGCCATGCCTTTAACTATCTCGCCGAGAGTCTGGAGCGGGCCAATCGCGAGCGGGACCGTGCTCAGCGCGCCGTTCAGCAGTCCGAGCGTCTCGCCGCGGTTGGACAACTCGCGGCGGGAATTGGGCATGAGATCAATAATCCACTGATGAACATCATGTCGCTGGCCAGTCTCATCGAGCAGTCCGTTGACTCCTGCGACGCTGAGCAAATACGCAGTGATGTCGAACTGCTGCAAAAGGAGGGCGAGCGTTGTGCGCGTGTGGTACAGGGCATTCTCAATTTCGCCCGTGAGAACAAGCCCTCATATCGTAAGTTTGATATGGGCGAGCTGGTCGAGGAGAGTCTCGCCCTGATGGACCACCGTATTCGTGCCGCCGATATCAGCGTTGAACTCGAGATTGCACAGCCGCTGTCCATGGAGGGTGACCCAAATCAGCTACAGCAGGTGTTGGTCAATGTGCTGCTCAACGCCTTACAGGCTGCGCCTCAAGGCTCGGTCATCAAGGTGGTTGGGCGCCATAGCGACGATGCCGAACACGTGCAGCTCGAGGTCATCGATGAGGGCTCTGGCGTCAATGAAGAGGACATGGAACGCGTTTTCAATCCATTTTTTACCACCAAGCCCGAGGGGCACGGCACGGGCTTGGGTTTGTCGGTGAGTTACGGGATTGTGCGTCGGCACAACGGCACTTTGATACTCGAGAACGAGGCTGATCGGGGGGCAAAGGTTGTAATCCGATTGCCGCTACAGTGCGCCGAGCAAGTAGAGCTACCGGAAGAGATGATGGAGGCCCGCAATGTCGGCTAAGTCGCTGCGCATGATGTTCGTCGATGATGACATGGTGACGGGACGCATCATGAAGCGTAATTGCGACAACGCCAGCTATCAATGCCAGGTTTTTCAGAATGCCAGAGAGTGTCTGGAGGCGTTCGCGGCGGAGGGGGCTGATGTGATCATCACCGATCTCCGCATGCCCGAGATGAACGGCTTTGATTTGCTCGGCGAGCTGCGCGCGATCGATCAAGAAGTTCCGGTCATCATTATGACTGGGTACTCCTCAGTGGAGAACGCTGTCGAGGCGATGAAGCGGGGCGCGACAGATTTTATCAAGAAGCCGTTTGATTTCGAGGAGCTGCGTTTGATGATTCAGCGCACGCTCAAGGCGATGCGGCTGAAGAACGAAAATCGGTTGCTCAAGCGACGGCTGGGACAGAAACGGAATCGCTTCGGCATGATCGGCGATACGCCAGTTATGAAGTCGTTGTTTAATACGGTTGAGAAGGTTGCCGAGGTCAATTGTACCGTAGTCGTGCGCGGCGATTCGGGCACCGGCAAGGAACTCGTAGCTCGGGCATTGCATGATTACAGCCCCCGGCGCGACGCGCCGTTTGTTGCCATAGACTGCGGTTCGCTCAGCGATACGTTGCTGGAAAGTGAGCTGTTTGGTCATGAAAAAGGCGCTTTCACCGGTGCGAGCCAGCGCAAATACGGGTTGATGGAGCAGGCCAGCGGTGGGACGCTGTTTCTCGATGAGATCTGCAATATCTCTGACACTATGCAGGTCAAGCTGATGCGGGCGATCGAGCAACAACGCATTATTCGGGTTGGGGGTACAACGCCAATTCCAATCGAGCTGCGTGTCATCGCGGCGAGCAATCGCGATCTCGAGGCCATGGTCGAGCAGGGAAACTTGCGCCACGATTTCTATCATCGGCTCAACGTAGTGAACATTCGCGTGCCGGCGCTGGTGGAGCGTCGGGAGGACGTACCCGCACTCGTTGAGCATTTCATCGCCGAGTTTGGCGAGCGCTACAATCGCCGAGTGCAAGGGTTTGACAGCTTGTCGCTGCGGCGGCTGTGTATGGCGCCGTGGAAGGGCAACGTGCGCGAATTGCGCAATACGGTGGAGCGCTGCGTGATCCTGGCGGAAGGTCCGCTGCTGCATTGGTCGGACGAGGAAGGTGAGCTTTTCGACGACGAGAACAAGCCGGTGCGATTCTCGACGGAGGAGTTCGTCTCTCTTGAGGAACTCGAACAAGAGTACATAGCGCATGTGCTGCGCTGCTGCGAGGGCAAGAAGACTCAGGCGGCTAAGCTTTTGGGCATCGACAAGACAACATTGTGGCGCAAGCTGCGCCGCTACGACACCGCGCCGGAGATGGCGTAATTTGCAATCATCGGCACATTGAGACAGTGCACTTTGCAACGTTACTAAGGAGGTGAATTAAAGCTATTTATAGGAAGGTTAGCTAACTCATTGATTGGTAATTTTGTTAAAACGTTTTGCACATTGGAATGTTCTTTGCTTAATATTCTGCCGTGCTATTGCATATCATCTTATTATTTGGAGGAGTCAAGTATGATGAAGTCCACCCTGAAGAAAGTAACGCTGTTTGTTACGGCCTTGGTTGTCGCTCTGGGCATCACCAGCGTCCAGGCGGGTACTGCCAAGAACGGTTACGACAAGCAGAAAGTGGTTTACCACGTCAATAACATCCACACGGCGACCGGTGCTCTGCGCAACGTCAAGAACCACCTGAATGCGCTGGGTGACGAGAACGCCGAAATCATCGTGGTGACCCACAGCAGCGGTGCTTTCGCAATGGTTGACGGCTCGATGGGTCAGAAAGACCCGAAGACGGGTGAGGTCTACAACTTCAATGACACGATCGCGTCTCTGGCCAACCGTGGCGTGAAGTTCGCCATCTGTGCCAACACCATTCGTGGCAAGAAGATCGACCAGAACAAGATCAACCAGCATGCCGAAGTTATCCCCTCCGGTGTTGCTCACGTTGCTCACCTGCAGCAGAAGGGTTACCTCTACGTTAAGCCCTAACGTTTGAGGTCTCCGAAATGAGAGAGGGCGCCTTCGGGCGCCCTTTTTTTTGCCTCAAACGGGAAGGACGCCACGAGTAGAAACGAAAAAGCGCGCCCCATGGGCGCGCTTTTCCAAACTTACATATCGACGCAGGCCGGTCAGATTCTTGGACCGGCGCTGTGCGAGCGCCTACTAGCCGATGCTGCCTTCCGCGGTTTCGGTGGCGCCGGTGTTGTCGGTCCAGGTGATGACCACCTTGTCACCGCTCTTGGCGCCGCCAAAGCGGAACGACAGGAACGGATTCTTCGATACGGCCGTACCCCACATGCAAGTTAGTACGACCTTGTCGTTGTGCTTGCAGGTTACCTCTTTAATGAAATGGGCGGGGATGACATTGCCGCTTGCCTTGTCCTTGCGCAGACCGGTTTCCATCGGGTGGAACATGATCGCTTTGACGGAGGCCTTGTCACCGTCCATCCATGCGCGAATCTTCATTGGTTTCTGAGCCATGTTGTTTCCTCTGAGCTGCTATTGGTTCGAAGAGAGAAGTTTTTCCGGGGATGAGACGGCTTTAGCCGCCGCAGCCGCCCAGGGTCACTTTGACTTCCTTCTTCGCGCTATAGACCTTGCCACCGGCCTTGACCAAGGCGAGCACTTCGGACGTCTTGCGCATCTTGATGCGCGACGAAATGAAGCCATCAGTGGTGTCGGCGAGCAGATAACTGGCAGCCAGCGGTGTCGTGTTTTCCCGTGCAAGGACGGCAATTGACTCGATTCCAGACAGCGTGCTCTCAACGGTCACCGAGACCACGGCGCCGTTCTCGGCAATGTCGGGGGCCTTAACGGTGATGTCGCCTGACTCGCTCACTGCCGCATTGCCAATCAGGGCGCCCACCGCATCGTCCACGCTCTTAGCCTCGAAGGCACCCTGCGGCCACGCCGCCAGGACCGCGCGGGGGCTGAGCAGGCCGGCGCCCGCAGCAACGGCCACAGCACCCGTCGCCAAGGTTGCTTTCAAAAAAGTCCTACGTTTCTGGTACATACAATGATTCCCTCATCTAAACATCAGTTGCAGGATTGACCTGCCCGAAACTGGAGCAATTTTCATACCAGGGTTAATGCTACCAAGAAACAATAACATAGCGACGAGCGTGGCAGCACTATTGGCGTGCATGGTTGCATTTTGCAGTAGCGATGATTGCACGATTTAGTTGTCGGAGGGCGCCTGGGAAACTTTAGGGGCAATTGGCATCGGCCCGGGGCTTGCTTGAAATGCGCCAGGGTGCCGGGTAGAATGCCGCGCTTCAGATGCGGGGTGGAGCAGTCCGGTAGCTCGTCGGGCTCATAACCCGAAGGTCGTAGGTTCAAATCCTACCCCCGCTACCAATTGAGGTATTGGTAGCCGCCTGGGAGCGGCTTTTTTGTTGGCGCCGGAATGCGGCTGTAGGCCGCGACAAGTCTGGCGGAGCGGGTGGCGGCAGCACCGATAAGGTGCTAGAATGCCACGTAAATTTGCGATGTGATGCAAATGGGCCTCCGGCCCATTTTTTGTTTTCGATGCGACGAAATGGCTGTTGCAGCTGAGCGGGTAGAAGGATTGCTGGCGCCGGTGGTGAAAGCCATGGGCTGCGAGTTGTGGGCGATTGAGTATGTGGCGCAGGGCACCAAGTCCAGGCTGCGGTTGTACATCGATACGCCCACCGGGGTGACCCTCGATGACTGTGAACGGGTGAGTCGTCAGGTCAGCAGTGTCTTGGATGTTGAGGATCCGATTCCGGGCGAGTACAGCCTGGAAGTTTCGTCGCCGGGCCTGGACAGGCCGCTGACTAAGGCCGAGCACTACCGGCGATATGTGGGTAGTTCGGTGCAGATTAGGTTGCGGGCCGCCATTGAGGGGCGCCGCAAGTTGAACGCCACGATTGAGGGCGTGACGGAGGAAGGCGTACAGCTGTGTGATCGCGCCTCCGGCGAGTCGATGGTGCTGAGTTTGGCTCAGATTGAGAAGGCAAACCTGATTCCGGAGTTGTAGGGATCGAATTCGAGATAGAACCTGTTTCGAGCGACAGGCCGAGGGAAACGGTCGTGCCGTTACTGCGATGTTTCGGCGCAGGCGACGTGCTCGAAGGCTGGCTGCTAAGCGAGGCTGTGCAAGATGCATAAAGAAATCCTCTTGGTGGTGGAGGCGGTTTCGAACGAGAAGGGCGTCGAGGCGGACGTGATTTTCGAAGCCATGGAAGCTGCGCTGGCAACAGCGACGAAGAAGCGTTACTCCCAGGACGTGGATGTTCGTGTTGCGATTGACCGTGACACCGGCGACTACGAAACGTTTCGGCGCTGGAAGGTTGTTGGCGACGATGCGGTCGAGCAGCCAGAGCGTGAAATTACGCTGAGCGCGGCGCAGGTCGACGAGCCGGGAATTCAGCTCGAGGATTATGTCGAGGAGCCTATCGAGTCGGTTGCCTTTGGTCGTATTGCGGCGCAAACCGCCAAGCAGGTCATCGTACAGAAGGTACGCGAGGCTGAGCGGGCCCAGATCGTTGAGGCCTATCAGAACCGCAAAGGCGAGCTCGTCATGGGCGTGGTGAAACGTCTGGAGCGCGGCAACGTCATTATCGACCTGGGTGAGAATGCAGAGGCACTCATCGCGCGCGAGCACATGATTCCGCGCGAGGCCGTCCGCAACGGTGATCGCCTGCGCGGCTACTTGTTCGATGTGCGGCCCGAGCCGCGCGGCCCTCAGCTCTTTGTCAGCCGAACTGCCCCTGAGTTTCTCATCGAGTTGTTCAAGCTCGAGGTTCCGGAGGTCGGTGAGGGTCTGATCGATATCATGGCGGCGGCGCGCGATCCGGGCTCGCGGGCCAAGATCGCAGTGCGTTCCAACGATGGGCGTATTGATCCCGTAGGCGCCTGCGTCGGTATGCGTGGTTCGCGCGTACAGGCGGTGTCTAATGAACTGGCGGGCGAGCGCATCGACATCGTTTTGTGGGATGAGAATCCCGCGCAGTTCGTCATCAATGCGATGTCGCCGGCGGAAGTCTTGTCGATCGTGATGGACGAGGACACCCACAGCATGGACATTGCTGTCGCTGAGGAACAGCTTTCTCAGGCGATCGGTCGCGCCGGACAGAATGTGCGGCTGGCTTCGCAGCTCAGCGGTTGGGAGCTCAACGTGATGTCGGAAGCTCAGGCGGATGAGAAAAGCGAAGCTGAAGCCACCACGCTGCAGCAGTCGTTCATGGAACAGCTCGACGTTGACGAGGAGGTGGCCGCGATTCTCGTCCAAGAGGGTTTCACAACCATCGAAGAAGTGGCTTACGTTCCCGTCAATGAGATGCTCGCCATCGAGGAATTTGACGAAGACATCGTTCAGGAATTGCGCGAGCGGGCCAAGGATGTGTTGCTCACCAAAGCCATCACCACTGAGGAGAAGCTCACGCAGGCCGAACCAGCGGCGGATTTGCTGGCGATGGAGGGCGTGGATCCTGAGCTGGCCTATACCTTGGCTAGCCATGGGATCGTCACCATGGAAGATCTTGCCGAGCAGTCGGTCGATGAGTTGATCGAAATCGAAGGCATTGATGAAGACAGAGCAGGGCAGCTCATCATGACGGCGCGCGCGCCGTGGTTTGCCGAAGAACAGCAGGGGTAGTAAAGCCGGGGAGGCTTAGTGCATGTCCGAAGTGACCGTAAAACAGTTTGCTGACGTAGTCGGGATCCCGGTGGATCGTTTGCTCGAGCAGCTCGAGGAAGCAGGTATCCGCGCGCGGGACGCCGATGACGTTATTGGTGACCAGGAGAAGATGGACCTGCTGGGTTACCTGCGCGGCAAGCATGGTGCGGAAGCAACGTTGGGTGAGCCGAAAAAGATCACACTCAAGCGCAAAACGACCAGCGAGTTGCGTCAGTCCAGCGGCCATGGACGCACAGCTACGAGCAAAACGGTCACGGTCGAGGTGCGCCGCAAACGCACCTACGTCAAGCGCAGCGTCGTCGAGGCCGAGCAGGCCGAACGCGCCGAAAAGGCGCGGGCAGAGATTGCCGCGCGAGAGGCCGAGGAACAGAAACAGGCCGAAGAGGCCGAGCGACGCGTTAAGGAGGCCGAGGCTGCGCGCAGAGCCGAGGAAGACGCACGTAAGGCCGAAGAAGAAGCGCGCAAAGCCGAAGAGCTTCGTCTGGCAGAGGAGGCGCGCATCGCGGCTGAGGAAGAGGCCCGGCGTTCTGCTGAGCAAGAGAAGAAGGGCAAGGCGATACCCTCGCCGGAGCAGGCTGAGCGCAAATCAAAGGGAGCGCGCCGCACGACCCGAGAGGAAGAGCGCAGCACGCGCTACGGCCGCCAGGAGCTGCACGTGGCAGCCGACAAGTCCGGGCGACGCAAGAAGAAACCGCGCTCGAAACGGGTCGTCGCGCCAACCCAACAGCACGGCTTCACGCGTCCAACGGCGCCGATCGTGCGCGAGGTTACGTTGCCGGAGACGATTACCGTTGCCGAGCTGGCGCAGAAGATGTCGGTCAAAGCGGCCGAGGTTATCCGCGCGATGATGGGACTGGGCACCATGGTGACCATCAACCAGGTCATCGATCAAGAATCAGCCAGCATCGTTGTCGAGGAGATGGGCCACAAGGCCAAGCTGCTCAAAGAGGATGCGCTCGAAAAAGAACTCGTCGTTGAAGGTGAGGCGGCTGGCGAGCTGGTGCAGCGTCCGCCGGTGGTGACCATCATGGGCCACGTGGACCACGGCAAGACCTCGTTGTTGGATTACATTCGCCGCACCCGTGTCGCGGCGGGCGAGGCTGGCGGCATCACACAGCACATCGGCGCCTATCACGTCGATGTCGACCGCGGTACGGTGACGTTTCTGGACACTCCTGGTCACGCGGCCTTCACAGCTATGCGTGCTCGCGGTGCGGAGCTGACGGACATCGTCGTGCTGGTGGTCGCGGCCGATGACGGCGTCATGCCGCAGACGAAGGAAGCTGTGCAACATGCCCGCGCCGGCGGTGTGCCGCTGATCGTGGCGGTCAACAAGATTGACAAACCCGACGCCGATCCTGATCGCGTGCGCAATGAGTTAGCGCAGGAGAACGTGATCCCCGAGGACTGGGGTGGTGACACCATGTTCGTCCACGTGTCGGCCAAGTCTGGCGAGGGCATCGACGCACTGCTCGAAGCGATCTTGCTCCAGGCGGAGGTCATGGAGCTGCGCGCAACGGGCGAGGGCCCGGCGCGCGGCGTGGTCATCGAATCGCGTTTGGATAAGGGGCGGGGCCCAGTGGCCTCGGTCCTGGTTCAGCAAGGCACGCTGCGGCGCGGCGACATGCTACTGACCGGACATGAATACGGGCGTGTGCGCGCAATGGTGGACGAGAACGGTCAGAACGTTGATGAGGCGGGTCCATCCATTCCGGTGGAGGTGCTGGGTTTGTCGGGTACGCCCAATGCCGGTGAGGAAGCCGTGGTGGTGCCTAACGAGCGCAAGGCCAGAGAGATTGCGTTGTTCCGCCAGGGCAAGTTCCGTGATGTGAAGCTGGCCAGACAGCAGGCGGCGAAGCTCGAGAACATGTTCACGCAGATGCAGGAAGGCGAGATCAGTACGTTGAACATCGTGCTCAAGGCGGACGTGCAAGGTTCGGTTGAGGCAATCAGCGATGCCCTGACGAAACTTTCCACCGACGAGGTGCAGGTCAAGATCGTCGCCAGCGGTGTTGGCGGTATCACGGAATCAGATGTCAATCTGGCGGTCGCATCCGGTGCCATCGTGATTGGTTTCAATGTGCGCGCCGACAGCGTGGCTAAACGCCGTATCGAGGAAGAAGACGTCGATCTGCATTACTACAGCGTCATTTATGACCTCATCGACGAGGTCAAGCAGGCAATGAGTGGCATGCTGGCGCCTGAGTTCAAGGAAGAGATCATTGGACTGGCCGAAGTGCGCGATGTTTTCCGCTCGCCCAAGCTTGGCGCCATCGCCGGCTGTATGGTCGTAGAGGGCACGGTGAAGCGAAACAACCCTATCCGCGTGCTGCGCGAGAACGTGGTCATCTATGAGGGTGAGCTGGAGTCGCTACGGCGCTTCAAAGATGATGTCGGCGAGGTCAAGCAGGGCACCGAATGCGGTATTGGTGTCAAGAACTACAATGACGTGCGTGTCGGTGACCAAATCGAGGTCTATGAGCGCACTGAGGTCGCCCGTACGCTCTAGGCGGCGCGCCGCACCGCCGATGCGGTGCGGCGACGAGAGGCTCAGGACCGGACATGCCCAAAGAGTTTAGCCGCACCGAGCGCCTCGGTGAGCAGCTGCAGCGCGAGCTTGCTCAGCTCATCCAGTTCGAACTCAACGATCCTCGCCTTGCCAGCATGATCACCATCAATGCGGTGAAGGTAGCCAAGGACCTGGCGGTGGCCAAGGTCTACGTGACCGTTTTGGGCGATGAGGAACACGTGACACTGGCACTGGACGGTCTGCGCAGCGCGGCGGGGTTCCTGCGGCGCGAGTTGGGCAAGCGCCTGAGCTTGCGCGTGACACCGAAACTGGTGTTCGTCTATGACGAGTCGGTGCGCCGCGGCGAGCGTCTGTCAAAGCTCATAGATGATGTTATGGCGAAAGAACGTGATAGTACGACAGAAGGACGAGGTGACTAGTGGGACGTCGACGCAGTTCGGGACGCAACGTGCACGGAATTCTGTTGCTGGACAAGCCCGTTGGTATCACCTCCAATGCGGCGCTGCAGACGGTCAAGCGTTTGTATCGGGCGAACAAGGCCGGTCACACCGGCAATCTCGATCCCATGGCCAGCGGCGTGCTGCCCATCTGCCTGGGCGAGGCGACAAAGATGTCCGCGTTTCTGCTCGAGGCCGACAAGCGTTATCGCGGGATCATCAAGTTGGGTGTCAGGACCTCGACCGCTGATGCCGAGGGCGAGGTGCTCGAAACCCACGAGGTGCCGGCGCTGAGTGCCGAGGTTATCGAGTCGGTGCTGGCGCGTTTTCGCGGCCGCATAGAGCAGGTGCCGCCGATGCACTCGGCGGTCAAGTACAAGGGTCAGCCGCTCTACAAGTTGGCGCACAAGGGGTTGGAAGTCGAGCGCAAGGCGCGCGAGATTGAGATCTACGCGCTGGATCTCGTGCGTATCGAAGGCGACGAACTCGAGGTCGATGTGCACTGCACCAAAGGCACTTACGTGCGCACACTGGCGGAGGATATTGGTGCCGCGCTGGGTTGTGGTGGCCACCTGAGCGCGTTGCGCCGCACGGCCGTGGGTATGTTTCGGCTCGACGATGCGGTGGCCTTGGCGGAACTGCAGCACCTCGCTGAGGATGCGGATGCTCAGGCACGCCTGGACGAGTTTCTACTGCCCATGGAAGAGGCGCTGGCCGGCTGGCCTGCGGTCAACCTGACCGAGAACACGGCCTTTTACCTGCGCCAGGGGCAGCCGGTTTTGGTCCCCAAGGCGCCGAGCCAGGGCTGGGTGCGCTTGTTTACGCAGGGACATGAGTTCATCGGCGTTGGTCAGATCATGGACGATGGGCGGGTGGCTCCCCGGCGTTTGGTCAGCACCGCCTAGCGGTGTCGAACCTAGGTTTTTTGCTTGTCGGTCCCCGGGCGCGCCGCTACAATAAGCGCCCTGATTTTTCTGGGTTTTATTGCAACTTTTTGGGAGTCTTAGATGGCACTTAGCAGCGAGCAGAAGGCTCAGATCGCCAACGACTATCAGCAGTCCAGTAGCGATACCGGGTCTCCGGAAGTGCAGGTCGCTTTGCTCACAGCACGTATTGAGGATTTGTCTGGGCACTTCAAAGCGCATGCGCATGATCACCATTCGCGCCAGGGTCTGCTGCGTATGGTTAATCGGCGGCGTAAGCTGCTCGATTACCTCAAGCGCAAAGATCTCGAGCGCTACCGCCAGCTCATTTCGCGGCTCGGATTGCGCAAGTAAACGCACTTTGAAGAGGGCCCTACCAGCCAATGAATTCAATCGTTAAGCAGTTCCAGTACGGCGAACACACGATCAAACTCGAGACTGGCGAAATCGCTCGTCAGGCGAGCGGCGCCGTGTTCGCCAGCATGGGGGATACGGTCGTCATGGTGACGGCCGTGGTGGTCAAAGAGCCAATGGAAGGGCGGGATTTCTTTCCGCTCACGGTCAATTACCAGGAGCGAACCTACTCCGCGGGTAAGATTCCCGGCGGCTTCTTCAAGCGTGAAGGACGTCCCACCGAGAAAGAGACCCTGACTTCCCGCCTGATTGACCGCCCGCTCCGACCGCTGTTCCCGAAAGGTTTCACCAACGAGGTTCAAGTCATTGCCACCGTTGTGTCGCTGGATCCGCAAATCGATCCGGACATTCCGGCGATGATCGGTGCCTCCGCGGCCCTCGCCATCTCGGGCGCGCCTTTCAACGGCCCCATTGGGGGCGCTCGCGTGGGTTACGTGGACGGGCAATACGTACTCAACCCAACCCGTTCGGTGCTGCAAGAGTCCGCCTTGGATCTGGTGGTGGCCGGCACGGAAAGCGCCGTACTGATGGTGGAATCCGAAGCCTCGGAGCTGCCCGAGGACGTCATGCTCGGGGCAGTCGTGTTCGGCCATCAGCAGATGCAGGCCGTTATTCAGGCCATTCGTGAACTGGCCGCTGAAGCCGGCGCGCCGGCCCTGAGCTGGCAGCCACCGGCCGTGGACGAAGAGCTGAAGGCGGCCGTCACCGGTTTGGTCGAGAGCGGTCTGACCGAGGCCTACCAGATCCCGGAGAAGTTGACTCGCTTGGGGCGTGTCGGCGACATCCGTAATCAGGCAATCGCTGAGCTTGCCGGCGAGGCTGGTAAGTGGAGCGCCGAGGCGGTTCGCGGTGCGTTCGAGTCGCTCGAGAAACGAATTGTCCGCGGCCGCATCCTGCGTGGTGAACCTCGGATCGACGGGCGTGATACCAAGACGGTGCGCCCAATCACGGTCCGCACGGGCGTGCTGCCGCGGACCCACGGTTCGGCACTGTTCACCCGCGGCGAGACTCAGGCTCTCGTTGTGACGACATTGGGTACCGCGCGCGATGCGCAGGTTATCGATGCGATCGAAGGTGAGCGCCGCGATCACTTCATGCTGCATTATAATTTCCCGCCGTCCTGTGTCGGCGAAACGGGCATGGTGGGTAGTCCGAAGCGCCGCGAGATTGGCCACGGCAAGTTGGCCAAGCGTGGTGTGGCAGCGGTGATGCCGTCGCCAGACGACTTTCCCTATTCGATACGCGTCGTTTCCGAAATTACCGAGTCCAACGGTTCGAGCTCAATGGCATCCGTGTGCGGCAGCAGCCTGTCGATGATGGATGCGGGTGTGCCGCTCAAAGCGCCGGTTGCCGGCATCGCTATGGGCTTGATAAAGGATGGTGATGCGTTTGCTGTCATCAGCGACATCCTGGGTGATGAGGATCACCTTGGTGACATGGATTTCAAGGTGGCCGGAACCAGCTCTGGCGTTACGGCGCTGCAGATGGATATCAAGATTGAAGGAATTACCGAGGAAATCATGCGTCAGGCTCTGGCGCAGGCCCGCGATGGGCGGATGCACATCCTTGGGAGAATGGGTGAGGTGATCAGTGAGCCGCGCGCGGAGATGTCCAGCTACGCCCCGCGCTACCTGACTTTCCGCATCAATCCCGAGAAGATCCGCGACGTCATCGGTAAGGGCGGTGCGACTATCCGTTCGATTACGGAGGAGACCGGTGCCAGCGTGGATCTCAGTGACGATGGCCTGGTGAAGGTCGCTTCAGTTGACGAGGCGGCGGCGCTCGAGGCTCGGCGCCGGATAGAGCTGATTACGGCTGATGTGGAAGTCGGCAAGATCTATGAGGGCCGCGTCGCCAAACTGATGGACTTCGGCGCTTTCGTCACCATTCTGCCCGGTAAGGACGGACTGGTGCACATCTCGCAGATTTCTGATGAGCGTGTGGAGAGTGTCAGCGACAAGCTCAGCGAGGGCGAGACCGTGCGCGTCAAGGTTTTGGAAGTGGACAAGCAGGGTCGCATTCGCCTGAGCATGAAGGCAGTCGACAAAGACTGAGCGGTGCTAGCGATGGCCGTACGATAAGGGGCCTCTGGCCCCTTTTTCGTTCGGGGGCGGTGTGAGAATAGGAAACATGTCGATGTGGCGGCCAGCGGCGGCGCGATTGCAGCGTGCAGTCCTGCTACTAGCGGGGCTCGTCGTGCTATTGGGCTGCGCGGCCCAGCGCAGCGGGGCACCGGTCCCGAAGGGGGCTGGTCATATCGTGGCGGGCGAGATCCGACTTGAGACTCCGCTCAAGGACGTGTTCGTCTATGCTCGCGGTCGGGCGGCTGTGGGGCGCGACGTTGGCGTGAGGCGCTGGGTCTACCCCGACGGCAGCTTTATCTTCACCGGCATGCCCAAGGGCGACTACTACATTGCTGGCTTCGCTGACCATGCGCACACATACTGGGTCGAGTACGAGAGTGCTGACTTAACCCGGGCAACTGTTGCGGTTGGCGACGAGGAGGTGGCGTTCCTCGGCGTGCACGAAGTGCGACACCTCAAGTCGAAGCGTTTTGACTTCGTGCGGCTGCGCGGTGACGGCGAGCGCGCGGCGCTCGAGCGCCTGGCGACGGAGGCAGAGGGTGCCGATTGGCTGCCCGCGGTGCGTAGAAGAATTGCGAAACTAAATTAAGTAATAAACATAATATACTGTTTAATCAGGTAAAGACGTATCATCTAAAGTTGTTTCTAGGTAGTCGCGGATGCGCCGCTCGTGCCAATACTGAGGCCGCCATGGTCGCCAGCCAGACACAAAACCCACATGTCCCCCGTGCTGGCTGATCTCCATCGTAATGGCTGGGGCGAGCGCTTTGGCTGCCGGAATGGCGTGTGGGGGCAGAAATGGATCATCGCAGGCGTGCAGGATCAATGTGGGCACCTGGATATCCGACAAACAGGCGGTACTGCTGCTGCGGGCATAGTAGTCAGCGGCGTCGGCAAAGCCGTGCAGCGGCGCCGTGACGAGATCGTCGAACTCCCAGATTGTTGTCGCTTTGAGTGCTCGCGCCATATTGATCGGCATGGGTGTACGTGCGGCCTTGCGTCGCAGCGACCGGCGCAATGCTCGCAGCAAGTAGTATTGGTACAACCGCGAGCTGCCCCGGTTGAGCTTCTGTGCGGCGGCGGCCAGATCAAAGGGGACGGAGACCGCTGCGGCGGCGCTGAGCGGCGCCGCAGCGCCTAGCTCAGCCAGCCATTTCAGCAGTGCATTGCCCCCAAGTGAGAAGCCGACGGCGGCGATGCGGCGGTCGGGGTAACGTGTGCGGATGGCAGTGACAGCAGCCGCCAGATCTGCCGTTTCTCCGGCGTGGTAACTGCGCGCCAGTCGGTTGGGTTCGCCGCTGCATCCGCGCAGGTGCATTACCACGGCGTGCATGCCGGCGTTGTGCAGCTCACCTAACAAGCCCCCAATATAGTGTGAGCGCGCCGAGCCCTCGAGGCCGTGTACGACCAGCACAACCGGGCCGTTGCCCGGCGGCGCCCAATCCAGGTCGAGGAAGTCACCATCGTCCAACTCGAGACGCTGGCGCGACAGGGACGAACAGATCCGGCGTCTGAGCAGCGTCGGCCAGAGGGTCTGACAGTGCGGCCCGGGGAGCCACCAGGCGGGCTGAAAGTCACTGTGGGTCGTCAATGCGGGACGGTGGCCTGTGGGGGGGCCGGAGGCTCTCTCGCCCGCCGGTACTAGAACGACGCGGCGGGCGAGAGGCAATGTCTATTTGTTGGCCCGGTTCTCGACCAAGTCGTCCACGACAGTGGGGTCAGCCAAGGTCGAGGTGTCGCCAAGATTCTCCAACTCGTTGGCGGCAATCTTGCGCAGTATGCGACGCATTATCTTGCCCGAGCGAGTCTTGGGCAGTCCCGGAGCCCATTGAATAACATCGGGTGAGGCAATGGGTCCGATTTCGCTGCGCACGAGCGTGACCAGTTCCTTGCGCAGCGCGTCGCTGGGCTCCACGCCCTTGACGAGCGTCACGTACGCATAGATACCCTGTCCCTTGATGTCGTGCGGGTAGCCGACGACCGCGGCTTCAGCGACGGATTCGTGCAGGACCAATGCGCTTTCCACCTCGGCCGTACCCATGCGGTGCCCGGAAACGTTGAGCACGTCATCCACACGCCCCGTGATCCAGTAGTAGCCGTCCTCGTCGCGCCGGGCGCCGTCGCCGGTGAAGTAGGTACCCGGGTAGGTCTTGAAGTAGGTGTCGACGAAGCGCTGATGATCACCGTAAACGGTCCGCATCTGCGCCGGCCAGGGGTGGGTGATGACCAGGTTGCCCTCGCAGGCACCTTCGAGCACGTTGCCCTCATTGTCGACGATGGCCGGCGCCACGCCAAAGAAGGGCTTGGAGGCCGACCCGGGTTTGAGCTTGGTGGCGCCGGGCAGGGGCGTGATCAGGTGTCCGCCGGTTTCGGTCTGCCACCAGGTGTCGACGATCGGACAGCGCTCATCACCCACCACCCGGTAATACCACTCCCACGCTTCCGGATTGATCGGTTCGCCGACGGTGCCGAGGATGCGCAGGCTTGTGCGCGAGGTCTTTTTCACCGGGGCATCACCTTCGCGCATCAGCGCGCGAATCGCGGTGGGTGCCGTATAGAAGGTGTTGACCTTGTGCTTGTCGCAGACCTGCCACATGCGCGAGGCGTCAGGGTAGGTGGGTACGCCCTCGAACATCAGCGTGATGGCGCCATTGGCGAGTGGGCCGTAGACGATGTAAGTGTGCCCTGTGACCCAGCCCACATCTGCCGTGCACCAGTAAATGTCGCCGTCGTGGTAGTCGAACGTGTATTTGTGGGTCATTGCCGCGTAGACGAGATAGCCCCCGGTACTGTGCAGCACACCCTTCGGCTTGCCCGTAGACCCGGACGTATACAGGATGAACAGCGGATCCTCGGCGTCCATTTCCTCGGCTGGGCAATCTGCCGGGGCAGCTGCCATCGCTTCGTGGTACCAGAGGTCGCGTTCCTCATGCCAGGCGACGTCACCCCCGGTACGCTTGACCACCAATACTGTGTTGACGTTGGGGCAAGACAGCAATGCTTTGTCGGTATTGTTCTTTAACGGCACGCGCTTGCTGCCGCGCAGCCCCTCATCGGCCGTGATGACGACACGACAATCCGAGTCCAGAATGCGATCTTTCAATGACTCCGGTGAGAATCCGCCGAAGACCACTGAGTGAACGGCGCCGATGCGCGTGCAGGCCAGCATGGCGACGGCGGCCTCAGGAATCATGGGCATGTAGATGCACACCCGGTCGCCCTTCTTGACGCCACGGCTCTTGAGCACGTTGCCCAGTTTGCTGACTTCGGCGTGAAGCTCGCGGTAGGTGATGGTCTTGTCTTCGTTGGGGTCGTCGCCCTCCCAGATGATCGCGGTCTGATCACCGCGCGTGGCCAGATGGCGGTCGAGGCAGTTGTAGCTGACGTTGAGCTTGCCGCCATCGAACCACTTGATGTGCAAGTCGTTGGCGTCGTAGCTGTAGTCCAGTACTTTGTTCCAGGGCTTTTGCCAGGTTACGAACTGCTCGGCTTGTTCCGCCCAGAAACCTTCCGGATCCTCGACCGAACGCTTGTACATCGCGTCGTATTTGGCCGCGTCGATGTGTGCCTTGCGCGCCACCTCACTGGGTATATCGTAGACCTTATGCTCTGACATGTACTGGCTCCTCCCTCACGTGATTTTAGCTGTGCACCGGTCTACCCAGGCGTGTTCGATAGTCTCCCTGCTACCACTGCCAACGCTCACCACGGTGGTGAAATCCGTGCGCGGCCTTGCCCTGCCGGTTGTTCGCAACAACGTCTGAGTTTACGGTTTCCGTCGTCCTCCTACCATTGATCGGTGTCAACCGATTGGATTTCCTCAAAATCTGGATAGAATTCGCCGCAGTGGCAGGTGCGTTTCGCGACCGCGTTGGGCCATCTGGGCGATGAACAATTCAGCGGCAGCCAGTGCATCGCTGAGCGCGTTGTGGGCCGGGTAGCGAGGCAGATTGTAGCGCTCGCGCAGTGCCGCCAGGCGCAGGTCCTTGCCGCCGTAGGCACGGTTGCCGCGCTCAAACTGCTGAATCGCCAGAGCCTGCGTGTCGACTACGGGTATGAGAAAGCGGCCGCCAAAGATGCGCTGGCAGGCCGCGTCCAGAAAAGTAAACTCGACCCGGGCGTGATGGGCGATCAGCACTGTGCCCGCCAACGCGCTCAGCAGCAGACTCAGTGCCGCTGCCAGTGGCTCACCCTGAGCGGCCTGGTCGTCAGTTATCTTATGGATGATAGCGCTGTGTTCCGGTATGTCGCCACTGGGTAATACCAGCCGGTGCTGGGAGGTGGATAGATCGATCGACCCGGTACCGAGACATACCCAGCCCATGCTGATGATCTCGTCCTCGCGGGCATCCAATCCCGTCGTTTCGAGGTCCAGGGCAACATATCTCAGGCTGCGACAATCATCGCGTACGCCCGGGAATGGGACCGCCATGAACTCATGCAGTGGCCCGGCAGATGTCTTGGCCAACAGACGGCGGCGGCGATAGTCCAGACTGAGCAGACGATCGAGCATCCTCAGGTGAACCGTGCCGCCTGGTAGCGGGCCCCGAGCGCGTCCTGCATCATGGTGATAATCGAGAAGACGTCTTTCAAATGTCCCCGTTCCAGCGGCGAGAGCTTGTCCGGATGGATATAGTTGTCGGGTGGCTCACCGTTCTTGATTTGCTGGGCTTGATGACGGGCGCGCAGAGTCCCGATGAATTCCAGCGCGTCGATGAGATTGGCGGCCCCTTCGCGACTCAGAGCATTTGCTGCCGCAGCCTGGCGCAGACGATTAACGGTATTCAATTCGTCGCCGCCCACCGAAAGTGCGTAGACACGAGCGAGTTCGGTGATCGGCAGCAGGGCTCCATGTTTGAGGTCAAACGTATTGGCATGTTCGCCGTCGCGGATCAGGACAAAGCCGCGAAAGAACCCCAACGGAGGTCGACTCCTGAGCGCGTTGGCCGTCATGTAGGCGAGGAATATCTTATTCTCGCGCACCAGTTCGAGTGCGTACTGGTGCAGCTCGTCAAACAGTTCAGCATCGCCGTGCACGGCTCTGAGGTCGTAGAAGTTATTGGCCAGCATCACGGCTTTGTGGTCCGGGTTGTTCAGCCAACGTTCGAAATAGTCGCGCCACACGCGGAGGGGCTGGCGCCATTCCGGATTGCTGGCCATGACTTCGCCGGGACAATAGGGTACGCCGCAGGCATCCAGGCCGTCATTGACGAACTTGGCGAGGGCCTCGAAATAGTCGCCGTGTTCGTCCGGGCGATATTCGTCGCTGAGCACCAAGACATTGTCCTGATCGGAGTGTGCCGTCTGCTCCCGCCGTGCCTGTGAGCCGCTCGCCAGCCAGACATAGGCCACCGGCGCGGGTCCCAATTGCTCTTCGGCCAGGGTAATCAACTGGCGGGTGAGGGCGTCGACAACGGCCGACATGGCCTGACCCAGGTGATAAGCGGTGGCACCTGCTGCAACGAGCTGCACCTGCAGCTCTGGCATCTGTTTGCTTGCCTCGACGAGCTCGGGCAAGGCACGCGCGCGCCGAATCTGGCCGACGACATAGACGGCGTTGGCGCTCTGATAGCGCATCAAGTCGCTCGACGACACAATGCCCAACACCTTGGCGCCGTCGACGACGGGCAGATGATGAATATGAAGGCGGGTCATGGTCATCAGCGCTTCGATACTGATGGTGCCACGTGGCACTGTGTGCAACTTCTCGGTCATGATAGTCGCGACCGGTTGCTGGTAATCGAGGCCTTGCGCCACACAGCGGGTGCGCAGATCGCGATCTGTCACCAGTCCTACCAGCTGCGTGTCCTTCATGATAAGGAGCGAGGAGACGCGCTCTGTTGTCATGAGCTCGGCCGCCTGCTGAATCGAGGTGTCGGCATTGGTATAAATTGGGGCGCGTGTCACCAGGTCTTCGACCGCGACGCTGAGCAGCGTCGAGCCGGCGCCGGAGTGGGGTTGAAGCTTTTGCAGGGCTTGGCGCAGTCGCTCGCGTGTTGAGTGACTGAAATGTTCATCGAATTCTGCGTTGTCACGGCGCAGAGCCTGCAGCCGTTCGCAGGTGATGAGATAAAGCAGCGTGTCTTCCACGGTGCGCCCACGCAGACCCTCGGGCGCGGCCTCCGGTAGGCAGGGACTGACGCACAGATCACCCTCGCCGAACTTCGCCACCAGCTCATCGCGGTCGTTGCGCAGCTCAATCGCGCCGGCGCGAATCACATACAGGTAAGGCTGATCGGCATCCTCGGGTGGAAACGGTGTGCCCCGGCGCAGGTAGCGCACGGCGAGGTCTTTGGGCAAATGGTCGAGCGTGGCGGTGGCGAGTAGATCAAACGGGTGATGACTCGCGAGAAAATCACGGATCTCGATGAGTTCGACGTCCATGGCCTTGTGTCCCGTGACGCAGCTACTTCGGCGCTGGGGACGCGGCCGCCG
>Ga0209536_100000635_pt1 | contig 57149 bp, 44 predicted proteins | sample DeeMarSeWOR28_12_FD_187461 | JGI IMG/M metagenome (GOLD analysis project Ga0209536, IMG submission 187461) | Marine sediment microbial communities from White Oak River estuary, North Carolina - WOR-2-8_12 (SPAdes) (version 2) | ecosystem: Environmental > Aquatic > Marine > Intertidal zone >... | reverse complement strand
CGAGGCCTATCGGACAGATGAACTGCCCGCCGCGCCCCACGACGGCGAACCAGGCTTCCTGCGCGAGGCCGCAGTACGCCAGCTCTCGGCCGAAATTTCCAGCCTGGAGCCAACGGCACACCGGGTCGACTATCCAAGCACCCTCTACGGATGGATGAACAATGCCGGGTTTCCGGCTGACCACCCACGTTCACAACTGCCGCGCCGCAACTGCAGCGTTATTTCAACCGACATGCTCGCCGCGGGCGCCGCCTGCCTCGAATTGTACGGTTTCGACCAGCTCACCGAGTTTGTCAGACAACTGCTTGGCTTCGACACGCTGTATCGCTCGGTTTGCCCGACCCTGGCGTTGCAGGTCAACGTGATGCAGGAGCAGGACCGCTTCGGCTGGCACTTCGACACCAATGACGGGGTTGTCTCGCTGACCATTCAAAACGCCGATAATGGCGGGGGCTTCGAGTATGCGCCGCTGATTCGCGCCGAGGACGATGAAAACTACGCGGCAGTCACCCGCATTCTGAATGAGATCGACCAGCCCCGGCAACCCGTTATGCCGGCCGGAACATTCTCGCTGTTCCTCGGGCGACGCTCGCTACACCGGGTCGCGCCGGTTGGCCCGACCAGTCGCAGCCGGCAAAGCCTGTTGCTGAGCTACGATCAAAAGCCCGGCAGCGTATTCCCTGCGGAAACCTGCCGACGGCTGACCAGCGCCTCCGCCGAGCCCTATCTCGGCGCGCTGACCCCGCGCTAACGCGCTTTATTCTTTGCCGGATTCAGCGAGGGAGTAAGCAACCGCCGAACGACAACAGCAGAATCCGTCAGCGCTTCGATCTGACCGGCTAAACCAGGCGCCAGTGTTAGTCATCACCGGGCTTGCCTCGTGCAGGGTTCAATCGTCGCTCGGCGGAGCAAGCCTGACGCAGGCGACGATGAGCTTCGACACATAGTCGGAGGGGTCACGCGGCCCCAGCTTGTCCCCTGCCTTTACGACAGCCTCGATCCTGGCCCGCAAGTTCGCCAGGTGGGAATCTACAGGGTAGGCCTCCAGGCCGGTCAACTCGCGAATGTCTGCAGAGACGTTCTGATCAGGCGCGAATTTCAGTTTGCTTTCGTCCACCTGCTGCAAGAGATCGAGGGCCCTTTGCAGATCGGCCAATAGCGGAGTTTTCGTCATGTTCCTCTCCTGTGAAGCTGGCATTAGAATTTTTATATCCGCCGAGTATACCTAGCCTTTTTTATTAATGCCCATTTATGCGCAGGCCACTGGCCGCCCGCTTTTCATTCGTCCGCAGTAGTGAAAACCCTGGCGAAACGAGTATCGCAGCTAACGCGATAGACCCCGACTGGAAGCCATGCGCCACAAAATCGCACGATTTCAATCCGGGCTATATTTTCCAGCCGCTAGCGGGTAAATTTCAGGGCGCAATCCGTACCTCGTAACCGCAGGTAAAGTATCCATGGCAAAAGTTTCCAGCAAAATATTGAGTCGCGTCAGCAATCTCGCGCAAGGCGACAGTTCGCGCGCGATCTATGACGACTGGTCGCAGGACTACGACGCGCATTTACTCGGCGAATTCGGTTACATCTCCCCTGGCGTCGCGGCTGACGAGTTGGCGCAACATCTGCATCAGCGCGACATCGAGATCATCGATTTCGGCTGCGGAACCGGACTGGTCGGCGAGGCTCTGCGCAAGCACGGATTCGTCAATGTAGACGGGGCGGATATTTCGACCGGGATGCTCGAGCAGGCACGAACCAAGCAGGTCTACCGCCACTTGCTGTGCGCCGACCTGACCGCGCGCATTCCGCTCGACGACGCAAGCTACGCGGCGGGCCTGTGTGTGGGGTCGATGGGCGCGGGTCATGTCGGCGCACAGCACGTACCGGAAATGCTGCGGCCACTCAAGCCCGGTGGACTTTTCGTGCTTACCATGAATGACAGCTACTACCAGACGGGCAATTTCGACAAGGCCTTCCGCCAGATGCAGGACGATGGCCTGTGGTCGATACAGAAGCTCGAGGAATTCAACTACATGACCGAACTGGTGCGCCCCGGATGGCTGCTGGTCGCGGTCAAAAAGTAATTCGACGTATCGGCCCGGAAATCGCGAAGGCAGGATAAAACTTTTTAGAAGAACCGTTCAGACCCGATCACCCCATTTGAAGTTGACGCGGTCACAATAAATCTATTCGTGAATCATCCTGGAATTTGAAGGGCTGTTGCTGAATATCCATATAGCCGAATCCGCGGGATGCCTCCCGCGAACCTGTCTATCCCAATGCCATACTCGGGCACCGATCCGGCCTGGCGGTTTTCGCTGACTCGCGGAGGTAGTAACATGGTGCATCGAAATTGATTCCAGGCACCACCGATGACCGGCACCGATGAGGCTGTACTCAAAATTGAGCGCGACGAGGCCCTGCTGCAGCTCACGCTGAACCGCCCCGACAGCGCCAACGCGTTGAATACCGAACTGACCGAAGCATTGATCGCGGCGGTGACGCAGGCACAGGATATTCGACTCTGTGTCATTCGCGGCGCCGGGCGACACTTTTGCGCGGGATTCGATCTCTCCGACCTGGAGCGGCTTAGCGACGGCGACCTGCTGTGGCGCTTTCTGCGCATCGAAACACTGCTCCAGGCCGTACAACACGCGCCTTTCGCGACGCTCGCGCTGGCCCACGGGCAGATCGTCGGCGCCGGCGCCGACCTGTTTGCCGCCTGCTGGCGGCGTGCCGCTGCCGCCGATGCCCGCTTCCGAATGCCGGGCTGGAACTTCGAACTGGCCCTCGGCACGCGGCGCCTGACGCGCATGGTCGGCGAGGACGCGGCGCGCGATATGCTCATTGATAGCCGACAGATATCAGCCGAACAGGGTCTGGCCTGTGGACTGGTCACCGACATCTGCAGCGCCGGGCAATGGCCCTCGCTGCAGCACGAGCTGTTGCAGCGCGCCAGTGTATTGTCGCCGGTCGCGCTCGCAAAAATGCTGGAGCTGACGGTTCACGACAGCCGTAACGACGATCTCGCCGCCATCGTGCAGTCGGCTGGCCGGCCGGGACTGAAACAGCGAATCCTGGACTATCGCCAACGCGTGGCGATGGCAAGCAACAAGCCCTGAACCTGAAGCCGGGTCTTTGCGAACCCAGGTGCCCAGGTACCCAAAAGGCACGTCCCTTCCATGACGAACTTTTCGAAGATTCCTGAATCAAATCCGCCTTCGTTTCCGCGAATGCTGTAATATCTTGTGCATCTTTGCGGAGACGATTACCCATGAAAATAACCCTTAGCGACAAGGCCGCAGCGGCAATCTGGGGCGCAGACGCGACGCTCTCCGGCAACGACGAAGGCTTTGCGATTCACCTGCGCCCGGGCGAGGATCGCCTCGATCAGATTCAGCAGGCGGCACGCAAGCTCAGCCTGCTTGGCCTGCCGGAGGTCAGCCTGTCCGGTACGGGTTGGGAAATGGAAGATCAATGGTCTTTTACCCTGGGTTTTCTCAAGGTCAAGCAATGCGGCCGCATTCACTGGGCCGAAACCGCGCCAGCGGATGCGCAGGGGCTGCGGCAGCGCCTGCAGGTACACGAATGGGTACGCTCGATGACGCATGCCACACCGCAGGATCAGCCGCCGCTGAAACTGGCCGAGGATAGCGTCGAGTTTCTGCAGGGAATTGCGCCCGGCAATATCAGCCACGAGTTGATCTGTGGCGATGCGCTGGTGGAACAGGGCTGGGTCGGCGTACATGCCGTGGGCCGGGGTAGCGATCGCCCGCCGGTGATTCTGCGGCTCGAATACTGCCCCGAAGAATGTCGTGATGACCCGGTCGCGGCGGTGCTGGTGGGCAAGGGCCTGATCTATGACAGCGGAGGCTACAGCCTGAAGAAAACCGAGGCCATGTTCCTGATGAAAACCGACATGGGTGGCGCGGCGACCGTGGTGGGAGCGTTGGCCAGCGCGATCCAGGCTGGATTACGCAAGCGTATCGTGCTGATCCTGTGCTGCGCGGAAAACCTGGTCAGCGGCCGCGCTTACAAAAACGGCGATATCCTGCGCTACCGCAATGGCGTGTCGGTAGAAATCGCCAACACCGACGCCGAGGGTCGCGTGGTGCTCGCCGACGGACTGATCATGGCCGGCGAAACCGGCGCCCCGCTGGTGATCGACGCAGCCACCCTCACCGGCGCCGCGAGAATTGCCCTGGGTCCCGACTACAATGCGGTTTTTGCACTCGACCAGCCCCTGCAGCAACGCGCACTGGCTTACGCGCGGCAGGAGCACGAACGGCACTGGCCGCTGCCCCTGGAAAGATTTCATCAACAGAAATTTTCTTCCCTGTTTGCCGACACCTGCAACAGCCGCCCGGTTCCGGGTGGCGGACTGGGCGGCGCCTGTAACGCGGCCGGATTTCTGTCGCGCTTTGCACCGAACAACGGCAGCGGCTGGCTGCACTTCGACCTGGCCGGCTCCTTCCACGACGCCGATACCCGCCTCTACGCGGGCGGCGCGACCGGTTTGGGAGTACGCACTATCGCGCGAACGCTGCTGGAAGAATTGCAGGGACAGGGTTAAACCGCAGTTACCAGGGCCGAGATAGCGCATGTGGGCAATTGCCAGGTCTTCGCAAGCTCCCGGCTCAAAGCCGGGGAGACAATATTGGGGACAGGGCTATTAACCAGTTATTCCAAAGGTTAGAGGCTCCTCGATCGTCTCACAGGTAAAGCGTCGCATCGCCTGGTTGCCAGAACGGATATTTTTGCATTACCCGTTTGAACAAATCGCTATCCCGCATCGTATTCAACCACCGCCTGAGCGCGGCATACTCACACTGCTCGAACCAGGACACATCGACACCAGCAAACTGGCGGATGAACGGGAATATCGCGACGTCGGCAAGGCGACACTGGCTATCGGTTATAAACGCATGCCGACTCAGCAATCGATCGAGTTCCTGCAAAAAGAACTGCGCGTTCAGCCGATGCTCGACCTGGCTGAGCCGGGGGTGGCGATCCGCATACTTGTAGTAATCCAGCAACGGCTTGAAGTCTTCGTCGCAGCGCCGGATCAACTGGTGTGAATCAGCATCGATTTCGAGCCACTGGCGCGGGTCGCCCTGCGACAGGCTCCACAGCATCACGTCCAGGCTTTCGTCGATCACCCGCCCGTCGGCAAGCACCAGCACCGGCACCGTCGCTTTCGGCGATAGCCGCAGCATGGATTCCGGCATGCTGGCGAGTTTCACTTCGCGCAGTTCTACACGGATGCCCGCATAAACCAGCGCCATGCGCGCGCGCATGGCATAGGGACAGCGACGAAACGAGTAAAGAATCGGGGGTGTGTTCACTGGCAGGAGTTCATCCTTGTGCATTCGTCGCGACTGCAGCGCCGGATCTGCCGTCATAGCACCGGCGAGAAAAGCCGCGCAATTCGGGTCGCGAGCCTGAACCACAGCGGGCGCTGCTTGATTTCCAGCAAGGACATTGCACGGCAGTGCTCGAAATCGCGCAACAGCATGCGCTCGACGTCAACGACGAATTCGCGCTCGGCGATCAGCAGGGTAATCTCGAAGTTCAGCTGGAACGAGCGATTATCCAGGTTGGCCGTACCGACACCGGCAATGCGCTCATCGACCAGCACGACCTTGTGGTGCAGGAACCCGCGCTGGTAACTGAAAAACTTGATACCCCAGGGCAGGGTTTCCTCGAGATAACTGAATTTCGCCAGGTAAACCAGCAGGTGATCGGTTTTCTCCGGCAGCATGATGCGCACGTCGACGCCACGCAGGGCGACGATCTGCAGCGCACTGATCACCGAGGCGTCGGGCACGAAGTACGGACTAACGATCCAGATACGCTTGCGCGCCGAGTGGATCAGATCGGTGAACATCAGGCCGCAGGTATCGAGTTCGTCGGCCGGCCCGGTGGGCATGACGAGGACCCGCTGGTCGGCGCCCGCGGCAAACACCGGATCGGTCCTTACCTGCAGAATCTGTTGGGTGATCCAGTACCAGTCTTCGAGAAACGCCAGTTGCACTCCGAGCACGGCCGGGCCCTCTATCATCACGTGCGTATCGCGCCACGGGCGCATTCCGGGCTCCTCACTCAGACCGAGGTATTCGACGCTGACATTATGCCCGCCGACAAACGCGTATCGTCCATCAACGACGACGACCTTGCGATGATTACGAAAATTCATCCGAAACGGGTATCCACCGCCACGACCACTGCCGCTGAAGGCCGCGGTCTGAACGCCGGCCTGTTGTAACGCCAACAGGTAAGCCCCGGGCAGGGAATTGCTACCGATCGCGTCGTAGAGGAAATAAACGCGCACCCCCTGTTGCGCCTTGCGGATCAGTTTGGACTGTAACCTGCGGCCAAGATCGTCATCCTCGACGATGTAAAACTGCACCAGCACATACTCGGTGGCGGATTCGATAGCGTCGAAGATTGCGCCGAAAGTCGCATCGCCGTCGATCAGCAGGCGACTGCTGTTGCCGGCGAAGAACGGCATCCTGGCGAGCTTCGTCAGCACGTGGTGATCGACTTCCTGCTGCTCGAAGGTCGCCAGCGCGCGCGCCGGCAGCCGCCTGGCGATATCCTGGATCAAGCGCTGCAGGGGTTCGTTACCGCTGCGCCGGGCATTGACATAGCCGGAAAACTTGCGCCCGCCAAACATCAGGTACATGGGCAGCCCGATCAACGGAAACATGACCAGGGTCAGCGCCCAGGCAATTGCGCTCTGCGATGAGCGATCGCCGAGAATGGCTTCGATAGCGGCGCCTATCGCAAGCAGTTGCAGCAGCAGGTAGAACGCGCCCAGCAGGTAGGGCAGGTTTTCCGGTAGATGATTCACGCCCCGTATTCTGCCTCCCGGGACAGGGCAGGACAAATTTTATTGAAAGCGGGTTAGCGAGTTTCTCCCGGGAAGCTGTCGGGGCGCTCGGCATTCAGGCAGGCGCGTTTACGCTCGTCGAAAAAGCTCAGCCAGCGGCGCGGCCGTAGAAACCGATATTCTCCTCGCGCGAAAAGCGCACGCCGGCCTTTTCGTAGTAGGAAAAGACGGCGATGATGCGCTCGCGTTGGCCACGTACCGGCGACACGCGGTGCAGCGTGTTCTTGCCGCGAAACACGTTCAGCGTGCCGGCCGCAAGTTCGAGCCGCCTGACGTCGGATTGCGGGCCGGCAAGAAATTCGCCGATGCCTTCGTAGTTGGGATCGCGATCGTCGCGCAGGCCGGTTTTATACTCGAACTCGCCGCCTCGCTCTGCCGCCTGCAACAACAGGGTGGTGGTAAATTCGGAGCGGTCGAAATGCCAGTTCAGCGCCTCGCCGTCGCGATATGCCATGGCGTTCAAACAGGCCAGCGGATCGTCCATCGGGTACAACCGCGGCTTGTCCATCACCGCGGCGAGAAATGCGGCAAACGGCGGCCAGCTGTAAAGCTGCATCAACGCGTTACCGGGAAACAGATCGGCGCACAGCGTGTGATTGACCGTCTCCAGTTCGCGCAACGCCGGATGATCGGCGGGCAAGCCCTCGACTTCGCGCAGAAAGTAGATGTTATGGCGGCGCCGATGAGTGAAGGCGGCGCTGGCGAACAGGGGTTTCAATTCGTGCAACAGTTCGTCGATGACCTCGGGCCGCATCAGACCCGCCAGGTTGAACAGGCCTTCGCGCGCAAGGTCGGCGCGACAGCGCGCCACCAGGGCCTTGCCGGCTGCGCTGTCGAGCCGGTCGATGGGATAGCGTTGCAGATCAATCAGGTGGTTCATGTTTGTCTCGTGCAATAGTCGGGCAATATTAGGTCAAACAATCTCATCCAGAAAGGCCCTTTATGTTCACGTAATTCAGTTTTTCTTGACCGGGACTCTCCATAGTATTTGCAGTTTCCGCCCTGCTCCCCGATTCGCGGGTTACCTGAATTCCTGACCATCCACGTGAATCCCAGCCTTGTGCAGACCGTCTATAAAATGCTCCAGGTCATGCGCATGTTTGAACGTCCAGACGAAAAGCCAGTCTCTCGTCTGAAACATATCCCCGCCCAATTGAATGGCATTCCCGGCGGCAAGCCGTGCCTCGTCATGACGTCCCGATTGCGCAAGACATGCTGCTCGCCAGGCCTCTGAATTTGCATCCGGCCTGCGAATGCGCGCAAACAGTTCGAGTGCGGTGTCATACTTTTTGTCCGTGTAATACGCCACGATCATCGATTGCAGGCATGAATCGGGCGCCAATGGGTTGAGGCTTAGTGCGGTAGTGCCACAAACCCCGACTTCCGAGGCACGGCCGGAAAACGCAAGCACCCAGCTTTTAGCGCAAAAGGCGCCATAGGAGTTGGGATTGCATTCGATTGCGCGGTCGAGATGAGCTTCGGCCAGGTCAAACTTCTTTTGCGCGAGGTAGGCGACGCCCATTGCCGCATGTGCATGGGAATCGAACTCGTCCAACGCCACCGCCGTTCGCGCATAGGCAACTGCCCGCTCGATCGCTTCCTGTCGCGACTTACACCAGTCCGATTCGGCCTCGACAGAATAGGAACCCGCAAGATACGCGTAGGCCGTGGCGTACTGCGGGTCGAGTTCGATAGCCTGCTCGAGCAGGCGTCGAGCCGAAGCATTCTGTTCGCGATCGTAGCTTTTGGCATTTCGCCTTGCGCGCATGACGCAATCGAACGCGGTCATGTTTTCAGGGGGTTTGCGCAACGCGCGCTCGCTGCTCTGTTCCTCGATATGGCTGACCAGGCTCGCCGCAATGCGCGCAGCGACTTCATCCTCGAGCGCGAACAGATCGTCGATTTTCCGATCGACACGCTCCGACCATATCGCTTTGCCGGTTCTGGCCTCGATAAGCTGGAGAGACACCCTGACCTGGGCTCCCGATCGACGAATATTTCCCTTGGTGAAGTATTCGACCCCCAGCTCATTTGCGATCAGCACAGCATCCAGTCGGCCGTCTCGGAAGGTAGAGGTGGAGGAATGATCGATGACAAAAAGCTCCCGGTAGCGACACAGGTTGGCGATGATGTCTTCTGCAATGCCATCGCAAAAATAGTCTTGCCCTGGATCGTTGGACAAGTTATGAAACGGCAATATTGCAACGGAGGGTTTGTCTGCTGGCAGCAGCGAGTCAGGGGCGACCTTTGCCTTGTCACCGGCCGCGAATGCGCCTGCGCCGATTTCCGCTACGTCGGCAATAAACTGGTAACCGCGTCCGTGGATGGTTTTGATAATCGATTGCCTTCCACCAGTATCACCGACAGCCCTGCGCGCATCCTTCAGACAGACTCCCAGCGCGGCATCGGTAACAACCTTCCCTTTCCAAAGCTTTTCCAGCAGCTCGTCGCGGGAAACAACCCGCTGCCGATTCTCGATCAGGTAACTCAGTAAGTCGAACACCTGGGGTTCGACAGCAACTGGTTCCCCCGCCGCACACAGGCGATATTGAGCGGTATCGAGGGTGATTTGGTCGAACTGGAAAATCAATTTTGAGTCGCCTCTACGGTTACACCGTTCGAATATTACAGCAAATTTTGCCTGGTTTTAGAGCTTCCACGGTTAAATTTATGAAACCCTTACAACATGTTCAGGCCGTCCTCATGTTTTGCGTTTGCTACCGATGCAGACTTTACCAACGTAAACAATAACAGGTAGCGGGTAACAGATATGAAAAATCACAATAGCGATTTCGCCATTAGCGGTTACGCAGAACAGGCAGAAGTAGTATCCGGATTTACTTCCCTGGTAACGGGAATTATTAAAAATTTAATAGAATTCACTATCCGCTTGCGGGATGAGCAGGCCGAGGCCAGCCATCAAGCGAGCAGGAAACGCGCCATGCTGAGCCAGGTTCATCAGGAATCCAGCAAACGGATGCCCCTGGAAAAGTTGATCCGCATGGGCTTTTACCACTTTTAGATCCCCGCGACAGCGGTTGCCAAAGAGAATCTGCCCGGGCCTGTCACGCCGTGATACCGATTCGCTACGGCGCTATACTGCGCGCAATCGTAGAACCATCCGTTAAAAAATGCCTGAAGGACCGGAAATTCGGCTCGCCGCCGACGACGTCGCCAGAGCCCTGGTCGCACGCCCGACCACAGCTGTCGAGTTCGCGTTCCCGCGGCTGCAACGGTTTGCCGACCAGTTGCGCGGGCAGCGCGTAACCGAGGTCGCCACCCGTGGTAAAGCGATCCTGACCCATTTCGATAACCAGCTGGTGATCTACAGTCACAACCAGCTTTACGGCCGCTGGTTTATCGTCAAGGCCGGGCAATATCCGCAGACGCAACGTCAATTGAGACTCGCAATTCACAACGAGGATTACAGCGCCCTGCTTTACAGCGCCTCCGAGATCGAGGTGCTGCAGGCCGACCGGCTCGACGCTCACCCCTTCCTCGCGCGGCTCGGACCGGATCTGTTGAGCGAAAAACCCGATACCGAAACACTCTATCGACGCCTGACATCGCCTCGTTTTCGCCAGCGGCAGCTCGCCGGACTGCTGCTAGACCAGGGGTTTGTCGCTGGACTGGGGAATTACCTGCGAGCCGAAATACTGACCCGTGCGCGCCTGCACCCGGCGCTGAAGCCAGCCCAGTGCAGCGATCAGCAGTTGCGTAACCTGGCACGGCAAATCATTCGCCTCACCCGGCGATCCTACCGCACGCGAGGCATAGTCAACCCGCCGGAACTGGTCGCCCGGCTGAAGCAGGCGGGACTGACAAAACGCGAACAGCATCGATTCAACAGCTATGCAAGAGCCGGCGAGGGCTGCCATTTCTGCGGTTCGATCATCAAGGTCTCGAATGCCGGGGGGCGCAAGATGTACTACTGCAGCGGCTGCCAACCATCGCCACGCGTTCCCGACTGAGGCACGACGACCTGCAAAACACTGCGCTACAGGGTCGGTTTAAACTCGCGTTGGTGCCTACAGCACAGGCAGCGCCGCGGTCGCGGGAACACCCGGCCGAATCCCCAGCTGGCCGCTGATCAGTCCAGCTCAGCCACCGGTGCCCAGAATTCTGCACGAACGGACGGATCAAACTCCAACTGACTCCACCCCTGCTGTATCGCCAGCGACCTGGCAGCACATAAACGGAATTTATTTCTCAGGCTGAATGATCCATCTTTTCAATCGATGCGTAGTATCAATGCGGGGCGTCATTAAAATCGCTTTCGGGGCAGTCCTCACCTGGCCATTGCCCATGGCCAGCTACCTCCCCCTCCTAAAGTGACAATGCCGTTTCCGGAAGCGACGACGCCCCGCATTTTTTTTACGCTGGCACGACAACCAGCCTGCATCCCCATCACCAGACCACTTCCAGGCAACTTCGACCAAATTTAGTAGCTCACAATTGACCGATTTCTGGCACAATCCCCGCCCATGACATCAACAGACAACAACTGGCCTGCCGCGATCGGAATCCTGCGTGGCGCATTGCTGGGCCTGGCCCTGCTCAACATCCTGGTACCGCTGATTGGCATACTGCTTCCCTCCACGGCTCCTGATGACGCGCACAGTCTTTGGTCGGTGATGGCGACCATGATCACACCGGTGATGGCGCCGTTGTTTATCACGGTTATCCTGTTCGATTACATCATGTCGCGGATTCGCGCCGCGGACGCCGAAGGCGAACAGCGCAGGCTCTACACCTCGATCGGACGCATCGAACTGGCGGTTATCGGCATTAGCCTGTTATTCTGGGTGCCGTATTTCGCTTTCCTGCTGCCCTGAGTAGCTGACGCCGCACGACCAGCTTTCGACAGACTGCAAAACCGTACCGCTTTCGCGAACAGGCATCTGCAAGCCGTTTCAGAAACCGAATTTCACCCACGGCCAACGTGGCTACCCGCGAAATTGCTCGATTCGGTCCACAGGTCGGTGTGATCCGTTAGCGCACCCCCAGCGTAATGTGTCGTATCTTTCGCCAAAAAACTGGTTTCCCGGATGACTTCACGAACTCGAATCCCCGCTGACAGGCTACCCACCCACAGCCCATGCTACCTGCTGCAGCTGGCCATGATGGTGTCGCTTCTGGCTGTGCTCATCACGGTACAGGCAGACGCCAACGCGGCCGACGACTATCGAACCCGCTTCAAACCCGTTGCAACCCAGTACATCGCTGCGCTGGCAGACCCAAATGCGAGCTCGGGTGACAACGCGCAAACCTGGGGGCTGTGGCCGCTTGACCCGGGTCCGCGCGGCGTGCGGCTCGACGACTATGACCAGTTGTTAGCGACCGGTGGCATCGCGCCGGCCAGCTGGCAGTTCGACGACTCAGCCTGGTGGCTGGAAGAAAACGGCCTGATCATGGAGGCACCCGAGTTTCCGCTGCCGCCGGGCGACTACCTGGTTACCGGAGGTCGCAAGGTTTTGACCGTGTTAACCGTCCATCCCGCGGATGCAAACGGTAACAGTCGCTGGGAACTTGAACACGGGGCCGACGTGTATGACGTGACCCATCTCGGCTGCCGCTCGGCACTCTACACGCCGGGAGGCGATGGTGCCAGCAGTTGCTCGCCGAAACAGGCGCCCAGGAATGCGTTTCGGGTCTCGCCGGGCGATCCCATGCCGCCGGTTCCCGGCTGCAACAAGCAGGACTACGCGGTGCTGATCGTGGTTGGCGTGCCAATCGATAACTGATGCTGCGCGCCCGCTTCGCGGCCTGACCGCCGAACGGGTGGTTGCCGGGGCACAGGATGGCAGCTGCATCGGCAGCTATACCGTTCGCACCCCTTCAAAGCCTGCCCGGCATCCAAAAGGGCCAACAGTGCCGGCCCCCGGATTTTTCCCAACTGGATTATTCGCTGGACTGGTTGTTGGTCTGTGCCGTCTCGAGTTTCTTGATGTCTGCCGGCGACAACTGCGGGCGGTCCACCCTGAGCGTCAGCTTGTTGAGCTTCGCGGTCAGCTTGAACGGCGGCGTGTAATCGGCATCGTTTACCCCGGTCAGCGAGTCGGAGCCGACGTCGAAGCTCTCGTCCCATTGCAGAATCATCGGCAGTGTTTTCGCCATCCGCTTCGTATCCACGACCTTACCGTCTACCTTGAGCGTGCCCGTGCCGGGTCGGCCAAGCCCACTCATGTTGTTATAGAGCAGCGTGCCCACGCCGAGGCCTTCGTAGTTGAAGTCGAACTCGACGGTGTGCCGCCCGGGCGTGAGCGACTCCTTGCCTGCCCACCTGATGCGCTCCAGGTCGATCAGATTCCACAGGAACACCGGCTTGCTTTTCAGCAGGTAAAAACCGTAGCCGGCGAAGCGTCCGCCCGAGGTCAGGATCATGCCCTCGGCACCGCCCTGGGGTACTTCGATGTCGGCGCTGATGGTGTAGGAGCTGTTCAATATCGCCGGCGAGTCTCCCTGCGGCAGGCCGATCATCGGATGGGTGTATACGAACTCGGTACGCCCGGCGGTGATGTTCGGACGCGGCGCGACGAGGCGAGCCGCAACCGAAGCATCTAGCGGAAACACCTGGTACTTCTTTGCTTCCTCGATGAACATTTGCTTCATCTCTTTCACCTTATCGGGGTGCTTGTCGGCGATGTTCTGCGACTGGCTGAAATCCGTGTTCAGATCGTAAAGTTCCAGCACCTGGTTATTCAGCGGGTCAGCATTGGCGGCGCCGAAAGCTTCCCATGGCGCGCGGTTGACTTTCGTGCTCAACAGCCAGCCCTCGTGGTACAGGGCCCACTGACCCATCATCTCGAAGTACTGGGTCTTGTGGCGGGACGGGGCATCGGCGTTCGCCTTATCGAAGGTGTAGACCAGGCTGGTGCCTTCGATCGGTGCCTGCCTGATGCCATCCACGTATTCCGGGGCCGGAATTCCAGCGGCTTCGAGGATGGTCGGCACGATGTCGATGACGTGCGCGAATTGTTCGCGAAAACCGCCCTTGTCCTTGATCCGTGCCGGCCAGGAGATGGCCATGTTCTGCCGAATTCCGCCGAGTTTCGACGCGTTCTGCTTGAACCAGGTGAACGGCGTGTCGAAAGCCCAGGACCAGCCTGCCGACATGTGGTTGTAAGTCTCCTCGGTGCCCCAGACGTCGTACCACTTCATCTGCTCTTTGGCCGGCATTTCGTTGACGCCGTTAAAGAATGCGACCTCGTTAGGCGTACCCAACGGACCGCCCTCGGCACTGGTGCCGTTGTCGCCGTTGATGTAGATAATGAGCGTGTTGTCGAGCTTGCCCATGTCTTCGATGGTTTGCACGACGCGCCCGATCTCATGATCACTGTAGGCGGCATGAGCGGCAAAGATTTCCACCTGCCTGATGAAAAGTTTCTGCTCCTCGGGCGTCAGCTTGTCCCAGCTCTTCAGCACATCCTCGGGCCAGGGCTCCAACTGGGTATCCTGGGGAATCACACCCAGTTTTTTCTGGTTCGCGAAAATCTGTTCACGCAGCTTGTTGTAACCCTCGTCGAACAGATGCATGTCGTGGATTTTCTTCACCCATTCCTGCGTCGGGTGATGCGGAGCGTGCGTGGCACCCGGCGCATACTTTATGAAAAATGGCTTGCTGGGCAGCGTCTGGTTCATGCGATTCAGGTAATCGATCGCGTCATCGGCCATGCCGGTGGTGAGGTTCCAGCCCGGCTTGCCGCCGAAAGGATAGATCTGGGTCGTGTTGCGAAACAGATTAGGCGCCCACTGGTTCGCATCGCCGCCCACGAAACCATAGAAATATTCGAAGCCGAGGCCGGTCGGCCATTTATCGAACGGTCCCACCTGGCTGGCGGCAAACGCCGGCGTGTTGTGATTCTTGCCGAACCACGAAGTGGCGTAGCCGTTTTCGAGCAGAATGCGTCCAATCGTGGCCTTGTCCTCGGCGATGATGCTGTTGTAGCCGGGGAAGTTGCAGCCGAAGAAGATACCCCGAATTTTGCATTGACTGTAGCCAACAACACGCTCCAGGGAGTCAGCATCAAAACCAAGGAATGATTTCGAGCGATTGCAACAGCCTGAATTTATTCTCGCTTACCGGGTATCGTAGCTACTCGCACTCCAATCTATACACGATTTGATGTGGTGATCGAATCACTCCGGAAAATCGTCCCATCTGAAAGACAGGGGAAGACCACTGATTCAGGGACCTGGACCTGACCTCGGCACCACGAATCGAGCCTGGGACCTACTGGCCAGAAAAAAAAATTGTGTGCCCTTGCCCCATCCGCTTCCCACCGCCCCACCACGCTTGCCCGTAAACACGAGCGGCTTGCATCATTCCTGTAATACAGGAGAATAAGCCGTTCACGAGCCGCTGCGCGCTATCTTACAGTCACCATGGAATTACTGAGCTTTAGTCCAGCCGGCCGCCTTGCACGGGTAGTTCCAATCTTGCTGCTGACGGTTTTCCTCAACAGCTGTCGACAAGGCCTGTTCAGCGACAACCTGGTGCCAACCCCGGTAGCCGGTGAACAGACCTATTCCTACGTCAACGACGTCAAACCGATTCTCGAACACAGGTGCATCGCCTGCCACGCCTGTTACGACGCTCCCTGCCAGCTGAAACTGACGTCGGCCGAGGGCCTGTTGCGCGGCGCCACGCGCAAACCCGTATACGACAGTGAAAGGATATTCGACGCGCAGCCTACACGGCTGTTTGTCGACGCGCACGGCGAGAGCGAGTGGCGCGAGCTGGGCTTTCATTCGGTATTCAACAACCGTAGCAACCTGCTGCAGGACAACCTGCCGGCCTCGACCCTGTACCAGATGATCGCGTTGGGCCATGACAACCCGCTGCAACCCGGAACCCGGGTCGCGCCCGCTATCGAGTTCGGGCTGGGACGCGTCAACCAATGCCCGACACCAGATAATTTCGCCAACTATGCCGCGAAGAGGCCACAACAGGGGATGCCGCTCGCGCTAAGCCCGCTAAGCGAGGGTGAATTTAACACGCTGAAACAGTGGATACTCGAGGGCGGGGTGATCGATGAAAAACGCTGGCGGCCGAATCCCGCCGAACAACAACAGATTCTGCTTTGGGAGAATTTCTTCAATCAGCCCTCGTTGCGCAACCAGCTGGTTTCACGCTACCTGTACGAACACCTGTTTCCCGCACACCTGTACTTCGAGGAACTGGACAGCGGCAACTTTTTCGAACTGGTGCGCTCCAGCACACCGCCAGGCATACCCATCAGCGTGATCCCCACGCTGCGCCCCAACGATAATCCGGGCTGGGCTTTCTACTACCGCCTGAGACGTGTCGAGAGCACGCTCGTTCACAAGACCCACATGCCCTACCCGCTCGGACAGGACAGGATGCAACGCTTCCAGGAATGGTTTCTGTCGGGCGACTGGACGATCGAATTGCTGCCCGATTACTCACGCGAGAACGCCATCAATCCGTTTGTCACTTTCAAGGATATTCCCGCCGACGGACGTTACCGCTTCATGCTCGATACGGCCGAGTTCTTCGTGAAAACCTTTATCCGTGGTCCCGTGTGCGCGGGACAGATAGCCACCAACGTCATTCGGGACCAGTTTTACGTCATGTTCCAGTCGCCCGAGGCGGATCTTGCGGTCACCGACCCGGCCTATATGCAAGCGATCATGCATCATCTGCAACTGGTCCCGCGGCAGGAGGGGTTGCTGCTGACCTACCTCGACTGGAAAAACCGCCTCGGCCAGATGAATGAATACAACAAGTTGCGCGGGGAGTATTACCGCAAGTACCGACCCGGGGGTCGATCGCTCGACGACCTATGGTACGGCGACGGCAGCAATGCGAACGCGGCGCTGACGGTTTTCCGCAATTTCGACAACGCCATGGTTACCCATGGCTTCATCGGCGCGAACCCGAAAACCCTGTGGGTAATGGATTACCCGATGCTGGAACGCAGCTATTACCTGCTGGTGGTCAATTTCAACGTCTTCGCCAGCGTCTCCAGCCAGGCGGAAACGCGCCTGTACTTCGACCTGATCCGCGCCAACGGGGAAAACAATTTCCTGCATTTCATGCCACCAGAGGCGCGCACGCCGATGCGTGCTTCCTGGTACCAGGGCAGCAGGGCCCAGACCAAGATCAGCAACAGCTATACCGTCGTCAACGAGGACCTGCCGGTCGATATCGACTACCGGGGCGCGGATCCAAAGGCTGAGTTCATCGACATGACCGCCGCGCGTCTCGGAGCCCTTAGCGGCTTCCCCGACACACTGAACCGTTGCGCCAGGCCACCCTGCCACAGTGCCGGGGCAAGCCCGGCCCTGCGCCGTATCGAAACGTCCCTGCAGAGCCTGACCTCGACCCCGGCCGCGGCCGAGGGCATGCGTTTCATCGGCTTCATGCCGGACAACGCCTTCCTGCGCGTCTCGAACCAAATTGACGATCAGCAGTTTGCCTTCTCGCTGATCCGCAACAAGGCGCATACCAACGTCGCCTTCATGTTCAACGAAGAGCAAAGACGTCTGCCCGGAGAAGATACGCTAACCATCTACCCGGGGCTGATTGGCAGTTATCCGAACTACATGTTCGAGGTTCCGCTGCAACGGATAGAGGCCTTTGCGCGCGAGTTGCACAGCGTCGATAGCCGCGCGTCATTCGATGCGTTCGTCGTCCGCTACGGGCTGATGCGCAGCAATCCCGCGATCTGGGCGAACTTCGATTGGTTCATCGACTACATGCGCGCCAATAGCCCCGTCGAGGCCGGCGTCTACGACCTCAGCCGTTACAAAAAAATCGCCAACCTGACGAGCGATGAAAGCGACTGATGTCAAATTCCGGGGTCACGGAAAAGAGGTCGGATTCATACAGCAAAACTATCTGGCAAAATAAATTAGCCCCCTGAAATCGACAGGCTAGTCCGGCAGCCGATAGCTCCTTTGCTCGTAGGTGTTCATGGTCCATACGACATGGGCCAACGCCTCTTCCTGCAGGGCGCTGTCCTCGGCTGCAGCGGGCGACAGTCGTCGATCTCCATAGAGGTACTGGCTCGGCGGCTTGTCTTTTTGCAAAATCACCACGCGATTACCTTTCATAAAAGCCTGCGAACCACCGAATTGCATGATGGCGCGTCCTGCCCCCGCTTTCCCCTCGAGGATCTGCTGCGCCAGATCGTGGCCTATGGCAGGATGCTGGCTATCGATTCCCATCAATGACAGCAGCGTCGGCAACAGGTCGATCTGGCTGGCAACGGGGGAATATCTTGTCGGAATGACATCGGCGCCAAGAATCAGGGCCGGAATCTGGAAGCGCCTGACCGGAACTGGCTCGCTACCGAAAACCTTGTCGCTGTGATCGGCGACGACCACAAAAAGCGTGTTGTGCCAGTAATCCGACTGCTGCGCTGTCCTGATAAATTCTCCGAGCGCGTAGTCCGCGTACCTGACGGCGTTGCCAACCGAGCTTTTTTCACCGCCCTTGATAGCTATGCGGCCGTCTGGAAAATCGAATGGCGAGTGATTGGATGAGGTAAACACCAGGCTGAAAAACGGCTGGTTCCGGGGGTAGGCGTCAAAGATTTCGTGTGCCTTGTTGAACAAGTCTTCATCCGAAACACCCCAGGATCCGGAGAACACAGGATTCACATAATCTTTTTCATCGATGATGGTAGCGAAGCCGTTATTGGCGAAAAAACGCTTCATGTTATCGAAATGTGCTTCACCGCCATAGATGAAACTGGTGTCGTAGCCCAAGTTTCCGAGCAGCCGGGCGAGGGTAAAGAACCCCGTTTGAGACTTGCCGAGCTTTACCACGCTTCGGCTCGGCGTCGGCGTAAACCCGGTGATTACCGCCTCGATGCCACGCACGGATCTTGTCCCGGTAGCAAACATGTTCTCGAACCAGATACCCTGCGCGGAAAGCCGGTCCAGCTCGGGCGTAACGCGCATTCCGCCGAGCGAACCGACGTAGTCGGCGCCCAGGCTTTCCTCCAGAATGAGGACCAGGTTCAGGCTTTTTTCCCGGCGCACAAAGGCTTTCTGAGCGTGCAGGGTCGGTATTTCAGCGGAGGTAAAGTCTTCCCGGGGCACACCCATGCCGCGCCTGACCAGCTCGGTAGCTCGACTTTGATCCATGGTTCCATAGGGCAGCCCGCCGGAGTTCTCGTTGAGGTTCTCGGCCATTGCGTAGGCTACGGTATAGGTGGAACTCAACGCCAGGGTGTTGATCAGCGGATCCGACGAAAACGCCACCGTGCTGGGATTCACGGCGCGATGGTCGAGCGTCGAGCGACCCATGCCGAAACACAACAGCAACGCCAGCGGCGCCATCACCAGGGCCGCCAGCCAGTGTACCGGCTGCTGGCCAGGCTGGTAACGTTTGAGGTGTCGATTAAGCGCGTAAGCCGAACCCAGCGTTATCACTACGGATGCGATCACGGGCAACTTGTAGGCGCCCCACAGGGTGGATAACACTTCTCTGGGGTACTTCAAATACTCGACGAATAAATAGTTCGGGCGCAGATCGAACTGGTCGATAAAGGGCGGGGTTGCAAGCTCCATAAACAACAGGACGGCAAAACACGATACCAGGTAAACTCTCAACATCAGGCACCACGCCGGCAAGGCGGATCCTATCAGCGAAATCAACGGCGCGATGACAGCCGGTAGAATGAGCAGCATGCCGAGCACCACGAGATCGAAACGGATACCTTGCTGCAGAATGAAAAAGATGCCGTCCGCATCCAGCACGCGCTCATATTGCCAGGCCATCAAAAGTAACCGGGACAGGCTTAACACAGCCAGCGCAGCCAGGCTGAAAACAAGAAAGGGGGTGAATATTCTCACTAATACTCCGATGGCAATGCAGGGCCGAGCCGTCAACAGAGCTTATAAAGGCTGGTGCCACGCCGTTTCAGCGCCCGGACGCGAGTCTCGACAATGAAGAGGGGATCTTAACTGAGCGACCGCATAAAAGCCTTAAAATCTGCCTGCCTTATCGAGCAATACCGCCGGGGAAACCCGACTTGCAGATCGATTGCCTGGCCCGCAGCTCGCACCGCTTTGCATCGCGCGGCGAGTGGCAAATCGGTGGCAACTGCGAGAAAGCACCATTTTATACCAACCCCCTGGTCTCGGGCTTGTTAAACTCGATTTCTATTTGGACCCCCCGGAAGAAAAAACTATCGCTAGCGGTGATTGTTACGTTCATCGTCAACCGTATGCTGCGAAGAAATCTTCCGGACGGACTGCAACCCGGTAGCTTATTCACGCGCCGAATCCGTTTATAATTTGCACCCTAGCGTGCAGAAACCTTTTACACGGTTGGCTCGATGCCAGCAGCATGCCCAACCCCAACCCGGCAATAAAGCAAAGACAATGGTCGACGACAACAGGCACAGCGGACCGAAAATGCTGGAATTCCAGACGCATCGACTGCCGCTCGCCATTTTACTGTTCATCGCCTTCTGGTCGTACTTTTACGCCAGTGGCAACGTCCAGATGGACTTGATGGAGGCCAGAAACCTGGTTGCCGCGCGCGAAATTCTGCAAAACGACAACTGGCTGATCCCGACCATGAACGGTGAAATACGCATAACCAAGCCACCGCTGCCGACCTGGTTCGCCGCCCTTACCGCGCAATCGGCGGGGGCAACCGACGAGCTGTCGTTGCTGCGCCTGCCGAGCGCCATCGCCGCGCTGCTGCTGGTTTTTTTCACCTACGGCCTCGCCTGGACGATGACCCGCGACCGGGCAGCGGCCTTCATCGCAGCAGCCATCCTGGCGAGCAATATTATGGTGATGAAAATGGGGCACAGGGCCAGCTGGGATATCTTCTGCCATATGTTCATGCTGGGCGCCCTGTGGGCGTATATGCTGGGCATGCTCGGCAACAGGGGCTGGCCCATGTTTGCACTTTGTGGCGGGTTGATGGGGCTGTCATTCCTGAGCAAGGGCCCGGTTTCATTCTACGCTTTGCTGCTGCCATTCCTGCTCAGCTATCTCTGCATCTATCGGGTGGATCCGCTGCGGCAAAAGTGGCGCCTGTTGCTGCTCGCGGCTGTCGTGACAGCCGTGATATCCAGTCTGTGGCCGTTGTACATTCTGAACTTTCACCCCGAAGCGTTGTTGTCGACGGTGCAGCAGGAGACCGACGCCTGGGCCAACAGACACATTCAGCCGTTCTGGTATTACCTCGATTTTCCGGTATATAGCGGATTGTGGCTGGTGGTCGCCGTCGCCGTACTGATCGAGCCGTTTGCCCGCAAGCGGGTCACATCCATCCAGCAGTATCGATTTTTGCTGCTCTGGCTGGTGTTCGACATCTTACTGCTGTCAGTCATCCCTGAAAAAAAACACAGGTACCTGCTACCGGCAATGATTCCGCTGGCGCTGCTCTGCGGGATGCTGTTAAGGGGGATCATGCTTCGATACTCCCAGGGTCTGCAGCAACGTGGCGACAGCGTGGTGGTGATCCTGCACATCGTTCTCGGCACAGTGTTTGGCGTCGCATGCCTCGGCTTCTTTTTCTATCATCTGCAAATCGTCGACCAGCGGGCGTCGCTATTTGTGCTGGTTCCGATTATTGCGGGTTATCTTGCCCTGGTCGGCGGCAGCTGGATATATTTCCGGCGTAAAAATCTGGCCGGGTTATTTGCCCTTACCCTGCTTCAGTACTGCCTGATCATATTTCTTTACATGAACTATTATCGCGACGTGACTATTACCAATCCGGATTTCAGGGTCATGGAACAGGTCGACTCCGCGCGGCTGCCGCCGGAGGTGGAAATTTTCCAGTTGGGCAGCTGGCTCGATATCGTACATGTGTGGGACCTGAAGCGCCGCGTAAACCGGTGGCAGACAGAGGAGGTTGTGTCGCTGCTCGACAACGGTAAAACAGTAGCGATCATCTCGACTGGAGATCCGCGCATACAACTGGCCGAACTCATCGACAGGAAAATCGTCGTTACCACGATCGACTGGTTTGACTACAACGAGAAGAGGCCGTCAAGGCATAAAATCCATCTTTCACTGGTGAATATAGCCGGGTAACCGTCGCAGAATAATCCAGGTGTCAGTAAGTACTGATAAAAAGGAGCCAGAGTGATCACTCTGGCTCCGCAGGTTTGCGGATGTTTCTGATCGGGATTTAGTTGACAGGCTCGATCTCGCTCAGGCGCCATTCCCTGGTAAAGAACGATTCCATCGGCCCGTACAGGCGCAGGATGGTAAACCACCCCTGGCCGGGCATGGTCTGAATCCAGTTGCCGCGATCGACGCCCGCAGGCTTTTTCGGCCCGAAATAGACGGTGGTCGAGCCGTCCGCGTTTTGCTTCGCGGCGGGTGAGGGATAGGCCTGGCTGCCGGCGCGCGGATAGCGCTGTGGCGTCGCCAGCATCGAGCGCGTCTGATTGTCGTAAAGGGTTAACGACCAGAAGTTTTTCGCCGGAATATTCGGCGGCAGATTCACGGTGTAGGTCTTGCCGCCGTCCAGGGCTTTTTGGTTCGCATCCAGAAAACCCATCAGGTACTGCGATCCGACCTCGCGCAGGCGCATGATCATGCCGGGGGAGTCCAGCGTGTATCCATAGTAAAAAGCGGCGCGCGAATCGAGGGTGCGCGCACCCGTCGGCGGGAATGGCTTGATCATGCCGTCTTGCTGCGGTACCGGCGGCGGGGTTTCGAAATCATATCCCCCTTCCCACAGCATGCTGCCCCAGTTCGAGTCGGGATAATAAGCCCAGTCCGGGTGCTTCATGGCATAGCGCCAGTTCAACGCACGCCCGGCAGCGGCGCCGACCGCGGCCGCATCGGCGAGGGTCTTCTTCATGCGCGCGTCGGGCTTGAAGGGCTTGCCCTTGACGATGCCGATGGCGGCGAGCTGCCCGGCGAGTTCGACATCGTAGCTGGCGGCCGGCTCCTGTTGCACGGCTTCGTCGACCCATTCAAAAAAACCGAAATCGCTGGGCGGAATCGTGTTGAATGACTTGCCGCTTGCATCGATGAATTTTGTCTCGGGAACGGGCGGATTGCGTCCCAGGCGTACCTCGCCCGCCAGCGCCGAGGCGATGCTGGTACCGTAGGCGCCGGGAGCGTAGGGGTAGATCTTTATGTGCTTCTTGATGAGATCGACCGTCGGTTTCGGATCGTCGTTGACCAGGAACGCGCGCGCCGCGTAGAGAACGCGATTGGTTCTCGAGTGGGCGATGAAGAAGCCGCCTTCGGGCAGCGTGCCCTTGTATCCAGGCGGCACCAGCAGGTACTTACCGCCCTCGCCGCGGTCGGGACCGGGAAAACCGATGTCGATAATCCATGAAAACCACATGTCGTTGATGGTGCCGAGGCCGTTCGGTGGTTGTTCGATTACCATCGGGCCCTTGCTCAGATCCACTGCCGCCAGATAGTAGACCGTGTCCGCGTTGCCGGTCAGGAACAGCGAATTCGAATCCATCAGCTCGGGGAAGATGACTACCGTGTTATCCGGCGCACCGATGCTTTGAAACCCCTTGACGATCGCGTACGCGGAAGCGGCGCGAAACGTGTTGTTATAGACGTTGAGCGCACGCGTGAAATCGAGCGCGTCGTAAACCTTGCTAGCGGTCGCCTCGGTCGGCGCACCGTTCCAGTATTCCAGGGTGCCGATACGGGTCTCGACCCTGTCGGGCACGCCCAGGGAATCCAGCGTTTGCCGGGATACTTCCGCACTCGCGGCGGCGGGCAGCAGCAGTGCAGCGCAGAGCAGGATCGCGCCTCGGGTACTGGAATTTATTTTCATGATGTCCTCTTGGACTCAGTTAACGGCTTGACGTGATCGCTTTACCGCATGGACATATCATCCTGGCGTCCGCACGACGAACGGCATCATAGCAGGGTATTTCACTTTGATGTCAATATCGTGACAGCCGTCAATGGTGTACAGCAAGCCGGATAGTATCCTGCGTCGGATCGTCGTAAACATAACGCTACCGGGGCGTAGCAGGTAAGATTGGCGCCTGCCTGCAGCGATCCCGGGTTTAGCGGTTAATTGCCATACTTGCGTGTCTGTGCGAAACCCAACCTTTTATTGGTTTATCAGTCTAATATCAGTATTTGAGTTCAGTTAGAGGGTCGCCCGCAGGTAAACCGTGAAGTATGCTTGGACGGGTTAATTTTTTAATCTTTTATCGAGGAGCACGATAAATGACACATTCTTTGAGAATCTTCAGCCTGATATTCCTGGCCCTGTTGCTGAGTGCCTGTTCCGATAAAACCGTTATCGAAAGTGACATGGGCATGAGCGATGCACCAGATTGGGTCAACGAAGGCACACAGGCGGTCGAGAACGACAATTATCGATTGATCCACGGTGTGGGCATGGCGCCGCCGATGGGAGATGTCTCCCTGCAAAAAGCCACCGCCGACAATCGAGCGCGTGCTGAAATCGCCCGCGTGTTGTCGACTTATGTGGATGCAGTCGCCGATGACTATACCGCGAGTACCGGTGGCGATGCTGACCTGGATGTTGCACAGAAACTTCGCAGCACGACGCAACTGGCTTTAGCCGGTGCGCGTATCCTGGGACACTGGAAGGATGAAGATACCGGCGACGTCTATGCCTTTGCGGAACTCGATATGGATAGCGTAATAAAATCCCTGGAAACATCGACCTCCCTGAGCGAAGCATTCAAAAACCACTTCAAGGAAAATGCCGACGCCAATTTTGACCGTTTTATGGAGATCGAACAACAATGAGAGTCTACTGGGCAGTATTATTATCGAGCCTGCTCGTGGCTGGCTGCAGCACCAAGGTCACGCGCATGGATGTCAACGAGACGGTCGACCTGAGCGGCGAATGGAACGACACCGACTCGCGCCTGGTGGCGGACGAGATGATCCGCGATGCGCTCTCGCATCCGTGGACTTCAAACTTCGCCGGTGAAAAAGGCCGCGCGCCGACTGTCATTGTCGGAACCGTGCGCAATCTGAGCCACGAACACATCAACGTGAATACCTTTGTCGCCGATATGGAAAGAGCGCTGATCAATTCCGGCCGGGTCGAGTTTGTCGCCTCCAGTACTGAGCGCGGTGAAATTCGAGCAGAGAGAACCGACCAGGATCTGAACGCCACCGAGGCGACACGCAATGAAGCCGGCCAGGAGATTGGCGCCGACTTCATGTTGAATGGACAGATCAATACCATCGTCGATGCAGAGGGCGATGAGCAGGTGCGTTATTACCAGGTCGACCTGACGATGATCAGCATGGCGAATAACAAAAAGGTGTGGCTTGGCCAGAAGAAGATCAAGAAGCTGGTTGAAAATGCCAAGGTGCGCTATTAGTGCGCGGCGCGCCGCACTCGCTAAACGCCGCGCGACTAAATGCCGTCCATAAGGAAGACCCCGTTTGCTGTGCTGCTGCCTGTTTTTTTACAGGCCTGCGCATTGCAAATGAACACGGTAAGTACCCTGGACGGGCGTCTCGAGCAATCGACACCCGAGGAAGTGCTGCTTACCCTGCAGTCGCTAGACCCCCCGGAGCGTGACCTCGGACAATACCTGTTGAACACAGGCCTGCTGGAAAGTATCAGCGGCGATTTCGAGGGCGCTAACCGCGACCTGCAAAGCGCCAAGGATATTCTCAATTCCCTGCAGGCGACCAGCGTCAGCGAAAACCTGGGTGCCGCCATGGTCAACGAAACCCTGCGCAGTTATGTCGGCAGCCCCAGCGAGCGGGTGCTGCTGCACGTACTGATGTCGATCAATTACCTGATGCTGGATGACCTGGATGCCGCCAGGGTCGAGGTTTTACAGGCCGATGTATTGATGAAAGAACTGGCAAGGGAGGACGAGCCCATCGGCCAACTTGCCAGTGCACATTATATCTCCGGCCTGGTTTACGAGTTGAATGGAGAGCTGGATAGCGCGATGATCAGCTATCGCAAGGCGGCGAACATCATGGCGCTGCGCAATATGCGGACACCGACTTCCCTGCAAAGCAGCCTGCTCGGTCTCAGCCGCTACCTCGGGCTCGACGACGAGCATGAAAAATATCGTGAACAGTTCGATCTTGCGCTCGATCCGCCAGCCGCGGATAGCGCCGAAATCATCGTGATCTACTGGGACGGCGTGGTCACCGGCAAACGCGGGAAGACCATCAGCGTGTGGGTACCCAGCCTGAACCAGGCGGTATCCCTTGCCCTGCCCTATTACCCGCCGTCAAATTATATCCGCAAGTCCTTCGACCTGAGCCTGGCCGGCCAACACCATCGCACCGAGACAGTAGAAGACATAGAGGCGCTTTCGAGAGCGGATCTGAACGACGAGTCGGCGGCAATTTATGCGATGACGCTGGCGCGCATGGTGAGTAAATATGCGCTGGTAAAAAGTGCCAGCCAGCAAAATAATAACCTGGGCCTGCTGTTGAATATCGCCGCCATGTTGAGCGAAACGGCCGATATCCGCAGCTGGAACCTGTTGCCATCGAGCATACAGGTTGCGCGCTTTGCGCTGCCCGCGGGCGAGTACTCACTACCCTATCCCCACTATTCGAGATCGCCGCAGGGGGAACTCGTGAAGACCGAGCTGGTTGTTAGCGCCGGTGAAAAAATCGTATTATTCGTACCGGATGTCAGCCAGCGAATCTTTTCCTATACCCGGACTGCACGGGCAAGACCCAACAGCCGGGAAATCAAGGCGGTGGAATAAATGCCGCGTAAGGATGAAAAGCCATGAAGACAAAAATCGCCGTAACCCTCATGCTAGGCCTGGCACTAACAGCCTGTAGCTCGAATCAACCCGACTGGCTGGACAAGCCGGCGCAACAATACCCGCCAGAACGCTACCTGAGCGCCGTGGGCGAAGCGGACGATCGCGACAGGGCCGATAGCCGGGCGCTCGCGAACCTGGCAAAAATTTTCGAAGTCGCCATCGACGATCGTTCGCTGGATTTTTCCAGGTCACTGGTCAGCAGTGATCAATCCGGGAGCACGGTCAGCAATACCCAGCAAGCCCAGCGACAAGTCACCACCGAGGCCAGGCAGGTGCTCGAAGGCGCGCGGGTGGTGGAAAACTGGCGCTCCGAAGATGGCAGGAACTATGCCCTCGCCGTGCTGGAAAAGGCACCCGCGGAGCGGCGCTTTCGCGATAGCCTGCGCAACGCCGATCGGCAGATCGGGGACAGGGTAAACTACGCGAGTCAATCCGCGCCCAATGCAGTAGCTGCGCTGGCGGCGCTCGAACAGGCGAGAAAAATAGAAGTCACGCGCAACAACCTGAACCGCAATCTGAGTGTGGTTAGCGGTAAAGGTATCAAGGCGCCCTATGACCAGGCCAGCCTGGAAGAACTGCTGCGCAATGCGCTGGCCACCTTGCACTTCCGCGCCGAGGCGGATTCTCCGCAGCTACAGCAGAGCCTCGAAAGCGCGATTGTCACATTGGGCGTCACGCTGGACAATAATGCGCCTTACCGATTGATCGCATCGATGGATACCACACCCGCGAAATTACAGCAGGGCTGGTACTGGCTACGTGGCTCGACCGAGCTGAGCCTGATTTATCAGGGCAAGGCGCTGGCGAAAAAACGTTGGCCGCTCAAGGTCTCTGCAACGGACGAAGCCATGGTGGAGCAAAGGGCGAAGGATAAACTGAACGAGATGATGACGAGCTACCTGTACGAGCTGATCTCCATGGTGGAATAACAAACGCGTAGAAGGCAGAGGTTATCCGATGTCATTTTCTTTGCGCCCTGAGCACCGCAACGGGTGTGGCGGGATGAGGAGAATCGGATCGTGCATTGATGGAATGTCGATCCTTATCCCTTTTCTTTTGCCAGTTGTTGAAATAGGAATTTGGTTTGTATACTTGCCGAACTTCATTGACGATTGCCGGGTACAACGTTTAGTGGCGATCCGTGGGGACCGACCATGAAATCGAAAGCCACCACTAGAAAAAACCGCCGCCGGATTTTACAGCTTGCCGGGGTCGCCACGGCGGCACTGATGCTCGACGCGCTGGCGCTCACTGCGCGCGCTGCAAATACCGGCAAATCAAAGATCGGCATCGTCGGCTCGGGCAGAGTGGGCGGCACGCTCGGCGGCGTGTGGGTAAACGCCGGGCACGAGGTCATGTTTTCATCGCGCCACATCGAACACGATCAAGCGCTCGCCGCCAGGCTCGGGCCCAACGCACATGCCGGAACGCCGCGGCAGGCAGCCGCCTTTGGCGAGGTATTGATGATCTCGGTTCCTTACGGCTCACTGCCCGCCGTCGGCAAGGATCTGGCGACGCTGCTCGAGGGCAAGATTGTCATCGATACCTGCAACCCGTTCGTCTGGCGTGATGGTGACATCGCGACCTGGGCGCGCAACAAGGGCGCGGGACTCGCCTCGGCGGAATTGCTTCCCGGTGCCCGCATCGTGCGCGCCTTCAATGCCATCGGCGCGGCGCGCATGGGCACGGCGCACCAGCAGCCCGGGCGCATCGGGATGCCAATAGCAGGTGACGGTGCCCAGGCCATCGAAGTCGCTTCGCGGCTTATCCGCGACATCGGTTACGAGCCGGTGCTGATCGGCGGTCTCGCTATGGGCAAATATCTGATGCCCGGAACTCCACTCGCGGGTGAACACACAGCGGAGGAAATCCGCAAAATCGTCGCCACGCTCCGTTAGCGGTGGCGATGTAAGGAATATTCCACGCGGATTGGAACCTCAATGAAAGCAGATATCGGCAATCGAGATTAACAGGTACACACGCTTCACCGAAGCGATTACACGCATGTCTCGTCAGGCTTGGCCCGCATATCTCACCGTTTGTTCATATATTCGAAAAATCAGAGTTCATCGAGGCTGGCAGATACTTTTTTGCTGATGGCTGCCGTGCCATCGCTGCCGCCGAGCTCAAAAGGCAATAACTCCTGCGTGCTGTAGGCCTGCTCTACCGCCGTGTTTATCAAGGAGGCTGCGCTGACAAGCCTCGAACTATCGTGTTTTTGACCGAGCCAGTCGAGCATCATCCCGGCAGACAGAAACATCGCCGTGGGGTTGGCCTTGCCCTGACCGGAGATATCGGGTGCGCTGCCGTGGCAGGGCTGGAACATCGCGTGGTGTTCGCCAATATCGGCCGATGGCGCCATCCCCATGCCACCCATCAGGCCGGCACCCAGATCGGAGAGAATGTCGCCAAACATGTTTTCAGTCACCAGTACATCAAAAATCCACGGCTGCCGAACCAGTTGCAGCGCAGCCGCGTCGACATAAATATGACTGGCTTCGATATCCGGATAGTTTGCCGCCACTTCGCCAAAGATCTGGCGCATGTAATAGAACGAACCGAGCACGTTGGCCTTGTCAACACAGGTAACCATGCCCCGGTAGCCCTCGGCTTTGCGTTGGCGGCCCAGTTTGAAGGCGAAGTGGAACAGCCGCTCGCAACCCTTGCGGCTGATCACCTGGGTATCGGTGGCGAACTCGGTCGCCGCTTCGCCCTGGATAGTGAAATTCTCCCGGCTCGCAAACAGGCCTTCGGTGCTTTCCCGCACGAGCACGAAATCCAGCTTCCTGGCGCGCGCGTCTTGCAGCGGCAGCGGTATACCCGGCATGGTCTTTACCGGGCGCACGCCTGCGAACAAATCCAGCTTTTCGCGCAACTCCAGCTGCGGGGCTATTTCGCGGCCGTCGGCATAGCGGACATCGGGCATGCCCATGCAGGCCAGCAGGATCGCATCTGATTTTCTGGCGTGCGCCAGCGCCTCATCGGGCAAGGCCACGCCGGTATCCTGGTAATGTCTGGCGCCGGCGGCGAAAGCGGTGAAGGAAACGGATACGCCGCCCACCTTTTCGCAGGCAGCCTCGATCAAGCTCAACGCCGGCTGGGTAACTTCGTGACCGATACCGTCTCCTGGCAGGACGGTGATTTCAAACTGGTTTTTCGCTGGCATTGGATTTGTTTCAACGTTTTTGAAAAAAGATTTTGCTGATCCTTACTGCTACGCAGCAATCAACAACTCGGCTATTTCACTGATCGAGGGGGTAGATTACCTTATCGACGATGCGCGACAAAGATTTGTGGTGTTGCAGAGTAGTTTTGCAGGGGACAAAAACTTCTTCAGGCTTCAAGATAGACTGTCGCAGGCTAGCGGCGGTTAACCTGGCGCCATGCGCGAGCGCCCTCCCCCATCCCTACGATAGTCATCCTGCCGTTCGGGCGACTGTTTAGCTGTCGGAACTTCCCGTTGATTTCATGATCAGTAATTTTTATAGCCCGCAAGCAGGCATGAAATCATTTGCCTGAATACCGCAGGCGAATTTTCTTAGAGTAACGAATGCCATGCGACCAAATACCTTCCTGATCCTTTTTGTCATCATGTGGATCGTGCTCAGCCTTGCGGTCTAAGCGAGCAACAGATCGATATCGAAAACAATTGATTCCTTGCCCACCCGTCTTGCCCGATTAGATACATATCGATTGCCGCAAAACCTGCTTCTGGACTGGATGAACCAGAGGAAAGAGCGGAACAAAAATGCGATTGTCGACTGAGGAGTACCGGGAATTACCGGGTGAGTTAGAGTAATGTCGAGATCCCGCGGGGTAATGCACATTTCGCCCTTGTTAAAACTCGATACGTATTGTGTCTGCGCAACCGGCCCCGTATTGTATCCGCAGAACTGGAACCTTGAATATCGCAGTTATCTGGAGACTGCATATGATGAATATGACCACCAACAATTATGCAGGTGATGGGCGCTATCCCGGCAGCTACTACGCCGCGTCGGCAAACTCCGCGCCCGAGCGCCCCGCGTTGACGGGTACGGTCGATGCCGACGTGTGCATCGTCGGCGCCGGTTACAGCGGTCTGTCGACCGGATTACACCTGGCCGAAAAAGGCTACAAGGTCGTCATCGTCGAAGGCGCACGGGTCGGCTGGGGCGCCTCTGGCCGCAATGGCGGTCAGGTCGTCAATGGCCTCAACGCGAGCCTGGCTACCATCGAAAAGCGTTACGGTGCCGAAATCGGCGCGTTCGTCGGCAAGCTCGTGCAGGAAGGCGGAAAAATCATCCGCCAACGCATCGACAAGTACGACATCCAGTGTGACTACAAGCCAGGCAACCTGTTCGCCGCGTTCAACGCCAGGCAGATGCGCGAGCTGGAAGACAAGCAGCTGCTGTGGCGTCAGCACGGCATGGACGATCACGAATTGCTGGACCGGCAGGGGATGCGTAAACACGTCGGCTCCGACGCCTATCTGGGCGGCATGATCGATCATAGCGGGGGCCACATGCACCCGCTCAATCTTTGCCTCGGCGAAGCGGCCGCCATCGAAAAGAACGGCGGCGTCATCCATGAAATGTCCCCGGTCATCGCAGTAGACCACGAAAGCGCCAAACCCGTCGTCAGGACGGCGCGGGGCGAAGTGCGCTGCAACACCCTCGTTCTCTGCGGCAACGCCTATCTCGGCGACGTGGTGCGCCCGCTAACGCCCCGGGTCATGCCGGTCTCGACCCAGATCATCGCCACCGAGCCTCTCGGTGACGAACGCGCGCGTGCTTTATTGCCAACCGACCTGTGTATCGAAGACACCCGCTACGTGCTGGATTACTACCGGCTTTCCGCCGACAAGCGTTTACTGTTCGGCGGCGGTACCGTTTACGGCGGCACCGACCCGGCGGATATCGAAGCCAAGCTACGCCCCAACATGGAGAAGATCTTTGCCGATATGAAAGGCGTCAAAATCGACTACGCCTGGAGCGGCAACTTTGCGCTGTCTTTCTCCCGCGTTCCGCAAATGGGGCGGCTCGGACCGAATACCTACTTCGCACACGGCTACAGCGGTCACGGCGTCACCGGCAGCCATCTGTTCGGCCGTATCCTGGCCGAGGCCGTCGACGGCGATACCAGCCGTTTCGACGTTTTCGCGAAGGTCCGCTGGTTTCCGTTCCCCGGTGGCCGGCTGTTTCGCGAACAGTATTGCATGGTGGGTTCGTGGTGGTACGCGATGCGCGACGCGCTCGGTATTTGATCGCTCGCCGGTGGCAGGCTCTTCGACAGAGTCCCCTGAGTTTTATTCCAGCAGGGCGCGAGACAGGGGTGACTGCGGGTCTAAAAGCCCGTCGATCACGTTGAAATGGTGTTGCCCCGCGGCGCGGTGAACCGAGGTCTCGATGCCAAACCCGGTCCAGATGTTTGCCAGCAGCTCCGACTGGCGAATGAACTCCGGGCGCTCGTCGGCGCCGACCCAGCACACCAGCTCGACGTTTTCGAGCGGCTGCTTGAGCGCGGGGCTCTCGTCCACGGCCTGTATTGCATCCATGCGGAAATCTTCATTCATCGCGGTGTTCAGCAGCGGGCGCAAATCGTGCAGGCCGGAGATCGACACGACACGCTCGACTCGTCGCCTGACATCCGCCGCAAGCGGGCTGTCAACGCACATCATGCGCGTCACCAGGTGCCCGCCGGCGGAATGCCCCGCCAGGCGGATCGGGCCCTCGACCAGGGTCGCCGCCCGGGTTACGGCATACCCGATCTGGCGGGTGATTTCGCCGATCGAAACCGTGGGCGCCAGGTCGTAGGAAGGCAAGGCAACCGCCCAGTCCCGGCTGGTCGGGCCCGACGCGAGGTGCGACCAGGCGGACTTGTCGAAGGCTCGCCAGTAGCCACCGTGAACGAACACCACGAGCCCGCGGATATCGCCTTGCGGGCGAAACATATCGAGGCGCTGGCGCTCGCTTTCGCCATAGGCAATATCGCACTCGGCCAGTTGCCGCTGCGCCATCGACTGGCGGAATTTGGCCGCCGCCTGCTCCCATCGAGGGGGGTAATCCCCGGCGTCGGCGATATAGGCGCCGTTGGCATAAGCATCGTCCCAGTCTTCGATCATCGCATTCATCGATTGTCGTCTTCGATCAGGTTGCTAGACTATCCCGATACCCTGAACTCATCAAGAATGCATCGCCATGACAGATTTCACTAAAACCAGGTCGCTGTTCCATTTGCCTGCCGGCGTGGTTTACCTGGACGGTAATTCCCTCGGCCCGTTACCCAAAGCCGCTGTCGACAGGGTTCAGCGGATGATGCAGGACGAGTGGGGCGAGATGCTGATCAGCGCCTGGAACAGGGCCGACTGGGTAAACCAGCCGTCGCGGGTCGGCGATCGTATCGCCAGGCTGATCGGCGCGGCGCCGGGCACGGTCGTCATGGGCGACACGCTGACGATCAAGGTTTACCAGGCACTGGCGTCGGCGCTCGAAATGAACCCCGAGCGCAGGGTCATCGTCTCGGATAGCGGCAACTTCCCCTCCGATCTCTACACGGCGCAGGGATTGATCGAGTCGCTCGGCCGCGGCTACGAACTCCGGCTATGCGCGCCGCAAGCCGTCGAAGATCATCTCAGCGAAGAGGTCGCCGTGCTGCTGCTGACCGAGGTCGATTACAAAACCGGCCGCCTGCACGACATGAAGTCGTTGACCGCAAAGGCCCACGCCAGGGGTATCGTGACCGTCTGGGACCTGGCCCATTCCGCCGGGGCGCTACCGGTGCAGCTCGACGAAGCCGGCGCCGATTTTGCCGTCGGCTGCTCCTACAAGTACCTGAATTCCGGGCCCGGCGGCCCGGCTTTCATCTACGTTGCGCCGGCGCTGGTCGACACAGTGCGGCCCGCGCTTGCGGGCTGGCTCGGCCATGAAGACCCTTTCGCCTTCGATCTCGATTACCGCCCCGGCAAGGGCATCGAGCGCATGCGCGTCGGCACGCCGCCGGTGCTGCAGTTGACGGCGCTGGAGGCATCGCTCGATATCTGGGACCTCGTCGACATGAACGACGTACGTGAAAAATCCATCGAACTGTCCGATCTGTTCATCGAGCTGGTAGAGGCCAGCTGCCCGGATCTCAGCCTGGCGAGCCCGCGCGCCGGCCGACAGCGCGGCAGCCAGGTGTCTTTCCGCTTCGAACAGGGTTATGCGGCGATGCAGGCGCTCATCGAGCGCGGCGTGATCGGCGACTATCGCGCCCCCGATATCATGCGCTTCGGCTTTACCCCGCTTTACATCGATGCCAACGATGTGCGCAAGGCGGCGGCGACCATCGAGCAGGTCATGACCGGCCGGCTGTGGGACAACGAAGAATACCGACAGCGCTCGACGGTAACCTGACGCCACGCTCCAACCATGCGCGTCCCTGCCGCCTAAGGCTTCAACGATTTCCGCGACTACTTCAGGTTTTGCCGAGTTTGCGATGAAGCATTGCCGATGTAAGGTTCTCCCTGTGCATTCCGCATGATGCATTACCGCACCATGATTATCTTCGGCTTGAGCCAGGTCAATTTCCCGGGAACAGTTCGCGATAAAGTCGCCGTGACAGATAAAGATATAAATGAGGCAGGCTATGTTCAAGAAAATACTTTGCCCTATCGACGGTTCGGATCACGCTCGAAAGGCGCTGGATCTTGCGATCGACATCGCCAAAAAGTACTCCGCGCAACTGATCATTCTGCACGTACCCCATCGCAGTGAAAACATCGAGGCGTTGCAACGCTTCGCCGAAATAGAGGGATTGACGGAGCATGCCAGCATGGAACTGGATCGCTTGCGCGCGATGGACTTCAGGGTCGGCGTGGTGACCGAGGACGTTATCCGGGATGCGGGTATATCGCCGCGGCTGCTGATCGAGGTGGGCCAGCATATCGTCGACCAGGCCCGGGAGCACGCGAAGGGGCTCGGACTGAAGAATGTCGATGTCCGCGTCGAAGGCGGCGACCCGGCCAACCGCATCCTGGAAAGCATCGCCGAGGATAACATCGATTGCGTGGTCATGGGTTCGAGAGGTCTTGGTGGATTGAAGGGCCTGTTTCTCGGCAGCGTGTCGCACAAGGTGGCGAATCACGCGCCCTGTACCTGCATCGCGGTCAAGTAGTAAGGATCGCAAGAGACAATCGCTTCTTCACGCGCGGTTACCCTCTCGCCGTGACGCGCGTGGCGGCACCGCTTCTGTGCTGGCGGTCAACAACGACGACGCGGAAATTGGCGGTTGGCAATTGATTTCGCTCAGAGCAGGGCACGAATTCGCTGCGCTGCGTCCAGCCCGCTGAGAAAAGCCGACTCGACGCGTCCGTGTATGCACCAGTCGCCGCAGGCCGCCAGTCGATGCCCGGCATCGACGAGCGAGTGCGCTCCCTGGCGTTGAACTGGATTGGCGTAACGCCAGCGGTGCAAGCCGACGTGATCGGCCCGACTCACGTCCTCGCCGATCCCCCGACTGGTTTCCACGACGAGTTGTGCAATCACAGCACGATCATCGAGTTCCATGTTGGCCTCGGCCCAGCGGTTGCTGGCCTGGACCAGCAGGCTGTTGCTGGCGGTCCGCCCTGGCTTGCTGCTATCGACGCTGATCCAGCTGATCGCTGACTCCCTGACCAGCGCGGCATCCCAGTCGAGCGCCAGCGGTTTGGTAAAACCCAGCATCAGCGAATAGCAACCCGGCATGCTGCAACTGTCGACAAGCTCGAGATGCGCAAACTCTGCGGGCAGCAACACCGCCGCCTGCCTGGCAGGAACACTGCAAACGACCCAGTCGAAGCGACCGAGATCGCGCCCCGCATCATCGCGCAATTGCCAGTCGCTGTCTGCACTGCAGATGTCACCTACTCGGGTGTTCAGCTCGACGTCCAACGGTTCGCCGAGCGCGCGCGCCAGCGCATTCATGCCGGGCACGGCGACGTAATGCGGGTGTTCGCCAGACCAGCGACGCCGAGCGCTTACGCGATCGCCCTCTAACTCGACGAAGCGCGCATCCCAGCGCGCAACCACGCCCGCGTCCACGTAGGGCTGAAGAAACGACTGGAAGGATTCTGACCTCGCGGTAAAAAACTGAGCGCCGTGATCGAACTGGAATCCGTCGTGGCGCCGGGTCGCCATGCGTCCCCCGAATCCGCGTGACTTTTCAACCAGCTTGATCTCCGCGGCATCGCCGAGCGCATGCGCAAAGGCCATCGCGGACAAGCCGGCGCCGATAACCGCAACTCGGGTCATGATGCAGCGCGATTGGCAAAATCGCGTGCCAGTTCATCCATCCTGCTGCATCTCGTAGCGCCGCATCGGCATGGAATCGATCAGCGCAAACAGCTCTTCGCTGCGGACGGCGACATTGCGGTCGAGTTTTACCCCACCATCCTTGCCCACCAGGATGACACGGAATTCGCCGCGATCCACATCGAAGCGCGCGTAGAAACTGGATGCCGATTTCTCATGGATATTGCCGTCGACCGCAACACGGTCGTCGCCAAATACCCGGATCACGGTCATATCGCGCTCGTTCAGGCCATCCCCAACGGCCTCCAGGAGGGCGTCCTGCAGCCGTAATTCGGCGCCCTGCGCGTGCGGTGCAAACACCAGCAGCACGCGCTTCTCCCAGGTCAACTCGGGCATCAGCTGTGCGGCGTCCAGGGCATAACTGGCGGTGGCGGAGAACCACAGCAAAACCGCTAAGGGTCTCATTCGCATAAATCCAGCCTCCATGATAATTCTGTGTTTCACCGCAGTTATACGAATCAACCATGCTAAACGGACCATTCGAAGTAATGGCAACAATAGAAAGGGCTACACACTTCAGGCTTTTTTGATTTTTCCATTTCCATCTGGTTTTTTTTAATAATCATATGTCGACTGCGAATACTATCACCGCGATCGGGGCAAACAATGTCCTGCTGACCCCCGGCAAGACGCTCTGGTTCGGTGCCGCGACAATCATAAAATTCAATGACGCCTCCGGCTTCGAAATGGGACAGACGCTCGAATTCAAGGCCTGGTTGAATCCGGATGGATCGCTGATTGGCATCAAAAGAAGTAAGGAAAGAAAAAGGGGGACGGAGGGATTATCATCGATTCCCGAGGAAAAAAGAGGAAAAAAGGGGACGGAGGGATTATCATCGATTCCCGCGTCCCCTCGATATCCCTGGAAATCAGGGAACAGGGCACAAAGTTGCTCGATGCCAGGCGCGGGCTAGGCGAGCGGGATATTTACCGTCACGCGCAACCCGCCCAGTTCGGACCTCGCAAAAGTCAGACTGCCACGATAGTAATCCAGGATATCGCGGCAAATACCAAGCCCCAGACCATGTCCTGCCACGCTTTCATCCAGTCGCTGACCGCGTCGGTTCAGTTGCCGTAACTGTTCGGATTCGAGCCCGTGACCATCGTCTTCGAAGGTGAGTTCGAGCCGTCCATCGACCGGGGCAGCCGTAAAACGTGCGCGCGACCGCGCAAACTTGCACGAATTATCGAGCAGGTTGCCGATCAGCTCGAGCATGTCGTCGCGATCCAGTCCTGGGGTTTCGAGCTGGCTATCTATTTCAGTTTCGATATCGATGTCGGGGTATATCTTGCGCAACACGTCGGTCATGTAATCCATTTCCGTGGCGATGTGTAACTCTCCCGAGGTGCTCGACGAGCCCGAGATTCGTGCCCGCCTCAATTCGCGCTCGAGAATATTCCTGATCTCGTCGAGCGCTTCTGCTGTCTCCGATCCCTGCCCGTTTCCCTGCTGAATCATCAGCAATTGCAGTGGACGCTTGAGTTCATGCGCGAGGTTACCCATCGCATTGCGGGTGCGCACGATGCGCTGCCCAAGGTGTTCGGCCAGTTTCTCGATTTCCGTCACCAGCGGGATGACTTCGAGCGGCATGGACACCCCCGATTGTTTGCTTTCCATCTGCCGTATTGCCGTCAGGTTCTTGCGCAGCCAGTCGAATACCTCGAATTCCCGGCGCAGGGTGCGTTGCTGCAGGTAGAACAGCAGCACGGCGACAACGACGATCAGCCCGGCGATGGCTAGCGAATATCGCAACAACTGGTTCTGCAACGGCGCGATATCCTCCGCGACCCAGATTCTGATCGCCTGGCCATTCTTCATCACCGATTGATGCCACACCATCCAGCGCTCGTCACCCGGTCCGTCGGCCAGGTAATCGCGGCCGGCTGGATGCGTACCGTCTATCCCGGGAAAATCGGCATCGAACAGCGAACGGGAGATGATCACATGCTCGTCGATCGCCACATAATAGTAATGCCCCGACCTAACCCGGCTGTAGACGGTCGACATTCGATCCGGATCGATTTTCCAGCCTTGCGCCGGATCCCGGTAAATGACCAGGGCTATGCTTTCAGCATCTTGCTGTAAATGCGTCAGGATATAGTCGTGCAGTAACTGCTTTACAAAAAAGTTCATCGCGATCAGCAGGCCGAACATCACCACCAGCAGATTTAGGCTGAGGTTTCGCGCTATTTTTCTTCTCAGGCTGTACATATCGATCTCGCCAGCGGGCCCGAATCAGGGCGACAGGCAGTAACCCTGGCCCCGGTGCGTGGTAATCCGCTCCTTGCCGAGAATCGAGCGCAGGCGATTCACGTAAACTTCGATCACGTTGCTGTCCTTGATCTGCTCTTCCTCGTACACGTGCTCGCTCAGTTCGGTTTTCGACAGGATCTTGCCCGGGTTCAGCATCAGGTAGCGCAACAACCTGAATTCGATGGCCGTGAGGTGGATGCCCGCTGCGCCGGCAATCGAGACCTCGCGGGAATCGACATCGAGTACGATATCGTCGAGGTGCAGGCTATTGTCCGCGCGGCCGAAACGCCGACGCAGGATCGCCTCGAGGCGGGCCAGTAATTCCTCGATTTCGAACGGCTTGCCGAGGTAGTCGTCGGCGCCGGCGCGGAGACCGTCGACGCGTTCCTGCCAGGAATCCCGCGCGGTCAGAATCAGTACGGGCGTGTCGAGCTTCCGTTCGCGCCAGCAACCCAGCACCTCGAGCCCGGATTTCTGCGGCAGGCCCAGGTCGAGAATGATGCCGTCGAATTCTTCCTGCAACGCTAGAAACTCGGCGTCGACACCGTTGCTGCACCGTTCGACCACGTAGCCCGACGATTTCAGCTTGCGCATCAGGTAATCCGCCAGCCTGGCGTCGTCCTCGGCCAGCAACAGCTTCAATTCTCGATCTCCTGTTCCAGTATCGCTCCGTCACGGGCGTCGACCTCGACCTTGACGATGCGGCCGTCGCCGCGTAAAAACTCGAACTCGTAAACGATGGCTCCGTGCTCCCCTTCGATCTCGAGGTCGAGCAATTTACCGTACTCCTGCGGCGGAAACCTTTCCAGTATGGTTTCGAGCGGCATGATTTCGCCCTGCCTGACCAGTTCGCGAATTTGCGCCTGGCTCAGGTCCTCGCTCGCTGCAACGCTGCAGCTAATCGTCCCAGCGACCAACGCCAGGAATAACAACATCATCTTCATCGAATCGGCCTCGTTCGGCATCGCGATGGCAGGCATTACACTGGCTCAGAGATTTCACCCGCTCGTTGTCAGTGACGAACCGCACCGGAATCTCGTCGTGTTTGCGTACGAAGTACGGCAATGCGGTAATTCGCAGCGGCGTTTCATCGCCAAGGTTCCTGAACATCTTACGATAACTCAGGCGGGCGCTTTCGCGCACCAGGTAATTCTCGATCTCGGCGCGTGTGGTCGCATCGAGCTCGGCATTCTCGCCGAAGTGATCCTCGAGCCCGGCCATGATTTTCCTCCAACTTTGCTGCGGCAGTAACATCGCGGGATAGGCCATGTGGCAACTGCCGCATTCTTCCGCATACGTCTGGTTCATCGACATCTCGCCGCGTCGATCATTATCCTCGTCTAGCTCGCGATACTCGTGATCCTGGTCATGATCATCGGATTCGAAACCGCTGGAAGCAAAGCTTTGCCCCAAACCGTAAAAGCTCACGATCAGGATCGAAGCGAGCACTGCATAGCCCGCAGCCATGGTGAATTTAGGTGTCATCATATTACTCCGCTAAAATCTACTGGCCCGCGAGCCAGGTTAAAATGTCGGCCTTCTCCTGCGTGCTGCATTCGCGGTCGAAGGTCCATTTGCAGTTACGCAAAAACCATTTCTCGATTTTCTTCCCGCTCTGGAAACGTCCGGGATTCAGCGACGGCGCCATCGGTTCGATCGGTTTGCCGGTCTGTACATGCTTGCCGACGCTCGTGGGTTTTTCACCATGGCAGCTGGTACAGCCGCGCTCGCCGGACATCGCGTACCACAGTTGCTGGCCGCGCTGCGGATCCGCCTGTTCGATTCCCTGCTGCCGATAGACGTCCAGCTGTTCGATCGCTCTGGGCGCCGCCGCGTGGAGCGCACTCGCGCCCGGCAGCATTGCAATAAGAACCAAAACCCGAATCGATCCAATTTTCATTGGTCAACCTCCTTTCGCGGGTCGACGTCAGCCCACTGCGCGCGCGCTTTTTTACGCCCGGTTATCATCGACCTGACCAGGTTTTCGCCCTCCAGAAAACTGCTGACGACAACCCCGGCCACGTGGGCAAAAACCAGTAACAGCGTGAAGTCGGCAAGGAATTCGTGTATCTCTTCCATCGCATCGCCGCTCAGGCTCGCAAACAGCGTACCCGCCAGCGGCCCCTCGCCTTCGCCCGCGATCAACACCATGCCGCTGAACGCAACCAGAACGATGCTGACCAGCAGCGCAACCACCATGACTGCGGCGACCGGGTTGTGCCCGAGGTAATGCGGGGGCTTAAGCGACAGCATATCGCGCAGGTGCCGCATCACGACCTTCGGTGATTTGACGAAGGTGACGAAGCGCGCGGTGCGCGTGCCCACCAGTCCCCAGAACAGGCGAAACCCGATCAACATCGAAACGGCATATCCGGCCCAGACGTGCACGCTCATCCAGTCGTCCTCGGTGACGAACGCGAGGAAAAAGAAAAATACGAGACTCCAGTGAAACACCCGCACCAGCGGGTCCCAGGCCTTGACGGTTGAGGGGTTTGGGTTCGGTAGAGACATTTCTAATTCCTGAGTGATAGAACTGGAAACAATGGTACGGACGACGGCTTAAACGAAACTTAAAATACGAGCCCGAAACATAAAAACGATTCTCACGCTATCAGGAACGTCCCGTTCAGCCTCGTGATCGGTATGGTTGGCATCCCGCTGCTGAAAAGGGAATTATGCCCTGTCACCTGCTACCGCAACGATTGCCAAACGCATTGCTCAACCGTTGTATTGCCTCGTCGATCCGGCTTTCCGGCACAGCGCAGTTTATCCGCACAAAACCAGTCCCATTAACTCCGAACGAATCTCCGCGATTAAAACCGAGGCCTGCATCCTCGACCAGAAAGCGTTGAATTTCATCCTGGCTCCAGGCGGTGCCGCGAAAATCCACCCACAGCAGGAAGGTGCCTTCGGGCAAAGTCGCTTTAACAGGAAACGGCATTCGGTTCAAAGCCTCGACCAGCTTTATCTGCATTTGTCGTATATAACCAACCACTTCGTCGCGGTATCGAAAACCATATTTGAAGGCGCTGTACGAACCCCAGGCACTAAACGTATCTTGCTCCCAATATTGATTGTGAGACGGTTGCCAAAAGCACCGAAGCGCACTGAGTAGCGCTAGCGTAGCGTGATGCACCGAATGTCTCAACGCCTGAGCCTGCCTTGATAAAACAGGCAGATCTAATCTGGGGAAGCTTAGAATCCGCAATTTTCAATCTCTCCTGACCATACTAATTATTTCTGGCTGCTATAAAATCGGGCCTGATGCATTGAGGCTGTTTGGTTTGCATTGCAGCAGTAGCAATGTCCACGAAATAATTACAACAGGAGACTGTTTGTGCACATAAACATTCGAGTTCTGCTGTCATTTGTTACGCTCTCACTGTCCGGCCCTAGGAGGAGCTGCGCAACAAACCCAACCTGATAAAAATTCACTCGCTAATCGGGGACGAAGACGACCCTCCGCAGCCCTATGGCGACATCTAAATCAGAAAAATAAAAGAACAGGGTGATCCGGAAGTAATCAACAAGCGCTGCGCCCCGGAATAGTTTCCCGGAATAATAGTGACAGTTGATAATTGCAAAGCTCGGCCTGCGATACTATCGGTTCGCTTTGATTCCTGTTCGGCTATCAATGGCAAAGCTCGGCCTCCCCCGACACGCTGGACGTTATCTTGCATCGTGACGATGCGGGTCCAACGCAACCAGCGCAGTAAAATGATCAATAGGGCAGGAAAAAGCCGTGAAGATCTGGCAGGTCGCCGGGGAGCATGGCCTGCAATCTATGGCGGAAGGTAGCGCACGACGCGCAGCTGATGAGTTCCGAATCACCACGCTGCGATCGACGCAACCACCAGCTAAAACAAACTTACGGAACAGCTGGATCCCGAATTATCATTATCATCATCTGGATAAACTGTGACCGGAACTCCTTCGCTGAACATACTCTCGGTCATTCCGTTCTCGGTTTCGTTCCACACCATGAATATTCGATTGCCATCGGGCGTCGTGCGTATTTGCGACTCGCCCTTGCTGTTGGTATTAACCAACGCGGTAACCGGCTCCCAGGTCGCGGCTTTATCCACGGTGCGCGTGATATAAATATCGAGGTTTTCGCTAGTTTCGCCTTCGGACACATTCGTCTCTGATCCCCAGGCCGCGATAACGATATCCTGGTTCTGGCAGTTTTCCGGGACGGTAATATTATCGGGGTCCGTGCAACCCGGTCCGTTACCAGGCATTCCAACCAGGCGGGGTTCAAGGGCATTTATGCCGGTGTCTTTAAACCTGGATAAGTTGACCGGGCCTCCCCATAGGCCTGCCGTGGCATTGAAGCGACGCACGAAGAAATTGTAATTCTCCCGGTCTGTAGCTTCCGCAACCGGGCCGTCTTTCGAATAAATGTATCCGATATACAAATCGTTGCCGCGTAACACGGCGCGATGCGCACGCGCATTTTCCAACGCATTTGCGTCGGAGGAATCCGACAGATTGGCTTCAGTCGCGGCCAGCGTGTTACTGCTCATATTCAATGGCGCCGCATTGCCTAGATTTGCCGCTGATGCATAGTCCAGCGCATAGCAATTGGGATCGACAGGTGGATCCAGATCCGCAGGATGTAATCCAGTGGAGCCGGCGTTCGCTCCTTTGAAACCAACGCGCAGCATGATATCCGCGGGCCCGCCCTGACTGTACAAACCCTGGCGCCAGAATAATGCAAAGCGAATGCCGCTGCCGCTGGCCGGATTTGTCTGCGCGACAAATCGCGCGCGCCGTGCTCCCTCGAGTGGATCGCTGACAATACATCCGGCTTTATCGGTAGCTGTATCCGGCGGGACGTTGTAGGGGAACACGTGATAGCGCACGAATTTACCCTGGCTCAATCCGGCGGAGCCCTTGGTTTCTTCGTACGCGATTACCGTATTCGGTGGATTCGAGCCGCCAACCAGTCCCATGTTTGCCCGCGAAGCACCCACCTCTCCCGTTTCGATTTGACCCGGGTCCAGCGAAACCCCGGCAGCATCTTTGACCGGATTGGAAGAACCCGGCGGCAACCCGAATCCTGTCTGATTATTGGTAACCCGGACCGGCGTGGTCCAGACACCGATATCGGTATCGGCAGCGGAGACATTGGCAGTGTAGGTATACCAGATGTCGGTGCCATTGCTGGTTTTAGCGCCGGAACCGCCGTCTCCGGGGCCGTCAGCTTCACCGGGCTGCAAACCCAGCGGATCTTCCTGCCAGGTGATGGCCCACGCACCATTGCTTAAACCCCTGCTAACGTCCTGTTTAGCATCGCGAGACCCATCGGAAAGCCGGTCGACCTTCCAGTCGGCAAGCGCTGAAAAATCGTCGCTGGCATGAGCTGCATACACACAGCTCATGGCTATTTCCCGATTACCAAACTCCTCGTACGTCACGCTGCGCTGGGCGCCGCTATCGCAGAATTTGTCGACCCAGGTTACGACGACGTGATTACCACTGGAGAAAATATGCGCATTTTCGGAATCGCCATAATAGTCATTGCGATTTCCATCCCCATGCCAGTCTGTTTGCATGCTGGACTTCGACGCGGTATTGGAAATATTGATCGATGGGCTCCAGTTGGCTTTTTCACTGCAGTCGCTATTTGAACTGTCGCATACGGTGATAAAAACATCCCGCGCCGGTCTCTCCGCGGATTGCTGCAGGTCAAACACATAATGCGAAGGGTCATTCTCGAGAATATCGCCATAGACGACGACCAAGACGCCTGCGGTGGTACGAACCAGTTTACTTTTATACGCATCGTCCAGGTCTGGTGTCGTGGTGGAAAGCGCAATTGGCTGCGACAGGCTAAGTTTTTCAAGGCCCCACACTATCGATGTGCAGAGGACTAAACCCAAAACCAGATAGGTGACAGATTTTATCTTCATCGGTTAAGTCAATTGTTTGCTGTGGACACGAATATGTTGCTTATCGAAAAATCTGTCGGCTTTTGCCCGGGTTTGCGCACCCGGCATTCGGGCAGGATATTCCGCTGAAGCAACATAAATTTTTTAACCATAATCCGCGGAAAATCGAAGGTTTCGCTAACCTTGGCCACACCCGGATTACGCGGGTCTTTATCGGGAGGTCGCATCTCCGCACGACCCGATACCGCTCCCTCGTTAGCGGTGGTATCAACGCCAATCGCGAGAGGGGTACGGGTTAGAACCTCGGCCGATAGCGCTACACTTTGAGTCAGTTGGTGCTTTATGGCAGCTTCCTTTTTCGAATTTCCTTTTAGCGCAGGATTACAAGCCCGCCACCCCCGTCTGCGACATATACGCAACCGTTGGCAACTTCGACATCGCTGGCATTTCCGGCCGTGTCGGCATGTTGAACCAGCACCGGATTCGCAACATCTTTCCAGTCGATCTTGGCCACACCCGCGGAATCATAGGCAATATAAAACAAATGTTTTTTACCAGTTTTCAAAAAGCGCATGCCCTGGGCTCCGCCGCCAAGATCAGCCAGTTCGGCACTGCCACCGAGCGAGGGATCCTGCAGTTTGAAGCGCGCGACCGCGATTGGACGTTCGCCAATTTCGCCACGTTCCCAGATATCGGTTGGATCCATTCCAGGCGGCAGCGGCTTGATGAGATCGGCAATCCTGTAAGCCAGCACACCGAAGCTGTCATAAGTGAAATAGGCGTGATCATCAACAACCAGCACATCGACACTCTTGCCGTCTGCCTTGTTGTATTGCGGTGTAATCACGCCACCTTCTTCATGGTATTCAGTTTTTATAGGCTCGAAAACCTTGATCAGTACCATGTTGGCCGCATCGGTGACATCGACAACACCAATACCCGCGTGCCCTGCGGCAACGAAAGCATATTTCCTGTTGTTACCGGCATCACGCCAAAGCTTGACTGCGGTCGCATGTCCGAGCGTTGGCTTACCCCTGGTTTCACCACCGACATTGCCAACAAAATAGCTATTATTAACCGTCGGATCCCTACTCACATCGTATACGGTGAGGCCGTTACTGCCATCTGCGACAAAGGCGAGGTTGCCATCCAGGACAACATCATAGGCGTGGTCCTGCATCTTCAAGCCGCCAACACTGCTGCCATCGTCTGTGTTGTGTTCATAGATATCTGACAACTCGGTCTGGAGTAATACAGGTGGCTCTTCTATATCGGTGGCAGCGGTGTCGACACGTCGCAAACCCCGGCTCTGCGATAATACATATGCGTGCTGGTTGGCGACATCGAGCACGATGTCATGGGCGTGAGGCGTGGGGTTGATCACTTCTGTACCTGTATCAACCGGATATTCATCCTGTAGCGTATTGGCTACCAGATGCACGTCCTCCGCCGCCAGGCATGTTTTTCCATCCGCGATTTGCCATATCGTCATGCCATGTGGCCCGTCGGCAAGAAACAGCTTGTCGCGATAAACCGCGACCCCGGCCGAATGCCCGACCGAAGCGCCATCAAGACTGAGTGAACCATCCGCTTCCCTGAATATCTCGTCAGTGGTAGACATATGAACCGGAATTTCAAAACCATCTATGCCACTGGCTCCTCCGCTCAGATCCGTAATATCAATGAAGCTGATTCCACCGCCGCCGGAAGCCATGACGACATCAACCTCACCCGGATTATCAACAACCATTCCCGGCATCAATACAAACGAGTTGCCATGACCACTGACCTCGCCTGACAGCATTAACGTCGGGCTTCCATATAACCATGACGGCAGCGATTCATTGTCGGTCGGATCATAAGGCGCCATGTCATAAGAAGTAACGAACTCGTAGTCCGGCCAGTGATCACCGAGTACGATATTGCCATCTGGTCCTTCCACCGTGTCGTTATCATAAGGCGCATCGGGGCCCTGCCAGTTCTCCGGATTACTGGCACCCGAGATCACAACCAGGCCGGCAAAATGATCGGAGAAAAAGACTCTGTCACCGGTAACGTCTACTTGCACATCGACAATACCGGATTCCTTGAGCATGCCCGCGCCAAAGTAGGGAAACAGGCTCTGGGATTGTTGACCGGTTGGTGCATCCGGACCATTCGCCGGCACTGCTGCCGCATACCCCCGGCGGACTGCGGTGAGGAAACTGGCGGGAGTCGCTGTCTTGTATCCGGTGACATCAACCGCAAACATGCCGCCGAGTGAGTAGGCGATATAGGCAGTCGTCGTTGCGCCAAACGTGGCAACGTCTACCTTACGGGCGTTATAGTAAAACTTGCCATAACGGTCAAAGGCGGCCCAGGGCGCTGGCGCATCTACATTGTTATGCCAGACTTCGGAGATTTCATAGGCGGCCTGCCGATAATCAGGCATGCCGGTAAACGAATCGAGACACGGGTCTGAGGGAGTACACGACCATGCCGCACCTTCCCCGCCTCCCCCGGAAACATTCGTTTGCACTTCGTCGGCAACATCCATATCGATAAACCAGTCTTCAACGGAGCTGACATCGGTATACAGGTTATAGCCGCCAATCTGCTCGAGCGTATCGGGATCGAAAATGCCCATACCCAGGAAACCCATCGCAACAAATAACTTGCCCCTGGTATCGCCAATATCATTCGGATCCCTGTATAAAGTCAGCGACTCCGGGCCACCCCATGGATTCTCGCCCGCATACTGCAAAATATACTTTTCAACGCCTGTGGTGGCAGTGTCGATCAATAACGTACCGTCTTCTTCTCTTCCTGCTACCTCGTCAAAAAGATTTGATAGCGGAGTCTTGTGTAACCCGTAGGCTTTATTCGCGATCAACAATTGCATCACGGCACCGTCGTCATAAACTTCGAGCGCTGATATGGGCGCATGAACACCGGAAATAACGTTATCCTCGGAAACGTTACCGCCGCCATCGGTCCAGGTGATACCGGTTTGTTCGTAGTTAACGTGCACCCTGAGAACGGCAAGCATGTTGGTAGGATCGGTGACATTGACAACTGCTATTCCCTGATCACCCATGGATAAAAGCGCGTAATGCGCGCCGCTACCCGCTGGATACTCTACAAGATCTATATCCTGTATGGATCCTTCGACAGTCAAGCTGTATTTGGCACTTTCTGGAATCCCGACCTGGGTCGCTCTTAGATCATTTGCCACGTTATAGAAACCCCAGGCATCATCAGGATTCGACAACGGTACGATATCGGCGGCATCCGACAGCGTTATGACGGTCGACGAACCACCAATGCGTGACTGACTATCGAGAAAGGCCTCCGGACTCCCATCATCATTATTGTTGTTACCACCGCTACCGCCGCAACCGCTGACCGCAAAGGCAACGAGCGCAGATACCGCAATCGCGGCGAAAATTGACACGAAACGACATGATCCAAATTGTTCCGTATTAGAATGCGCCATTTCGTTCAAGATATTCCTCCTTATATAAAATTCATTAAATGCGTTGCTCATGAGCGTCAATCACCTCTTGGCTTTCTATTAAATACTTGATTCATAGAGACGAGGTTATGGCTGAAACCTTTGGCCTGAAGGAGCGCCAGGCTCCTTCAGGCCGGTGGCCATTTACTGTATTACGATATCGATGTAAGCCTCGGTGTTGGAAACGCGGACTCCGTTCGCTGCTGTATCGATAAATGTGTTATTCGAAGCGGCTGGCACAACTTTTCCAGCGGTCGAATTGTCAGGATCAAGTATGAACGTGATCCGCCAGGTACCCGCTTTGCCGGTCGTGATGTCCGCGGGCAAAGTCTGGGTCTTGAGGTTCCAGATAAAACCGTAGGTAAAGTTGCCGGCGACATTGACCTCGCCCGCTAGATATCCCGGTCCATCGCCATTCCAGAGTGTCTGATTGTAAAGAGGGGCACCATCAAAACCACCGCTTGCATCCAGTTTCTGGATCTTCAGGCGGGCATTCGATGCAAACACGAACGCGCTCGGATTATCGTAGGTGGTCCCGTCGGTCCCATACACCTCGTTATCCCTCGTTCCGTATAAGGATTCCATCCAATAGGATGTCATGGGTGTAGTGACTGGCTTGGAGAGAACCATCTCGATCCTGATAACGGAAGTTGTGGTCAAGCGCTGACTAACCAGGTTATCACCCCACTTCGCAGTGACATTCTGCGGAGTAGCCGCGCCATCTTCCCACTGTCCCTGCCAGGTGCTAGGGGTCTTTTGTTTGTAGTAGGTCACGTTGTCGAGCGTATAGGTCGTGGCCGGGTCAAGATACGGCAGCAGAGTCGGCGTAGTCGTCAAGCTGTCCAGGTAAGCCAAATCTTCGACTGTCGGACGCAGACCCGTACCCGTACCCAGGGTTCTGTCGATTGATGTCAAGTCGGTCGTCCAGGCGCCGATGGTAGCGTCCCCACCAATGCCGATATTGTCAGCAAATATGATTCCTGCCGCAAAGTTGTTACCGAATCCTTCGTCGCCGCCGCCGCCGCCAGGAGGACCAATAGGTTTATACATTACTTCTGCCGTGGGCGTTTCGCCGCCGGCATTCTTGGCGCTAACAACCCAGTAGGTTTCAACTGGCGTCAGTCCGGTATTGTCGACGAATGTGTAGACCGCCTTGCCGGCGACTGCAGGTATCGAAATAACCTGGTTCGCATCCTGAAAAGCAGTCCCAGCCGTCGTGGAGCGATATATCTCGAAGCTGCTAGGCTCTCCTCCGGTAAGCGGTGCCGTCCATTCCAGCGTCGCTGAAAGAATGGTATCGGGAGTTCTGATGACGGTGAAACCCGTTGGCGCTTCCGGAGGATCCACATTCACATCATTATTATTATTATTATTATTACTATCTCCGCACCCGCTAAGCGCAAAGGCCAGAAATGCAGATACTGCAAATATGGACAAAATCTGCAAGATTCGGCGCCTGCCGGATAGTTCTGTATTCAAACGAATTGAGTCATTCAAGATATTTCTCCTTTTAAAAAAATAACCAAACCGTATTTCAATACTATTCGTTTGACTAAGCAGGAAGTTGATTTACATCAACATGTCTTCACACGAACATCAGTTTATTACCAAATACTTATTTTTAAGTAATCTCCACAAAAAAAAGTTGAGCTATCGGGATAAAAGTCGCGTGGAGAGATTTCCGGGACTGTATCGATGAAGCAACCCGTTTTTTACGACCTTGAGTATGACAATTTGCAAGATACGCAGTCGATGCGTCGGTTTTGGGGTGTCGATATTCGCCCGCGCTAAACGGCAGTCGTTTCTAGAATAACGAGTAGAGGCAGGATAAAAGGTCGGAAAGAGGAGTCGACGCAACTGGTCGAGCAAAGGAAAAAAACTCTCAATCAGCTACCTCGAATTGGTGCCGGCAACACGAATCGGAGGCGGGACCTACTGATTACAAGTCCGTGTAACCAATTTTATAAATCAACAATTTACAATGATTGTTTTCATAAAAAACTCCCGTTTTCTCACAGTTTTGGGAGGTTTTATTCATAACCCTGTTTGGTGGAACAGAACAGAACTTTAAGGATAGATAGACCCGGCGCCAGATCCGCGTCGGCGGGAAATGCGCTAGTCAATCCTTCACGCGGCAGCCACCCTCTTCACGTTCGAGTATCCAGCCTACAATTTCTCCAATATCGAGGATGTCCCGGGTTGGGTTCCATTCGCGCGCGGGAGCCAGCAGGCGATCACGGGACGACGATGTGTCCGCAGCGAGGTCCGCCTCCGCAGTTTCGCGGATGGCCCGGATCCGGTCCTGCCAGAGCTTCATATTGTCCGCAGTCAGATCGACCCAGCCGTGATGTTTGTCGGATGATTTGATTATTGGCCCCCGTAACAGGCTGACCCCGTCCGGAAGAAGGATGGGGATGCCGATGGAAAGAATGCGCCGGCGCAACCCAGCGTCATCGCAGATCCGCCGTTCCAGGTTCCGGGCTATCAGCGCCGGCGCCTGCGCCAGAATGGCGTCACTGTGCTCCATGGTCAGTTTGAGCAGATGCGCTTCGTAGAGCAGTTTTGAAAGCCTCGGCGGGCCCAGAATTTCGAAGGCTACGGCCTCGCCATGTTGCGCCTCCAGTTGAGCCAGCCGGTTGAGAGCAACCTGGCGCAGATGGCCGCCGCGAAAGCTTGGTCCCATTGTGGAGGCGTCAAGGGCGGCGACCACGTCACGACCGGTATTGCCACCGAAGAGCTCGCGCACCACGTTCTCGGCGATGTCCTCCGCTGTGACGATCTGCATCAGGCCCGGGGCTGTGATCGCGGCGAACTCGGCGGCGGTAAACAAGCCGTTCTCGCCGGTATCGATATAGACTCCCTGGAGTTTTTCGCCGCAATCCGTGCCGAATCTGCCCTCGGCTACGAGGCTGGCCTCGTCTTTCACGGAAACCGCTGACTCAGGCGGACAGTCGTAGAGATCGATATCCCGGTCGCGCCGGAGGATCGGGCCGTAACCGATTGCCCGCCAACCAATCATGGCTGTGGGCTTTATCTCCTTGACGATGCTCGGGCCATCCGGGGTGCGCGCCATCAGGAAGGTCAGCAGGCTCTGCGCGCCGGCTAGCGCCGATTTCGACAACAGCAGCCTCGATGGCTTTTCCTCGCCGTGGGTGAAGGGGATGTTGAAGCCCATGCCGCCGCTGCCGGAAGTACCGACCTTCACGTATGCGCTGGTCCCGGCCCGGCGCATCGCCTCATAGAGCAGTTGCACATGTCGGACAAGCTGGGGAATGTAAAGCGAGGCGATCAGGCCTTCGGCCTGCGTGCGCCAGTCGCCGTCCGTGGATGAAGCGCACATCGCGGCGAGGCGCGAGGCCGCGTCGTAGACGTTCTGGTAGCTGACCGCCGTTGCCGTATTCATGCAATCGATCACCGTGTCCGCCGTCGTACCGTCCAGACCCGGGGCGACGCCGGTAACGAGTTGCGTTAGCAAGGAGGCGCTGATCATATCTTCGTCGAGCGGGTCCAGAATGTCGTGGATCAGGCACCGACGCTTTTCAGGATCAGCCAGCACTGCCGCCCGCGCGTTGCCGTCGGCACCGCGCCATTCGGCGCGCAGGAACACGTCTCCCCACGCTGAAACAATCGCTGTGCCGCTGTCCTGAAATTCCGCCAACAGCTGTTCGGCAGTGCTTTGCGCCTTTGCTTCGCGTCTGGCGGCGACCACCAGCATCGCCGGACGATGTTTCATCAGGCGCCGGCAGACCGCGGCGCCGACCAGGCCGGCCCCACCCAGCACCAGGATGTTTCGACCTTCTATGTTCATGTCGACTCCTCCGCCGGGAGCGTTTGTGCATAGAGCCTGCGCAGCTCGTGTTTGAGGATCTTGTTCACCGCGCTTTTCGGCAACTTGTCGACGAACACGAAACGGCGCGGGATCTTGTAACCGCCGATATGGCCACGGCAATGCTCTATCAGTTCCGCGGGTGTCGGTGACTCGCCGGCAGTTGGCACGATGGCGGCCAGCAACGCTTCGCCATAAGTATCGTCCGGGATGCCGACGACCGCGCATTCCTGAACCTTCGGATTTTTGTAGAGTACGGATTCGACCTCCAGCGAATAGACCAGCTCACCGCCGGTGATTATCAGGTCTTTCTTGCGGTCGAGCAGGTACAGGTAGCCACGCGCGTCCATGCGCCCGATATCGCCCGTGTAGAACCAGCCCCGGCGGAAAGCTTCCGCTGTCGCTGCGGGCTGTTTCAGATAACCCGGCGCCACATTCGGCGCGCGCACGACGACTTCGCCGGGTTCACCCGGGGGCAGTTCGCGATCGTTCCTATCGACGATCCTCATATCCACCCCGGGAAGCGGGCGACCCACACTTTGCAGAACCCTGTGGTCACCGCTGTGCAGGGCCATCTCGTGTTCGGCCATCTCCAGCATGGTCAGCAGCGGTGCGGTCTCGGTCAGCCCGTAGGCCTGGATGAACTCGACGCCGGGGAAGCGTTTCAAAGACTCCAGAATCCATTCCGCGGCCATCGGCGAAGAGCCGTAAATCACCTGCCGCAGGCTCGACAGGTCATATTCGTCGAAATCCGGTTGCTGCAGCAGCATAACGATCATTGTCGGCGTCAGCACACTGCAGGTCACTCGATGTTCCTGGATGGCCTGCAACGCTGCCCTGCCAGAAAATTCCGCCAGATAAAGATGTGCCGCGCCGGCCATTACCCACGGGGTGTTCAGCAGATCTGCAGAATGGAACATAGGCGCCACATGCAGGACCAGGTCGTCGGCGCGGGGCCGCGCAACGAAGCCGATTTGCAGGGCGTTGATCATAATATTGCGGTGCGTCAGGCGGACACCCTTGGCGCGCCCCGTCGTACCGCCGGTATAAACCAGCAGGGCATCATCTTTTTCATCCGCCTCATGCATCGGCGCCAGCTTCGCCTCTGCCAGCCGCGCCTCGTACTGTGCCTGCTGCATCAGCAGCACCCGGTCTGCCCAGGGCGCCAGAACGTCACTCGTCAGCAACGCCGCGAAGGACTCATCCACAACAACCAGCCGGCATTCGGCATTATCCAGGATATAGGCGATCTCCGTCGGCGCCAGGCGGTAGTTGACCGGCACTGGCACCAGACCTGCCCAATAGCCGCCATGCATCAGTTCGGCATTGCGGTACGAGTTATGGCTGATAACGGCAAAGCGGTCACCCGGACGCAAACCGGACTCGCCCAGCAGGCCTGCGCAGCGTCGTGCACGGTCAGCGAATTCCTTCCAGGTGAACCGCCCTTGCGCATCCAGGACCGCGATGCGGTCGCCAAAGAGTTGCACTGTACGGCTGAGATTTGAGGCAAGGGCAAGCATATTGCGCGTCGCTACCTTTAATAAAGCTTGGCAGCAGTATAAACAGCCGATTTTTCCTACGTTTGACTTACCTCAACTTCATCAACCGGAAAGACGAATAACTGTTAAGACTCAAATGAGCTTGCCGACAACGGAGTTACAGACAATTGGCCGTGCCCCTCGAGGTAATTAGTGACAGACCACGTTTTTACCAGTGGTAAACAATTGGCGCCTGTCTAGACGGATTTACCGATTCTTTCGAGTTTTAAAAATGGTGCCGGATCGAGGCGCCGAATCTACGTGATCAGGGCAAAGAAAAAGCCCCTGTATCAGGGGCTTGGAATTGGTGCCGGCACCACGAATCGAACGCGGGACCTACTGATTACAAGTCAGTTGCTCTACCAACTGAGCTACGCCGGCATATACATCTTCAAGCAGCCGCCTGGGCGGCATTCACGAAGCTTCTGTGGCCCCGGTGAGGGCGGGGATTTTATTGCCTTTGCGCTAGCTTGGCAAGCACTGGGTCGGGATCTGGCTGATACCGTCTTCGAGTTCTGCCTGCTTCAGCAACTGCTCCAGTTCGTTCTCGCTCGACTGTTCGGCGTATATCCAGTAGATGGTGCGTTCGCGGTAACGCGGCTCGGTCTCGGCCGCGAAGCCCAGACGATTCACTTGATTCTTGAGCCGGTCTGCATTCTTTTTCAGTCCGAAAACACCGAGCGACAGCAGGTTGGGCTCGTCCGGTTCGCTGACGATGATGTGATCGCGCACGCCTTTGGCCGACAGGCGGTTAGCCGTCTGCAGCGCTTCCTCGCGCGTCTTGTGGCCGCCGATGTACACCATCATTCCCATGTACTGCTTTTCCAGGCTGGATTTGAGCGAGGTGGTGATGCGCTTGCCGCTGTAACGGCCGCTGATCTCGATGGCACGCGCCTTCTCCTTCACCGGACCGATGGTGTAACACACGCGCTTGTCGCTGACGGCCTCGGTCACCAGCGTCTCGGGCTCGGGAACCCTGGGCCTGGCGGGCGCTGCCGCTGGCGCGGTCTCGACCGCCTGCGGCGGCTCCACGACCTTTACCACCTCGGCCTGCTTGACGACCTCGCTGTTCGCCTCCGACAACAACTGCAATCTCTCCGCGGCCGGCAGCTTGCGATTTTCGCTAAACAACTGCTCGTAGGGCATCAGGAACTGAAACACCGCAAAAGCGATGTTGGCGATCAACAGCAATGCGAAAAATGCCTTCATCGCTCGATCAGCCTGCGCAAGCCGCGAAACACCAGGTCCGGCACGATGCGCGCCGGGCGCTCGAGCAAGGCTTGCACCCGCGGCGCGTCACCGCCGGCAAGCAGCAAGGCGGGGTTTTCATCTAGCAACGGAATCCAGCGATTCACCAGGGCGGGTAACGTATCGATTGATTGGTGCCCGTAGTCTATCTGAATCGCCGCCTCGGTTGAACAGCCGGGCAGCACCGTTTCGGCGATCTCCGGGTGGTCGAAGTCGATGTGACTGAAGATGCGGCGAAAGCTGTCGTTCGAGGTATTGAAGCCGGGCAGAATCGCACCGCCGAGATGACGCCCGTCGGCGCGCAGGAGGTCGACGGTGATCGCGCTGCCCGCGTCGATGACGATGCAATCCGTTTTCACCATCGCGGCAGCACCCAGCAACGCCATCCAGCGATCCGCGCCAAGGCGCCCGGGTTCGCGATAGCCATTGATCACGCCGAGCGCCTGCGCCGTAGAGCCGAAACGGGTTACCGCGCCCGCAAAGCGAGCCGACAGGCAGCTGTCCAACCGCGCTTGCCGCGCCGGGTCGAGCACCGAGCTCAGGTAAACCCGGGTACAGGGCAAGTCGTCGAACCAGCGCGCCAGGCGCGCATCCCAGTCCCCCACCCGGTAAGCACAGGAAAAACTGGCCTGCAGCCGGTCGCGGTGGTGATACTGCGCCTTGATCTGGCTGTTGCCGCAATCGAGCAGAATCATCGGCCAGCTGCCCGCAACGAAATTTCCGCGGCCGAATGTAGCTCGATGCCCTGCGCCGTTTCCAGGCGCAACTGGCCGCTCGCATCGATACCGCGATTGATGCCACTGATGCGTTGTCCACCATTGACCACTTCGACATTGGCGTCGCGATAGGCGTCGAGCCCGGCGAATTCAGACATCAGCTGCGCCACCGCGTCGCTGCGAAAATCGCGGATTGCCGCGACCACTGCGTCGATCGTCGCCACCAGCAGGGCGCTGCGATCGAGCGCTCCAGCGAAATTCCGACCGATGCTGGTCGCGGGCCGGTCGAGGCTCGCCAGTTCATCGTCGCTCATCACCAGGTTCAATCCGAAACCGACCGCGAAGAAAAAGCGGCCCGCGCAAAGCGTCCTCGATTCGATCAGGATGCCGCCGAGCTTGTGTCCGTCGAGCAGCAGGTCGTTGGGCCATTTGAGTTGCAGCTGCAGCCCGGTCGCCTGGCGCAACGTCCTGCACAGGGCGATCCCGGTGGCGATGCTGAGCAAGCCCTGGCGCGCCGCCGGAATATCCTTGCTGATGCCGATGGTGCAGTAGATATTGCGCGCGAACGGCGACAGCCACTGCCGGCCACGGCGGCCGCGCCCGGCGCTTTGCGCCTCGCTGAAAGCGACCACGTCGCGTCCGGTGCTGGCCTGGTGCGCCAGCGCGTCGGCATTGGTAGAGCCGGTTTCCGCCAGGTAGTGAAAGTCCAGTCCGTGCGCCTCGACCGCGCGCCGCACCAGGGCTTCATTGATCGGTTCAGCCTCCATCAAACAGCAGGCCAACCCCGTTGGGCAACCTCGGCAGCGGCGATCGAGAGCACGAAAGTATTCGCTTCGGCGGCCTGCAGCACAACCTCGAACTGGTGCAGTTCATCGCGGCGGAAGGCATGCAGCCGCCAGACATCGCCCACGCCGGCAAGCTGCAGGCGGCTGTCGAGGCCGGCCTGGTTCAGCCGCAGTCCATCGACGGCGATGATCACATCCCCGGCCGACAGGCCGGCCTGTTGCAGCGCACCCCGTTCGACGACGCGCAGCACGTTGATACCGCCGTCGCCGTCCTTGAACGCGGCGCCGAGATCGGTCACCGGCAGTGGCGCGCTCGCGGCTTTGCCGCCCTTGTCCTGCGCGTTGGCGGCGACGCGCTGCAACACTTCGATACCGGCCGCTTCGAGCATCTCCACCAGCGGCAGTTCACCCGTGCCGTAGATCAGTTCGGCGAGGAAATCGCCCAGGTCTTCGCCGGCAAGCTCGCTCACCAGCCGCTGTATGCCATCGGCTTCGACGCCGGCGCCGGTATGCAGAAAATCCTGCCACAGGCGGCGCATGACGTGGTCGAGGCTGGTGGCGCCATTCGACAGGGCGCGCAGTTTCAAATCGATACAGGCGGCGATCAGGCAACCCTTGGCGTAGTAACTGACGATGGCATTGGCGGCGTTTTCGTCCTGCTTGTAAAACTTTGTCCAGGTGTTGAAACTCGACTCGGCTGCCGACTGGCGCAGGCGCCCCGGGCCGCGCCGCACGCGCGTCAGCGTCTGCGCCAGCAGTTCGAGGTAGCTCGCCGCATCGATCAGCCCGCAGCGCAGCAACGCGAGATCGTCGTAGTAGGAAGTAATGCCTTCGAAGGCCCACAGCAGGTCGGTATAGACCTCGTTCTGCAGGTCGTAGGGCATATAGGCCGCGGGCCTGATACGCTTGACGTTCCAGGTATGGAAATACTCGTGGCTGCACAGGCCGAGGAAATCGCGGTAATCGTTGCCGATAGCGCTCTGCCCCGGTTTCGGCAGGCTGTCGCGTTTCGTCACCAGGCTGGTGCTGGCGCGGTGCTCGAGCCCGCCGTAGCCGTCGCCGACCACCATCACCTGGAACAGGTAATAATGCATCGGCGCAGGCTCGCCGAAAAAGCGGATGTGGTGTTCGCAAATCTTCTGCAAATCCGCTGCGAGGCGCGCCTCGTCGCACTCGAAACGCCCCGTCAGCACGACGTCGTGCGGCACGCCGCAGGCCTCGAACGAGACCAGTGTGAAACTGCCCATTTCCACCGGGTGATCGATCAGGTCATCGTAATCGAGCGCCTGGTACAGCCCGAAACCGTAGGGCTCGGCCTGTTTGCGTGCGAGCGACGTGGCCACCCGCCAATCGCCGCAAGCGGCGCTGCCGGGGCGCTCGATCAACACGTCACAGGGTTGACCGGACTGGCCGAGCACCTCTAGAAACACGCTGCTGCCGTTGTAATATCCGTGACCGTGATCGAGAT